>Ga0099364_10002598_pt1 | contig 28693 bp, 23 predicted proteins | sample TergutTh196P3_FD_73070 | JGI IMG/M metagenome (GOLD analysis project Ga0099364, IMG submission 73070) | Microcerotermes parvus P3 segment gut microbial communities from Pointe-Noire, Republic of the Congo - Th196 P3 | ecosystem: Host-associated > Arthropoda: Insects > Digestive system > Gut ... | reverse complement strand
AGGCAGGCTCATGTAGCGCACAATGGAGATCGTGCAAGCAATCCTAACTATCTACATCTGTGGAGCTAGATGCGCTATGATGGTCAGGTACATCGATTCCTAAAACCCCGAACAAAGTTACACGAACACAACCAAATGATCTTTCTCCTCTGCAGCCGGGAAAAGAGCAGCCCAGATAGGGGATACTAAACTCATAAGTGCTCTGGTGCAAATATCGAATAATATGTGTGTAGCCACTTCACTTCTTTGCCAGCCTCTTGCAACATGGCCATCTCGTCTTCCCACCGAAGTAGAACACGATAAGGCGCATCATCAATCGAATTATCCACCACCAGTGCCGCATCGCATGCATGCAAGTAGTGTGGGAGAAATTCCATTGTGCGCTTGTAGCGCTCGACTATCTTGTTCGGATCGACATCGTGACCGCCTCTGGCGACACGTCTTTTGACGCGCTCAAGATTAATGCGGGGATCTTCGGTCGAGACGAAAAGCATCTCAACATAATAACCGCGTTCACGCGCTCCTTGCATAAAATCAAAGTGTCGTTCACCAATAGTCGTGTGCGAGCCAACGGTTTCATAACCAAACGATTCCCTTTTTCCACGCAATTTTTTTCGTTCTCTAAGGCACCACATCTGTGCCTCTCGAGATCGCGTGAGAGAATCATCGATTACGGATATTTCCGCAACCGTTTTTTCCACAAAATCGGCATTAATCATTCTGATTTGCTTATGGGGGTGATTACTGGGTAACCCCTCGATGAGACCCTCAATAATCGACGATTTACCCGACCCGTTTGGTCCCACGACCACGAGCAAATACGGGGCGCTACTCATTGAATTTTACTGCGTAGATTTCGTTTGTGACTGTCGCGTTGCACGTTTTTCCATATTTTTGATAGCACGCTTGCTTGGTGTCGCGGCAGGATATATCCCTGAGGATTGAGAGCCCGGACGTCTCAAGACTTTTTCGAGGGTTTCGCTACCGATAATTCTGTGAGTTGACAACACCGTCCTGCTCTTTCCTTTTGCTCGTATCATAGTGGGCTATCTCTCAGATCAACTATCTTTTCGTACCTTAATTATGATTGAATTAACTGCAAAAATCAATTAAGAGTATTCGCGTTATGGTGAGGCTGTGCTTCCGGGTTGGAGCGACATGGTTTTGTGAGCGAAACGTGGAAGTATTGCGTTCGTTATGTGCATGACAGCCATTTAATCGTACTATGAGCCGAGATAGCTGTGATACACTCGTAGGCGCAACAAGTGGGTCAATATAGCTAGCACGTATCGCTCTTTTTGAGCAACTTGCTGCACGAACCTGTAATGAGGTGTCCAGCCTCTAAGCGGTTTGTGTAGCGTTGCTATGCTTGACTTTGCTTGTTGCAAGGGGGTTGGACACCTTTTTGCATGCGCTAACCCCGTGTAACTGAGGAAGGGGTGAACGATAGCGCAGACTCATGAAGCCTGAGCAGATACATACGCATGGGCTAACAGTAACCTTTGGCAAGCACAAAGGCGAGTTATGGACGCGTGTGCCGGTCGGCTATCTGCGTTGGTGCATAAACGAGATATCAGAAGACCGCGAAGCGCACAAGATAGCACGGGCCGAACTGTCTCGTCGAGGAGACACAATGCCAACCGATGTCCAAATCAGTAACCACGCCATCGATACAGCAAGCTTACGTGTTGACACTATCTGGCGTGAAGATAGAAGCGAGGACGAAGGGCTCTATTCTTGGCTTGCGAGAGTGTGCGCAGAAGCATTGGCCAATCAAACTGACCGTAAGCGTGACCGTATCGCTCACAAGGGGTGTGTGTTCGTTTTTGCTTATGGCAACGAATATCCTACGCTGAAGACGGTGTTGTGCCGACGTCGGCGGTGAGGCCTTCTATCGTTCTCGGGTGCGCACAAAGGTGAGGCCGTGGGCAGGAGCGCACGGTCCGGCGGCTGCGCGATTACGCGCATCGAGTACCTCCTGTACCCATTCGGGCGGCCGTTTGCCGCGCCCAACCTCAACGAGTGTGCCGACGATCGTGCGCACCATCGAATGGAGGAATGCGTTGCCGACGACGGTCACGGCGATAAGCGGTTCTCCCAGCTCGCAGACGGTATCAATCTCTATAGAGATGATTTCTCGACACGTAGAAAGCCCTTGTTCGTGTAAGCTATCGGCCGAGGCCGCCACGCAAAATGAGGCGAAGTCATGTTCGCCGACAAGCCGCGTGGCGGCCTCGCGCATCGTCGCAAGGTCGAGCGGTGAGACAACGTGCCACGCGTACGACGCGGTAAAGAGCGGCGGTTCGGTCGTGTTCGCAATGAGGTAGCGGTATTCGCGCGCCACGGTGTCGAAGCGCGCACTCCATCCCTCGGCGACGATGCGCGCCTCACGCACAACGATGTCAGGCGGGGTAAGCGCATTCAGCGAGCGCACGAGGTGTGCGAGGTCGTCGGCGCGCCCGAGAGCGCTCGTCGGGATGTCGCAGCTGACGACCTGGCCCTGAGCATGCACGCCGGCATCGGTACGACCTGCGCATACGGTATCGACGAGCGCACCAACGAGCGTAGCAAGCGCTGCCTCGAGCTCGGCCTGCACCGTGCGCACCTCGCCTTGTTGACGGGCGAAACCGCTAAAGCCGGCACCGTCATACGCAAGCGTAAGGGCGAGCGTCACCATCTCAGGCGCAGGCTCGTGTGCGACGTCGCTCACAGCACGCCTCCCACACGTCCGATACCGGCGGCCACCACAAAGACGATTGCGGCAAGTACGAGCATCGTGTCGCTCGGCTGCCAGCTGAGCTGACGCAAACGCGTACGTCCCTCGCCGGTGTAGCAGCGTGACTCCATCGCCAGCGCAAGCGAATCGGCGCGGCGGAAAAGCTGCACGAGCAGCGGCACCAGCACGGGCACCCACGCTTTAGCACGCGTCATCAGCGACCCACTGTCGAATCGCGCGCCTCGAGCACGTTGTGCCAACGCGATGGTCTCGGCCTCCTCGACGATCGTCGGGATGAAACGAAGTGCGATCGAAAAAACGAGTGCGATGTCATCGACCGGCACACGGAAGACACGCAGCGGCGAGAGAATCGAGGTGACGGCATCGGTGAGTGCGACCGGCGAAGTCGTCAGCGTCACGAGCGCTGCGCCGAGTATCATCGCAAACAGCCGCACGGCAAAGTAAAAACCACGTGCGACACCAGCGTAGCTTATCGGCACCACCCCAAAAAGTTGCATGTTCGCCGCCGTCGCATCCCACGCAATCGCGTTGAGCACGAGCGCGAAAAGACCGAAGAACACCACCGGCCACACGAACGTACTTACGTAGCGAAGGGGAATTCGAGCCGAGATGAAGCCGAAAAGGACGCCAATGACGACCGCCGCTAGCACAAAAGCGGAGTCGATGCCGAAGAGCGCCGTCGACAACACGACCGCGATAGCAAGCTTGGCGCGTGGGTCGAGCCGATGCAGCCAGCTCGATCCCGGCACGTACATCCCGATAGCCGGCTTAATCAAAGGACACCACCTGCGTTGCGTACGGTTCGAAGAGCTCCGGTGAGTGCGTCACGATGACGACGCCGGACGTGCGGGTCATATCGACAAGCGTCTTTATCATGAGCGTACGTCCGGCGTCGTCCAGCCCGGCGGTCGGCTCATCGGCAAGGATAAACTGGGGCGCAAACGCAAGGATGCCGGCGACGGCAACGCGACGCGCCTCACCGCCCGAAAGATGGAACGGTGAGCGCTCGCCAAACGCTGCAGGGTCGAGACCCACCCGCCGCAGCGCTTCTTCGGCGGCTTCGCACGCAGCCTGCGGCGAGGCACCAAAGTTGCGTGGCCCAAAGGCGACATCCTCAAGCACCGTTTCGCCGAAGAGCGCCGACTCAGGATCTTGGAACATGAGGCCAATCTTGCCTCGGTTGGACGCATCGGTTACCGCAACACCATCGAGCGTTGCCGTACCGGCCTGCGGCTTCAGGAGTCCCGCGAGCACCTTGAGCAGCGTCGACTTGCCGCTGCCCGTCGGCCCTTGCACGACAACGAGCTCGCCGGTGCGTACGCTGACCGAGACATCACGCAAGGCGTCGATGTGTTGATCGCCGAGCTCATAAGTAACTGACACGTTGTCCGCAACGAGCGTTGCGCCCGTTGCGCCACACGACGCACCGAGGCAGCTCCTTATATACTCACGGCACGTATCGATCTGTTCGGCCGTGGGAGGGTCGTCGTGCAGAAACATATCCGTCAGGCGACGCGAGCCAATGTCGATGGAGCGCCGCTCCTGCACCGCACCGTCTGGTACGCCCGTTACGATCTCGGTCGAGCCACCGCCGACATCGGCAACGATGGCGTCCCCCGACGCAGTCGCTTCGTCGATGCCATAGGTCGCGCCGACAAAGGCGTAACCGGCCTCGCGCTCACCATCGATAATGTGCATCTCAACGCCCAACTCATCTAAGCAACGTACCAGTTCAGCACCGTTTTCAGCATCGCGCGCCGCACTCGTCGCCACGCAGTAAACCTCGTCAACTGCAAGCGCCTCTACCTGCGCCAACCATTCTGTTATGACGGTACAGACACGCTCGACGCCGGCCTCGCTCAGCCGCCCAGACGTCGTCATGCCGTCGCCAAGATCGGTTATCTCGGCCCGGCGCAGAAACTCTTCGGTGATAACTCCGTCGACGACCTCAGCGACCAGCAGACGCGTCGTCACGGTACCGATATCGATAACGGCAGCGCGCATCTAACGCTCCTGCGCAGGGAGCTCTATGCGAAAGATGGCGTCGAGGAAAGCTGTCCATGCCCCAAACGGCTGGGCTTCATGCGGGATGCGCGCGATCTCCATCTGGCGTTCGCTCGCCGTTGCTTCCGAGATAGGTCTGCCGTTACGCGTCACGATAACGATGTTCTCGCCCTCCTCGACAAGCCCGAGCGACTCGCGCGCGTACGCCTTAATGCCCTCGGTCGTCTCCAGCGACGTAATCGAATCGCGCAGCTGGTCGTTGTATGCCTGTACCGCTGCGAGGTGCTCGGCGAGCACACGTTCTTGACGCGCCTCACGATACCAAATGCGGAGTGGCGTGTAGTAGACCGCGCTGAGGAGAACCATCAATAAGATGAGCGCAAACGGTAGCAGCACCATCCAGCGTGCTGCAAAGCGCCCGCGTAGTTCCGTGGTTTTCCGCGCGCTCTTGCGTGTCGCGGCAGATGGCTTTGTGCGCGTTTTCGTGTTTCGGCTTGAGGCCATTACTTCACGTTATAGAATGCGTCCATGCCTAGATAAACCGCCGTCGCGTCAAGCTCCTCCTCAATGCGCAGGAGACGATTGTACTTTGCGACGCGGTCGCTGCGTGCCGGCGCACCGGTCTTAATCTGTCCGGCGTTAACGGCAACGGCAAGATCGGCGATGGTCGTATCCTCGGTCTCGCCACTACGATGCGAGATAACACAGGTGTACCCGGCCTGCGTAGCCATCTCAATCGCCTGAAGTGTCTCGGTCAAGGTACCGATCTGATTCACCTTAATGAGAATCGAGTTAGCCACACCGAGCTCGATACCTTTGCGCAAGCGTTCGGTATTCGTCACGAAAAGGTCGTCGCCAACGAGCTGGACACGATCGCCGAGTTTGTCGGTCAGGAGTTTCCAGCCGTCCCAGTCGTCCTCGGCCATGCCGTCCTCAATCGAGATGATAGGGTAGCGCTCGGCTAAATCGACCCAGAACGCAACCATCTGCTCGCTCGTGAGCTCGCGTCCCTCGCCTTCCAACACATAGACACCGCGCGCCTCATCGTATATTTCGGTCGTTGCCGGGTCGAGAGCAAAGCGAATCTGTTCGCCCATCGTATAACCGGCCTTTTCGACGGCTTCAACGATAATCTGTAACGCCGCCTCATTGCTCTCGAGATCAGGTGCGAAGCCGCCCTCGTCGCCGACAGCGGTTGACAGCCCCCGTGTGTGCAGGACCTCTTTGAGTGTATGGTAGATCTCAACGCACCAACGTAGGCCCTCGGTAAACGACGCGGCACCGACTGGCATAACCATGAATTCTTGCAGGTCAACGTTGTTGTCGGCATGAGCTCCGCCGTTGAGGATGTTCATCATCGGCACGGGAAGCGTACATGCGTTGACGCCGCCGAGGTAGCTATAGAGTGTGAGCTCGGTCGATATCGCTGCGGCCTTTGCGGCTGCCAACGAAACGCCCAGCAGCGCGTTGGCGCCCAGTTTCGCCTTGTTGGCGGTACCGTCAAGCTCCAACAGCACACCGTCGACAAGACGCTGGTTGCTCGCGTCCACGCCGATGAGTGCTTCGTAGATGTCAGTATTCACGTTCTCGACAGCTTTGAGAACACCCTTGCCGGCGTAGCGCGCAGCATCATTATCGCGCAGTTCAACGGCCTCAAATGCGCCGGTTGAGGCACCGGAAGGAACGATAGCACTCCCACACGAACCGTCATCGAGCACTACATCAACCTCAAGCGTCGGGTTACCCCGTGAGTCCAAAATCTCCCGTGCACAAAGGTCGAATATCGTGCTCATGATCTACTCCGTTTCGATAGTAACGCCTTCACCATCGCCCATCATTCCCATGACCTCGGACGATTCGGCCTCTTGCTCTTCATTGAACCGCAGAACCTCGGCGTCAAAAATCACGATGGTTGCTTGTTCACGCAATTCGTCCAGAAGTTCTTGGGCACGAGTTCTCTGCAAGTCATTATAGAGTATCTCTCGAATATAGTCGGAAACTTCATCGAGTGACTCTTTCGTCATCGAACGCTTATCGGTAATCATGACGATGTGGTAACCAAACTGTGTCTCGACGACTCCCGATATCTCGCCGACCCCAAGCCTGTCAAAGGTCTCGGCAAACTCCGGGACAAATCTCGAGGTGTCCTCAATCCAACCAAGGTCGCCACCAACCGCCGCTGAACCGGGATCCTCTGAGTATTCCTCTGCCAGTTCAGCAAAGTCAGCACCAGCTTCTAGCTGAGCCAAAATATCTTCAATGAGCTCCCTCGACTCTTCGTCGGTGCGATCCTCATCGTCGGTCATGATGAGTATGTGCGATCCTTTAGTCGCTGCAGGCTTGGTAATCTCGGGATCGAGTGCCGCCTCTTCGCTGTTATAAAACTCCTGGATTTCGGCCTCGGTTATTTCGTCTTCCGAAACCCGTTGGTCGAGAAGTCCCTGAATGTACAGAGCGTGCATAAAGTATGTACGAATGTCTTGCTCAGTATATCCCGCACCACGAATCTCCTGCTCGTAGTTGTCACCATACATTGCCTTGAGTTCCTCAAAGCGCTCGTCAATCTCTTCGTCGGTCACCTCAACACCAACACGCCGCGCCTCCTGAAGAAGCAGCTCTTCATTGATGAGATCGTCGAGTCTCTGCGCACGTATCATCGCGCGGTCATAGCCGCCTTGCTCGACATCGAAAATGCCAGGACTTTGGAACTCGATGCGTGCCATCTCGGCGTTAAGCTGTCGTTCGGTAATAGCCTCACCGTTGACCTCAGCAGCGGCCTTACCTTCAGAACCACAGCTCAGCAGCAAGAACACGACACCGGCTACAACGGCAGCAAGCGCAATACCAAGTACGACCAGTACCACCGGCCTCTTAATCATGTCGATAAACCCTTCGGCTTCGACTTCGGCCATCTTCACCTCAAACTTGGCCTTTTCGGGCACAGACGTTTTTTCCTTCGCAGGCTTTTCGTCTGTCTTTTTGGTATCGCTTTTATCCGACATGCGGGCTCCTTTGTTGTACGTGCACAGCTTTTTTATTGTAGCACTTCTACTGCTTCGGCAATAAGCGTCACAAACAGCTCGAACCCTACCGCACTGATCTGGCCGGACTGCTCCTGCCCCAAAAGCGAGCCGGCGCCACGAATCTCGAGATCGCGCATCGCTATTTTCAACCCACTACCGAGGTCATCGTGTTCAGCGATAGCAAGGAGGCGCTCGGTCGCTTCCTCAGTCAACGGAGCATCGGCCGGGTAGAGAAAATAGGCGTACGCATGCAGATGACTGCGTCCTACACGCCCCTTGAGCTGGTAGAGTTGCGCGAGTCCAAGGCGCTGCGAGTCTTCGATGATAAGCGTATTTGAACGCGGATTATCGATACCTGATTCGATGATTGTCGTGGCGACGAGGATATCGATGTTGCCGGCGTTGAACTCTTCCATGACCGCTTCGAGCTCGTCGGCCTTCATCTTCCCATGCGCAATGCCGATACGCGCTTCGGGCGCAGCGGACGTCACGCGCTTTCTCGCATCATCTATCGAATGTACGCGATTCGAGGCGTAGTAGACCTGTCCGCTGCGCCCGAGCTCAGTGGCAATCGCCGCCGCAACGACCTTCTCATCCCACGGGCCGACCTGCACCTGAATAGGGTGGCGATTCTCAGGCGGTGTGTCGATGACCGACATGTCTCGCACGCCAGACAGCGCCATCTGAAGCGTGCGCGGTATCGGCGTCGCGCTCATCGAAAGCACGTCGATAACGGTGCGCATGTTTTTGAGCTGCTCCTTGTGGCCCACACCAAAACGCTGTTCTTCATCGATGACGAGCAGCCCAAGATCTTTGGGAACGACATCCTTCGAGAGAAGCCGATGCGTGCCGATAAGCACATCGACGGTACCTGCGGCGAACCCTTCGAGCGCAAGACGCTGCTGTTTTGCCGTACGAAAACGGCTCATGACCTCAACGTTTACCCCGAACTGCGCAAAGCGATCGCTAAAGCTTGTAAAGTGTTGCTGGGCGAGAATCGTCGTCGGGCACAGCACCATAACCTGCTTGCCGTTTTGGACCGCCTTGAATGCGGCGCGTATCGCAACCTCGGTCTTACCGTAGCCGACGTCACCGGCGATGAGCCGATCCATCGGCTTGGCCGACTCCATGTCATGCTTAACGTCCTCGATGGCTGCACTTTGATCGGGCGTCTCGTTGTAAGGAAAGAGCGCCTCCATCTGGACCTGCGCCGAGGTATCGAGCTCGTACTCGAACCCCTGCACCTGTGCGCGACGTGCATACAGGTCGATGAGGTCGAACGCGAGTTTTTCGGCGGAAGCGCGCGCTTTTTCGGTCGCGCGTAGCCACGACTTTGTGCCGAGGCGCGTCAGCTTCGGTGCACCGGCCTCACTGCCCACATACTTTGAGAGTTTGTCCATCTGATCAACGGGCGTATAGAGCGTATCGCCCTCGGCGTACTCAAGCTGAAAACAATCACGCTCGATGCCGTCAACTTCACGTTTCGTAAACTGCTTGAACAATGCGACGCCATATGTACGATGCACCACATAGTCGCCTTCCTTGAAGGAAAACTTGACCTTTTCGAGATCAATAACGCGGCGCTCGGCACCGGTAGATGAAAACCGCGGATAGGCTTCGGCGGTCGTGATAACGGCGAGCTTCGCATCGGTGATGATGTAACCGTTGCCGAGGTCACCATCGACCACGCGCACCTTGCCGGACCCAAGCCCTACCGGAACGTGCTCAAAAACGAGCAGGTCGATCGTTTTCTCGCGCAGGCGACGCGTGGGAAGTGCGATGATGACCTGGTACTTTGCGTTCGTCAGCGCGCGTGCGTGCTGTACGAGCTTCGCATCGGTCGAAGCTATATCGGGACGTTTTGCGGCAATCTTGGTACGCGGGTCCGGAGTATGCTGAAGCGCACGAAGCGTAAGCCGCGCATGCGCGTCAAAGTCGAAGATGATGTCAGAGGCGAGCGCTGGCTCGGCAAAAGGATAGATTGTCGCGCTGGTGTCGGCCCCAAGCACTTGTCCGCTGCCGGGCGCAAATCGCTTGATGGCCTCTATTTCGTCGTCGAAGAACTCGATACGCACGGGCGCATCACCCAGCGCAGGATGAATGTGCATCGTGTCGCCGTGCAGCGCAAACAGACCCTCCTCATCGGCGATTTTGGCGCGCACATAGCCCATTTCAACGAGGCGAGCGGCGAGGTCGTGCGGGCTGTGCTGTTCGCCAACCTGCAGATAGAGCGGCTCGTAAGCAGCACGCACGGCCGCGGGCACGGCAGGCGCCGTTGAGACCAATACGGTCGAGGCGAGCGCCGTTACGGCAGGTGCGCGTGCCGTCGCCCCCATGACGGCCGAGGGAGCCGATGGCGTCGCAGTCTCGGGTGCGGCCTCGGGTGCGGTTTCGGGCATGAGTGCCTGGATCGAGGTCACCACCACGCACGGCTTGCCGCTGTCCATCATCGTAAAGGCACGCGCACGTTGACGCGTTACCCGTGCGGGACTCGGCTCTGCCTCACGCGATGAATACACGACGTTAGGCACATACGCAAGTTCATCGGCGACGAGGTAGCTCGCCAGCTGCCGGTGCATCTTGTCGGCGTGAAGCTCTGACTCGGTGATGACGAGAAGGGGGGTGGGATATCGCGCAAAAAGGGTCGCAATGAGGGGAGCGCGCGCCAGACCCGGTATGCTCAGGGTCGCATCGTTTCCGGCCTCAAACTCACGCAGAGCAGCCCCGAACGGGGCAAGGCCACTTATCGCCGAAACGATAGTTCGCTGAAACGGCGCCGTGCTCATAGGTTACTATGGTAACATCATGAAAATGAACGTGGCAGAAATACAGCGGCGTTTTGAAAAGGCCTATCCTGAAGAGCCCCGATCAGCGCTCAACTTCTCGAATCCGTACGAGTGCATCTGCGCCATCGCGCTTTCGGCACAGACAACCGACGTTAACGTTAACAAGGTCACGCCAACGCTGTTCGCACGCTACCCGGATGTTGCGTCACTCGCCGCGGCCAAGCAAGACGATGTCGAAAAGATTATCTACTCGCTTGGCTTCTATCGCAATAAGGCAAAAAACCTCATCGGTATGGCGCGACGCATCATGGCCGAGTACGGTGGCGAAGTCCCCGCAACGATGGACGACCTGCTCACGCTGCCCGGTGTCGCGCGCAAAACAGCAAATCTCGTGCTGAGCAAAAATTTCGGCATCACCGAAGGAATTGCCGTCGATACGCATGTTTTTCGCGTCTCACATCGGCTCAGCCTGAGCGATGCTAAGACGCCCGACGGGACCGAACGTGACCTTTGCGCGCTCTTCCCGCGTGAGCACTGGAATCGCGTCAACTACGAGATGATTCGGCTCGGCCGCGAGATATGCGATGCGCGCAAGCCGCTCTGCGCTAGATGCTTCCTAAACGACCTCTGCCCACATTACGCACATTCCTGTCGAAACTAGAGCACTTGTAGTATCAGGTAAGTATTAAGGTTATTGGTACGGCCGTCAGCGGTGAATCGGTCGACGACGGTAGCGCGCGGTGTGACTGCTGTCTGGGATACAGCGGTGGAAACGAGTTGATCGATCTCGGCCTCGGAAAAACTATGGCAGTAGCGATATGCACCGGGCGTATCCTGCCAGCCGAGCAAATAGTCGCCATCATCAAGCTGAGCCGGATCGAGAGGTACGAGAATCGGCGGGCGGGTATGGAGCGCCTCTCTATGGGTAGCCTGTGCTTTGGTACGTAAGCGATCGTTGGTGAGAAACTGCCAGAACGATACGATAGCGTAGCCGCCGGGACGTGTCTGTGCGATGAGGCTTCGCAAAACTTCTTCTCGATACGCCTGCGTCGGCACGTGGTGCATGAACCCGAACGCCACGGAAAGGTCGCACGGTGGTGCTTCGAACTGCTCGTTCAGGGGGAGATTGCGCTGAAGAATATCGAGGATATCGAGATGCCGATAGTGGGACGTAGGGCAATAAGCCGTGGCCATTTCCTCGCAGTTGTCAACGGCATAAAACGTGCGCGCTACCTCCGGAAGTGCCGTCGCAAGGAAGGTCTCGAAACGCCGATTCCCACAGGCAAGATCGAAAACAGTGAGCGCCGAGCAATCGCCCAACCCCTCGCATACCGTCTCGATACACCTCTGCCAACCATCCCACGCATGTTGCCGTGACGCGGCGAACGAGGCTCCGTGACTTCGATAGAAATCATTGTTTAGCGCACACAGTATTTTGATTGTTTCTGCGTTCATCGATAGAATCATTCTACTATGTATCCGCTCAAACCACAGCGCACGGCATCCGGCGTGGCAACCGTAACCGTCATCACAAAGCCGGGGCGATGCTCGGGCGACTGCCTGTTTTGTCCCAGCGATGTGCGTATGCCAAAGAGCTACCTGAGCAATGAGCCTGCCTGCCAACGTGCCGAGCGCAACTACTTCGACCCCTATCTGCAGGTCACGATGCGCCTTCGTGCACTGCACCAGATGGGACACGTGACCGACAAGGTCGAGCTCATCGTGCTCGGCGGTACCTGGAGCGACTATCCGCCAGAGTACCAAATCTGGTTCATCGCCGAGCTATTTCGTGCACTCAACGATGGTGATACGAACGAGCAGGCCGTGCAAGAGCGGCTTACCTTTTACGAACGTGCGGGCCTCAGCAACTGCGAGGAAAAGCTGGCAGACCTTGTGAGCGATGTGCAGCAGCAGGTAAACGGCGGTGCGCTCGCCTACAACGAGGCAATGAGGCAGCTCTACGAGGAGAGCAGCGTGTGGCGTGAGATCGCCACTGAGCAGACGGCCTCTCTTGCCGAGTTGTTCGAGCAGCACCGCCGCAACGAGGCTGCTGCACATCGCGCCGTGGGGCTGTGCGTCGAGGTGCGTCCCGACACGATAACGTCTGAGGGTCTGACGTTCCTTCGTCGGCTTGGCTGTACCAAGATCCAGATGGGCATCCAGAGCCTCGATGCTGACGTGCTGGCAGTGAACGGGCGTGCGCTTACTCTTGAAACGATTCAGCGCGCCTTTGCATTACTGCGCGTTTTCGGCTTCAAGATACACGTACATTTCATGCAGAACCTCCCCGGCTCGTCGGCTGCCGACGATATGCGCGCGTACCGGCGGCTCGTGACCGAGGCACCGTATCTCCCCGACGAGGTAAAACTTTATCCCTGTGTGCTCGTCGAGAACGCACGGCTTTACCAAGCATATACCGAAGGAGCGTGGCAGCCGTATAGCGAAGAGGAGCTGCTTGAAGTGTTGATAGCAGATACGCTCGCCACCCCACCATTTGTGCGTATTTCGCGCATGATTCGTGATATCTCAGCGCGCGATATCGTAGCGGGAAACAAAAAGGCTAACCTGCGGCAGTTCGTCGAAGCTGCCATCGAAACGACGGGAGGACGGGTGCACGAAATTCGCTCTCGTGAAATCAGAACGAGCGAGATCGAAGTCGAAAGTCTTGCGCTCGATATCATGTCGTATGAGACGACCATGAGCACCGAGTACTTTCTGCAGTGGGTAACGCCCGACGACCGCATCGCCGGTTTTCTGCGGCTTTCGCTGCCAGACACTGATGACGTGTGTGTCGGTGATACGTGTGCCCCTAATGGATGTGAGCGAAGCACGGAGCTGCCGGTCGCACCGGGTGTGGCGATGATTCGTGAGGTGCACGTCTATGGACGTGTTGCTCGGCTACGTGAAACTCGTGAGAATGCGCAGCATCTTGGACTGGGCCGACAGCTTATCGAAAAGGCGTGCGAGATTGCCCGTGAGCATGGCTATCACACGATGCGCGTCATCAGCGCCGTCGGTACACGTGCGTACTATCGCAGCTTAGGCTTTTACGACGGCGAGCTGTATCAGATGAAGCCGCTCTCCCTCGCCACCGGTAAAAACGGTATGATAGTCCCATGACTGACCATGAAGATAGACGTGAGCCTCTCGGCCTTTGGCAGTATGTAACGTACTTCGTGCTGGTTGCCGTAACGATTGGCGTAACGTTTATCTTTTTCCCTTCGATTCCCGGCCACATTCCCCAGTACTATAGTTTTACGAGTCAATCGACACAGTACATTGAAAAATCGGTCATTGCGGTATTGGTAGTGCCGATGATTCAGCTCGTGATAGCGCTTCTATTCCTCGGCATCGCGTGGGGCACCAATCGTGCGTCTCGGATTACCTTAGGAAGTGTTATGTTCTGGCTGGGGCTCGCCATCATGCTTCTCGTGAGCGCGGCACAATTCACCATGATTGGGCTGTTTCACTCGTAGCGTCGCAATCCGTAACGCAAGAAGATTGTGTCGCATCCAGCGTGTGTGTACGCGTGCACACGTGCCGCAAGAGAGCCTCGCTGTGGCTGACGACGAGCAACCCGATATCGCGCATCTGTACCTCATCGAGCAAGAACGACCATATCTGCGCTTGCGTTATAAGGTCGAGCATCGTGGTAATTTCATCTGCGAGTAAAAACTTCGTTTGCTCGCCAAGGGAACGCGCAATGCAGAAACGCTGAAGTTCACCGCCGGAGAGCTCTCCCGGGAAACGATTCATCCACTCAGATTTGATACCGAGCCCGTGTAGCACGCGTGGCTCGATGAGGCCACCTTCTGCGATAGTCTCGCGCATACGCAGCCGTGGATTAACGGCCATCTCAGGATGCTGCCATATCATCTGGACCGGCGCATATTGCGCGCCACGGCCATGCCCCTGTGCGTTGCTGCGCAGATGCCTTCGCTTCGGATAGAGAGGCTCACCGTCGAGCAATATTTCGCCCGTAGCAGGTCTTTCGTAGCCGGCAAGCAAGCGGCACAGTGTCGTCTTGCCAGATCCGCTCGGCGCCGCGAGCCCTACGCGCTCGTTGCTCGAAAGGGAGAGGTTTATATCGTGCAATACCGGTGGTGCGTCCCGGTGGTAACAAAACGAGAGGTTGTGTGCTTCAAGTATCATAGTCTCGCCCGCCACAATGCCTTCGTGTAGGGATGCTGCAAGGTTTCCTCCCGAGCAAAGTTGCACGCCTCGGTGTCTTCAACGGCCGTGCCATCATGCATCACGACGATGCGCTCGGCAACTTCAAGAGCCAGTTCAAGATCGTGCGTAATCAGTAGTACACCGGCGCCATCGTCGGCGAGTTCACGAAAATGACTGAGCACTCGGCGGGCCAGCTTGGCATCGAGTCCTGGTGTAGGCTCATCGGCAATGATGAGCTTCGCATCTTCGAGAACGGCCATCGAGATAAGAGCACGACGCGCCATGCCACCGGAGAGCTCAAACGGATAGAGATTCTCGACGCCGTCGCCAAGCCCGTAGCGTTCCAACACCTCTTCCATCTTCTGTCGCGTCGCCGCATCTTTCCTCCCCTTAAGAATCTGAGTGCCAATCTTCATCAGAGGGTCGAGATGCGAAACGCCCTGTGGCACGAGGGCAATTTCGCTGCCTCGCAACTCCTCTATGCGCGTCTGCGTGAGGAGTTCTCCACGATAACGAATCTCGCCGCTCCACGTTGCGTTGTACGGCAAAATTCCCAGAATACTATGCGCGAGCAGGCTTTTTCCCGATCCGCTGGCACCAACGATAGCAACGAGCTCGCCGGCGTGTACCTTGACGTTGAGATTGTGAATCGTCTCAAGCTGCGTGTGACTAAAACGCCCCGCATATTGCTGAAACGAAATCGAGAGATTGCGAATATCGAGTACGGTATTGTCCGCGCAGTTGTTTATGTTACTCATGGATACTCACCGGGTCGAGAAGTTTGCGTAGCGATCCCCCGAGCCAGCTAAACATCGCAACAACTGCGACCAGCATAAGCCCCGGAAACACCGCGAGCCACCACGTGCCCGCTACCAGATAACGCATGCTTTCGGAAAGGATAATACCGATGGCAGGTTGCTCAGGAGAGAGCCCAAACCCGAGAAACGTAAGACTCGCTTCGTGCAAAATGACATGGGGAAAAAGCAGCACGAGTCCAACGAGAAGCTGTGGCAGCAGGTGTGGCAGCATATGTTTGCGGATAATCGTCAGCTTACCTACCCCCAGCTTTTCGGAGGCGAGAACATACCCGCTCTGCTTGAGTTGCAGCACTTCAGCGCGCATGACACGTGCCAGTGCCATCCAATGGGTCACCATCACGCCAATGATGATTCCGGCGGCCCCTTTACCAACTGCGAGCGCAATCAGAATGAGCAACAGAAGGTGTGGTATGCCCATGGCAAGATCGATAAGCCACGAGACGGTCGCATCAAGCAGGCGCCCAAACGTTGCCGCTAACGAACCGAGTAGAAGTGCTATACCCGCGCTCAGCGATGCCGTGAGCATACCAAGACGCAAGCTCGTAGAGAGACCAGCGATGGTGCGCAAAAACATGTCGCGGCCCATCCAATCGGTGCCGAAAGGATGCTGCCAGCTGGGGGGAAGGTCTTTGCGCGCGAAGTCCGTGGCCATAGCCTGTTCGGTAACGAGCGGCCCAGCTATCGCAATCGCCACAAGTGCGACCACCACGATGGCTAATAGGATACCGGTTGCCATACGTCGGTTCATACGCCGGTTGAGTCGCCACCTCATTTGCTCACGCCTTTTCTGATGCGAGGGTCAACGACACCGTATAAGGTATTCGCAATAAAGTTGCCGCCAAAGACGAGAGCGGTACTGATAACCGTAATAGCAAGCAACAGCGGCATATCGCCACCAAGGCCCGCCGTGACGACGGCTTGGCCCAGTCCCGGATACGAGAAGACCTGCTCGACAAGGATGGTACCGGCTAGTATCTCGTTGATGAGCGCAAACTGAAGCGTCATCGCGGGAAGAATGACGTTGCGCACGCCGTGTCGCGTCACAATACGCCGCGTGCTCTCGCCGCGTGCGCGAGCAAATAAGACGTAATCGCTCCCCATGACGGCAATCATCTTTTCGCGCGTATGCAGCGTGATGTTAGCGATGCCGGTGATGCTCAGCGCGAGAGCCGGCAAGATGGCGTGCCTGAGTCGATCAATGAGCGTAACATCGGCCGCCTCCATACCAATGGGTACACTCAACCCGATAGGTGCTATCTGGAGCCATACAGCAAAGATAAGCAGCAACATGATGCCTATCCAAAACAGCGGGGTGCTCGCAATAATGAGCGAGTACGACTGAATCGCTCGGTCGATAGCGCGACCTTGATAAGCGCCTGCAATAATACCTAAGGTGAACCCGAGCACGCCGGAGATAACCCACGCGAACGCAAGCAGTAACAGCGAGTTCGCAAGCTTTTCCGCGATAACCGTCGCTACGCTTTGGCGATAGAGCAACGAGATTCCCATATCGCCGCGCACAAAATCGCCGAGCCACGAGAGGTAGCGCTGTATGGGGGGCTCGCCGACACCCCAGTACGATTCGAGCTGTGCGGTTTGTTCGGCACTGAGCGACCCTAACGCCGCCTGTCCGATATTGGTCTGCAGCGGGTCAAGCGGCGAGATGGATACGAGGGTGAACGCAATAGCGCTCGCACAAAGAAGTAGGAGCGCTACGCGTACAAGGTTTTTTGCGGTTTTGACCGCTACTTCCATGACCAGCGATCGATGTTATTGACGATAGACCATCCATGCCCGTGAGGATGAATCTTTTGCTCGGCAACGTTGAGATCGTCGTGCACCCAATAGAGATGATCAATGTTGACGAGCCACACCCACGGGGCGTCACCGATGGTACCGGTCGTATGGTCTCCTTGCGCCTTCTGCCAGAGTTCGTAGGAGGCTTCGGTATCGCTCTCTGCCAGCGCCTCGTCCATGTACCGGTCCACCGTTGCGTTGGCATATGGTGAGTAGCGTGCGAGTCCGATCTCAGGATCAGTGCGATAGATATTGTAGAGCTCCATCGGCGTGTGTGCACCCCAGCCCCAGGTCATGACCTCGGTCTGGGCGCGATCATACGCAACGTCCCAGCCCACGCCTTCAATGACGGTGGCGATACCGAGAGCCGCAAGCTGGTTAGAGGCGGCCTGTACCAGTGCCTGGCGCACGGAGTCGCTCGCCGGATAGATGAGGGGTATCGTAGCCGTAAGACTACCTTTGGTGCGCACGCCATCGTCGCCAAGCACCCAGCCGGCCTCTTCGAGAATGCGAATAGCGGCGTCAGCATCATACTCGACGATAGCTTCGCGGTTGAACCACGGAAGACCATCACACACGCTATAAGCAGGAGAGCCATGGCCGTTGAGCACTTCGTTTACGAGTCGCTCGCGGTCAAGACCGATGTTGATAGCTCGGCGAATTGCGAGGTCGCTCGTAACGTCGTTACCGATGGTGCCGTCGTGCGGGATGGCCGGCAAGCTGAAACCTCGATTGTCGACTGAGGCAGCCGCAAAAAGTTGGTAGCCATCGACCGTTTGATTCGCGTACGTGGCAGCCGTATAGGCGAGGTCAACCTGTCCGGCCTTCGCTGCGGCAAGAGCAGCGTCTTCCTCCATGAAGAGTATCGTTACCTTTCTCATGAGTGGAGCTTCGCCATAGTAGTGAGGATTGGCCTCAAGGATGACCTGCTGACCCTTATCCCACTGTGCCAGCATATATCTACCTGAGCCGATGGGGTTTTGGCCGTATTGCGCATCGTACGCGTACTCGGGAACGATTCCTACCGTCGTCATCGTGTACGGCCATACCGAAAATGGTCGCGTGAGGTGAAACTCAACGGTCGTGTCATCAAGAGCGGTGGCACTCTCGAGCATGGTGAGGTCGGTGACCGAGCTTGATGCTTTCACTGTGTTGTAGGTAAACGCGACGTCGTGCGCGGTAAGTGGGATACCGTCGGTAAATGCGACATCATCGCGGATAGTAACCGTCCACGTAAACCCATCGTCGCTCGTTGATACGTCGGTGGCGAGGTCATAGCCAATGGTGAGATCGGTCTTCGTCACCAGCAGCGTGCTCTGGATAAGCGGCTCATGCATGTGCTCGCCGGCACCCCAGCCATACGCAGGGTCGAAGCCTGCCTCAGGCTCGGATTCGGTGTTCATCACGACGATGACCTCGTCGTTTGCACGATGAGCAGTGTCGGCGTTGCCCGTGCAACCGGCAAGAAGAATGGCCGTTGTTAGAAGGATAGCGGAGAAGATGAAATGTCTGGTGCGCATGTGTCGCATTCCTTTCGTCCGTGTGCGGTGCGAGCGATGCAGCGTGTGCAGTGCGGCTTTCCGATTGCTGCATGCTTGACATGGTAGGTGACTGCACTGGGTCGCACAAGCTCCCCCGGGGGATAAATATGGTACCCTTGTAGGACCATAGGGTGAAAGGAACGATAGTGTCAGAGGAAATAACGTTTTACAAATGCGCGACCGTGCCGCTCGAAATGCACCGCGCGCGTATCGTTCAGAAACTCGAGCTCAAGCCGGTCGAAGAGCGCGTACGTGCCATCACTGAGGCCGGCAACAACACATTTTTGCTGCAAAACAAGGATATTTTCCTCGATATGCTGACGGACTCCGGCACCAACGCAATGAGCGACCGTCAGCTCGGTGCAACGATGGTCGCCGATGATAGTTATGCCGGTAGTACCACCCATGAACGGCTTGAAACCACGCTGCGCGACATCTTTGGCAAAGAGTACTTTTTGCCGGCACATCAGGGTCGTGCATGTGAGCATCTGCTCGCCAAGGTGTTCGTCAAAGAGGGCGATATTGTGCCGATGAACTATCACTTCACAACAACGAAGGCTCACATTACGCTGCAGGGCGGCGAAGTCACCGAACTCTACTATCCCGACGCGCTTGATGTTGAGAGCGCCAATCCCTTTAAGGGCAACATGCCGCCTGAGGCACTACGTGAGGCAATCGCCACGTACGGTGTCGATGGTATCCCCTTCGTGCGTATGGAGGCCGGCACCAACCTCATCGGCGGCCAGCCTTTCTCGCTCGAAAACCTCAAGGAAATATATGCAATCTGTCGTGAGCACCATCTTCCACTCGTGCTCGACGCAAGTCTACTTGCCGATAACCTGTACTTCATCAAAGTGCGCGAGGATGCGTACAAGGATGCGACGATTCGAGAGATTACGCGTGAGATTGCTGATAATACCGACATCATTTACTTTTCGGCACGCAAGCTTGGCCATGCGCGCGGCGGCGGCATGTGTCTAAACGACCGCGATACGTACCTGAAACTCCGCGAACTCATTCCCGTCTATGAAGGCTTTCTGACGTATGGTGGCATGAGCATACGTGAAATCGAAGCGATTGCCATCGGCCTTGAGGAGACGATGGATCTGCACATGATTAATCAGGGGCCGCTGTTTACCGAATACATGGTCGATGAGCTTGTTAAGCGCGGGATACCGGTCGTCACGCCCGCCGGTGGGCTGGGCTGTCATCTCGATGCGATGCAGTTTGTATCGCACGTCCCGCAGCACGAGTATCCGGCCGGCGCGTTGGCAGCAGCGATGTATCTCGCCGGTGGTATTCGTGGCATGGAGCGCGGTACGCTCTCCGAGCAACGCGAGGCCGATGGCACGGAACGCCTCGCCGACCTCGAGCTCTTACGTCTTGCTTTGCCGCGTCGTGTCTTTACCCTTTCGCAGGTGCAGTACGCTATCGATCGCATCTGCTGGCTCTATGAAAACCGTGAGCTTATCGGTGGGCTTACGTTTGTTGAGGAGCCATCGAAACTGCGCTTTTTTCTGGGTAAACTTGCGCCGGTTTCCGACTGGCAAGACAAACTCGTGGCAAAGTTCCGAACCGATTTTGGCGATAGTTTATAACAAGGTATTACTATGCCTGTAAAGATAAAAGATGGCCTTCCTGCGATAGAGACGCTTACCGGCGAAAACGTTTTCGTCATGACCGATGAACGCGCCTCGATGCAGGATATTCGTCCACTACGCATCCTTGTGCTCAATCTGATGCCGACGAAGATTACGACCGAGACCCAGCTCCTCCGTGTGCTTTCCAACACGCCTCTGCAGTGCGAGGTGCGCTTCATGTATACCTCGAGCTACTGTCCCGGCAACGTCAATCCGGGACATCTCGCAGACTTCTATAAGACGTTTGAGGATGCGCGACAGGAAAAATGGGACGGGCTCATTATCACTGGCGCACCGGTCGAAAACATGCCGTTTGAGGAGGTCGCTTACTGGGCCGAGCTCGTCGAAATTATGGATTGGGCCGAGCAAAACGTCTTCAGCACGCTCTTCATCTGCTGGGGAGCGCAGGCTGCTCTGTATCACCATTACGGCATCGGCAAACATCCGCTCGCCGCAAAAGTCTTCGGCGTTTTTCTACATACCGTTACCGATACAAAAAACAAGTTGACCCGCGGTTTTGATGACGCGTTTTGGGCACCGCATAGCCGTCACACAACCATCGATGCAAACGATATTATCGCCGAACCACACCTCGAACTACTTGTTTCGAGTGACGAAGCCGGAGCTTATCTGGCTGCCTCGCCTGACGGACGACAGGTCTTTGTCACCGGACACAGCGAATACGATGCCGATACGCTCAAGCTGGAGTACGAGCGTGATATCGCAGCAGGTAAGCCAATCGGTGTGCCTGCGAACTACTTCCCCGACGATGACCCCACACGCGAGCCCCACGTGCGCTGGCGCGCCCACGCTGACCTGCTGTTCACGAATTGGCTCAACTACTGCGTCTACCAAGAGACCCCGTATGACTTGAGTGCGCTAGGCGCTGCGTAGGCTTATTGCCTCGCAGAGAAACTCGGCAGCGCCAGGAGCAATGGCGTCGTAGTGAGCCTTGAAACGTTCATCAGCCACATACATCTCGGCAAGCCCGCGATGCGCTTGCGGCGAATACATGCCTTCCGGCCAGAAATAGCAGAGCCACTGTCGGTGTAAATCACACGCTTTTTGTGCAAGCTCACCGGCCGGATTACCCTCGGCAAGCGCGGCCGCAAGGGCTTCGTTCACCTCATCGGAAAGTTGAGTGACCTCGGCCCATTGTGCCGGTGTCATGCTCTTGACCTTCTGCTGTGACTGCGCGTATACGTCTTGTCCCCAACGTTCACACACCTCGCTGCCATATGCACGGTCGTTCTCGTCGATTATCTCCTGCTTGAACGCCTCAAACTTTTCGGTATCCTTCATAATAAGCTCACCTCGTATCGAATCTATCGTTTTCTCTACCGTTTCAATGAGCACATTGAGTCGCTCACGTTTGTTGATTAGTGCTTCTCGATGTTCTTCGAGAACGGCCATTCGGTCAAAATCCTTGCATGTCATAATGGTACGGATATCGTCAAGTGGCACGTCGAGTTCACGGAAGAACCGTATGTGCTGCAGCGCATCAACTTGCTCAGAGCCATACTTGCGATATCCTGCTTCGGTTACATACGCCGGTTTGAGTAGCCCAACTTCGTCGTAGTAACGCAGAGTGCGCGTGCTTACCCCCGCAAGCTGTGCGAGTTCTTTGATGCCGTACTCCATGTGCTCCCCCCTCCAATAGCACCAGTATAAACCTTCACGTTACGTCAAAGTCAAGAGTACCCAAAATGCTGATACTCAGTGAAATCAAGCTCAGATTACGAAAAAATGAGGGAACTATTGATAAATTGTCACAAAACATGAGCGAACAATATAGAGTTCAGCACAAAAAATGAGGGAATATTTAGGATTCTAACACAAGATTGTGACGATCTCGTGATGTGGTTCTGTCAGTTATGTCGTCTTAGTACAAGCGCATTTCCTGCTTGCCGTGCCCTGTCACTTCCTGCCCTTGCTTACGTTCGCTCAACTTTTGTACGTGTCTCGTCGCTCAACAAAAAGCGTAGGGGACGCGAACCGATTCGTTTGATTACGCCTTGCTCCTGCAGGTCACTCATGCGTTTTCTTATCGTCTGCTTGCTCGCTGGATACGCGACAGCCTCTGTCAACTCGTCGAGTGTTATCCCTTCCCCCGTCGAAAACAACGAAGCCTGCGCAACAAGCGCGGCAAGAGGTGCAAGAGACGGCGACAACGAATCGGTGAAGTACTTTTCGTATATCGTTAAGGCCTGCTCTTTGGCATACAAGTCAGCAAACGACCCTTTTTGTCCCTCATAAAACACTTTGAGCAACTCGTACACGAAAAAACTTAGCTCACCATGATTGAGGAGGTGTTGCACCTGCGTAAACGCAGAGTAATACTTTCTCCTGCGCTCTGTGATCTCGTGAGAAAACGCAAAGATACTTGGTAGTGAGATATGTTCGTCGCGCAAACTTATCGCTAACAAAAATCTCCCAAGACGACCATTGCCGTCGTAAAACGGGTGAATCGCCTCGAAGATGTAGTGCATCGCAAACGCTTTGTACAGCTTGGGCCACATTGATTGCGAAAGTGCAATCATCTGTCTCAGCATATCGACAATAGCAGTTTCGGGCGTCACTCCCGTCGCAATTTCTTGGCCATGCTCATCGACAATCGATACCCGATCTGCACGAAACATCTCGCCATCCGGCTGGTCACTTTTCTTAACTTCGTCGCCAACAAGCGCATCGTAGAGTTCACGCACATCGATCACCTGCGTGGGAAAACTCGGATGATAGTCTTCAAGCCCAAGATACAGACGCGCCATCTCACGAAATCTTTTCGGAGCAGTCGAAGCAGGTGCCTTTGCTGCCTGAAGAGCAGCATCTAACTCTTTGCGCGTTGAACGAACTCCCTCGATAGCATTGGTGCTCGACAACTCAGCAATGAGGAGCTCGTGAATATACTTTTGGTACGCAATCTTTGGCAATCTTCGCATAACGCTTTTGATTTCGCGGTCAAGATCAAGAATCTGGGTTTGCAGCACACTGAGGTCGGGAAATTCGACGAGGAAAAGCTCCTCCCTTGCTGCGTCATTTTGAAAAACTACACCCGTCTTCAAAGTTAGGGCACCATCTGCGCGCTCAGCACGTATATCGTCATATTCAGCCCTATCGACCTGAGCGTGTAGCGCACGTAGCGTATGGTAGGGCATGATGGTGCCTTCCTTTGTTTGTGTTTGCTCCATTATTTTACAATAATTATTGAAAAGATACTACTCTTATTGATAAAAACAGGGTAAATTATAAATAAGACTGGTAATTTTGTATAATTTTTTATAAAAAATGTCTATTCTATAAATTAATGTTTAGAGCAACTCCGAGAACTTTTTTGTTCTGCGAACACAGATGCCGCATTCGACTTAGCGTATACAAGGGCCCGGACGGTATTGCTTCGTGGGCGTATTGCTGATGGACCTACAGGCAAGGTTGAGTGATATTGCTAGCCAAGCGTAGCGAGAGCGAGGGCAACAAGCAAACGCTACGCTTGGCTTGAGATGGGCGTTTGGATATCACCGCCTTACCCACAGAGCGGGACGCAGACCACGATTGGTATTAGTAATCGTAGTGCCATTAGGAACGTCCCACGTGCCATCGCTGTACACGCGACCCCACGAGCCGTACATACCACCATTGGTATCCACGTCGCCCGCTGTCGTGGCATTGCCGCCGCGCGAGCGAGACCACCAATCGCGGACGTTAGTCGTGCCTGCGTGATTGGCTCCGGCTCCGCGACCAATGCGGCGCAAGACGGTATCGGTCGTAGGACCGTCGGGAACGCCACTGCCTCCCGTAGCAGTATTGGGGAAGTAGCGCAGGATTTCAGTACCGGAGAGCGCAAAGGTAACGATACCTGAGCCGCTCGCGTTCGAGGTAGTGTTCGCAGCAGCTGCACGCACCGGATTTGAAGGCCGTGACTGAGCCTGCGGGAAGGTCGTGAAGTTTACGTTTGCGATATTTCCGGCGTTGTTCGTGGTAAGGCCGGTCTCCACCCCGAAGTTGCGACTCGTGACCGCACCGTCAATGACACCGCTACCGTTGCCGAAGTCGGCTTGTATGGCTGCTGCGTTCAGAGTCGGATGGGTAGCAGGGCTCAGTGCGTTCCACCACGTGTCCATCGAGGCTTGCAGGTTTGATACGTTAGCGGGGCTTGAGCCAGAGGCAGAGTTAGAAAGCCAATAGCTGCCGTTACCGGTTGCATTGAAGGTAGGTCCGCCACTGCCGGTGAAGTCAACGGCTGGGTTGGTGCCGTAGACGTACTGGGTCACGATTAAGTCATAGTCGCCGCTGGAAGCGATGCGCCAAAACGGTATGCCGTCGATGACGATGCGCTGCGGGTTGCCTATGGTGATGGGGTCACCCCCGATGCCGACTGCGGCGCGCACCACCGTAGCATTACTACTCGTCCACGTGTTGCCGGTAGTACCCGGTGTGCTGCCGTCGTTAGAGACGAGGCAGCGCACATAGTAGGTAGTGCCTGGCACTACCGGAAGACCGGTGTACGTGTTAGTGTTCTGTCCACCACTTGTGGCATTGGTCCACGGTCCCGTTGCGCTCGTGGTCGAGTACTGCCACAGATACATCAGTGAACCGTGTGGGGTGGTCGGATTCGTGATAAACAGACGTGGTGTCGGTCCGTCGTGTGCCAGTGTGGTGGTCGTCTGTGTGCCAATGTTGGCGCTCGAGCTCGTGCTGATGTAGGCACCTGCGCCTCCTGTTGGCGGCCCAAAGATAGTAACGGTAATCGTACTGCTTGCGGTGGTGTTTCCATCGTTTTCAGCTGGTATACTGCCGCCGTTAGAGGCTAACACTCTAAACTCGTAGGTGCCCGGTGCAGTAGTGTTGACCGTGTATTCTGCTTCATCGTTGGTACCTGGAGCATCACTCCACGGTGAGTTGGTGGTTTGCCACAGATAGGTCAGATTAGAATCCCCTTCGACAGTAACCTCAAAGCTCAAGGAACCTCCTTGGGCAATAGTGACGGCTTGATCCGTATTACCAAAGTCTTCAGAGATGCCGTCAATAGTGATGCTAAAGCCACCGATGGGAGGAGCAGTTGGCTCCCAGATATGATTGATGACTTCGCGCCCGTTAGGGCCTGCAGCTTGCATCGTCCACGGGCTCTCGCCGCCCTCAAAGGGGTCAGCGCCATAACGCATCGCATTAGCATCTTCCTTACTGACGACTTCCATGGTCAGATCAATAGCATAATAGAATGCTTCACTGCGCAGGCGTGCGTTGTTGTAGCTGATCGTGTTCATAAGAAGGGCGGTGTCGGTAGCAGGATCTACGGCAGACGAATAGTAGAAGAATCCGTCTTCGCACAGTACCCATGTGTCAGCCGGGCGCGATGCATCCCACTGGGCAAAGGTCATGACGCTCACGCTCAGGTCTGTGCGCGTAGGACCGGCTCCACTGCTTCCCCACTCCCAGTACTTGCCGAAGGGATCAGGCGTTGCTGGAGCTGGGGGCGGATCGTCCCAGGTCGTGCCGTGATTGGTCCAAGAGGCGGCAGGAATAACAAACCAGGGATTAGCGGTGTCAGTATCGATCAGAGAGCTTGTGCCCCAGCCGCTCTCAAGGAGGGTAGCGGCCATCGCATCCATCGCATCGGTGTTAGCCGTATTGAGAGGAGCAAAGGCAATCGGAATGCGCGAGTCTTGGGCGGTCGTAAGGTACTCATTGAGCATGTTGGAGCCATCGGTGCCTCCATCTTGGAGCCACTGCATGAACTCACGTGCCTGAATGCGTGCGACAAACGGTACGTTGCCGGTGTTTTGTACCCACACCTCCTTGTGCCAGGTATCTTCGGCTTCACGCGTAAAGACATCGTGCAGCCGCGCTTCGGGCACTGCGGCGCGCGCAAACTGATTGATGGCGCGCTGCATCGTACCCCACGCAAAAGCACCTAGTAAAAGGAGCAAAAGTGCAACGATTAGTGTGATGATGGCGTTTTGGCGCTTGCGACTTCGCGGTGTATTCGTAGTGTTAGAAGTAGGATTTGCGCTACTGATAGCGCGTGTAGAAGAGGACTCTACGCTATTTTGCGGTGGCCCCCCCCCCCCGTGTGGTTTTCTCAATTGTGCTCATATTGCCCTCATTTCATGCAAAAAACGCATGGCTCGTTATGTTGACTATCGTTTTTAGTCTACCAAATTATGTCGTCTCAGTACAAGCTAATGTTTGAAGTGATTCCGGGGGAATCTTGCGCATACCTACAGGCAAGGTTGCGTGATATTGCTAGCCGAGCGTAGCGAGAGCGAGGGCACAGGCAAACGCTACGCTTGGCTATGAGGTGGGCGCGCTTACGGCGCCTGCCTTACCCATAAGGCTGGGCGCAGGCCTCGAGTGGTATTAGTAACCGTAGCGCCACCGGGATCGCCCCATGCACCATCGCCGTCCAGGCCACCCCAGGACCCGTACACACTACCATAGCCGCTCACAGCACCGGCCGCAGTGGCATCGTTACCACGCGAACGCGACCACCAAGCGCGGACTGTCGTGGTGCCGGCATGATTGGCGGCAATACCATCAGCTGATGGTGCGAGTACACTTGGTCCGGTAGCTGTGCTAGTTCCAATATTGGGGAAGTAGCTCAATATCTCTTTGCCTGAGAGCGGAAAAGCGACAACACCTTGTCCCGTGCTTGGCGATGAAGCAGCACTCGCTGCTGCTCTGCTCGAAGGCATCGAGAGTGCATTCGGATAGTTTTCCGGATCTTGCATCCAGGCGATGTTTGCGGCTACGTCCGCATTCGTAGTACCTGCAAGCGTGGTAACCGGGTCATGACCCGTCAAGCCTTCGGTACCGAAGGTACGCGTAGAGCCCGCACCCGCATTGCTACCAGTGAAATCAGCCTGCACCGCAAGAGATTTGAGGTTGTTGGCGCCTGAATCAAGACCTTCTCCCGTAAGAGAGTTGTACCATGTGTCCATGCCGGCAATGACGGTGGACTTGCCGGTACCCGCTTCGTTGGTCAACCAGAAGTTGCCTTGGCCCTCTGCGTTAAAGAGCACGTTAGCCCAGGCAGCCGTGGGATTGGTGCCGTAGACATAACGTGTTACTAACAGGTCATAGGTCACGCCATCAATCGTCTGCTCGGCTATCCGGAAGAACTGTACCGGGCCAAAGTCGCGACGCTCCGGGGTGACCGGTGTGGGAATGGGAGAGTCCGGCGTCCAGTTAATCGCATCAAGTATCGCTTTACCTTGTGTTGATGCTGCACGGAGAGGCACACCATCGGTGCCGCTGCTGGGGGTGGTGCCGTCTTTCATGGCACCCACATCATCTTGAGTAACCACTTCCATTTGGATGTCTATTGCATAGTAGAAGGCATGCTTGAGTGGGTCGAAGCCAGTGGCAGCGCTCACTCCCGTCATGAGGGGAAGCGTGTCAGTCTCTGGTCTGATGACAGAGGTATAGTAGAAAAAGCCGTCATCAGCGAGTACCCACTTGTTTGAGCGCTGAGCCAGAGGAAGTGCGGTCCACTCGCTGTAGGTCAGGTGATCTGAGTTCCAGTTCCAGTATTGGCTGAATGGAGTACCATCAGCAGCATGTCCTCTGGCAGGCGCTGCTTGAGTGAGGCTGGTGGCATCAGTCAGACCACGTATGGACCACATATCAGGCGTGACGTTAAACCAGGCCGTTTGCGTGTCAATAAGGATACCATCGACTCCCCACGTGCCTGAATCAAGCGTAGGAGTAAGCGTTGTTTCTATAGCTGCCGGAATGGGGTCAGCAAAAGGAATGCCTTCTATGATATTTCTACCACGACTCCAGTCTTCACTTTCTATCCATTGCATAAACTCAGATGCGGAGATGCGTGCGATAAAAGGTGAGTTACCTGAGTTTTGTACCCATACGCTCTTTTGCCACTCAGTCGCATCGATTCGCCTGAATTCATCGTGTAGGACGGCGCGTGGTGTGTTGAGGTTTGCGAACTGGTTGATAGCGCGCTGCATCGTGCCCCATGCAAAAGCACCCAGCAGGAGGAGCAGGAGTGCAACTATGATGGCTATGGTGGTGTTTTGACGCTTGCGACTTTTTGTGTAGCATGACTCCGAGGTGGAGCAAATTGGCTGCACCGCCAGGAGCCCAGAATCGGCATCAGTAGAGGGCGGCTCTACCTCAGAAAGTGGAGACCCCCCCCCCCCCCGGGGGTGGGTATCGTTCCT
>Ga0099364_10002597_pt1 | contig 28695 bp, 28 predicted proteins | sample TergutTh196P3_FD_73070 | JGI IMG/M metagenome (GOLD analysis project Ga0099364, IMG submission 73070) | Microcerotermes parvus P3 segment gut microbial communities from Pointe-Noire, Republic of the Congo - Th196 P3 | ecosystem: Host-associated > Arthropoda: Insects > Digestive system > Gut ... | reverse complement strand
GGTGCGTGCATGACTTCTGCGACAGCGGATAAAGGGGGGAAACCGACCCTGACCTTTGTGTCGGCTTGCCTGACCACTCTAGAGTGGGCAGGCAAACGCACAAAGGCGTGTTTCCATGTGCCGGAGCAGCAGGAATGCATGCACCTCCGCCCCCTCCCGCTTATAGCGGGTAGTATTACGGGGAAAATTGCGGGTTTACGGAATATCAATTTTTAATATAGAGAATTGCTTACAATACAGGCTTTATTTTTCGGTTAGGTTGTTTACCCAATCCCAATTGGAAGGGGGCGGGTCTTGAATGTATGTAAAATTCCGCCATGCATATAACTGGATTACAAGGTCATCGGGATATAGATTTTTCATTTTTTCAAATATTTTGTTGGCGCTGATAAACTTCCAGTTTTCCATATCATCCATTGCCTGTTCCCATAGATTGCAAAGTTCTATATCAGCCTCGCTCATTTCGTTTTTTATGCCTATAAGTTCATAAATACGTAATGGTGTATTAATGCCCACTACACGTATCTTGTCCAGTTTTCGGCAAAAAAATTCATCGCTAAGTTTTTCATGGGTATATTCGCTGATTAAAATGCCCTTTGTCTTGTATGGTTTGTTTACCCCTTCCAACCTTGCTGCAAGGTTTACAGCGTTACCCATTACTGTATAGTCCATTTTGTTTTCAGATCCCATGTTGCCGACAACCATTTCGCCTGTATTTATTCCAATTCTTGTAAAAATAGGAATAGGGCATAAACCTTCTTCCATTACTTCTTTATTAATTGCAGTTTCGGCTTTTTTCATAGCGATGGCGCTTCGGCAGGCAAGGTCGGCGTGATCTTTCTGGTGCAGCGGCGCCCCAAAAAAGGCAATAATTGCATCTCCCTCGTATTTGTCAACGGTGCCTTTATTTTCCATTATTATATTGCTCATAACGGTCAGGTATTTATTTAAAAGCCTTACAAGTTGGGTAGGATCTAGTTTTTCACTGAAAGTAGAAAAACCCTGTATGTCCGTAAACATGACAGTCATTTCGCGTTTTTCCCCGCCAAGGTTTAGTTTTGAAGGGTCTGAGATTATTTCATTGATAACCTGAGGTGAAAGATAACGTGAAAATGCCGAATGTAAAAAAACCTTTTCACGGTTGGCACCGAGAAAGTTAATTACAATAATTGCGGCAAAGCTAAGGGCAGACGAGACCAGGGGGATTGCCGTTCCTATATATTGTTTTGTTATTTGAAACCATGCAAGCAGCATGACAAAAAGCAGTAAGAGCACGCAAAGACCCAAGACAATGGAACGCCATGAACTAAAGCGGCTGGAAACAAAAGCAATCCCGAAGGAAAATATAAGGGCAATCAAAAATGAAACTATAGCCGGGGCTTCGCTTAAAAATTCCCGCGAAAGGAACATATTTGCAAGTGCCGCATAAGTCCCTACATTGGGAAAATTTTCTTCAAACGGGGTAGTGCCGTAATCCGTCATGCTTGTGGCATCCGAGCCTATTACGCAGAATGCCCCGTCCAGATTAGCATACTCTTCGCGTGTTTGTTTCATTCTGCCAAATTGGCTGCGGCAAACTGAAAACCTTTCCTTTACAAATTCTATTGTATCTTCATCGCCTTCAAGATCGGCAAGGATTTGGTCTTCGTAAGAGCCGAAAAGAAAGCTGTCCGTGCTGTTAAAATATTCCAATCGAAGTGCAAGCCATTGTTCCTGCAGGGCATCGGAATAATTCTCAAGGAGTTCAGCTTTTAAGTTTTCAGCCTCTGCGTAAAGTTCCCATGGGTTTTTGCCTTCTTCATACATATAGAAAAACCCCTGTTGGTGCATATCCAAAAGAAGAACAGCCAAATTCGGTTCAATAAAGGTGTATTGGATGAATTTAATAAGAGATTCCTGCTTGTAATCGCGGAAAACTTTCTTTGGCCACTTTATTAAAACAGAACCGTCGCTATTGCGAGGGATGCGCATATCATTAAGAATAATTTCCGAATTGCTAACGCTGATAACCGGGCTGCCTAAAATTTCCAACATTCCCGCCATGGCAAGATTGCCGTAGTACTCCCCCTGATATTTTAGCAGCAAATGGACTCTCCGCCTGACTCCGTCTGAATCAATAATCGCATTTACATTTCCAGCGCCTTTTGCCCTGCTTAATAAAGTTGGAATGGTAGGCATAATGCCGCCCATTTCAGGGGTTTTTGTATCCTTTTCTGAATTAATATTTTTTAATGCAAGCTCGTTTAAAATGAGCAATAGTTCTTCATCAGGAATTTCATTCTCTGCCTCTCTCATGGTTAGAGTCAGATATGAGCAATTTGTCAGTTTTAACGCTCTTGCAAAATATTCATCGGCATCACGGGTTATATATGAAAGGGCGTCTTCCAAATGCGAACGGGCCTGGCTTGAGATGCCGGAAAACATATTATAAAAGCTACTGTCGCTTTCATCAGGCGTATTGGAATAAATTTCTTCGATAATTTGTCTGGCGGTAAAGTTTATTTCTTCAAAACCTTCGTCAAGGTATTTATCAAAAACTTTTCTTGCATAAGATTCGTCATAGCGGTTCGGGCTTTTATCTAGGAAGCTCAAGTCAAAAGTAATGCTGCCGGCTCCCAGTTCTTTCAGCAAAATGACAATATTTGCCATTACTTCACGATGAAAGGGGAAACCTCCGCCATAATCAACAGAATCGTCGTCTAGTGTTAAAACCCAAACACGCGGGTTTTCTTTAAGCGAGGGGATAGTGCGCAGGAAAAAATCATAAATTTTATAGTCCAACGCGGTAAAAAACAAAGGGAATGAAAGCAAAAAAGCACATATCGGTATCCAAAATGGAAATCGCCGTTTCTTTTTCATCCCCTGTATTTTTACCTTATTCTTCTACAAATTTATTCTTCAAAATCCAAAGAGCCGGCCGCGTCGCTTGCACGAGCCGCACCAGTAAAGGTTGCAGTATTATCTCTTGCCACTTCGCTTGTGTCAAATTTTGCCGAACTGCCGATTTTGTTCACGCTTCTGACAAGTTCAGAAACCCTTTTGCCTTCGGTAATTGGGCGGACAGTTAATACATCACCCCCTGATGCAATACTGATACTGCTTCCGATTTGCTTGCTGCGGATATGTGTTTCTCCGAGCAGCGTTGTTTTTTCCGTTAGTGTTTTCCATTCCCTTCCGTCAAGGTACTCGACATTACCGGAAACCTTGTTTGTTGTGTATGTTTGGGCAAAACCAACTGATACGACAACAACAGCAATAAAAACCGTTAAAATTAATTTCTTCATATTTCTCTCTCCCTATGTGTATTAATATAACTTGTTTCGCAATATTTGTCAAGCAATATATGTTAAATTTGTATAAAATTCAATATAATTATAGAACATATATAACTATGAAAAACATATTTTTAATCATTATTTTGGCAATTCAAGTCTTGGGTTTTGGAATAATTCCTTTGGCCTTTATAAGCCGCGCCCCGGTGCTTATTATTACAGATTCTACTTTTGCAACACTGTACGGTACTGAAAGGATTAAAACGCAGCAGGTTTCTGCTTCTCTCCGTTTGTTCCGCCCCGTAAAATTTGTCGAGGTTGCAGACGGGATAAGCAATGATGTTTTAATGATAACATTGCGGGGAAAATCCGCAAATCCTTATTGTGTGATTTTCACGCAAGACTATTCTTCTGCCGCAGAATATTACCGCGGGGAATACCCCGGTAATTTGATTGTCCTGCTAGGGGGGCGTACCCCGGAGCAGGACCTGCCGTCTTCCGATGAAAATTTCTATGTTTATAGCACTGACACTGAACTGGATTTATACAGGGCAGGCCTTTTAGCCGGAGTTATAAACTTTAAGGAAACAGGCCTGCAATGGCTGTCAAATTTTTTTAATTTGCCGGATTCATTTTTGCAAGATACAGAAGAAAAAAAAATAGTAGCTTTGGCAAAAGATACTTCCATCACAGATTCCATGCAAAGTGTTTTTTCAAGAGGGCTTGATGAAACCGCCGGGGAAGCGGATGTATTATTTGCAAACGAATCTTCGGAGTTACCTGTTAAAACTAATTTATCCTGTATCGTTGTTGCCGGTTCCTGTGATGATTTTTTTGAAAGGGTTCCCGGTATTCCAGTGATATTGTTTTCCTGGCTAAATCCGGAATTTACCCCTAATGATGTAATTGCAGTATTTGATGATTCTCCCTGGGCATTGGTAATGCCTATAGTCAAAATGATAGAAGAAAAATCCCGGAATGGTAAAATTCCGTCAAAAATACTGATTTTATCAGGCAGAATTGCCGATAATGGAATGTTAAGAAGATTCAATAAAGAGGCAAAAAAAATCTTGAATTGATACAGTTTGTTAAAAAATTCTGTTGACAAGTATTTGATAAAATACTATAATTTATCATATCTAAGTAAAAGAATTTGGAAGGAGAATAAGGAATGAAAATCAGAAATAAAGCTGTTTGCTTTGTTATCTTGGTATGTTTTGCGGTTCTTTCAGCATATAGCAATGAAAAAACTGTTGATTTAACCTCAATTGTACTTGAGAGATTCAATGGCGAACCTTCACCCGGGTGGAACGACGGAAGGCGTCAGAGGAACTATGAATTTTCCTGGGGGCTTGCCGCCAGTAAATTTGCTACAACAACTACAGACGAAGACGGAAATGAAACAAGTTTTCCGCGTTCCAGGTATGTCGAATCCTGGCCGGTTTCCCTTTTTGGCCGCAACGTTGACGGTTTAGAGCTAAAAAGTTTCGGTATAAACGGGCGTTTTGATCGCAAGGGCTACAACTGGATAGATGTATATCCTGTGCAGGGGGAAGGCGATGAAGCCAGGCCTTTTGAAATACCCATGCCGGGCCGTATACGTTATATTGATTTATGGGTATGGAGCGGCGGTCATAATTTCTACATGGAAGCTTATGTAAGGGATCACCAGGGGGCAGTCCATAAAGTAATGCTGGGACATATTAACCATCAGGGTTGGAAAAACATGAGAGCCAGCATTCCAAACCATATTGCCCAAGCAAAGCGGCTTCTTCCCAATCTGGCGGAATTGCGTTTTATAAAGTTTAGAATATGGACACAGCCTAAAGAAACCGTAAATAATTTTTATGTATATTTTAATCAGTTCAAAGTATTGACAGATACTTTCGAAGAATACTTTGACGGCAGGGATTTATATGACCCGGATCTAATTCCAGTATACTGGGCAGAAGATAATGATTAAGGAGACTCAAATGAAACGATATATTTTTATTATTGCGTTGTTTCTAGCCAGCGCCGCTTTTATGGTTTTTGCCCAGGAAATAGGCGAATCAGATCCTTATGAAATAGGTTTTGAATCCGCCCAGCAGCAGCTAAAAGAAGTGTCTGTTGATAAATTCGAGCAGGATGGTTTCTGGTACGCTTCCATGTCTACTGACGAAGGTTATGTAACTGCCAGGCTTTTCCCCGGCGGCCCTGCCGGAAAAGAACCGATCCCCGATGAAGAAGGTATGGATATTCCTGATAACTATGTATTGGGCGCCAGGGTAGATTTCCTCCGCCGCGGTTACAATAGTTTTACCGTCCGTCCCATCCGCCCTATTCCAATCGAAGGAGTTACCAAGACTGTTTCGGTATGGGTAGCAGGCAGAAACTTTGAACACGACCTTAAACTTTTAATTCAGGATTTTTACGGCCGGAATTATGAAATTTACATGGGTAAGCTTAATTTCCAGGGTTGGAAAAAAATGACTGTTGCCATTCCTCCTCAGTCGCCTGACGGTGTAAACGGCGTAATTCAACGAAGCTACCATTACAATAACCAGATGGGTATTCGTATTACCGGGTTCCGCGTTGAATTTGACCCAATGGAAGCTTACGGCAATTATTACATTTATTTCGACGATCTTAGGGCAATAACTGACCTTTTTGCCGAAAATGACCGCGATGAAGATGATATGGTTGACGGCTGGTAATAACAGCTAAAGATTGGAGCAGTGCCCTACGGCTCCCCATGCCGCTTAAAAACGGCCGGGAAGCGGTGGGGCACTTTTTTTTTATGTATAAGCTAATCGGGACGAATTTCGAAACAAGCCTCCACAGGGAATTAAAATTTTTATTTTGCGGATACGAAGGGCAGACAGAAGTTGAAATTGGCGGTTATGTCGCCGATGGAATCAATGAACAGGGCGAGATAGTTGAAGTCCAGATCGGGAATCTTGGCCCCTTAAAAAATAAAGTAAAAGAATTTGCCGCTAATAACAAAGTCCGTGTTATTCATCCTGTAATTATTACTAAGTATATAGAAGTTTATGACTGCAAAGGCAACAAATTATACAGGCGGAAAAGCCCCCGCCGAGGCTGCCCCTGGGATATTTTTAATGCCTTAATTTATGCGCCTGATTTGCCCCTTGTACCCAATCTTACAATTACGTTGGCGATGGTTGATATCGTAGAAAAACGCCTTGATGACGGCAAAGGTTCATGGCGCAGAAAAGGGCTAAGCATAAAGGATCGCAATTTAATGGAACTCCGTGAAAAAATTTGTCTTAAATCCCTAAAAGATTATCTACAGTTTTTGCCATTTAAAAAAAGGGAATCTTTTACATCATCTCTTTTGGCGCAAAGGGCGTCTCTTAATAATGATTTGGCCAGAAAAACTATATATGTGCTTTTTCGGGTTGGTTTAATAAAAAGAATTGGAAAAGACAAAAAAGCCTGGATATATAAAATTTGCCAAACTACTAAATGATTGTAAAGTAAAAACTGTCTTTTTTCATGTTTTTTTCGATATTTTGGGAAATATTTTCAGATTCTTCTTGACATTAATATTCCGAATGGGTAAAATTGGATAAATCTTGATAACAAATGGGGAATATTGGAGAAATCCTGAAGGAATATGGATAGAATATTAAGCGGTCAATTTGAAGTCACTATTGATGACACAGGCAGGATAAATCTTCCGCGCCGTTTGCGTTTTCTGGAAAATGACAAAGTTATCATCACTAAAGGCGCAGATCCGTGCCTTTGGATGTATATAGCCGAAGACTGGAAAGACGAGCTTAAAAAAATTGTTGAATTGACAAATCCTTATTCCGCGCAAGATCGTGACATAAGGCGGCGTTTTATCGGGCCTGCCCATGAAACAGAGGTTGACAAACAGGGCCGTATTTTAATTTCTTCCCATTTACGTGAATTTGCAGGATTGTCCAAAGATTGCCTTATTGTGGGCCTGTATAACTATATCGAAATTTGGGAGCCTAATAAATATAAGGCATACCAGGTAAGCGAAGATGAAATAATAAAAAGAACCGAAGATTTTAGCGGTAGAATGAAGGGGTCAATTGAAGATGTCAGAAATAATGCATACTCCGGTTTTGCTGGAAGAGACAATCCGGTTTTTGGCGCCGAGAGGAAGGAATGAGGTGATGTTGGATTTGACACTTGGCGGAGCGGGCCATGCCTTTTCTTTTATGTCTCAATACCCAGACCTTTCGTATATAGGGGTCGAGGTAGACCCGTTCATGCAGAAAATTTCGCAGAAACGCCTGGTTCAATTTGGAAACAGGGTTTTGTTTTTTACAAAATGGGCGCAGGATTTTCTTGCCGCATACCCTGAAAACCTTGAACGCCCTGATACAATTTTAGGCGATTTGGGAATAAGTTATTACCATTACTTTAAAAGCGGTATGGGATTTAGTTTTTCCATAGACGAAAAAATTGACATGAGGCTTGACCCTTCAGACAAAACTTCTGCTGCGGATATTTTAGCGTATAATTCAGAACAGGAAATTGCCGATACTATATATAAAAATAGCGGAGAGCGTTTTGCAAGGCGAATCGCAAAGGCTATTGTACAGGAACGGAAAAACAGTCCAATTACCAGCACTGTCGCGCTGGCGGAATTGGTAAAAAGGACGGTGCCGGCTAAATACAGGCATGGGCCTGTGCATCCTGCTACAAAAACATTCATGGCCCTGCGTATTGCTGTTAACAGAGAACTTGCAAGGCTTCCCGATCTCCTTGAGAGCGCGTTGAAGATTCTAAAGCCCGGGGGAAGGCTGGGAATCATTAGTTTTCATTCTTTGGAGGACAGGATTGTAAAGAATTTTTTAAAAATGAAAAGCAAAGACTGCACCTGCCCTGTACAGGCGCCTGTTTGCGTTTGTTCAGGGCAAAGAATGATTAATATTTTAACAAAAAAAGGGATTAGCCCCTGTGAGGAAGAGATCAGGCGCAATCCGCCCAGCCGGAGCGCACGGCTTAGGGTCGCAGAAAAAATTATGGAGGCAGCGTAATTATGAAGAATTATATTATGGCTTTAATTATGATATTAAGTTTTGGCATACTTCTCGGCTTAAATGTCTATCAGACAAATATGTGCAGACTGGTAGAAAATAATATAAAGAAACTTGAGATCGAGCAGAAAGAAATAATAACCAGAAACAATAACCTTAATAAGGAAATTACCAATTTACTGCATATAGAAAATTTAGTTGAAGAATCCGAATCTTTGGGTTTAACAAAGATAGATACAAAGGATGTAACATATATAATCGTGGGAGGAAAGGGGCATGGCCTCTGATAGAGCATCTAGCTTTGAGCTTTTAAAATTTGATGAATTGTCAAAATCCCTTGGGGCGATTCTTTATTCTTTTACAGAATCGTCTTGCGCCGGCGGCTTTTCATCGGTCAGCATAGATTCCCGAAGCATTTGCGAAGGGGGCATGTTCGTAGCTCTTGCAGGTGAAAATTGCGACGGCCATTCGTTTGTGCAAAAGGCTTATGAAAACGGCGCCGCAGCAGCTCTGGTCGAACACGACAAACTTGAAAAATACAACCTTCTTAAAACAGCCAAAGATTTCAATAAAACCCTCATCGTTGTTGATAATACGCTTGAGGCATTGCAGAATGCAGCCAGGCTTTATTTGGAAAAATATCCCAGCTTAATTAAAATCGGAATTACCGGATCTTCGGGCAAAACTACAATAAAAGAAATCCTTGCAAGCATTATAGGCAAAGAAAAAAATGTCGTAATAAATCCGGGGAATTTTAATTCCGAAACCGGCCTGCCATTAGCTGTTTTTAATATACGCCCGGGGCATGAAATCGGGGTCTTTGAAATGGCAATGAGCCATTTGGGAGAAATGGCTGTTCTGTCTTCGATCCTTAAACCTGACATCGCACTAATATCAAATGTCACCTCTGCCCATATCGGTAATATCGGCAGTATTGAAGGAATTGCAAAGGAAAAAAAACAGGTTTTTTTAAATTTTAACGAAAAATGCACTGCATTGATACCTTATGATTCTCCTTTTAGGGATTTTCTTGCAGAAGGAATAAAAGGCAAAATTGTATTTTACGGGAAAGAATCCTTTAAGGAATTAGGGCAAGTAAAAGATATGGGATTAGAAGGGACCGAAATTGTCTGGGACGGGAAGCCTGTCCGTTTTCCTCTTTTTGGCAGTCATAATATTTCCAATGCTCTTGCTGCAATAGCCATAGCAAAGGAAATTCCCGTTAGCAGTAATGCTATCCGCCTGGGGCTTGAATCGGTAAAGCCCTTGTTTGGACGCGGCGAAATAACAAACGGTAAAGCTACCGTTATTTGGGACTGCTATAATTCCAACCCGCAGTCAATGGAAAGGGCGCTGGAATTTTGTGATAATCTTGCATGGCAAGGACGGCGTGTTTATGTAATCGGGGAAATGCTTGAACTTGGAGACTTTAGCAAAAAAGCGCATTCTGATATGGGAAACCTTTTGGCGGCTTCAAAAGCGGATTCTGTTTATTTATTTGGAAATGAAACGTCATTTACAGCCGAAAGTATTAAGGCTTGTTTTTCTGATAATCCTGCCGGGCAAACACCGTCTGTTTTCCATACCTCAGACATCGGCCAGCTTTCAAATGCCTTAAGAAATGAAATTGCCAAAGGCGATTTAATTTTAATAAAAGGTTCCAGGGCCTGCTGTCTTGAAAAATTATCCAGTGTTCTTGAAGGAGCCGCCTGATGTTTTTTTACCTTGCACGCTTTGCTGAATATTTTTTCCCGCTCAATGTTTTCCGTTACCTTTCGTTTCGCGGAATATATGCCGCTGTTACCACATTGCTCTTATGTTTCCTGTTTGGAGGAAAAGTTATTGAAGCCCTTAAAAAACTTAAAATAAGGCAGTCAATAAGAAGCGACGGCCCGCCGAGCCACTTGGTTAAATCAGGAACGCCGACTATGGGCGGAATTTTTGTAATAGGTTCCGTTGTTTTTTCCGTGCTTCTTTGGGGGAACTTTGGAAACAGAATGGTATGGCTTGCTCTTTTGGCTTTCTTTGCTTTTGGAATTGTAGGTTTCATAGATGATTATCTTAAAATAAAGAGAAATAATTCCGCAGGGCTGCCGGCCTGGGGAAAATTATTAGGGCAGTCCATAATAGCTATTGGCGTTATGATGTACCTTTACTTTACAGGCGGCAGTCAAACGACAGAGCTTTATTTGCCTTTCTTAAAAAACCCGGTGGTGAATATGGGGTTCCTGTGGATACCCTTTGGGGTGCTGCTAATCGTCGGAGAGGCAAATGCAGTCAATATTTCCGACGGCTTAGACGGATTGCTTGCCGGATTGTTGATATTTGTATTTATAGCCCTTGCCGCTCTTACATATATTTCCGGCCGTGAAGATTTTTCCGCATATTTAAATATTCCATTTATCAGCGGAGCAGGTGAACTGACTATTCTATGCCTTGCGGTTGTTGGCGCCCTGGTTTCTTTTTTGTGGTACAACACACACCCTGCTCAAGTTTTTTTAGGCGACACAGGCTCTCTGTCACTTGGAGGTCTTGTTGCTGTAATATCACTTATTATAAAAAAAGAGGTTCTTGTATTAATTATCGGAGGCGTTTTTGTTTTAGAGATTTTAAGCGTTGTAATACAGGTTGTTTCTTTTAAATTACGAAAGAAGAGAGTTTTTTTAATGTCGCCATGGCACCACCACCTAGAGTTGTCAGGTTGGGCGGAATCAAAAATAGTCGTTCGGCTGTGGATACTAGGGGGCCTATTCGCCCTGATCGCCCTGTCGACGATTAAAATACAGTAGGAGTTTAAATGGCATTTCTTAGAGACGAGTACGGTGTAATTAGATACGATTATATTCTCATTGGAATAATTCTTTTATTAATACTGCTCGGTTTTGTTGTGCTTTTTTCGGCATCTTTTTTACAGGCGGGCAATGATTCCAGATTTCAAAATGACGGTTTTGGACCAATGATGGGAAATTTTAGCGCTTTATTTGTATTTTTGGGGCTTTTAATATTATTTGTATTGATGAAATTCTTTTTCTTCAGGGATAAGTCAATTAATTCAAGGTTTTTTGTTTATTCAATTTTATGGGGTACAATTTTTATTAATATAATTCCGATTGTTTTATTCCGTCTTGATTTAAGCAAAGACTTGCGGTGGTTTAGTGTTATTGGCATAAGATTCCAGCCGTCTGAATTTATAAAAATTGCCCTGCCGCTGTATCTCGCCTATAAATTCAATCAGAATAAGGAAAATGTAAATGCATTTTGTAAATGCCTTATACCAGTATTCTTGTTTACCGGTATATTATTTTCTTTGGTTTTAGCGCAAAAAAATCTTTCAGACGCCGTCCTTATAGCTTTGTTTAGTTTTTTTATTTGCCTGGCTAGCGGCATCCGTGTCGGCTGGTTTGCTTTAGCTCTTGCTATTATAATACCCATAGGTTTTGCATTTATTAACAGTGATGAAACATGGAATAAACGCTGGAATAATCACTGGAAACCCTTAAGCACATTAAATGATAAAGATGAAGGCTATCAGATAATACACAGCATAAGGGCTTTGGAAGCCGGGGGTTTTTCAGGAGTGGGAATTGGGCATGGCGAAAGAAAAATTAATGTGCCTGAAGTACACGGGGATTTTGTATTTTCATCCTATGCTGAAGAAACAGGTTTTCTAGGCGTGCTGTTGTATCTTGCCTTAACAGGCTCCTTTGCCGGTATTTGCTATATAGTTGCATGGCAGAGCAAGGACAGGTTTATTCAGCTTTTTGTATTTGGTTTGATTACTCCAATTGTGCTTCAGATATTAATCAATATCTCTGTTGTTGCGCGTATTCTTCCTGTAACGGGAATCCCCCTGCCGTTTTTTTCATCAGGCGGCACTTCTATGCTAGTTATGCTTATAATTTCTACCTTTCTTGTTTACTTTACAAGAAAAACCATAAAATCCGGTGATATGAGGGGGCTAAAATATGATGGGTAATTTTATTTATTCAGACAAAAAAAACAATTCCCAATATAAAAATTATTCAAGCAGAAAAATTGATAAATTTATAAAAAAAATATTAATAGTTTCATTTATAATATTTTTAATTGGGGTATTATGGTTTCTTCTTATAAGCCCCTGCATTATACCTGCAAGCATAGATATAAACGGTTTTAATCTTTTAAGCAGGGCTGATATTTTAAAGGCAGCAGGAATATCAAGCGGGACAAGTTTTATTTTCATTGATGCAAGAAAAGTTCGAAATTCCCTTTCAAACCATTATCTTATAGAATCTGCAACTGTAGACAAAGTCTTCCCTAATAAAGTTTCAATTAACATTAAACCCAGACAGGCAGTTGCTGTGGTTCATGCAAAAATAAACGGCAAATTAAAACCCTTATACTTTGATCATAAAGGCGTAATTTTTCAAATCGGAGAAAAAGCAGGGGTAAACCCTCCGTCATGGCTGCCTGTAATAACAGGTATATTCAATGAAACGGACAAACTTGGCCTTGGGACTCGTTTTTTTTCGGCTTATCAGCCTTTATTTGCCCGGTTGCGGATGATAAATGATGAGGATCATTCAATCTGGAATGCTATATCGGAAATAGAGGTAGTTTCTAAAAATGAAAGTGTTTTTGACATTAGGTTATATCCGGTATATAATTTACCGAAAATTTTAATGAGCAGTGATATAAACAGGGATAATATTATTTATGCTTTGGTTATGGCAGAAAAATCCATGGAATTAGACAGGGTTCCCGATTATATTGATGTAAGGTCGGGAAGCGGTGTATTGTATTTTAAGTAGGGAGGGGCCTTATGGCAAATGAAAATTTAATTGTTGGGCTTGATATAGGGACAACAAAAGTATGTGTCGTTGTCGGCAGGAAAAATGACAATGGCAATCTGGACATTATAGGTGTTGGGGTAAGCCCTTCTACCGGTATGAGAAACGGAATAATTGTCAATATAGAGGCAATTATCAAGTCTATTAACAAGGCAATTGATGCTGCGGAAATGATGTGCGGCAGGGAAATACATACCTGTTGGACCGGCATTGGAGGCAGCCATATAGAAGGCATCAATTCACGGGGTGTCGTTGCGATTTCCGGCCAAAGAAGGGGCAGCCGCGAGATAAGCGAGGAAGATATAAACCGCGTAATCGAGGCGGCGCGCGCAGTGGCAATCCCGCTTGACCGTCAAATAATTCAAACTATTCCCCAGTCCTATATTGTTGATGATCATCCCGGTATTAAAGAGCCGCGCGGCATGATAGGGGTGCGCCTTGAAGCAGAGGTGCATATTATTACAAGCTCGGCAACCAGCGCCGAGAATCTTTTGCGCTGCGTAAACCGCTCAGGTTTTAAAGCCGGCAGATGCCTTCTTTTACAGGCTCTCGCTGCCGGCAGATCTGTTCTTACCCAGGATGAAAAAGAATTGGGCGTTGCGTTAATCGATATTGGCGGCGGCACAACGGATGTTTTGGTATATTACGACGGCGCCCCTTATTTAACATTTACCATTCCGCTTGGCGGTGTTGAGGTTACCAAGGATATATCTACAATTCACGGTATTTCCATGGAAATTGCCGAAAATATCAAACAGGATGAAGCAACCTGCTGGAAACCCCTGCTTGAAGATGACAAGGAAATTCTTGTCCGCAGAATGACAGGGCAGGCGCCGTTAAAAATTCCACGTTCCAATATTTATGCAATTGTAAAAATTAGAATGGAAGAAATTTTTAATTTGGTTAAGCAAAAACTGGAATGTACCGGCCTTCCGCGGCCATTATCCGGCGGTATTGTTATTACAGGCGGCGGGGCATTATTGTCAGGGGCTGTTGAATTGGCAACTTCAATTTTTAAAATTCAGGTAAGGTTGGGTATGCCTATACATTTTGAAAAAATTGGAGGTTTGATTGATGAATACAGGGATCCTTCTTATGCTACGGCTATAGGGCTGGTAATAGAAGGCGAAAGCCGTGATAGAAATGAACAAAACATACGGGAAACAATACGTCCTCCTGTTACATCTAACAGGGAGCATGGGAATTCCTTTAAGGAGTTGATTAGATGGGTAAAAGCGACTTTTTTTGGTTAGAGTTTCTAAATGAAAAAAAGTTTTTAAAAATAAATTTTTAGAATAATGAACGGGGGGAAAAATGAATATTTTTTCTATTAGGGATCTGGAGCCGGCGGAAGACGCAATGGCATCACAATCTCCAACAACAATTATGGTTATCGGAACAGGAAGCGGAGGCTCGAATGCGATAGACCATTTTCAGGACAGCGGGCTTTCGGGAGTGCAATTCATTGCAGTTAACACCGACAGGCAGCATTTGTACTGCATGAGCAAAGCTAAAACAAAACTGCACATCGGCAGCAAATTAACCGGCGGAAGAGGGGCAGGAGGGGACCCCGAAAAAGGGGAAGAAGCTGCAAAGGAAGATAGTGAAATGCTCCGTAAAACAATGAAGGGTGCAGACATGGTGTTTTTAACTACCGGTATGGGCGGCGGTACAGGCACAGGGTCAATCCCGGTAATTGCAAATATTGCAAAAGAATCCGGGGCTCTTACAGTTGGGGTTGTTACAACGCCTTTTGAATTTGAAGGCCCTGAAAAAATGCAGATTGCTATTGAAGGCATTGAAAAACTAAGGGAAGAGGTTGATACTCTTATAGTAATTCCAAATCAAAACCTGTATAAAATGATAGTTGACAGAAAAACGTCATTTCCAAAAATGCTTAAATACGCAGATGAAATTTTACTTCAGGCTGTACAGGGTATATCCGATCTGGTTACAAATACAGGGCATATCAACTGCGATTTTGCTGATGTGGAAGCAACAATGAAAGGGCAGGGGGTTGCCCATTTGGGAATAGGATGCGGCACCGGAGAAAACCGCGTAAAAGACGCTGTTGACGGCGCCATTGAAAATCCGCTGCTTGAAGATGTAAGCATTTCAGGCGCATCACGGCTGCTTGTTAATATTGCAGGCACCGAAGATATTCCTGCGGCCGAGGTAAAAGAGATACTGGAAGCAATAAGGGCCAAAGCAGGCAAGGATGCCAAAATGAAATTCGGCATAACTTACGATCCTAACCTTGGGGAAAATATTAAAGTAACAGTTATTGCCACAGGCTTAAATAATGCTGATATTGCCTCTGAAAAAGAAAAAGATATACAGAAGAATGATACAATGGAAGAATGGGTTGAGTATGCAGGTTTTCAGGCAATGAAAGGCATTCAAAACGATAAACGTCAAAACGATAATTTTGGGAACTACTTTAAAACTTCAGAAGATTATAAAACCATAAGGGAAATTCCGGCTATTTCGCGCATGGGCGCTACTGGAGAATTTATATACGGGGACAAAATAGCGGCTAACGGAAGGGATGCTTAATACCAGATGAAAGAAAGGTGCGTTTTACTTTTGGAAAGATATTGTGTTTACCTGGCTGCTTCTGAACACCGTTTGCCATTAACTGTGTATACATATAAGCTGGAAATATCCCGTTTTCTTGAATATATTGATGAACAGGAAATTCAGCTAGAAGATGTTACGGCAGATAATATAACATGGTTTTTAAGCAAGCTAAAAGAAGGTGCAAATATTAATTCCAGAACAGTATCAAAAACGCTGTCCTGCTTTAGATCTTTTTTCTACTTTTTAATGAAAGAAGGAATTTGTAAAGAAAATCCTGCGGTGCTTTTAGAGCCGCCCAAAAGGAAAATAAACCTGCCAGAAGTAATGGAAAAAGAAACAGTGGAACATCTTTTAAGCAAGATAAATACAGATAAACCGCTGGGGCTTAGGGATAAGGCTCTTTTTGAATTAATCTATTCATGCGGCTGCCGCATTTCTGAAATTGTAAATTTGAATGTCCATGATATTAATTCAAGCGAAAAACTGATAAAGGTTAAAGGAAAAGGCGGAAAAGAACGTTTGGTAATTTTTGGGGAAGAAGCTGATAAATGGCTAAAACTGTATATGGAAAACTCCAGGCCTGTTTTGGCGGAAGGCAAAGGGCATGGCCCTGCCTTGTTTGTAAACAGGTACGGCAAACGTATTTCCAGAATCGGTATATGGAAAAATTACCGCCGTTATGCTCAGATTGCGGGAACCGGTTCCCGTGTTCATACCTTAAGGCATAGTTTTGCAACGGCAATGATACAGGGGGGGGCAGATTTAAGGACTGTACAAGCCCTTCTAGGTCATGCAGATTTAGCGACAAGCCAAATTTACACCCATGTAGATGCAAGTTTACTGGAAGAAACACACCGCAAATATCTGCCGCGGATAGGAGGATAGATGAATAGAAAGACTAGAGATGTAATAATCGGTATTTTAATATTTTCGTTTTTTACAGGCATGGTAGTCTGGCTTTATAACCGTGAAAGCGGCATGAAACGCAGAGATTTGGAAAGGCATATGCGCGAATTAAGCCCCATGGGCGGAGTGCCGCAAGGCGACAATTTATTAAAGGCAATACAGCTTTATGAAGCGCAAATTGAACTTAATATAAGGGACGGCGCGCAGGCCGGAGCCTATTGGAAAATTCTTGCAAGGCGTTTTGCAGACAGGGGAATGCATGTCCTTGCCCTGGAAGCGCTTGAAAATGCAATAAAATATAATGCCGAAGATCCTGCCCTGTTTGCCTGGACAGGCGATTCAGCTTTTGTAGTGGCAAGATCAATAGTTGATGCAAACGCCGATTCTATTGCAGAAAAACAAAGGTATTATAAGATGGCTGAAGATGCCTACAGACGTTCCATAGAATTGGACCCGGACTATGCAAGGCCTCGCCACGGCATAGGCGAACTGTATACAAGGGATTTAGGCCGGCCCTTGGATGCAATTTCTCATTTAGAACGTTATCATTTAATAAATCCCAATGATATTTCCGGCATGGACCTTTTGGCAGAGGCGAACTTTTTGGCAGCAAGAGAAACAAGCGATGTTAGGCGCAGCCGCGAATTAAATGACCGTGCAATAGCTTTGTATGATCAAATTATCCTTAGGAGCAATAATCAGGAAGATGTAATGGAAGCGGCAAGAATAAGGGAGATTATCAGGAATAACTAAAATGGCAGAACGCGGGTATTTGGATTTTATTGTAAGCAGACTTGACGGCATCACGTATAAAGAAAAAATTCTTTTATGTGAAAAGCTTAAAAACGAATCAGAACTGTTATATAATTCAAAATCCTGTATAGAATCGGTTTTAGGACGCAGGCTTGATAAAAAAAATGATATTGAATCAATTAGAAAAAAAGCGCAAAATGATGCTGAAAAGGCGCTTAAATTAAATATTAAATGGGTCTGTTTTAAAGACAGTGAATATCCGCCGCTTTTACGGGAGATTTACGATCCTCCTGTAATGTTGTTTTATAGAGGGAAACTTCCGAATCCAAAAATGCCGCTTGTGGCAATTGTAGGAACAAGAAAGCCTAGCCCCAAAGCGGCTGCACAGGCTTATGATATTGCAAAAGGTCTGGGATGCAATGGAATTTCTGTTGTTTCCGGCCTTGCCATTGGCATAGATTCAATGGCGCATAAAGGGAATATTCAGGGTATAATTGAAAGATGCAAAGGCAATAACTCTGGGTATGAAGCCGGAACTATTGCAGTGCTTGGCTCTGGCCTAGACCAAATTTATCCTTCGTCTAACCGGAACCTTGCAAGACAGGTTTTAGAAACAGGCGGCGCCTTGATATCCGAATATACCTGCGGGACAGGGCCTAGAAAATGGACCTTCCCTGCGCGTAATAGAATTATTTCGGGCGTTTCCCGAGGCGTGTTGATAGCGGAAGCCCCAAAGAAATCCGGGGCTTTAATCACTGCTAGTTTCGCCCTTGAACAGAACAGGGAAGTTTGGGTATCTTCTGCTGGAATTATGGCGGCTAACGACAGAAAAATAGGCATGTATGACAGAAGGGGAACGATAAAGCTGGCGGAAGAAGGCGCCGGTATAATAAATAATGAATTTGATATTTTAAAAGAATGGAATATTAACAAGGATGAAATATGACAGTTAAAGAAGCAAAAAAAACTACAAGGAAAAGCTCCAAAAACGGAAATAATAAAAGTATTTTGGTTATTGTAGAATCTCCTACAAAAGCGTCTTCCTTTGAAAAATATTTGGGATCTGAGTATTCAGTCAAAGCCTCAATGGGGCATCTTATAGATCTGCCAAAATCCAGAACAGGCGTTGATACGGAAAATAATTTTGAGCCCGAATATATCACAGTTCGGGGAAGGGCAAAAATCCTTAAAGAATTGATGAGCGAAGCAAAGAAAGCACAGAAGGTGCTTTTGGCAAGCGACCCGGATCGTGAAGGCGAGGCAATTGCATGGCATTTAAGAAATGCCATTCTTTCAAAATTGGATATGCCTGTAGAGAGGATTAGTTTTAACGAAGTAACGCCTGCGGCAATTAAAGAAGCGGTGGCTCATCCTCGCCCCATAGATGACGCTTTGGTTGAATCTCAAAAAGCCAGACGTGTTTTGGACCGGCTTGTAGGGTACAGCCTGTCGCCTCTTTTGTGGAAAAAAGTTAAAAACGGCCTTTCCGCCGGGAGAGTTCAATCGGTGGCATTACGTTTAATTTGCGAGCGTGAAAAAGAAGTTGAAGCATTTGTTCCCGAAGAATACTGGAGCCTGGCAGCGTATTTTAATGCCGGCAAAAAAGATTTTGCAGCTCTTTTAATCAAATGGAAGGGAGAAAAACCCCTGCTGCCCGATGAAGATTCTGTTAATAAAATAATAGAGGCTCTTTCTGGATCAGAGTATTCCGTCACAAACATTAAAGAAACTGAAAAAACAATCAAACCCAAACCGCCCTTCATTACCTCGGAACTGCAAAAAACCGCTGCAAACAAACTTGGGTTTACCGCTCGAAAGACAATGCAAATTGCCCAACAGCTTTATGAAGGAATCAATATAGGGGAAACAAGGGTGGGCCTTATTTCCTATATGCGTACAGATTCAGTGCGTGTTTCCGATACTGCCCTTGAAGAATTACGTACATGGATAGGAGAAAATTTCCCGAAAGAACTGCCCGAGGCAGCCTTGGTTTACAGTTCCGGAAAAAAAGCGCAGGATGCCCATGAAGCGATACGGCCGACTTATGTAAATTATACACCTGCTTCAATTGCCCAGTATCTAAACCGCGATCAGCTAAGGCTCTATACAATAATCTGGGAGCGTTTTGTTTCAAGCCAGATGTGCAATGCAAAAACCCTCACCGTAAGCGCGGAAATTACAGCGATCTCTTCTTCAGGCGATGAAGCGGTATTCCGGGTTTCAGGCACTAAAATTATTGAAAAAGGTTTTTACAAGGCCCTTAAACTGCTATATTCCAAAGAAGAAAAAGGCGAATCTTATCCGCCGCTTAAGACAGGCGATTCTGTAAAACTGGAAAAATTTAATCCCGAGCAGCATTTTACTCTGGGCCCTCCCCGTTACACAGAAGCGTCTATAATAGACGTGTTACGCGAAAAAGATATTGGCAGGCCCTCTACTTATGCCCCTATCATTTCTGTTTTACTGGATCGTTACTATGTAACCCGTTCAAACAAACAGCTTATTCCGACCTTGCTGGGCAAAATGATAACTGAAGTTCTTGTAGAGTACTTCCCCTCTTATGTCAATGTTGATTTTACCGCATCTATGGAAACAAAACTTGATCAAGTGGAGGAAAATCAGCTTAAATGGCCGGATATGTTAAAAGAATTTTGGGGTCCCTTTAAATCCCGTGTTGATGAGGTAAGCCTGACACTTGAGTCGTTTAAGGGAACTCTTGATGAACCGACCGATATCCCCTGTGAAAAATGCGGAAAGTTACTTGTAAAAAAACTGGGACGCTTCGGGTTTTTTCTTGCATGTTCAGGTTTTCCGGAATGCAGGAATACAAAATCTGTCCCTCTTGCAAAGTGCCCAAAATGCACAGGCGATATAGTAGCCAGAAAAACTAGAGGCAGGGGAAAGGAATTTTACGGCTGTACCAATTATCCCGATTGTGATTTTATCTGCCATAATAAGCCGATAAATAAAGATTGTCCAAAATGCGGGCAATTTATCGTAGAAAAATATGATAAAAAATCAGGCAGCCAAAATGGTTGCATAAACCCTGACTGCGATTATGTATATATAGGGAATGGGGAATAGGGAATGATAGAGGAATATATGACTTACCTAAAAACAGAAAGATATTTATCTTTGAATACTCTTAAGTCATACCAGAATGATCTGGCCTCGTATGCGAATTATTGCAATAATCACAATATTGATCTTGTTAGGGCAGATCATTATCAGGTGCAGGCTTTTATTGCAGACCTTACTTTTGAACATAAAAAGGCAAGGAGCATTAACCGTCATCTGTCAACTATCAGGGGCTTTTACAATTGGCTTGTAAAGTCTGGCAAACGCGGCAATAATCCATGTAACAGCGGCAGCCACGGAAAGCCTTTACGCAATATTAAGGTTCTTTCAAGCCTGCCTTCATTTCTATGGGAAAAAGAAATGGATGCTTTTGTCCGCTTGCCTGAAAATAAAAAGACCTTGTGGCCTGCAAGGGATAAAGCTTTGTTATTAATGATATATTCTGCGGGTCTTCGAATTTCCGAATTGGCATCATTAAAATTAAAAATGCTAAGTAACAATATGCAAAAGGCAAAAATATTGGGCAAAGGGGACAAAGAACGCCTGGTATTTTTTTCTGACATAGCGCATAAGGCATTGATCGATTACCTTCCTGAGCGTACTGCAAGAATCATGCAAGCCGGCATTAAAGGCAATGCTGAAGAAATTTTTATAAACAATAAAGGCTTTGCCTTATCGGTTTCCGGTATTAGATGGATTATTTATCAATATGCCAAGATAGCCGGAATGAAAAAAAATATCCATCCCCACAGTTTTCGCCACAGCTTTGCAACACACCTTTTACATGAAGGCTGTGATATACGCCTTATCCAGGAATTGCTTGGCCATAAAAACCTGACTACGACTCAAAGATATACCCATATTACTACCGAAATAATGCAAATGACTTATGATGACACGCATCCCCATGCATTTATAAATAATCAGAGGAATGAAAAATGAAAGAAGATAATAAAATTAGAGCGACAACAATTATTGCCGTGCGAAGAGATGGCAAAGTTGCAATGGCAGGAGACGGGCAGGTTACCTTTGGAAATACCATAATGAAGAATAACGCAGTAAAAGTCCGCTGTATGATGGAAGGTAAAGTGTTATGCGGATTTGCCGGGGCCGCCGCCGATGCATTTACTCTTTTTGACCGCTTTGAAGCCAAGCTAAAAGAATATTCAGGCGATTTAACGCGGGCATCTGTCGAACTTGCAAAAGAATGGCGAATGGACCGCAATATGCGCCGTCTTGAGGCAACTCTCCTTGTAGCGGATATTGGCAAGACTTTATTGGTTTCGGGCTCTGGCGATGTAATTGAGCCTGCCGATAACGCTATTGCAATAGGCTCGGGCGGCTCTTACGCTTATGCCGCAGCTTTGGCATACCTTGACGGAAGTAATTTTTCGGCAGAGGAAATTGCCGAAAAAAGCCTTAAACTGGCAGGAAATATTTGTATCTATACAAATGTAAATATTATAGTTGAAAAGTTAGGAGGCTGATTAAATGGTCAACAAAAAAATAACTGATGCGGATTTAAACAAGCTTACCCCGCGCGAAATTGTGGCAGAGCTTGATAAATACATTATCGGGCAGAAAAATGCCAAGCGTGCCGTAGCTGTCGCTTTACGCAATAGAATCAGACGGCTAAAACTGGACCCGGAACTTCGCGATGATGTCGCTCCAAAAAACATTTTAATGATAGGCCCTACGGGCGTAGGAAAAACAGAAATTGCCCGGCGCCTTGCCAAACTGGCAGGATCCCCTTTCATTAAAGTTGAAGCGACCAAATATACCGAAGTTGGTTATGTAGGCCGTGATGTGGAATCAATGGTACGCGATCTTATGTCCGCCGGTTACCAAATGGTGAAACAGGAAATGCAGGAATCGTTTGTTGCAGAAGCTGAAAAACGGGCGGAAGATGCCCTGTTGGATTTACTTCTCCATACAAAAAGCAAAAAACCAAGAGAAAAGAAACAGCCTCCTATGGTGCGCCCAATGGGTTCATTTACAATTAACAGTGATAATCATAACGGAAGCGGAATTATTGGCACTGCAATTCAGGTAGGCATACCGAAGAAAATTAATGAAGAAATTCCTGATGAAACCGCCAGTAAAAAAAGTGCGGAAGCAGAGGATGACAGCTTTAAGGAAACCAGGGAAAAATTAAGGGTAATGCTTAAGGAAGGGAAAATGGAAGACAGGACTGTCGATCTTATGGTTAACCAAAACCCGCAGTTTCCTCCATTTGAAATGATGGGCGTAAGCACAGAAGATATCGAATCCAGCCTTTCCGGATTTGCCAGTTTTTTTGGCGGGGGCAAAAAGAAAAAAGTTGTGAAAGTTTCCCGTGCCAGGGAAATTCTTAAAGCGGAAGAGCTTGAAAAATTGATTGACAGGGACAGGGTAAGCGATGAAGCCCGTCAAAGGGTAGAGGAAACCGGCATCATCTTTATTGATGAAATTGATAAAATTGCCGTAAAAGGGGACAGGGGCGGGGGGCCTGATGTTTCAAGGGAAGGGGTGCAGCGGGATATTCTCCCAATTGTAGAAGGGGCGACTGTCAATACAAAATGGGGGCCTGTAAACACGGACCATATCCTGTTTATAGCCGCAGGGGCATTCACTGTTTCAAAGCCTTCAGACTTAATACCCGAACTTCAGGGGCGTTTCCCCCTAAGGGTTGAATTGGATTCGCTTGGAAAAGAAGAATTTTTAAGAATTCTTACCGAACCCAAGAATGCTCTTACCAGGCAATATACAGAACTTTTGGCAACTGAAAATGTCGAAATTATCTTTCAGGATGATGCCATTGAATGTTTGGCAGGAATTGCCGCCGATGTTAATTCCAGGCTTGAAAATATAGGAGCCAGAAGGCTGCATACAATAATGGAAACCCTGCTTGAAGAACTTTCATTTGAGGCGCCGGACATAGCTCCTGCTAAAATACCTATAAATGTGGATTATGTTCATGAAAAATTGGCAGATATTGCAAAGGATCAGGACCTTGGACGCTATATGTTATAACAGATTTATTCGAAAAACACAAAGATTTTGCTTAAAAATGGCAGGAAAAATGCCGAAATGTAATAAGGGAAAGAATTTTTACATGAAGCAGAGGTTGATATGAATAATTTTTCAAAAACCGTAGACCTGATACAAAGGGCAATGAGCGCCAATCTTGTACGCCGTTCTGTAATTGCCGACAATATGTCGAATGCCGGAACTCCAAACTTTAAGAGAAGTACAGTCAGCTTTGAAAGCGAATTAAAAAGGGCTTTAGAATCTGAAAGAAAGAGGCCGGCTCTGGAATTAGTAAAGACAAATCCCGTGCACTATTCCAATCACAAGGAAATTGATTACCGCAATGTGCAGATACGGCGTGTGTTGGACTATGCCACCGCATATAACAGTAACGGGAATAATGTCGATCCCGAGCAGGAATTCATGGCTGCCCTGCAAAATCAAATGACATATTCAATGCTGGCACAGGCCGCCATGTTTGAATTCAGCCAGGTTAACCAGGTTTTAAGAAGTTAGGAGTGAAGAATTATGGGAATATTTAATTCGATTAATATAGCGGCTACCGGGCTTTCAGCCGACAGGGTACGGATGGATGTTATTTCCGACAATATTTCAAATGTCAATACTACAAGGACATCGGAAGGCGGGCCTTTCCGCCGCAGCCGTGTAATTTTAAGGCCCAAGGCAAAAGGCGTTTTCTGGCGTTCCCCTTTCCTTCCAGAGACTTTGGACAATGGTATTGGAAAAGGGGTAAGGGTTGCAGAAATCCAAAAAGATTTTCAAAAAGAAAACCCTTTAAGATGGGATCCTACCCATCCCGATGCAATAAAATCCGGCCCGCGCGAGGGTTATGTAGAATTATCCAATGTTGATATACTAAGCGAATTTGTAGATATGATTGCAGCGCAAAGGTCTTACGAAGCCAATGCCGCAATAATTGACGGTTCAAAAACCATGTTCCAGCGGGCGCTGGACATTGGCGGAAGATAGGAGGGATAGATGGAAACAATGATACCCATGACAATTACGCATCCGCAGCATATGGGGCCAATTAACAGCCCTTATGCCGGCAGTGGAAAAAACATACTTGCACTGGAGAAAGAAATCGGTGCAGAAGCAGTTACCGGAGACGGGACTTTTAGGCAGGCTATGCTGCAGGCCCTGGATAAAGTTTCAGGAGCCCAGCTTTTTGCATCGCATTTGGAAAGGGAATCAATTATCAATCCCGATTCAATTGACGTGCATGAAATAACCATTGCCCAGGCAAAAGCAAATATGTCTTTAGGCATAGCAAGAAATGTGCTTAGCCGGCTTGTGCAGGGTTGGAGAGATTTAATTAATACAAGGTAAAACAATCAAGACCCTAATTTTAGGGATCGGGAGGGGATATGAAAGAACTTTTTAAAAAACTAATAACACACATCAAGACGCTTTGGGGAAAATGGACACTTGTCCAAAGAATTATTCTTGTCGGGATTGCTGTGGCTGTAATCGGAGGGATAATAGCGCTTTTCAGCCTGTCCGCATCTCCTAGCCTGGTGCCTGTTATCGATTATCCGATAACGGATATTGCAGCGCGTGAAAATATCGTGCTGCGTATTAACCAGGAAGGGGTAAGGGCAAGCGTTAATTCCGCAGGCCTTATACAGGTTGCCGATGAAAATACAGCAAGACGGATGAGGTCAATATTGATCCGCGAAGATCTTATTCCCAGGGGCATTGATCCCTGGAGGGTTTTTGATACGGAAAGATGGTCAATTACCGATATGGAACGCAATGTAAATTTACAGCGCGCTCAAACCCAATTGATAATAGATCATATCAGGGCAATTGATGATATTGACAATGTAAATGTAAGCATTGGATTTCCCAAAACAGAATTGTTTGTCGTGGATCAAAAGCCCTATACGGCAAGCGTTATCATAACGCCAAAACCAGGCAGCGATATTACCGCGAACCGCAAAAAAATAGAGGGTATTCAAAAAATTATTAAACTTGCCATTACAGGTTTAAAAGATGAAAATATCGTAATTACCGATCAAAGCGGCATGGTATTAAATGATTTTGCGGAAATGGCGAATCTTGACTGGCTTAATATGCGGGAAAGGGAAGCAAAATTTCTAATGAGTCAGGAAACCAAGTACAGGGCGCTGGTTTTACAGGCCTTGCAGCAGACTTTTACAACCGACCGTGTCCGCGACCTTAATATCAAGTTAGAAATAGATTTTTCCAAAAAAAGCGTAGAGACAGAAGAACATTTTCCCATAGAGGTAAACCCTCAGACTCCCGGCCTTCCTTATCCCGACAGGGAAGTTCAAATGACTGTTGAGCGATCGAAAAGTTATTCAGATACAAATTGGACTGGCTCAGGCATTTATCCCGACGGCCCGCCGGGCGTAGAAGGTCATATGCCCCCGTCTTACCGTGATATGGATAATTTGTACGGTACGATGAACCAGAAAACCGAAGTTACTAACTATGAAATAAACCGCAGGAGAATTGCCGAAGAACGCAGCCCGCAAATTGATCGTGTAACGGTTGCGGTAAATATTGACGGCACATGGAAGATTAAATACGATGAAAAGGGGAACCCCATTGTCGGTATTGACAATACAATTGAACGCGATTATATACCGGTATCGGCGGAAGTTCTTAGCGATGTGCAATCGCTCATACAGGATGCTATAGGTTATAATGCGGCAAAAGGCGATTCTGTAACGGTAAGAAATATACCTTTCGACAGGACAAGGGAATTTGCCGATGAAGATGCCGCTCATTTCAGAAAAAAACGTATTCAATTGACTATTATTATTGCATTATCGGGTTTGACATTTTTGTTAATTGCATTTATAATTTTCAGAGTCGTTGCCAGAGAAATGGAACGGCGCAGACGGCTTGCCGAAGAAGAAAGGCTGCGCAGGGAACAGCTCTTGCGTGAAAGTGCAATGGCGGAGGCGGAAAAAGAAGGTTTGGATGTTTCTATTTCGGTGGAAGAAAGGTCTCGAATGGAACTTATGGAATCTGTTATAAACATGGCGAAGGAACACCCGGAAGACTGCGCTCAACTTATAAGAACATGGCTTTTGGAGGAATAGTATGGCAAAAACCAGTACAGCAACAAGCACAGCTGCCGCAGGCAGTTCAAAGAAAAAAGGCCAGAAAGAATATACCGGCCGGCAAAAAGCTGCAATTTTCCTTGTAACAATAGGCTCGGAACTTTCAGCAGAAATTTTTAAATATCTGCGTGAAGACGAAATTGAAACCCTCACCTTTGAAATTGCCCGTCTTGAGACCATAGATTCGGAACAGAAAGATTTAATTCTTGGAGAATTCCAGGAACTAATGATGGCAAATCAATTTATCTCCACAGGCGGTATTGATTATGCAAGGGAATTGCTGGAAAAATCCCTGGGCAGCCAAAAAGCCATCGACATAATTAATCGCTTAACGTCCAGCCTTCAGGTTAGGCCTTTCGATTTTATCCGGCGCACAGACCCGACTCATCTTTTAAACTTTATTCAGCAGGAACATCCGCAGACAATTGCGCTAATTCTTGCCTACCTTGAGCCTAACAAGGCTTCGGTTATACTGCAAAACCTGCCCCACGAGGTTCAAAGCGATGTTGCGCGCCGTATAGCCACAATGGACAGAACCAGCCCCGAAGTTTTAAGGGAAGTAGAAAGGGTACTGGAAAAGAAACTTTCTACCCTGTCCAACGAGGATTATACAACAGCAGGCGGCGTAGAAAGCATAGTAGATATTCTTAACCTTGTCGACCGCGCTTCTGAAAAACAGATCATAGAAGACCTTGAAGATGAAGACCCGGAACTTGCAGAAGAAATCAAGAAAAGGATGTTCGTATTTGAAGACATTGTGCTTCTTGCAGACAGGGATATTCAGAAAGTTATGCGTGAGGTTGATTCACAGGAACTTGCAAAGGCCCTTCGCAGCGTTGATACTGAAGTTCAGGATAAAATATTTAAGAATATGTCCAAAAGGGCTGCCACCATGCTCAAGGAAGATATGGAGTACATGGGGCCGATACGCTTGAAAGATGTTGAAGAAGCTCAGCAAAAAATTGTTTCAATTATCAGGCATCTTGAAGATACCGGGGAAATTGTTGTTGCACGTTCCGGTGAAGAAGAGATGGTTGTTTAACAGGATGTGTTATGGCAAAGTCAGTTTTTAGATCAAATGAACTTGTAGTTGTAGGGGATACATTTTCGATAAGTTCCCCGTCTTTTGTGCTAAACAAAAATACCCCGGTCGAATATGCAGAAGAAGAAATTGAAATAGCAGAAGAGGTATATACAGGCCCGACTGCTGACGATCTAAGAAGAGAGGCGGAAGAGTTTAAAGTTCAATGGGAAATAGAACGTGAAGAATTGATAGCTCATGCAAAGTCCGAAGCTGTAGGCATTATTCAGGAAGTTAATAAAGCCGCTGAAATAGAAAAACAAAGAACAAGCACTGAAGCCGAGGCAATGATTGAAAAGGCCAAGGAAGAAGCGCAAAAAATTATTGAAGCGGCGGAATTAAAAGGCAAAGAAATTGAAGAAGAGAGCATAAAAAAAATTGAAGAAGAACGGCAGCAGGTCTTTGCCCAGGCGAAAGAGGAAGGCCGTGGCGAAGGCTATGCAGACGGCAAGGTAGAAGTTGACAGGCTGATAGAGAGGACTCAGACAGTTCTTGAAAGGGCGCAGGACAAGCGCGGGGACATACTCTCTGATACCGAACAGGAAATAATTGATTTAGTGCTTCTTGTAGCGCGAAAAATTATTAAGGTTATTTCTGAAAATCAGCGCGAAGTTGTTATTTCCAATGTTAAAGAGGCGCTTAAAAAAGTTAAAGACAAGGGAAATATAATAATCCGCGTAAACCTTTCCGATGTAAAACTTACTACCGATCATACAAAAGAATTTATTAAATTGCTCGAAGGCGTTAAAACAATACAGGTGATGGAAGACAGTTCTATAGATTCAGGCGGCTGCATCATCGAAACAGATTTTGGTGAAATTGACGCCCGCATTTCCAGCCAATTGGCAGAACTTGAGGCAAAGATTCTTGAAATAACGCCTATTAGGTCGAAGCTAAAAGTTAAGAAATAAGCTCTTGCAAAACTGAACTCTCCCAAACAATGAACACCCAGCAATGAATACCCTAAAGAGGTTTACTGTGAGGCTCGTCATAGGAAAAAATCATGCAGGCACGATTTTTTCCTATGCCACTCAAGTTCCCCATTATTGGGTA
>Ga0099364_10002596_pt1 | contig 28696 bp, 20 predicted proteins | sample TergutTh196P3_FD_73070 | JGI IMG/M metagenome (GOLD analysis project Ga0099364, IMG submission 73070) | Microcerotermes parvus P3 segment gut microbial communities from Pointe-Noire, Republic of the Congo - Th196 P3 | ecosystem: Host-associated > Arthropoda: Insects > Digestive system > Gut ... | reverse complement strand
CAGGGGGATACATGAAGAGGACGGTCATTTTCGTCTTCTTCTTTCCGTTGGCGTTTGGCGTTCCGCCGTCATTTTGCGCCAAAAGGGTTGCCGGCAGGAAACCGCCGAGGGCGGTGAGACCACCGCCGATTTTCAAAAAGTCGCGCCGATCAACTTCCACTTCGGCACTGGCACCATTGCAGAATTCACACATGGCAAAATCTCCTTTCAATGATCGATGAAAGAACTTTCAAAAAACGGGAAAGTTCATACCGTGTTATTGTACGCGATTCTTTGGAAAATCGCAACAGGAATGTCGAGTATCCTGAAACAGGTCTTTCGTGATCTTTGTGTCCTTTGCGGTTCATATTTTGCCGCAAAGGCACAAAGGATTCACGAAGCCTACTCTTTACACGTTTCCGACGAAACCGAGATTCATCAGTCTGGCAAAGGCTTTGATTCGGCGTGCTTCCATCTCCGTTCCGCAGTACAGAATCGGGTGAGGTCCTTGATAGGTTGTACGAATATCGTCAACCTTGTCAAACTCCATGACGAAGCGAGTGGCACAGCCTCCGGCAACGTTGATTTCCGGCGAACCGACTATCGTGCCGGTATAGGCGAAAATTCGGCTTTGCCCCGCGAAAAATTTCATCACAAACGCCCTATCGCCCGGGGTCATCTGAACATCTATCGCCGCTGTTTTCGGCAGTTGATGGGTGAACGGACGAATACGGAACGGCTTTTCCCCCTTACCAGGACCATGAAGTTCCGTCGCACACGTGCAGTGCGCACCGTAATACTGATTCCGATCCACGTCAAACTCGGGATTGTGCTGGAAGCCTCCCCGTTTGAACAGGTGAGCACCGATCATCAATGACATGGCACTATCCGAATCATTTTCGCAGGCACACGGCACTACGGCACTATTACCGAGCGAAAACGCAATGCACGGCTTGCGCTCTTTCAGCATCAGACAGACAATCGTGATGGCATCGGCTTCGTAACGCTTCATGATTTCAAGCACCGTTTTTTGAGCACGGAAACCATCGACAATGTATTTGTCCTCGACATCAACCACGGCGGTTGCTTTCGCTTTGAAAGCCATTGCTTCCTTGACCAAAGCGTCGTCGATTTTGATCGAATCGAACAGGTCGTTGTATTCCGCCGCAGGAATTCCCACATGTTCGACACCGATATTCCTCTCATTAAGGCTTGTCGTCAATTCGTCCCAATTGCCGATGCGGAGCAATCGGCTCTGCGCCAGCATCGTTTTGGCGTTGGCGGCAGCCATCGCATTTTCGAGTGCTTCCCAATTTTCACGCGAGTGGATATGCACCATATAGGGCGCTTCCATCAAGTCTCTCTGCGGAAGTTGATGGTTGCTGCCGACGGGTTGATAGACGATCATCGGCTGCGGTGACAGTTGCTTCGAGATATCGACCACCCACCCTGCAAGTGAGTTCCAAAAATTGACGACCAGCAATGTATCCGGCGGAGCGGCTTTCATCTTGGCGATGAACTCTGCCAGTGCGGCTCTGGTATAGACCACACCTTGAAAATCAAGGTCGATGTCGTACGCCTTGGCGACTTCAACGATTTTTTCGGTGTACCTTTTCTGGTTCATCTCCGGCTCGAACTGGTTGCCGGGATACGTTGCCCACTGATTGCCCGCATGTCCGTCTTCCATGCGTCCTTCGTTGACGACATCAATAGGCGGATACATAAAGAGTACCGCCATTTTCGTTTTCTTCTTCACTCGGGGGGATAAGCCGACCGCTCCCTCGGCTGTTTGCGCCAGCAGGGTCATCGGCAGGATACCGCCGAAGGCGGCAATGCCGCCGCCGATCCTCAAAAATTCACGACGGTTGTAACCGCCGCTGTTGCAGGATTCGCACTTCATAGTTTAACTCCTTTGGGTTAGGAAACCGTTCAAAGGTCGGCAGCACTGTACCGCCGACTCTGGGGCAAAACAGGCACACAGCATGAAGTTGTCCTTCTTGTTCAAACGACCAAAACGGACAACTTCACCCTGTCCACCATGTATCGAATACCGTTAGGGTCTCTCTACTTCGAGATCCAACGTTTTGGACGACGAGGGTATCGTAATTTTCCAGCCGGACGTGGACCTATCCATGTGCTTTTGATGAATCAGCGGAGTCTCTCTCATATCGACTACTTCATCGCGCCCATCGCCGTCCTGATCCGGTCTTGTGGTCATCTCGACCTTGATCGCCTGAATGTAAACACTGTATTCCCCTTTGGGAATCCCGTCTTTTACTCCTTGAAAGCCGACGACATAAGTGCCGTCCGGCTGAATATCTCCGCGGGCAATGTGGGAACCATCATCGAATATGACGGTTCCCGATGTAAGAGGGGAACCATCGTCCAAAAATGTTACCTTGCCGCTCAATGGCTGCTTATCACTGCAACCAGTTATCATGATGACAGTGATGAGCACTGCGAATAATCGAATCTTTTGCATAGTGTTTAGGGAATGAAAAAGGAAAATTAGTTACCGGTAGTCCGGCACAGGATTGGCGGACATAAGTCCGCCGGTTATACTACAATCGGTTGAAAATGGTCGTTTTTCTTCTTGGTGCATCCTTTGTGTTCTTCGTGCCTTTGTGGTTGATCCTTTTCTACCACAAAGGCACAAAGGACACAAAGATTCCACAAGGCAAAACGACCAATTTATCCCCGTCGGCAGTTACAAGGGCTATGGCAACGCTACCGACACACCGTCGTTCACATGAACTAACTGACAAATAAGCAGCGGTGCTGTCGTTTTGGAAACAGCACGTACCGAACCGTCTCCCAATAGACCGGTGATCACTCCGCTGTGGGAACTGCCGAAACTCTCGGCACCATGACCATTACCGCTTGCGGCGCAGTGATCAAAGTGGGTTCTTGTTTCGCTGGCAGTATTCGGATCAGACGGTGATCGGGCAATCAACCGGGCATTTAATGCTACGGGGCGGGCAACATTACTGGCAGCCTGGTCGACCCAAGTGCAAAACCAGGAACCGTCCCATCGGCTTGCCACGTCACTATTGGAGTTTGCCGCCCAAGCAGGGATATGTTTTTCAAAAAAACAGAACTGATTGGAAGTCCCATCTGACCAATATCCGAAGGAATCCCTGAACCGGATCGAGCGAATTGCCCGACAAACCCCTTCGGCATTGCTCATTCCATCTTCAGTACCGGCAAAAGTTATGTTCGCCGTCCGAAAGGGGCTTCGTAGTGTATCAGGATGACGCACTCGCATGGCTGCGTCGGGTACGGACTGAGGAACCGTGCAATAGTAATGCCACCAATTGGATGAGTACTTAAATTGGTCCAATGTCGTATCGCTCCGAACGTCGACACGTAGAACGGGCACGACATAGTTTCCGCGAGGTCCGGCAGGTCCGGCGGGACGAGACGTAAGACTTCCTCCAGCCGTTTGTTCGGCATCCCTGCCCGATGAGGGACATCGGTAGATCGAGACTCCCATAAAGCCTGCTCTTCGTTGTGCTGCAACTGCTTGGTCGACCGTAACGGTATCTGTGGATGCGTGTGCAGTGCCCTCTTGACACCCGATATAACTGAACCAATAGAAGGGATCCAAGAGTTCTGTGTGCTGTCCGGCACCTGTTTCGAAAACGCCCTGTCCATTCAACACATCATAGAGTGCAGATTGCTCTATGTAAGGAAGAAGGTAAACGTTGATCGTTGCTCTCTTCTGGTACGCGGCAATAGGCGGCAACGCATCGTGGGAATCGTGAAAATTATGGATGGCGAGTCCCATTTGTTTGAGGTGATTGGTGCATTGCATCCGCCTTGCGGCTTCGCGTGCCGCCTGAACGGCAGGCAAAAGAAGGGCGATTAACATACCGATAATCGCGATGACAACGAGAAGTTCGACGAGAGTGAAGGCGGAACTGCAACGCAAGCCCTTTCCTGTTAAGGACTTACATTGCCCCCCACCCCCCATTGGAGGTGCCCGTGCGGGGCATTGGACATAACGAGATTTTGCATCATTAGTTCTCCTATGTAATCGGCGTTTTGTATGATAACACGTCAACTGTGGACTTGGGCTGCGCCGCCGAAGTTCCCGCAACCTGTCCCCATTCTAGCAGATGTCGAATCGGATGTCAATACCCCCTTTTCAGCACCCAAACTGTAAATACGGGTCAGAGAAAAGGTCTATTAACGGTCTTTGCGGATAAAAGTTCACAGAGCCCGTGGCGTAAGCCAGGCAAGATTCGTCATTCGTGTTGGTACGATAGAGGAGTTACGAGCGGCGGTGAAGGCGTGGGCGGTGGCGTGCAATGAAAAACTCAAAGGTATTCGATGGCACTTCAACGTCGAAAAGGCAAGAGAAAAACTAGAAACACTCTATCCCAAGTTATTGTATTAACAAAGCCCTCGTGCTTGCCCCTACAGGGCAAGCACGAGAATAAACCTGTCGACAGACTGAAAAATATCCGAATTCCGGTAGATTTGGGTTACAATTTTCCCCTTTTCATGGTAAAATAGAAGACGGGGAAGGTTTTGTCTAGCCGGTACGCCGGTCTCCCCGGACTTCGACGAGGTGAATAATGAAAACGAGACACGCTTTTACATTGGTCGAGATTTTGACGGTCGTTGCCATTATCGGAATACTGGCTGCCATCGTAACCGTAGCCGTAGCGGCGGCAATGGGTGCCGCTAAACGCGCCCAAATTGCTACGACAATGAGCCACGCCGCTATGGGACTCGAACGATACAAAGCCGAAATCGGCGAATATCCGCCCGATTTCTACGACGACGAAGCACTTATCCGGCACGTCAGAAAACGATGGCCCCGATTTGAACTGCCGCAGGGGACAGCACAAGATGTTGCTCCCCAATTACGTCTGGCAATGTCCTATGTTTACCATAATGTCGATGTCTATCCCCCGGAATTGACGAAAGAATGGTATGGTCGGATTCCAATGGCAACTGATGTTGGTCTCAATAACTATGCTGCCGATATTTCCGCTCTTACCATTTGGCTTGGCGGTTTCCCCAATCGGGAAGGTCGTTTTGAAGGGTTTTCTGCCGATCCCGAAGCCCCTTTTGGCAGGGACATCAACGGCAGAATCAATCGCGGCAACGATGGGAGTGGGCTCGACACGAATAGTGTGCAAATAGGCACGCCGGACAAAAAAGTTTTTATGGAGTTGGAAGTCAACAAAAATGTGTTCTTTTTCAACTTTGAACGGGGCGGGACTGCTCTTGCCCCATGCTTGGGAACAAAATCCGGTTCGACAATTTTGCCGATTGTTTATTTCCGAGGCAATGCTGGCGGCGGTGCCGGTGCCTATTATGCTACTAAAAATCCGCCGTCGCATCCGCCTGGTCCCGTCAAGTTATACAATTTCGGAACAAACGTTTCGGCAACCGGAGCAGCACCGGGTAATGTGTGGAGCGATTGCGGGGTTGTCGTCCCCTATGCAAAGTCCGGCACGTACAATGCGAACTTGCCGGTCAGCACAATCGTCTGGAACAATGCGACGACGTACCAGTTGATTCATCCGGGTTTGGACGGCAAATTCGGCGAAGGAAACGATGTACGAGTTATCGGATCAGGGGACAATATCGGATTGCTGGACTTAGACAACCTGACGAACTTTTCGGATTACAGGGAATTGAAGAGTATTTTACCGTAGGAGATCAGAGTTGCGATCGGAAGGTCGCTGCGCAGTCCACAATCTAAAAATTGCGTCCCCGCTAACCATTTATCACACCAACCATGCAACGCAAACCAACGCACCACAACCAGACAGTATGGCGACTCACCGCCCCTCGGCAAGCGTTTACGCTGGTCGAGTTGCTGGTGGTGAGTGCGGTTATCGGCATTTTGGCGGTACTCACCCTCATCGTCATGGGTATGGTTACGGCTTCCACCAAAAACGCCAAAACACGAACTACCATCCAAAAAATCGACACAGCGATGCAGCAAATTTGGACATTGTACGAAAGCGAATTTGCCGTCATCAAAGCAAAGATTGCCGACGAACAACCGGAACTCTCCGAAGCAGAGCGGCAAAAACTAGCGGCACATTTCATCCGAGACCTCCTGCGGATGGAAATGCCGCAAAATCAGATGGAAGTACAGGAACTGCCTGTATCCGCATCGGTAGGCGAGAACCATTCCCTTGAACAGTCGCCGCTGTTGGAATACTACCAGCAATATGACCGCGCAACTAATGCGGCATTGTTGTTTTTAATCATCCAAAATTTGAACCCGGAGGCACTGGAAGCGTTTCACGGAAGCGAAGTCGCCCCAAACGAAGACGGTATGCTGATGTTTGTCGATGCATGGGGCAATCCGATCCAATTTTTGCGCTGGGCACCGGCGTTTCCGGGCAGCGATGTGCAGTTTGATGTGTTAAAAGAGGCAGGAGATTTTCCGCGAACGGCAGACCGGCAGGCACGCGTAGATTGGTGGGACAACAGAGGGCAACCGTTACTGGACGCAATGAAACTCGCAACGGAAAGACATTCCGATCCGATGGACGAACGGGTAGGCATCGACTCCGAAGTGGTCGGCTGGTTTTTGTATCCGCTCATTTATTCGGCAGGACCGGACGGGAACTTCGGCATCATCGGCGGAGACGATATGAATCGACTGCCTGCGGTCAGAGATGGAATCCTTGATCCGTTTGTTTGGCCCTTCGGCATGCCGACTGGTACAGGACATTTTGACAATATCCACAATCATCGGTGGTATAATAATTTTTAGACGGCTTTTGCGTCCTTTGCGGTAAAATTGTTAACCGCAAGGTACGCAAAGAAAAAATTAGTACATTCAAAACAATGCGAAATCGTCAGTTAATACATCGGGGAATGACGTTGGTCGAGTTATTAGTGGTTGCCGCTATTATCGGCTTACTGCTGGCGGTCAGTGTGCCGATACTCAAACCGATGCTGGATTCCCGCAGAACGTCCAATGCCGCTCAGGTCTTGGCAGGGGTGTTTCAGCAGGCACGAGCGAAGTCCATCCAAGAAGGAAAAAGTTACGGTGTCCGATTGATTCCTTTTGAGACCGCTCCGACCGCTGCCGTACAGTTGATCACTCAAAAGGGGGAACCGCCGCCCGACTTTACGAATCCGATCAACGTGCGGGTCAGAGTGAAAGAGGGAGGGATCATTCCTTATTATTTTGCAACCGACCCTTTGACAAACGAAAGCGGATGGGTACAGGCAGATAATTGGAATCACAACCCCGATGTTGAGAGGGCGAGAGATCATTTTCTTCTGGGTTACGCTGTTCAATTTAACCATCTCGGTCGGTTTTTTGTAATCGAACAGGATGGCGACGGATTCAGATTGAAGCCGCCCGACGACATTGATGACTTTTACGAAAACCTCCATTTGCCTGATACCGATGCGATCTCCGATGCGATGCAGTACCGGATAGCCCGGCTGTCGTTTCCTGCTTCGTGGCTTCCGCCGGCGGTAATGCCTCACGGCACGATTGTCGATATTGTGTTTTCCGGCGGCGAAACGCGCGGCTTCGGCGGCGGCGATAAAACACAGGACGGTGTTCCTGCCTATTTTGAGTCGGGAGACGAAGTAGTTGTCATGTTTTCGCCGATGGGACACGTCGATATGCTGTGCGTTGTCCGAGGGGCGGAAAGATTGGAGGTCAGAGTCAACGAGATGCTTTATTTTTGCGTCGGCGAATGGGATCGGCAAATTAATGCAAGCACCAACGCAACCTTTGCGGAGGATGGCAAATCGAATCTCGAAATGCCGTCAACGTTTTGGGTAACGCTCCATCCGAAGACCGGCGGAGTACGTATTACGGAGAATGCGCCAGCGGGAAGCGGCAGCGATATAGAAAAACTTCGTAACGCCCGAAAATTTGCAAGAGAACACTTTTTTAATGTCGGAGGGAATTGAATTTTGCGGTTAAAAAAGAAGATTTAACCGCGAAGGACGCAAGGGAAAAATATAAAAATGAGGTGTATTATGTGGATTAAGAAACAACGCGGGATTTCATTACTGGAAGTATTAGCGGCGATATTTGTGGTGAGCATCGGCTTGCTCGGTGTTCTCGCCGTGATCCCTTTCGGTGCGTTTCAGATTTCCAAAGCGCAGCACGCCGAGTACGCCTCCAATATGCTCGCCAATGCCGCCCAAGAAGTCATTATTCGACAAATGACAAACCCCGAAACGTGGGACGATCCCGATTGGGACGACGCCCAATTTGTCTGGATTGAACCGCGTGTCCCTACAGACGTTCTGCCTCACATTGTACGTTTTGATGCAACATCCGTTTCTGCCGACTGGACAGAATTGATGCGGGGACAAGACGACCTCGTCTATAACATTTACGACGACAGGCGACCCGATTTTAGACTCGACGACGACGATAATCCTGTGATACAGAGTTCCGGCAAATACACTTGGTTTTGCACGTTCCTGCCTAGCGACAGCAGCGTTGCCGTCGATGTTCTCGCCTGTTACAACCGGGTGCCGGAAGATGATCAGCAGGTGCAGGTATCGGGTGATGAATTTGTATCGTCCCGGCGAGGCGGAACTTTCACGTTTCCGACTGCGGACGCAAGTCTTTCGGAATTGCTGTCGCAAACGCAGTATGTGTTCGTAACTTGGGGAACAAGTCATGCAGAGGGTGGGGCTTGGTGCAGAATTGTGTTTGTGGACAGATCGAATCCATCGAGTCCCAAAATTATAGTAACGGGCGGCTTGGACGCGGCTGGCGATAATAAACAAGTGTACATTCCCAGCGGTGTGTTGTATCACAAGCGGGTAACTGTACCGATTAGATAGTTATACTGTACAATGCCAATGATTGCACTTTTTTCTTTGTGTCCTTTGTGATCTTCGTGGTTAAAAATAAAGGATTAACCACAAAGGACACGAAGGACACAAAGATTCACAAAAAACAAAACAGACAATTTGATACCGTGTAGGGTTAAGCATTACCAACAGACATTAAGCAAAAAGGAAGATGTGGTAAATGAGGTTTAATTTATTGCGGACGTTTTGCTGCTGAGGTTGTTTTGTTAGAAAAATGAGGTTGATTTCGGCAATGCAATACGTTGCGTTGTGAACTTAAAAGGAGACGTATTTATGTATAAAAAAAACCAAAACCGAAACGGTGTTACGCTCTTGATCGTGCTTGCGCTGATGGTCATGTTCGCCCTATTGGTAACAGCCTTCATGGTCATCGTGTCGCTGAACCGGCAGACCGCCGAAATCAACGCCCAAACACTCATACACGGACAGCCTCTGCACAGAACAGGGGAATTCGATACACAACGGAACTTCGTGCTCGGCGAGGCGTTTCAGCGGCTGATGACGGGTACAGAGAACTTGGATAACGTCATCGCACCGCACAGCATTTTAGAAAACCTCTACGGAGACAAGGGAACGGCAATAACACGATTCGGCGGAACCGGAGCGGGATTGGAACTCGACGAAACAGACGGCAAACCGTTTGCTCTGCGTCCCAATATCCTCGCTCCCAATGTTAATGGTACTCAAGCCTATAAGGAATACTTGGAAGCGGAAACCGTCCTGATGAATCCCGACTACACCGCACCAGATTACATGACGATGTTTCTGGCGTGGAATGATTTCTATGGCGGCGAACTGCAAGGAATTATTCCGTCCTTTCATCGACCGCAACTCGTAAAATACTGGAATTCCCAGCCCGATGCTCCCTTTGAACCGAATGAACTACGCAAGTACGTTCTTCGTCCTTTGCCGACGGATCATCCTGACTTTACCGGCAGCAATCCGGCGGCAAACGAGGATAACCTGCTCCGTTTTCTCACCGAAGGTCCCTGGGACGTGGACAACGACGGCGACGGAATTGCCGACAGCATCTGGCTAGACATCGGACTACCCCCCATTACCGATCCTGCGACTGGGCTGAAATACAAACTGCTCGTGTCGTATTACGTCATTGACCTCGACGGTCGAATCAACATCAATACGATCAGTCATGAATACCTGGACTCGTCCGCCGGCACTGCACGAGGAATGGGCATAGGACCCGCCGAATTGTATTCGGACTTGCTCACAAAGGACTTTTTGGTTAAACGAAACAAAGACATCACGTCAGACAGCAGTGATTTACGACAAGAGCACGGCATTAACTGGGAAGCCTACACCAAAGGGGGACTCATCGCCGATTGGTTCGGCACTGTGCCGATAAAGTTTGACGACTTAGGAAACCGAGTGCCTCCATCGAATGTTCCTCAGGGTATTCCTTACTCGCTAAATCCTTACGATACTCCTTTCGAGGAGAAAGACTGGGAACTGTTTGTACGTTCTGTGCTTGAAATCGACTACAACAGGGATTACAACGGTTTAGAGCCAGGCGAACACCTTCGGGACTTGCTCGACGACAATCTTTACGATCCTGACAAGCCTGCACTGACATCACCGCCTTTACGTTACAGTTTAGGGATACAAAGCAGCGATATTCCCGTCGCGGCAATCTATGCTCCGGTGCAGCATAATAACGACACGGTAACATTCCAAGAACGTGCCAAAGACCTCGGACTCTGGGAATTGTTGCCGCAAGAAATTCAGGACGGTAGAAAGGTCAATTTGAATCGGCTGACATTGCTGGGCAAATGGATGAGCGGCGGAGACGATAACGAACTTCTGATCGCCAAGTTTGAATTTGCCCAGGAGATATTTTTCCTTCTTTGGGCGCTCTTTCCTGAACAGGCAGAGGAACCGGCATCACGGGAACGTCTAGCCCAATGGTCGGTCAACCTTGTGGACTTTATGGACCCCGACGATGTCATGACACCGTTTATCTTTCATACAAGCGATTCGCCAGCAGATGCAGATATTGCCGATTTAGATAACACCGCTTTGATTGAGCATTTACTCGCCGGAACATTGGAAGTGAGTGAACTCGCTGACCGTATGTTAATCTGGGGGTTCGAGAAACCGGAGGTTGCCATCACGGAAACGTTTGCTGTGCATGACCGTAGGGTTACAGTAAAAGGAAACATCGACACGAGCGGGACGGCGGGCAGATCGGAGATTAACATTGAACCGACCCAAGAAGTGCGTCCGCAGGGTGCGCTTTGGATCGAACTCCAACGGCAGGGAAACGAGCATCGTACTTATCCCGACAATAGCACGGTCGGACAAGACGGCTTAAATCTTGCCGAAAGAACCCGTGATCGGCCTGATGGGGATTACATTTGGAGACTCGCCGTCGGTGAAGCAGCCAAAACGCAGGACGGAAAATTCTCTTGGAAAGGAGACGATAACGATAAAGTTAAAAAAAATGCGATTCGGCAACTGTTAGAACCCGAATCCGGCGGACTATTTTACCCGCAGTTTTACCAATGGAAAGGGGAGCATGCTAGTTCCGAGAGGCAGTATCGTCCTGACTTAGGCGCACCGGAGCGGTTTATATGGTTCGGCGATAGTGTTCCGACAGCACCGTCAGACGGCGACACCCTTGAAACGGCGGAAATCCGGCGGCGTTCCTTTGTTAACATCAATAGCGACAACGACAATAGCAATGTTCTCCTTGCACCCGGCGGACTCCTCGTGATTAGACCGGGCATCAACGGTTTCGTTCCTGATATTCCAAACAGCACGAAAACAATGGTCGCCCAGACTAGGAATGACTTGGGAGACCCAATCGCCGAATTGAATGTGTCCGAACCGTTACCGACAACGGGTTTGCTGGAAGGCTATCACGACAAGCCCGATCCCGGTCCGACTACTGTTCCTTTCGACGAAGGCATCCTTCGTCAACTTGCGACGGTTCCCTGTTACAAAACGATCAGTCTGCAACGGCTTGCTGATCCGAATCGTCCGTACCATCCGATTCGTAATCCGTACATCACGGTCGATTGGAACATGATTGACCTGCAAGTGATTAACACTAGGGAAAACCCGGAGGAATGGACTCGGGTCATCGAAATGTTGAGTGATGCCGTGAGCAATATGGAGATCCCGTCTGGGCTGCCTCCACCGCTACAGGCGATACTCAACGCAGCGAAAGATGCGGTAGTTGCCGGTTTGGGAGCGTTGCAGAATGCACTCTTCGGTGTTACCCGTGAGTCGCTGCTCGGTTTTATCGACAATAATATATTGCTCAATGACAATGTGCCCGACTTGTTGAAAAACCCGATACGGTCGGCAATCGAGAGTGTTACGTTCAATGCGGAGGAGGATATTCCCCGTGATGAAAATATGTGTTTTTCTTCACGGCAGTGGGGGCAGGAAACGGAGCCGTTCAATTTTTGGGACAGAACGCTTACGAAGGAAAAGTTGGACGAGGAGAAGGCGGGCTTGAAACCCCACGACTACGACCGCGATCTGCCTCAAGCGGAACACACGTTTGGTGAATCCAATCATTCCGGTCGGCATTTACATTTTCCGTGGCGCGATGCACCGCTGATGAACACGGGAGAGTTGCTGCTCGTTCCGGCTACGACACCCGGACGATTCGGAATTGAATTCCATGACAACGACGATTCCGATGAGTTCTACGGCACTTATGATTGGCTCACGCAGACTGGTCAGGAAGACGATAAACCTCGTTTTGGTTATCACTACGAGGGTTCTACGTTTGGTCTCTATCCCAACTGGGCGGGAGAACAACCGGATGGTGTACCCTCCGAGATGCTGCGGCTCTTTGATTTCGTGTATGTTCCTACTAAATTTGCCGACAATGAGAGAGCGTCTGACGGGACAGTCATTCGGGAGCCGGGCAAGTTCAATCTGAACACGATTACCGAAGAGGGCTGGAAAGCATTGGCAAACGGCAGGGATGATTTTCCCGATTATCACGCATTCAACACATATCGGGAGCAAGCGCAAGCACCAGAAGGTGAACCGCTACGTTCCGCCATGTCAACGCTGCTTGACTTGGAACTGATTGACGATTCTGGGGCTAATCCCTACACCGCACTGGAAAACGCGATGCGGCTTTCGGACGTTACGACGACTCGGTCGAATGTCTTTGCGATTTGGATTACGGTGGGATATTTTCAGGTTGAGAAATTTGAAAACCGAGCCGCATTGGTTGCGAAATATCCGGCGAGGCTTGAACATATTACTGATGCGGCGTTTAATGCGGTGTATCCTGACGGTTATGTTTTGGGTGTCGAAAGGGGTCTTGTTGGCGGTACGACGGTTCGTCATCGGGCGTTTTATTTGATAGATCGCAGTTTTCCGCCGGAAGAAGATGAACACGGTGGTTCCTTTGAGTTTGAACGTGGTGCGAAGCGGAACGACATTAAAGAATTCATTATTGAAGAAATGCGGTTGGATTGAGTGTCGGGGGCTAGCGCCCTCCGCTCTTGCGCTGTAAGTCCACATAAACTTGTACACACCCCAACGTACAACCTTTACTCTCTTGATTGCGGCAACCTTTCAGGTTACAATCATACGATCGTGCCGTACACGCCGTTTTCGACGCAGGACAGATGAACATCGATTTTAACATTTTTGATTTCGTCGATATTCTCTTTATCGTCTTGCTCCCCATCGGCATCATGATATGGATGACGTTCTGGCTGAAACAGCAAGAACGCTCCCGAAAAATGATCATGTCGATCTGGGGCGGTTTTATCGGCATCGTCTTGATCGGACTCACCTTTCTCCTGATCGGCATCCAAGCCGCACGAATACAGTGGGTCAACTACTTCGCCGAAATAGCCGCCGTCCTTTCCGTTACCGTGACCCATTTAGATCACTGGAAAATCATCGCCGGAGACGAAGACATCTTTTCAGAATGGTCAGAACCCATCGAAGCCGCCGCTCCCTCTGAAAAACAAGACGAACCGAATCAACACGAATCAACCGAAGAATACTCAGGAGGACAGTTAGCCGTTCCCGAAAACTTTTCCGCCGTCCAAGTGTCGCCGGATCAGGTTCACATACGCTGGTCGCCCGTCCCCGGTGCGACAACCTATCGAGTACAATGGGGACAATCCGATTGGGACGAAGAGGATTGGGAAGTCGTCTATTCCGGCGCAGTGCGCGAATGTGTGATCGAAGTCCCGGAACCTGATTTTCTCTTTCGTGTCCGGGCGGAAACAGGAACACCGGAAGACGACCCCATCTATTTGAGACTGATGGAAGCCTGCGACAACGCAGCGATGGTCAGCAAATTCATTGCCAGCGTCTTTACCATGCGCGAAATTGAAGGCGAAGAAGATGAAGTCATGTTTATCATCTGTCCCGCAACAGACATCAATCGTAATGGCATTATCGATCCAGACGAACGGCAGGCACCCATTGGTGAAAGGTATCCCAAAACGCATATCGAGTATTATGTCTTTACCGAACGTGTTGCAGCCGTTAACACGATTCCTACGACCGACGAATGGGGAACGTGGGTAACAGCCTTTCATCCGCTTTGGGATCCCGAAGGCAACTTTGACGGGGCGGTCGGCGTGGACTTCGATTACAGTCTATGGCATACCAGTTTGTTGAGGGCGAAAATATGGCCTTATAGTTTTTTCTTCATTCTCACGCTTCTGTTTTTCGGGAGTACCTATATGGTCGTTCGTATCCACCGAACTTCGGAAGCCGCAACACGTTTTGCCGTACAATTACAGGATTCGGTGGAACAGTTAACGACGGCGAAAGCAGCGGCAGAAGCCGCCGGACGTGCCAAGGCACATTTTCTCGCCAATATGTCCCATGAAATTCGGACTCCCATGAACGCTATACTGGGATTCGCCAGTATTATCGGACGAAAACTCCTCCAGCGTTGCTTGCAAGAAGAACGCGAACAGTGCCGAAAACACGTCGAACTGATTACCAGCAGTGGAAACGATCTGTTGGCAATCATCAATGACATTCTCGATTTTTCCAAAGTGGAATCCGATCAGATCACTGTCGAATCGATTCCGGTCTCCCTGATAGACATCATCGAAAATGTGCGTTCAATCATGCAGGAACGGCTGGAGGAAAAAAATAATCTGACACTTGAATTCATCGACGAAGGTGATGTGCCGGAACTTACCTTGAGCGATCCGACCAGACTACGGCAAATCTTGAATAATCTTGTCGGTAATGCCGTCAAATTTACCGAAACCGGTTCTGTGAAGGTGCGCTACGGTGTCCAATCGGAAAAACGGAGCAGCATGTTTTTTGTCGAAGTTCGGGACACAGGAATAGGGATGACATTGGAACAGATGGATCGTTTGTTTCAGCCCTTTTCTCAGGCGGATTCTTCGTTGACTCGGCGTTTCGGCGGTACGGGTTTGGGTCTTTCGATCAGCAAGCGTTTGGCGATCCTGCTCGGCGGCGACCTCGTCGTTGATTCCACAGAGGGGAAAGGGAGTGTATTCACTTTAACCCTTCCGGTTCGTGAGCCGTCAGCCGAAGATATGCAGAACTGGGACGCGAAACAGTCGATTCAGGACGGATACCATGACCCTATGCAGTCGGGGATGATAGGATCGGCGGTAGTCAAACCGTTGCTGGGTTATAATGTTCTTGTGGTGGAGGATGGTCGTGTCAATCAACTTGTTATTTCGGCGCAACTGACTGAGGCGGGCGCTCAGGTGACTCTGGCGGAGAATGGGCAGTCTGCCATCGACATCATTGGTGAGCATGAAACAGCGGGAACGCCGTTCGATGTGGTTCTGATGGACATGCAAATGCCGGTGATGGATGGTTATGAAGCGACTCGTTATCTTCGCAATGCTGGTTACGCACAACCGATTATTGCGACCACTGCTCATGCGCTCAGCGGCGATTGCGAAAAGACGTTGGAGGTCGGCTGCGATGCTTATTTGAGTAAGCCCATCAATCGGGGGCAACTGATCAGCGTGATTCTTGAATTCTGTCGCAAGCCGTCAGGCGAGTCCGCACTTGGGGCGGAACTGTTACCGTGAGCGCAAGAGCGGGAGGTGTTAGGGCGTGTTGACACTACAGTTTTTTGGGGACATATTGCTCGAAATGACGCATTTTTTCGTGAAATCAAAACTTTTATGGTGGTTTGATGAAGGTTCGTTGTCGCGATGAGTTGTCGCGGAGTCGCCTGAAGATCGAGCGGAGCGATTGTTGATGCAAATGCGGCGAAAGGAGCAGTCGGCAAGGGAACTCCGCGAACAACTTCGGGCGTTGCTGATGCAGTCCGACCCCGTAGAGAGAGATTGGTAATCGTCTTGCACCCCTTCGCCTGTTTCAACATTCCTTCCGGCTTTTGTTGTCGTCTCACTTGACGAACACTTCCACAGTTTTCGGTGCGCAGACTCGGGCAAGATACGTGACCGGCTCTTCTCGCGGTCCTCTTCTTGTCGTATTTAAGTCGATTTTTGCAACTGTAATCGTGTCCCCTTCCACACCGTCCTGCAAAGCCGTCGCCTCGGTGCGCACGACAATGCCGTCCTTCACCGCCCGAACGGTAACGATTTCCTCTCGGCGAACCCAAAGAGGCAAGCGAACAGAAGACTGCGTGAGAACATTCAAATCCCTGACCTGTCGGACAACCTCTTTGCCGACGACACTTTTCGTGTCCACAAAAAAGTCCTCGCCGTTGATCCTGTCCGCTCGTTGCAACATCACATCCGACTCGTTAATGATATGCCCTTTCGGCAGTGTCCGGCGTGCGACCACAACTTCAAAGGGCAACGCCACTACCGCCTCGACCGTTACCGTAATATTATTTTGCATCCGAATATGAAATTGCTGTATTCCAGTGAACGGCATCCGACCGCCGGTAATTTCGGCAATCTGCCCGCTGGTCGCAAAGAGTCTGATTTGTTCCGGTGTGAGTTTCAGCGAAATGTCCCAAGACCGCTCGATTCGGTTTGTGAAGTTCAAATAGATGCCCAGTGCCTGAGTGATTTGTTCTTCCAGCAGCCGGGCGATGTTGTCAGTCAGTTCCGGTACTTGCGGCGACACATCAGATCGCACGGCAATCGGCGTTACCGGATTCGTGCCCGCCGGAGTGAGATGGTTGGCTTGAACGACAAATTGCCCATTCGGAATTTGCTGGTTCGGAATTGCAGACACCGCATTTTCAGAGGCAACGCCGATGACGGTGATTTGTTCCGCTCCGCTAATGAAATGATGGAGAGAATTGATTCCGAGTTGCGAGAGCATTGTGCGCAGTTCCCATTGGTCGAGCGTTCTCGTTGTGCCTTCGGCGGGAGCGGGAAACAGCACCGTTTGGCGGAGCGGCTCGACATTTTCATTGCCCATCGGCAGCACATCGGCGACATCTGCCAATGTTACTAACGGTTCTGTACTTCGTATAGGTGCATTTTTTAGGCGGATTTCCGCCGCTTGTGTCGGAAAAATCGCACAGAAAAGGATTGCTCCGCCCAAAATTGCCCTGAAACCGATTGTCAATCGAGGATACGTCATCGTGTACATTTTGTGTGCGCTATTGTTCCATAAAGACTAAAATTCGGCGTTAATTTGGAGAAACTTTAACGATTTTAACGACTTTGCGGTTATTCCTGTACATTCTAAACTTTCGGTTCTGGTTATGCCGATAGCTCCGGCATGGCGGAGTCGTACTTTGAAATGCTCACGGAGCAACAGGGGATTCCGGCAAAGCCGTTTGATCCTTTGGAGGAACTGAAACGTCTTCGTCGGGAATTGGCTCTGCGTACGCAAAGTATCGAACAACCGGCGGAAAAAAGTGTCGAACCGCCGCATTTGCAAATAAAAATTCTTCAGGAAGAGGTTGAAACAAAGGTTACTCCTCTGTCCGAAATCGAGCCAGTTACACTCGAATCGGTCGCAAAAAAAACGGACGAAATGAAAAACACGTTGGCAATTTGGCAACGCTCCCGGCTTCACACGAAACCGGTACGCAATGGTATTTTCCGCGGCAAACGGAAGTCTGTGCGCAAAAAGAAAAACCCTTCGGTTGCCGCTCAGTACTTAACAGCCCCGCAGGAGGAAACGTGGCAAACAATTAATGCCGGCTTAATGGCATTGGGTGTTGTCGGGATTGTTTTCGGCATTTTGAGTCTCTTTCGGGGCTTGGAGAGCGATGTCTCACTCGGCTCGTTCACATGTGCCACCGGGATTGCAATCGTTGCCATCGGACTTGGCGGTCGTTTGTTCGCTTCCCGTTCGCACACCCCCGTAATTAAGTAAGCGGGACTTGCCCGCTTGGGTGGTTTCCGGTAGAATGAATGTGTCTTGCTGTTTCCTTATTCCCTCTTCGTTTTTGTATTGCTATGGCTTTTTGGATGACTGACCGCATCGTTGTTGTACCGCTGGATATGTCGGAGTTTTCGTTCAACGCATTAGCGGCGGCAAAAGATTTGTCAGGCGATATTGCCAACGTTCGTATTGTACATGTTTTGCCGCCGATAACCCGTCCTACTCTTGATGGCGAGCAAAGAACCGAACAGACCAGAGCCGCTTTGAGTGCGTTCACTCAGGAGCGTGGTTATCCCAGAATGAACATTACCGTTTTGGAAGGTGATCCGGTCAAGCAGATCGTCCAATTTGCCGATGAGTGCGGTGCCGGACTCATTGTGATTCCTTCACACGGTCGCGGCATGCTTACAGAAATGTTGCTCGGCTCCACAACGTACAGCGTTGTCCGCCGTGCCAGTTGCCCCGTACTGGTGTTGAAGCCGAAGAAATAGAGGCAGGAAGTAGAGGCTGGTTCTACCCACAAGTTGTGCTCCGCTGCATTTGCAGTTTTTGGGGAAAGACGTAACAGTCCGGTTGCGGTACAAACGAAACTGGTGTACAATGACTTGTTCCGTAATCCGCCGCGTCATTCCCGCACAGGCGGAAATCGAGAAAAACAATAAGCAAGGAGGCATGCCCACTTGTTACGTTCGGATTTCCGGTTTCACAGGAATGATAGGGTGATGGAACAGGTCTAATGTCACGCTGAAAAGAAGGGTACGACAAAGAATGACAAATCCCATGAAAAGACCCGGTTTCACTCTTATCGAGGTTTCCGCTGCACTCGCGGTGCTTGCAACGTGTATTATTGCGTTTGCGTACCTCGTTACCCTGACAACTTCCGAGCGCACTGCCGAACGCACTCGACAGACGGCGGTTGATCAGATGCAGAACGTTTTGGAGCGTCTCGCTGCTGAGCCGCCGGAAAAACTCGCTGCTGGTAATTTCGACAAAACGGCAATAAAATCCCTCTTTGAACGTTCGTTGCCCGATGGAAAAGTTCTTTTCGACACGAAAAATATCGAACCTGATGGGGTGGTGTTTACCATTACCGTCTCCTGGGGCAACGGCAACAAACGACATCGAAGTGAAGTGGCAATGTTCCGCTTATTGACACTTTGAACTGCAATACCGACAACACCGGATGGTTTCCCCAAAGTAGCGTGGGAGTTCTTGCGCCTTATCCGTAGCATCGCCCAAGTTTCCCTATTTTTCCCAAAATAACATTTTTTGGCATAATGGACAAACTTTGCGGGTTAGGGTATTGTGGAAAGCAGGGAAATGGGGTACACTAGGACAGCAGATTTAAGAACCCTCAACCCACAGACGTTGACCATGAGAAAAATTGCTTGCATTGCTGTTTGCCTTTCCCTGTTATTTGTTGCTCAATTACAGGCGGGCAAAAATTCTGTCATCGAACTTGCCGGACATACCGGAGTAATTCAGTATGTCGGTTTTTCGCCACTCGGACAAAGAGTTGTTACGGTGGATGACCATTTCGTCCGAATCTGGAACTCCAAGACCGGAAAACAAATACGAGTGCTGGCATGGTGCGTAGAGATGGATCCCGCCCTTTCGTCGAACGGAAAAAGATACGTTACACTCGAAAACAATGCAGTCCAAATTTGGAATGCCAGGACAGGAAAACTCATTCGAACCTTGAAATGGTGTACGCATGAAGAGCAGATCGAGACTGTCGCTCTGTCGCCGGGCGGACGCAGAATGGCTGTCGTGGACACAGGTAATACTGTCCAAGTTTGGAATGCCCGAACGGGAAGAGTCACCCGCGGCATCAGCGGGCTTCCGGGACACATCGAGTCCGCTGCCGTTTCGCCGCTCGGCAAACGAGTGGTTGTGGTGCGCGGCTGTACCGTCCAAATTTGGACATTGCCTTAAGTCGCCTCGGCATTGACGAGTTTCCGATGTCCGGTAGAATTTGTCTGTTCGTTCGTCTTCTGCCGTACTTGGCAATATGTCCGAATCCAAAACCGATACGTTGGTCGCACAGCCGATTGAGATTGTCGAAGAAAGCGATTTGCTGTCGGACGACGATCAACAAATCCGAGAACTGCTTTGCCTCTGCTTTCCCGAGTGGTCGGAGATTTTTCGACATCGCCGGATTTGGCACAATGAATCGCCGATCTATTCGGTCTTTGTCAGGGAGGGGGGGCGCATTATTGGGCACATTGCCGTCGTCGTTCGGACAATCACTACAACGTGGAATTTCCGATACGATGTCGCCAGTATCCAGGGTGTCTGCGTCGCGCCGAACAAGCAACATTCCGGTTTGGCACGCCGCCTTCTTGAGGCAACCCTTCTGGAAGCCGCCCGACGGGGATTCCCCTTCGCCATTCTGTACTGCAAGGAGTACTTGGTGTCGTATTATCTTTCACTGGGTTGGAAACTTGCAGACGATTCAGTGGTCATGTGGAATAGCCGAAATTTGCCGATTTCTATGCGGAGCAACTGCCCGATGTACTACGAATTGAGCAGTGTTCCGCTCCCCGAAGGTCCGCTCGATGTTCATAGTCCTGTGCAAGAATAGTTTGCGGACCTTGCGTTCCTTGTGCGGAAATGACGATGTTACAGTATTCCACGACCAATTTATTCCGCAACGTACCGCCGGTTGAGTTGCGGGGGGACTATTCGATCCAAAGGCAAGGGCAAGGGAACCACCTCAGATGTGTGAACGGGCACGGCTGCCGAACCCATCGCTCCCGGGTCAATCCAACGTCCCCGGTCATCCAGTGCCATCGTTCCCATACCGTAATCCAATAACATTCGCTGCGTTTCGTAATTGACCCATACTGCCAAAAGCCGGTTTTGGCTGGCAAGCAATCCATCTAACGCACTGATTAAATCCCGGGCGGCATTCGCTGAAATCTGTCTCTGTTGTTCCATTTGAAGTTGCATTGCGTCAACCCGAATGGCACCGACCAACACCGCATTACGGTTGATCTCAAAATTGATCTTTCCCATCTGTAAGTTTCGCACGGTGTTCCGAAGATTCGCATGCACCGTGTCCACGTATGTATAGTAAGCCCGCCGCGCCCGCTGATAGTCAATCTGACTCGAGCGGTAACTCATCATTTCGGCGTACCGGTTCAAAGGGGAATCCCATTGCAGCGACGCTTGAATCTGACTGAGGTCCCCCGCTTGTCCGCTTTGCGTATCCCTTCGTCCGGCGGTTCCGCTTAAACTTAAATCGAGAACTCCTTTCAAACTATCTGCCCTAATGTCAATTTGCCGCCACGCATCGACAAGTTTCGTCTTTTCGTTCATCCATTCCAAATGGTGTTCCGATGCCGACAGAAACGCCTCTTCGGCCGTTACAGAGACCGGCACCAGCGTCATCGAATCCAAACGTGTCCGTGTTTGCATCAGCGACAGCAAGACCAATTCGTTTTGAAACACCGAAAAGACTTCACGTACCCATTCACGGTAATCATCTCTTCGACGAAGTTCCACAATAATTCTCCGCACCTCCTGCCGGGATTGGTCTGACAGATCAGGTTCAAGAGTTTCCTTCGCCATTTCGGACGGCACCGGCATATCCATGGATATCGAACGTGCCAGTGCTCTTATGTCCAACGTTCTCAGTGCCCTCTGTACCGATTCGTCAAACGAACCTTCCCGAATCATTTCCCGAGATTCCTGTTCGTCTGTATTTGCAAACAGGTCGAGAATCGTAAAGAGTGCCTGGAGCCGGGAAAGGTTTTGCGGTATGTGCTGCGTCCGCAGTTTGGTAATCCGGTCCTCAAAAACGTCGGTACTGTAAATGCTCGGATCAATTCGTTCTCCTCCTTCCAGCCGTTCGGCAAGGGCATCTTCCAGGTCTTTCAAACTCCTTCGCCGCTCCGGCATACTCCTTTGCAAGATGTCCAAGTCCTGACTGAGGACAATAATTTCTCCTCGGGCACGTCGAACAATGTCTTTGGTTTTTTCCTGAAAATATTCGGGGAGCGGGTCATTCCTTTTCCGAATAGCCACAAGAATGTCGGCAACATCTTCCGTCAATACCGTAAGTTCGAGAGAGGTTAATTGAAATTGTTCCAACAACGGGTCACTGATGCTGACTTTCAAATCCGGCGGCAAACCCAGCGAACGAATGTACTGCTCGATCCGGTTTTGATGCGTGTTGATCTCTCCCAATAACTGACTTTGAGAATTCAAAAGACTTTGCCGCGTTTCTTCTATTTGAACAACACTGCTGCCCTGGTTCGCATCAAACATTTCGATGAACCGCATCAGGTTTTCTTCCAATCCAACGACATTGCGGCGTTGATTCTGGATTTGTATCTGCTCCGACAGCAGACTGTAAATGCCGAGTCCGCTCGATGCTCCTGAATTGGTCGGAACCTGCCCCGTCACGATTCGCGTGTAATGCCCCTGTTGAAACAGGACCATTTGCCGAACCGCACGCAAAAAATTGCGTTCCTCCTGGGTTAGATTTTCAAGCACGACCTTTCGTCCTGCCCCACGCAAGAGCGGCTGGGTCAAACCGACATTAATTGCCGAATCCATGCTCCAAGAACTCTGACCAGTGAATGTCCACGTTACGGAGTTTGCCAGATCGACAACCCATTGCGTTCCAGACGCAAGCCTTCTTTGGGCTCCGGCTTCTGCCCGATTTGTCAGGCGTTGAGTACCCGAACTGGGATCGGTGTAAGTCAGAGAACCATCTCCAAAAAACTGCACGTCGTAGCGAAAACGTGCCTGCGAAACCCTCATCGCAGCGGCATAAAGGTTTTCGAGATGTTCTTGATATTCGGATGAATGGAGCCGTGCTAATGTAATTGCCTGGTCCTTATCGAGCGGAACTTCCCCTTTTTCATTGAGCAACAGAAACTGCCGCCATCGAGGATTTTCGACGGTTTGGGTAACACCATGTTCGTACCAGTACGGGGAGCCTTTCATACCGGCAACACGGTGCATTTTTCGGTGAGCCGCCGGATCGTCCGGCGGCATCGGTTCCTTGTCAGGACTATACGGAACAAACATCCGAGAGGTTGAATCGGGAGTAAGGTGATAGTCATCGATTTGCCATCGCGGGTCATTAGTACCTTGTTTGAGAACGGAATAGACCTCGCGGTCTGCCTTTAACCGGTAGTGCTGCCGGTTGCATCCCGCGCTGCTGCCGAGGGCGGCAGCAATGGCGGCAAGGCAAAGGAAGCAAAAAAGTCGGTTCATGGCAGGGAGAGAACAAAGGCTATCCCGCTAATCGGCGTTCCATCTGGTACAACTTTAATGATTACACCGAATTTATTGAATGAAACACTTTTGTCCATTTTGACATACAGTCATGTGCCATCGCTCACTCCCAGAGGCGATAAAACGGCAAGCGGGAACCGTTGCCCCGCCTTCAAATACAAACACACACATGCTTCGCAATCGTCATTGTCGTAAAACCAACCTTGACTCGTTTGGCTTGAAAAAGTATCCTTCGCTCACGGTTTTTTGCGGCAAATTCCTGTGAATAGGCAAAGGTCTCTTTTCAACATCATCGGAGTCGTGCTGTTCACGCCGTTGTCCTTCCTCTGGCAACTGCTGAACCAATTTCTCCTTTCACCCTGGGGGCTCATCGTTCCGATGACGTTGCTCATCGCTCTCTTTGCCGCTTATGAATTGCAAAAAACTCCAGACCGAATCGCCCAATTTTACGCCGAACAACTCGATACCGCCAGCGAACCGGAAATCCCACAGTTGCTCGAAACCCTCGTTCGGATGGGAGACCCAGGCGTACCCGGCATGCTGCAAGGATTGGCTTCACGCCGGGAAGCCGTCTTCGCCGCCAGCCGAAATGTCTTGAAACGTGAATTCGAACGTTGGCAGGAATCCGAACACCGGGAACACCATTTTAACGTCTTTTCGGCAGCGATCCTTCAAGCCTGCAATCAATTTTCTCCCGCCGCCCAAGCCGAAGCGATGCGGTTCGTCGATCAAATGATGCAAATCCGTCCCGCCGCAACGGTGTCTCCTGAATCGACCGCCAATCGGCAGGCGGTGATCGCTCACTGTGAACAGATTCTTTCGCGACTGGAAAGTATGCGGCGGCGGAGAATCGAACCGCAAGACGGAGACTTCGCTCCGCAGAGCAACACGATTGCCGCTTTGAATCAACGAACCAACCAATCAATGCTTCTTGCGTCCAATGGTAAGCCCTTCGTGCCGACCGCCGCTCGGCAGGAAAGCAGAGTTGCAACGCAGATTGCCGATGCCGAGAGTTTCAATCCCTTCTCCGTTGCAAGAGCGGATCGCCTTTCGGCTTACCAGAGGACATTGCAGAATCGTCCGGCGGAACACCGTCAGGAAACGGCGGAAATTGCCAGTTTTGCTCCGTCTCCTAGTTTTCCTGTGGACATCGACACGAGGATCGCCCAAAACTTTACGCCAAACAATAATGCGGAACACCTAACCCTGGACATTTCGGAGGGATACCGGGATCGGATGCGGTCTGAGTCGGGCGGAATGTTTGATTCGGACAAATTTCTTACGCCGGAACTTTTGAGTATGCCGTTGGATCGTGTCCCCCATTTGCCGACGGCACAACTAATGCAAATGTTGCATCATCCTGAACCGGGCTATGTCGAGATTGCTCAGCGGACGTTGGTGTCGCGGGAAGGTTTTCAGGAGGCGCATTTGCGATTGGCACAGCGGCTTTATCATCCGATTCCGGCGGTTCGACAGGAGATCGTCGCTATGTTGCCGCACACACCGAATGTTCAGCCGTCGGTTTGGTTGTCGGTCTTGTTTGATGACCCGAACGATGATGTGCGTTTTCGGACGGCGTCATTTTTAGCGACGACGAGCGATCCGGCGTTGCGGCGAATCTTGATTGACCGGGGCAAACGGGACGGCGATGTGCGTATTACCAGTCTTGCAACCCGACTCGATGAGTCGCAACAGAGGAGCGTGCGGCGATGATGTGCCGACACTCCGGTTTGATTCTGTCCTCTTTACCACGAAACGACCAATTTGCCGGTAACGTCCCGAACGACGAAACAGTGTCCGAACGCTTTCGGTCCCCGTTCGGCAACGACTTTGCCGCTCCGCCAGGGACGATCCGCTCCCGATTGTCCGCTCGGAGAAGATGTCCGCTGGGATAATCGGCAGAGTTCGTCTCGCGAACATAAACCACCTTTCCGCCTTCGACGGTTCGAGAAACAACAACGTCCCGGCTTTCACCGCTCTGCTTCATTGCCGTCGAACACCGCTAACTGCCTGTTCTCGTTAGCGGTATAGCACCAGTTCTTCAAGCATCTTCAGAAAAATGGAATAATCTGTGTCGCAATTGACGGGTATTTTCCCATATACCTATTGTGGGAGGGAATACGTCCCGTTACAATCACATGCCGTAGTCTTGTTGACGAACGGCGAAACAAGTCCATTGACAGAAAGGAGGACTCGCATGAAAACAAAACTTATTTTTCCTTTGTTACTGGGAATCGCATTCGTAGGAATGCCCGATTCACTGTTCGCACAGCGAAATTCCCAACGTTCTGAGGAACAGGGGAACACCCAGTCAGCCCGGTCACAGCCCGCTGCACGTCCAGCACCAGCAGCCGCTCAGAGACAGCAGCCCGCTGCACGTCCAGCACAGGCAACGACTCCGCCAGCAAACCGGCAGGCAACGACTCCGTCGGCAAACCGACAAGCGGCGACTCCGCCAGCAAACCGGCAGGCAACGACTCCGCCGGTAAACCGACAAGCGGCGACCCCGCCAGCAAACCGGCAGGCAACGACTCCGCCGGTAAACCGACAAGCGGCGACCCCGCCAGCAAACCGGCAGGCAACGACTCCGCCAGCGAATCGGCAAGCGGCGACGATTCCGCAGACCGCACGGCAAGCGGCGACGATTCCGCAGACCGCACGGCAAGCGGCGACGACTCCGCAAACCGCACGGCAAACGCCCACTACTCCGCAGACCGCACGGCAAACGCCGACTACTCCGCAGACTGCACGGCAAACGCCGACAGTACCGGAGCGAACCACTCCCACTGCGGAGCGGAGCAGACCGACAGTACCGGAGCGACCTGCTCCCACAGCGGAAAGGGGCAGACCGAATGCATCGGAGCGACCTGCTCCCACAGCGGAAAGTGGCAGACCGACAGTACCGACACGACCTATTCCCGGTGCGGACAGAGCGGATTCGAGGAACGGTTCAATACCGGTAAGTCGACCGACGCGCGAGACCTCTGCGGACACTCCGATTTCAGCATTGGCAACAACGCTCTCTGAAGAACTGCCCGCTACGAGAACCTCCGGCAGACCGGCAACGCGGCCAGCGATTGAAAGGATACCGGAAGGCAGACCAGGCAGACCTAATGGACCGCCGGATGTTAGTGCTTGGGGAGGCAATCGTCCCTCCGCTCGACCCGCAGGAACTCCATATGCGAGAGACCGAGTTGATATTCGGGACAGTCAGGTTGCCCGAACGATAGTCAACAATGTGAACGTCAACGTCCGAAACAACTATTTTAACACGCCTCGTTATCGACCTGGGTATGCTTTTGATGTTCACTGGTATGGGGCTTATCCTCGTGCGTGGTATCCTGTTCGTCCTCTTCCTCCGAGGATATGGTGGCGACCCGCTCCGCCTTGGCATTACACTTGGGGTTGGTTTTGCGCAGGCTTTTTCACGCATCATGTAGTTCACCAGGTATTGACACCGGTTCCGTACTATTACGGCACGAATGTCTATTATGTCGGCGACATGGTTTACGTTAATGGTGTGCCTTACGTTTCGGCGAGTGCTTACTATGCTCAAGCCGCCGAAATTGCTGCCCGGGGCGCACCGCAAGCACCGATACATATTACCGTCAATGTCGATGCTCCCAACGTTGTGCTTCCCGGAGAGGAGACCGCTACGGAAACCCTCACTGTGGAGCAGTTACAAGAAGACTGGATGCCGATGGGAACGTTCGCCATTTTGGAAGACCCGGAAGCGGCGGAAACGTCGGTGGTTATTCAGTTGGCAACGAATCGATTGGGACAGATCGCCGGTAATGTGATCAACATGCGGACAGACGAGGTGTTCCCAGTGTACGGAGCGGTCGATTCCGAAACGCAGCGAGTTGCGATGCGGATCGAAGGACGGGACGAGATTGTGGAATGTGGACTTTGGAATTTGACGCAAGACACTTTGACGGTTCTCCTGCATATTGACGAGGAGACGACGGCAGAACGGACGTTCGTTCGCTTGTCTGATCCTGAAGAGGAGGAGACTCCGTAGCCTTTTCACAAAACTTTCAGCGGAAAGAGAGCAACGAACTATACTCTACACGGGGGCAAATGGAACGTTTTCTTTGCGTACTTTGCGGTTAAAACAAAGGAGTTAACCACAAAGTGCGCAAGGGACGCAAAGAAAAAACGTCCGTTTGCTACCCGTTGCCAGTATACTGCCTGACAAGGCAGCAGAGTTTCCCCTTTACAAACTCCGCGACTCTTTGCCATTGATGGAACCCAAAGCACCCCAAAGTCCCCAGAGCGATTCGCCGGTCAGCGATGACCAAGTTTGATTTGACTCTACCGTCCTGCTCGGATCGCCCGCATCAATGGACGATGTTACAAACCGAACGGCACCGTCTCCCATCGTCACATTTGCCCCGCCAGTGTGAAAACTGCTTACCGTATTGATGTTATTGGCGTTATCCCATTGTTCATTGCTGCCGCACGTCGGCGAATTGGGAGGCAGTACCGTGACCAATGAAAGAACCGGCATTCTGCCGTCGTAAAGCCGACGACCGTACGTGCGGTTATGGTTGTCATTATCGGTTATCGCGGTGGTATCCATCACGGCACCCATTACTCCGGCGAGACAAATGCTGGGGCTGGATTGCGCTCCCAAAGTCGTCACGATCATTACGCCACCGACGACTCGGGCTCTTGCGGAAAAATCTCGTGCCACCGCGCTTTCAGCAAACACAATGGTATTACTTGTTCCGTCTTCGATACTACTGAAATTAGCGGAAGCAGTATCGCCTTTGCGGAAAATGCTGCGCCGAACGTCGAGTAAGCCGTTTATAAGCGTTGAATCACCCATAATGGGACGATAATTTGTTCGTGCCATCGCGGTATCACGCGGGGTACGCGCTTCGGGATCAGAGGGACAGTGCAAAGCATCGACGGGTTGAGAACCAAGCCGTACATTCGAAAACTGGTTACCAGCATCCCAAATCCAAGCACAACTAGCCGATGTCGCCATCGACTGGACAATCAAGTCATAGAGTGCTTGGTTTTCGATGAAAGGGTAGAGCGACGGCAGCATACTGACCCGCTCACGGCTGTTAGAGGGATCAAGCACCGTTCGTGCCCCCAAACCTTCCGAATGACTGCTGTTCGGAAAATGCTCGTATGTAGAGTGGTGGTTGTGCAGAGCGAGACCGATCTGCTTGAGTTTATTAGTGCATTGCATCCGCCTTGCGGCTTCTCGGGCTGCCTGTACCGCAGGAAGAAGAAGGGCGATTAACATTCCGATAATTGCAATGACGACGAGCAACTCGACGAGAGTGAATGCTTTCTTTTGCTGTAACTCCTTGCAAGTTAAGGAGTTACGTTGCCCCCCCCCCCCCCCCCC
>Ga0099364_10002595_pt1 | contig 28699 bp, 23 predicted proteins | sample TergutTh196P3_FD_73070 | JGI IMG/M metagenome (GOLD analysis project Ga0099364, IMG submission 73070) | Microcerotermes parvus P3 segment gut microbial communities from Pointe-Noire, Republic of the Congo - Th196 P3 | ecosystem: Host-associated > Arthropoda: Insects > Digestive system > Gut ... | reverse complement strand
TGGCGGAAGAATCCGCCGCGCTGTTTGCGGGCCTGTATATAGAAAAAAGCCCTTACTATGCGGAAATGAACCGCCATCCGGTCATTTATATAAGTTTGAAGGATGTGCGGAAGGAAAACTACGAGTTTGCCTTTACCACCATGCTCGGCGGGGTGCTTAGCCGTTATCTGCGCGAAGACCAGCTTTCCGCCAAAGTGGGTCCGGCGCTTGCACCGCCATACAAACTCAGCCAGGGCCTGCTGCGCGATGCCTGCGAAAACATATATCAGGTGCATGGGCTAAAGACTATCATCTTGATAGACGAATATGACAAGCCGATCATGGACAATGTAAATAATCCCGACTTCGGGGATATACACACATTCATTAAGTCCGTCCTGAGCAGCGCCTTGAAAGACAATCCCTACCTGAAACGTGCGGTCATAACCGGGGTGAATCGCATCGCCCAGGAGAGCATGTTTTCCGACCTCAATAATATCAGTATAATAGACACTTTCAAAAGCAGTCCCTTTGACACGGACTTCGGTTTCACGGAGGAGGAGGTGGCCGCGGCCTGGGCAGCAGCCGTTCCCGAGCAGGGCTTTTCTTTCAGCCGCCAGGAACTGCGCGATTGGTATAATCACAACAGGGTAGGGAACGCCGTCATCTATTTCAGCTTTTCGGTCATGTCTGCCATGCAAAGCGGCCAACTGAATAATTATTGGGGGCGCAGCGGCATCATGGATGTCGTCAAGGCCCATCTGACGCCGGAGCGGGTGGAGCAGCTTATCGCCATTACCAACGCATATCCCGGAGCAGGCCGGAACATCCTCCTGAAAGACCGCCTGACCTTGGATGACTTGATTGATTATGACAATGACGATGCCTTTTATTCCATGCTCATACAAACCGGCTATCTGACCTATGATGTCGTCTCGCCCGGGGTGGAGTTCTTCGTCAGGCCGCAAAAAGTCCGCCTGGCCAACCGCGAGCTGTGGTATGTCTGGAAAGAGTTCATCCTGCGTAGCATATATTCCACGAAGATACAGGCGATGGGCATGGAACTGGAAAACTTCAAAGACACGGATTTATTCGCCTATGAATTGAGTAAAAACTTGAATAACCGCCTCTCATTCTTTGATTTCGACGCCCGTGAGCCGGAAAAGACCTATCATGTCTTCGTGGCCGGCATCCTCAGCGCCTTTGGCTATAAATGGACATCCAACCGTGAAAGCGGCCGGGGTCGCTATGACATCTGCGTGGAGTTGCCGCAAAGCAACCTGATTTTTGAGTTCAAAAAGGCCGCTACCGCGGAAAACATGGAAGCCGCGGCCAAAGAGGCCATAGGGCAAATACTGGAGAGGAACTATGCGGCGGAGCTGGCACCGGACAAAAAGACCCTTCTGATTGGCATCGGTTTTCACGGCAAGAACTGCCAGGCACTGGCCCAGGAGCTGTAGGGGGCGGTGCCTGCGATGATTTCTGTTGAATGTAAAAATCTTTCGATTGGGGTGAATGTGAAAAACGAAAAAATGTTGACAACAACCAACTTATCTGTTATGTTTACATAAGTAATCGTGTTGCGGAAACTTGCGAAGCCCGCGACCGGGGGAGAACCTTTGGGTCTCTCCCTCTTTTATTACATCCGTTCGATGAAGCCACAAGCTATAGCACCGTAATAATATGGCGCTAAGTAAGCGTCTAATAGTAGGATGTCTTGACTCAGCCAGTTTTGGCTTTTTTCATTGATGACCGGCAGAAGTCGGGCAAGGTGATACTCCACGGCAGGAGGCTATCCAACTGGCCCGAAGTGGCATTAGGCAGTTCCTCCAGCAGGTATTTCACATAGCGGAACGGATGCAACCCGTTTTCTTTCGCCGTTTCGATGACCGAGTACATGACGGATGATGCCATGGCCCCGGCGGGGGTGTTGGCGAAGAGCCACGACTTGCGATTATGTTTTCAAGAACATAACCGCAAGGCATGGTTATTTTCCAACGACGCATTTGGTCGTGTTCCACCCACCACACGCCCACCACCGGCCTCGCCGCTCACGCGTGGATTCAAGGCGGCACTGTTTTTGGCATTTCCGTAAATAAATCCCGCCACCCCACCGGCATAACTCTGACGCGTTCCCGTAACTTCACCGATGGCATAACTGTTGCCAATAAGACTGGGTTCGTAATTACCATAGCTACCGTCATAACCGGTCATCACACCGGCAATCCCGCCAGCCCCTCCCCATTCTGAACTGGAGCTTCGGATGTTTCCGGTGGAATAGCAGTCAGAAATTTCTGCTTCATGCCCGAGTTCTCCCACGATTCCCCCTGCATTACTTACATACATATTCGAGCCGGAAATATCACAGGTCGAAAAGCTCTTACTTAAGCTTCCATATTGGAACCCTCCCGCGATTCCGCCGATACTTTCCACATATCCACCCGACGAATCGCTGGTGATGGTGCCTGTAGAGTAAGAACTCTCAATATTTGACCCACTTACATACCCGACCAAGCCACCCGCTGTTATATAATTCCCCGTTGTCACTTTTATATCTATATCTGTTGCGTAGCAATTAACAAACCGCGTTCCTTCCCCCCTATCAATAAGTCCTTGGCCGGATATGACACCAATAACTGTACTTTCGCCATTTCCGGTAATTTTTGCACCTGCCACAGCCAAATTGCGTACTGAACCTTCGCGTATGCTACCAAACAAGCCCAGAATCCAATCATCAGAATTTATTACAAGATTCGATATGGTTTTACCATTACCATCAAAATGGCCAATGAACTCCGCAGGTGTATAACGGCCCTCAATAAAAATATATCCTTTATCATCGCCTATCGGCGTCCATCCCTTGCCACTACTATAAGCAGAAAGGTCAATGTCATTATTCAGGATATAATATTTATCCCGATAATCAACATTCACCGCGTTCACCTCGCGGGCCAAATCAGCCAACTGCGCCGCCGTCGCTATCTGGTATGGGTCACTCGCCGTGCCGGAGCCACCCGCAAATGTGATGGCAGCCATGGTCTTTAATGTCGCCGCCACCACTTCCACTTCCAGCACGGGGAGGCTTATATCCTCCGCCAGTCCCTCATATTTTGCCAAGACCGGTACAAACTCGTATAAGCCCAGAACCTGCGTATCAAATGCCTGACCCCGCACTGCCCAGCTTTCCACCGCCACGTAATGCATATCACCAGGGCGGTTTCTGAGCCCTGTATAGGCGGGAACATCCCCCGGCAGCCAGTCTTCGCCCAAGACAGCGCCTTGGTCCACCTTTATCCGGCCTATTTTTGCAAAGGATGTGATTTTGATGGGTGTGCGTTTCTTTTCATCTGTTGTTTCCTCTGTGTTTTCTTCGTCTGCCAGTGTGTTTACCGGCTCGTCAGCCGTCACATTTTCCTCATCAACCTCGTCGTCTATTACTTCCTCCACGATGCCAATCCGCAGCATGACCTCCCCCATTTCCTCAATCATCATCACATTGTCCGGCAGTATAAATAGCGCCGTGAATTCATATATCCCTATCGTATATGGCTCATAGTCATCGCTATGCCAGGCAACATCACTGATGGGGATAATGCCTTCCTCGCCCGCCTCATCGGTCACCAGCGCAAAGAGTGTCTCGGGCAGGGCCAGGTTTTTCTCGCCGGTACCCGGCGGCACGTTCATGTCCTCCGGCGCATTGAGGAAACGGACGATGCGTTTTATCCCCTCATTTTCTTCCATTGCTGCCGTGGCGAAGGCGCTGTTGTCAACCAAGCCGGCCACGAGTAAAACACTGAGTAGAACTGATACTGCCTTCATAATCTTCTTTTTCATGTTCTTTTCCTTTCTTTTTCTAAAACACTAGTGTCCGTAAGCTGTCACGACAAATGGCTCGATATACTGCGTATACAGGTGGTTTACATCCTCTGTCCGCATATCCTGCAAGGCTATTTTTTCAGCCATTTCCGTTTCCGATAACAGACCGTTCATGGCCGCCAGATACAGGGCTTCCTCGTATAACAAACGGTATGTGCGGGAAAAACGCCGTGCTGCCAGCAGTGTTTCCGCTCCGCTGATGGCTGCCATATAATTCCCCGCAGCCATGTCAAAATGTAGCAGCAACTCCCGGGCGTCCATGTCATGGGGGTCTTTTTCGATGGCCGTTTCCAGATACAGCCTCGCCGCGTCCATGTCCTCCAGCGAACGCGCCATGTTATAATAGGCATGGCTGTTAAGCGGATTAAAGGATATGCTTTGCTCACATGCTTTTTTTGCTTTTGTGTATTCCGCCTCGGCCAGATAGGAGACGGAGCGCTGATAATACCACTCGGAACACCACAGGGGGATGAGCGCCAGTACCGGCAGCCAGAGCAGATGACGGACACGACCCATTTCCAAAGCATTGAAGGTCTTATCCTGTACTTGCGACAGTGAATACATGAAAATCAGGACAATCGCGGCAAAGGCCATGTCAAAATCCACGCCTATGTGCGGGGCCACAGCCAGCAGCACATAAAAATGCCGGTCCCGTTTTTTCCATGCGTGTACCAATCCCGATACCAGCACGGTAAGAAAGAGGACGAGCGCCAGCAAGCCGCCATCCAGCCATACTTGCAAATAATAATTATGGATATAGCGGACGGAATAAGGTGCCGATTGATGGATGTATTGCTGCCAATTCCAGTTACCGATGCCGATGCCTGCTATCAGGCTGTTCTTTAGTATGTGTAAAGCGTCCTGATATGTGATAAGGCGCTCCATGAGTGTCGGTGAACTCAGGTAAATCATGCCTATCCTAAGATTGGAAGCAAACACGGCGATAATGAGCAGGACAATACCCGCGGCCGCTATCAGTCTTTGCTTTTTCTTTAGCTGCATGAATATAAAGAGCAGGGCTAAAAAAGCCAGAATCAAGAAGCTGCTGCGTGAGCCGGTCAGAAGCAAGGTAACAGTAAATAATGCCGCCATGAGCAAATGCTGCCATCTTCTGCCCTCCAGCCACGAATGGACGGCGTAGATAATCCCGACTATCATCAACAGGGCCGTGGTATTGGCATATTGGATGGTTGATTGCAGCCGCCCGCTTTCTGCCACTATCGCATATGGCAGGCTGACCATGCCGGCATATGCCAAAAGCCCTATCAGTGCCACTGCCAGACAAGCCATGTAGATGCCCGTTTCCATCTGTTTTGCATCATGGTTCAGGCAAAACAACAACAGCAGTGGCCAGAGCAGATAGCGGAGCCATTCTAACAGGGCGCTATGGAAGCTGCCCGCCAGAAAGATGAGGCTTAAGAGCATGATGACGGCCATGCCAGAAAGCAAGAAAACATTCAGCGTAATTTTAAGCGGCTGTTTTGATAATGCCAGTGATGATAAGAGTAATATTACCATTAGAATATATTGCACAGCAAATATCGAACCCTGCCAGAGCACAAATAGCACGATGGCGGCCATGATGATGTAGCCGGTTTTAGATTTTATGCTTGCTGCCATTATTTAGTGTAGACCTGTTCTTTCCCGTTTTCCATTGTCTGCCTGCGGCGGGGGCAAGCCCCCGCCCTACGATTTGCCCTGCGGCGGGACTTTAGCCCACGCCCTACGATTTGTTCTGCGGCGGGGGCAAGCCCCCGCCCTACATCGCATTAATCCTTTGCGTAGCACGAGAAATCAAAAACGGGGCGTCCAGTGCATTTCCACACCAAACACCCCGTCGAATACTCGAACGGGCAAAACTCCCGGCCACGCCATTTATGATTGTAAAGAAACTATGTTTACAATATAATAAAATAATGTGTGCCGCAGTTTTACTGTATCGTGTGGTAGATTACTTACCATACCTTGCCCGGTGGAGCTACACACTCTGCCGGGTGGTACACGAGCCGTTTTTTGATTTCCCTATGGATATTATATGATAGGTGTTTTTATTTTGCAAGGGGGAAGTGGGAGGATCGTTGTTAACGAGCTTGCATTATTGCGTATCGAAAACAAAAGAAGGTGGTTTCACCACACGACGGATAACCAAGGCAGGCTGTTAAATGCCGGGTCGTTCGTAATTAGGGTGAGGTTTTCTAGTGATGCTTGGGCAGCTAACAATCTGTCGAACGGGTCGCGGTGTTCCCACTTGAGTCCACCTGCATAATGTGCATGGCGTGCGTTGATGGGTAGTTCAACCACGCTCAGCTTGTCCACAAAATCAAAATAATTATCAACGACATCGTTAAACTCCGTTAATTTTCCGATGCGGTGCTTATTCAAAATCTCGTATGCGCTGACGGCAGACAGGAAAAGCTGCACATCCATGTCCTCGATTATCTTCACGGCTTCACTGCTCAATTTCGGATTACCACGCACCGCCCACAGGAATGTATGCGTGTCGAGTAAGTAATTTACAGTCCCCATGCTTGTAGCTCCTCTTCTGGCAGTGGCTCAAAGAAACTGTCGGGTAACTCGGGACCCTTGGCAAAACCGAGTTGGCGTTTTTGCTTTGGCGGCTTCATGGCATAATCAACATCCGCGGGAAGAATAATTACTTCCACGTTTCTATTGTGCAAAGTCTGTGGAAGGCTAAATATGCCACTCAGTTCGGCGCTGTCTATGGTTTGACGATGATAATCCATTGTTTTCCTCCTAAACGGTCTTCTTGATACATATTATATGCTAAATTTCATGTTCTGTATACCATGAATCACCGCATGAATGGCCCAAGGTTGGCTCACTTTAATTCTTAATGCGGGTTTTCGTTTAACGTATATTGACTTACCCCTACACCCCCAAACACGCAAGCGGAACGACTAAAATACCGTCCTGACGCCTATAGGCAATATCCGTGCCGGACAGAATCATCAAAAATGACGGCTTAGCCATCTTTGCCGGGTCTATTTTTTTGTCAAGCAACATGAGGTTTCGGGCAGCTTCATCGAATCTGCCCGCACCCAGCTTGACTTCCATCGCGCCCCAACGCCCATCTTTCAACTGGACTATGGCATCTATTTCCAATCCGCTACTGTCGCGATAGTAAAAGACCTCGCCGTCATTTGCCTCGGCATAGGTCCGCAGGTCGCGTACACACATGGACTCGAACAAAAAACCCAAGGTTTCAAAATCGGAAAGCAGCTTGTCCGTACCGGCGCGCAGAACCGCGGCCGCAATGGAAGGGTCGGTAAAATGCCGTGTCGGGGATGTCCTTATGGCAGATTTTGAGCGCAGTTTGGGATTCCATGCCGGTAAATCCTCGACCACAAAAAGGCGGCGTAGGGCGTTAATATAAAGCGCAATCGTATTGGGTGACAATTCCACATCATCCACCAATATGTCTTGGCGAATCGTGTCTATACTTGCGGCAGTGGCAACATTTCTTGCCAAAGAACGCATGAGATTTCGGACACGGGCAGGATTCTTGTTCACGCCGTCCACCTCTGATATATCCTCGTTTATTACCACCTCGACATAATCATTCACGCGCTTTTGTGCCAGTTTCTTACTACCCTCACGGACGGAAGCCGGCCAACCGCCGCGCACCAGCACATCTACTGTGTCGCGGAGTGAGAGCGGGGAAAAACCACTGATATCTGTCATCCCGTCGAATAATCCCCTTAGCGAGACTTCGCCGCTGGATTCTTTCGACTCAAACAATGACATCGTCCGCATTTTCATCCGCGAGATACGCCCGGCTCCCGAGTGGAGCGGTTTACTTTCTTTATTGGGATTGACCGAACCGGTCAAAATGAACTGTCCGCTTTTTCCCCGCTTGTCTATCATAAAGCGGGCGGCATCCCAAAGCACGGGGGCAATCTGCCATTCATCGAGCAACCGGGGCGTGTCACCTTCCAGCAACAATGAAGGCTGGACAGCAACTATCTCTAAATACTGCCTACGCCGGTCCGGATCCTGCATATATAAAACACTTTTCGCCATTTCCTCGGCGGTCCTGGTCTTCCCGCACCATTTTGGTCCTTCAATCAAAACGGCTCCCGAAGCTGCCATAGCCTCAGCCAACAAAGCATCAGCAATCCGTGGTAGGTAACTTTTTTTCATTTACAACCTCCGATGTAAATGCCATCCCATGACACATATATACAGGATTCCTCGCATATAGAAGTCATTCCTAATAATAATTATATCTTTACTGGTGAATTTGTCAAGATTTTACTGGTTAATTTATCGACGTTTTACTGGTGAATATGTCGCCATTTTACTGGTGAACATATCACTTTAATACGGCGCATCAATCGGCTCGTTTTCCAATAAATCCCCCATCCCGCAACCCAGGACGCGGGCCAGTTTGGCGAGGGTGATGGCCTGTGCCTTGTTGATGTCCTGTTGTTTCTGCTCATACAGCTGAATCATGCGCAATGCAACGCCGGATTCCTCGGCCAGACTGCGTTGTGTCCGGCCGGCGGCCTTGCGGATGCGTTGCAACTTGCTTGTCTGTTTTTTTGTGTTTTGTTCAATCAGGCGGTTTGCGGCCACCACGAACTTAGTTATATCCGCTTCATGATAAGGATGATATAAATTAAGTAAATATGGTATGTTGATGCCCTGTTCACGCAACTCGGCAAAGCTATATGCCGTGTACCACTGATAATATGACAGCACCCAGCCCGCCCAGTATTCGGGGCTTTTGTCGATATTTTCGGAGACCGGTGCATCCGGTCGCAGGCCCTTTGTCCGATAGATGACCTCGGTGGCCAATTCCGGACCGGAAAGCCCCGCGACATACTTCGGATTCCCCTTCCCGAAGGCATCGGCCACACCACTGACCAGAAAGAAGTCGTAGAACTCCGGCAGGGGGTACTGGCAATCATGCACGGCATAATCGAACATATCGCCCAGATTGTTCATCGCGTCATTCAAATAGGTTTCGGCGTAAGCGCGGGTCGTCATTTTCCCAGCCCCCTCTCAAAATATCCAGGACATACACGGCATCGAGCGCCTGCTCCAATGAACGCTGTTGCCTGAAGATGCGGCGCGCTTCCTGGTCGCGCGCCATTTTTAGCGGGTAATATACATGGTGATCGGCAACCGTGTGTCCGATGAATGTAATTTGTCCAAAGGCTTTTTCGGAAATTAACACCGTTTGCAGGCCCAGTTTACCCAGGTACATCGCCTCCTGCAACTGTGTCAATGACAGAACACTGTTCAGGAAAGCATTTGCAAAAGCAAAGTACGAGTCATTGGCGCGGTATCCCACGATAACATCCCATTCTTTTATGTCCGGTAAAAATGCGTCCAGCAGATACGCCCGGGCGTTTCCCGCCACGTCGTTTGAGACGCGGAAGCGGCGATGATTCACCAGCAAGGCCAGCCAATTCAGGATATTATACTCAGCGCCATCCAAGTGCATGATGCGCAGTCCACTTTCGTCCAAGCTGTAGCAGTTTGCATAGCCATCCACCGTTTCGGAGCAGGCCCATTCTTTGGCAAGCTCCTCTTCCATCGTGCAGTAAAAACCGGGGCCATAGTCATTATATGGATTACTGATGCCGATGAGCGGCTTTTCGATGATTGACTGCGAGCCGTGAAACAGGGCTTGATTACGGGGCAGTTCCATAAGCTTAGTCACCTCCTCCCAAACTAATTGTATCGCCATGACGATAGTTTGCCAAGTCCTTTACAACACCGCCACCAGCTCCGCTTGCAAGGCCCTGATGTCCACATCCCGCACATTCTTCTGTCCGGCCTTCACCAACAAAGCGGCGGCACTGCCCGCAGCCTGGCCCTGGGCCATGCAGTAGGCGATGTTGCGGGCCGCCGAAAGGGCAGCGTGACTGGCCGAGAAACAGCGCCCCGCCATGAAGAGATTATCTAAATCGCGGGCGATGATGGAGCGGTAGGGAATCTGATAGCCGTCTTCTTGCGTATGCTCTTTGATGAAGGTGCCCTGTCCGCTGGGCGAATGTATTTCCACGCCGCCAAAATTGCTGATGATGGCATCGTCAAACTGGGCCTGACCGTTTACATCTTCTTCCGTGAACACATAGTCGCCCACAATGCGCCGGGACTCCCGTATGCCCAGCATACTGCCCGTGTCCATGACAAAGGCTTCCTCAAAGCCCGGCAAGAAGGCCTGCATGAAACGAAAATACGCCCAGGCCTGCTTTCGGCCGGACAGCAGGGCTTCTGTCAGTTCCTTGCCGTCCGTACCACGGAAATAGGGGATTCTGGTCGCATTCACCAGCACATGGTCTTTTTGCGGCTGATTCATGAAGATGAGCCCGCGCTGGAGCAGCATCTTTAGTTCCCATTCCGTAAAAAAGTCGGGATACTCTGTGGCCGTCGCTCGGATTAAGGGGATGAAGTCGGCAAAATGCGCGTATTTATCATTGGCGATGTTGATTCTGTTTTGCGGCGGGCTGATGACATGGTTTGAGTAGGTCGTCCGCTCCGAGACGTAACGCTCGGGCCGCGCTTCCATGTCTGTTATCAGCCGTTCCACGTCCACGTTGCCCACGCGAAACATCAGGGTCGGCGAGGAACCGTAGCCCTCCTCATTACCCACCACATAGGCGGCCCCGGCCTTGAAGCCCAACTGGGCGTCGCCCGTGCAATCGACATAATACTGCGCTTTAATGGCCTCGAAGCCGTTTATGCCGTCTACTATCACATATTCGATGCTGCGCCCGTTTTTTATGACGTCGCAGACCACGCTGCCAAATGCCAACTTGACCCCCGCCTCGTCCACGAGCATCTTATCCAGCATATACTTGGCCAGCTCCGGGTCTATCGGCACTTCGTGGCGCGAGGACAGAAAGTCGCTATCCTGGTGGGCGTCCAAGCGCTTGATGAATTCCTCGGCGATGCCGTGATTGGAAGCCGAAATGGCAATTTTGCTCATCAGGCCGCCGGTCATCGTGCCGCCCAGGGCAAACATCCGCTCGGCCACCAGGGTTTTCATTCCCGCCCTGGCCGCTGCCAGGGCCGCTCCCACTCCCGCACAACCACCCCCGGCAATAAAAACATCCACCTCGGCCGCAAGGGCTATTTCTTTTCCGTTCCATGTGATTTGTTTCATGTTGTCTCCTCCTTTACGGGCCGACGTGGGCATCGGCCCCTACTTCCTCACGCTCCACTAAATCCCTTTGCACAATGTCCAAATACGGTACCAGCACACCCTGCTTTTTGGGCAACACATAAGCCCCATCCAATTCCTCAAAACGAAAGCTCTTGCGCCCGCCCGCTTCCATCCGCTCCCAAAAGCCCCTGAGCCGCCTGTAAGGCAAATAATAAAAAACATCGCGCCCCGCAAAGAAAATTAGCAAAAAAGCCACCCCGCCCTGTTGTTCAAAGCGCCCCATAAAATTCAGCTGATGCTCGTGGATATTACCCAGGGCATAGGTATCGTCGCGGCACTCCTTCGCCTCGAAACACAGCGGCACACCCTGGACGGCCCCGATGTAATCCACCGTGCTTTTTTGCTCAAAATATGCCAAGGTAATATGGCGGCTTTCTTTGTCTATCTCGACCGGGGTAATCGGGGTCGGGATTTTCTGTATCAAAGCCAGGCCATGTTCGGCATATCTTTCGTTCGTGCGGTTTAGCATATCTTCCAGGGTCGAACCCCTAAGCCCCCGCGAGTTCCATGTCGGCATAAGGTAGGTCTCCTTATTAAGTACGGGCGTCCGTGCTGATTCAACGCCGGACGCGCTCTCGCTCTGCCTTCGGCGTAGCGCTACATAAGCTCCTCGCGGCGGCTTCGCCTTGCGATGAGCTAAGTAGCAACGCCTCGCCAAGGTCCGGCTTATGAATCACACTCCCGCCCTAGCTCCACCCTCCCAAGCGCGCCCATCCCCGGCTTCGCCGGGGGCATTGAATCACACGGGAGCCCTTATTATCAGCATTGAATCAGCACGAACGTCCATTCGATACCCTCGCAAACACATCCGGCAAGGGCGAAACAACCTCCATCCCACTCAAATCCCCCCGCGGCCCCTCCATCCGGGGAAACACCATCCGCACGGCGTGCAGCAGGGGAGTGTCTATCCCAAAACGCCGCTTATATTCATCATTCACCGCCCGCAAGCCGTACTTATAATCCCCTATCACGGGATGCCCGGCGGCGGCAAACTGGGCGCGAATCTGATGGCTTTTGCCGCTCACTATCTCCGCCTCAACAAGACTTATGTGACTGCCCGCAACGAGACCGCGATACAGCGCGATTGACTCATAGTGGGTGAGGACAGGGCTGGCACCGGCCGTGGGCTGGGCTGAGAGGCTAACCTTATTCTTTTTTACGTCTTTATCCAGATAAGCCTCCATCCGCCCGCTATTACTGAGCTGCCCATGCACCAGGAGGCGGTAAAAACGGCGAATTTTTCTTTCCTGCAACAGACGGCTTAGCTCCTGGGAGGCAGCCAGGCTCTTTCCGCACAGGACTATGCCGCCGGTGTTGCGATCCAGGCGATTGAGCACCGAGGGCTTAAAGGTCATAAGCGACTCCGCCGAAACATCCTCATGGGCCAACAGATAACCCAGCAGCCACTCGTTCAGGGAAATGTCGTCCGGCTGGGCCTTTTGGCATAAAACACCCGCCGCCTTATTGACAATCAAAACATCGTCATTTTCAAATAACACTGCCGACGGTGGCAGACGCAGATAGGCTTCCACATAGGCCTCTGTATCGGTTTTTTCACCCCTGAACTTTTGTATCGTTTCATCGGCCAGGTAAAACGTCAGCTCATCACCGAGGGCGATTTTTTCACCGCCCACGGCCTTTTTCCCATTGAGGGTGATGTTCTTCTTGCGCAGCATTTTATGAATGAAGGCAGACTCCGCCTCGGGCAGATACTTGTGCAAAAATTTATCGAGACGCTGGCCGCCTTCATTGGCAGCGATTATTTTTTTATGCACTTAAGGCTCCACACGTTGTTTCACGCTAAAACATATCTTTTTCTTCATAATCGTAATCATCCTCGTAATCATAATCCTCATCAAAATCATAGTCATCCACGTCCACGTCCGTGTCTGCATCTGTATACCCCTGTTCGGCGGCCTGTTTTTTCCCGGGCAAGCGCACTATCTGCGAAACCATCACCGTCAAGACAAATAGGGCCAGCACCCCGATGGCAATAAGCAGCCATTTGTCCGCCTCTTGCAAGATGAGCATCTGCTCGCGGATGTCGGCAGGCCACAGCTTTGGCACTGTCAGGTAAGCGGCTTCCTCCGCGATGTCTTGCGCTGCTTCCACAGAATCATCCTCAAAAGCATCATCCGCTAAAGACGACTCCGCTTCCACTACCTCCGGCAAGGCCGCCAGTCTGACGATATTGCTTAGGGTTTTACGGTCATAGGCATTGAGTACCAGCACGGCAACATCCAGATCCCGCTCGGCACTGGGCGCCACCTTTATCTCTATCTCACGCATGCCCGGCGGAAACGGCTCCAAAATATCGAAAGTATCTCCCCCGTCATGGCTCAGGCCATAATATAAAATGTGGCTGTCATGGTCCTCGGCCAGCAAGCTAAAAGTGGCGATTCTTTCTGCCTCATCCAGTGATATAAGCTCAATTTGCGCCACATCCGGGGGTGTTATGTCTGGCCGTACCACGCCGTCTGGCAGCGGCACGTAAGGCACGGGAAAATCACTAAAATCATTAGCCAAAATGGCCGAACTGAGCTTAAAATACTGCGCCACCGCCGTTGCGCTCTCGCGGCCAAACTGCTCCAGTTGAAAATCCCCCAGGGCATAAAAGGGCTGGTCATGGATATGGTCCAAATGACAGTATTCAATCAGCGCCGATGCCATCCCCAAGTCGCGGCTATGGCGGATAATGCCGTAGTAGTCTATGCCGCCATCGTTTAGGCGGGTCTTGATGCCGCGGTCAAACAGGCCCTTTGCCCGTTGCGCCGCCAGGTGTATCTGGGCGAAGGCATGGCCCTGGGCATAAAATTCATCAAAGGCCGACACCCACACCTCCGTGCCGTATAGTGAGGCATCCTCCGACATATTAAAATGCAGGCAAAAGAGAAAATCCGCCCCTTTTTCGGCGGCAAACTCCGCCCGCTCCCGCAAAGATATGTCTGTGTCTGAATCCTCGCGGGTCAGGTAGACGCTGATGCCTTCGTATTTTAGGAGCTCCGCCTGCATCGCCCGGGCGACGATCAGGTTCATCTCTTTTTCGACATAGTCCCCATACATGGCCCCGTGGTTATCGCCGCCATGACCGGGATCGATCACCACCACGACATCATTGGCCCGGGCAGATAGGGGAGAAAACACAAAAAACAGTAAAAAAGCAGCCAGGATGGCACCTGGCAACTTTTTGATATTTATGTTATCGGCATGCTTATCATACATATGCAACCTATTGCGTATATCACATTCCCCGTAGGGGATCCCGCAGAAAACGCAAAGCGTTTTACGGAATTTGCGGGATGACACGAGCGGGGGTGCCTTCCGTATTTAAATGACATCCAGCGGCGCTGTCGGTCCAGCCCCTTCTGTCTCGGGTAGGGCCACGGGCATCACCCCTTCTATTTCCTCGGCCTCGGGCGGATTAAGCTCCATGCGATTGCGGGCAATCTCGTGACCGTACATATTCAACTGATTCATGAAGCTTTCGACGTGGGTGGAGGCGGTGTTCATCGTCCGGTCAACCAAGGTCTCTATGTTGGCCAGGATTTCGTCCGTATACTGCATCGCCGCCGTGCGGTAGTCGTTGGCCTCCAACATGGCGCTATCCAGGATTTCCTGGGCCTGACGGGTCGCCAAATCCACCACCTCGTTGGCTTGGGCGTAGGCTTGCTGCATGATTTCATGCTCGTTTATCAGCTCGTTTGTCTGTACCGTTGCCGCCTCGACCAGCTCCTGGGCCTTGCGCTTGGCCTCATTAAGAATCGCTTCTTTATTGGTGATGATCTTCTGATAGCGCTTAATCTCATCCGGGGTCTTTACCCTCAGTTCGCGGATGAGTTCGTCAATTTCTTCCTTGACCACGATGATTTTCGTATTGGACAGGGGTTGATATTTACAAGCCTCGATATACGCTTCTATCTCATCTATCATTTGCTCGATTTTGCTCACCATGATACTCCTTTCATTTGTACTTTTCGTATATCATCTCGGCGACAAAGGGCAAGACACACTCGGAAATGTCACCCCCGAATGCCGCAATCTGGCGGACGCTGGATGAACTTAAGTAGGCGTATTGCAGGCTGGTGGTCAAAAACAGGGTGTCCACGTCGCCCTTGGATAAAACACGGTTCGTCTGGGCCAGCTGCAGCTCATAATCAAAGTCCGTGATTGCCCTCAGTCCTCTCACGATGATGTGGGCATCCTGCTCACGGGCATAATTCACGAGCAGACCGCTAAAAGAATCCACCCGCACATTCGCCATGTCCTTCGTCGCTTCTGTTAATATTTTAACACGTTCTTCCACTGAAAACAATGGAGATTTTTCTTTATTGTTGAGGACGCTGACCAGCAGATTGTTGAACATGCTGGCGGCCCGCTTAATCACGTCCATATGCCCCAGCGTCAACGGGTCAAAGCTGCCGGGGTAGATGGCGATGTTCATTTTGCTCATGTTTTTCTCCTGATAAACAAATGCTTATTCGTCTTATACTGCTTCTCCCTGAAAAGCTCCATCCCCCCCGGCAAAATCAGGCCCGCATCCAGGTCCATTGGTGCCTCCAAAACAATCAAACTCCCTGCTCCCAGGTATTTTTTCTTGCCCAGCAGAAACAATACCTGCTTTTCATACTCCATGCCATAGGGCGGGTCAATGAAAATTAAGTCAAAGCACCGGCCTGTAAGCTCCGGCAAACCCTCCAGATAACGCAGCGCCGCCGGCACGTCCCGTTTGAGGACACAGCCTCGGTCTGTCATTTTTGCGTTGCGCAGATTATCTTTTATGCAAGCTATCGCTTCGGCACTGTTATCGACAAAATACGCATATTCTGCCCCGCGACTGATGGCCTCTATCCCCAGGGCCCCGCTGCCGGAATACAGATCCAGGACGAGGCGGCCGTAAATGTCATGGGCAATGATATTAAACAGGGTTTCCTTGACCCGGTCGGATGTCGGGCGGGTATGCGCCCCCTTGGGGCTTTTCAGTTTCAGGCTGCGGGCTGAGCCGGATATTATACGCATATCCTTACTTTCACTCCCTTGCCGTCGCGCCGGCCGGCCTTTAGCTTACTAAGCTCCAGCATCTTTCCGTTATATTCTATCACACTTTCGTCACCGCCCTCCAGATAATACACTGCCGTGAGCAAATCATCCACGGCCAGCTTCATGCCGCGCACACCGACGGCGCCCTTTTTCTTCTCGGCTATCTCCTCGACGGAAAAGCGCAGGAAATAGCCGCCGCCGGATTGCAAGACGATGTTTCTTTGCATGTCAAAGACGACCACCGATAAGAGCTCGTCATCGGGTAAGAGTTTCGTCGCCTGCACCGTCCGCTTGGCGACATCGAATTCGCCGCCATTAACGACTTTCAGCATCGCCTTCTTCGTCGCAAAAATCAGGCGATAAAGATTTAAGTGGCTCTGGCTGGTCACAAAGACCATCGTTTCCTTTTCGGAGCTATAGTTACTGATATTGTCTATCGGGATGCCCTTGTCGCGGAACTTGCCGCAGGGAATGTCACTCACCTTCACGGTATGGAGCTGGCCCGTGTTGGTGAAGAGGCAGATGCGGCCGGTGTTTTTGCAGAGCGTGATGTAGCTATGTTCGGCATCCGCCGCCTCTTTATTGCGTTCATAAGTGGACAGATCGACGCATTTGGCATAGCCAAACTTATCCATCAGGAACATCAGCTCCGCCGGGGCGATTTCTTTTTCGCGGTAGACGGCCTCGGAGACATTTTCTATCATCGTGCGGCGGGGGCGGCTGAATTTATGCTTTATTTCGTCCAGCTCACTGATAATCACCTGCGTCATCGAGTCTTTTCTATCCAATATATCTTCATAGCGATAGATATTGGCTATCGTGTCCTCGTGTTCGTTTATCAGGGCCTCGATTTCCAGGCCAATCAGGCGATAAAGGCGCATTTCCAGGATTGCCGTCGCCTGTTTTTCCGTAAAATTTAGCTGCGCCGCCATGACCTTTGATTCCTTGGAACGAAACTTGATGCCCTCGGTCTTACCCTGTATGAGGCAGTCTTTGGCCATGTTCCTGTCCTTTGAGCCGCGCAGGATTTCAATGATTAAATCTATTACATTGCAGGCGCGGATTAAACCCTCCTGTATCTCCTTTTTATCCAGTTCCTTTGCCAGCAGGGTCTCGTATTTACGTCGGCAGATCTCGTATTGGAAGGCGACGTTTTTTGCTAAAATCGCCTTAAGCCCCATCGTCTCGGGCTTCCCGTCGCAAATCGCCAGCATGTTTACGCTAAAGGTATCCTCCAGGCGGGTCTTTTTATATAAAAGGTTCTCAAAATTCTCGACATCGCTGTCCTTTCTTAGTTCAATGACAATGCGGATGCCGGCCTTGCCCGACTGGTTGGAAATATCGACGATTTCCGGCGCCAGTTTTTTATCATGCAAGGCGGCGACGTCGGCAAGAAACTTGCCTATGCCCATGCCTATCATGCTGTAGGGTATCTCGCTGACGACGAGATTTAGCTTGCCGCCCTTTGCCTTTTCTATTTCCACCTTGCCCCGAATGCGGATTCGCCCGCTCCCGCTTTCGTAAATTTCCGGCAGCTCGTCCTTATTGACGACGATGCCCCCGGTGGGAAAATCCGGCCCCTGTATGTGGCGCATCAGCTCGGCTGTTTCGATGTCTTCATTCAGCATATAAGCCTTGGTCGCGTCTATCACCTCGGTCAGGTTATGCGGGGGGATGCTGGTCGCCATCCCGACGGCGATACCCTCGGAGCCGCCGACGAGCAAATTGGGAAAGCGCGCCGGCAGTACCGACGGCTCTTTTTCCGTTTCGTCGAAGTTCGGGATAAAATCGACGACATCCTTATCCAGATCGGACAGAAAATATTCCTGTGACACTGGACTAAGCCGCGCCTCGGTATAGCGCATCGCCGCCGCGGCGTCGCCCTCGATATTGCCGAAGTTACCGTGGCCGTCTATCAGGACGAGGCCTTTTTTGAATTCCTGCGTCAGCGCCACCAGGGCATCATAAATCGAAGAGTCGCCGTGGGGATGGTATTTGCCCATTGTGTCGCCCACGATGCGGGCACTCTTTCGGTAGGGCCTGTCCGGCCGGATGCCCAGCTCGTGCATGTCATAGAGGGTGCGCCGCTGGACGGGCTTTAGGCCGTCGCGCACATCCGGCAGGGCACGGGCGATGATGACGCTCATCGCATAGTCAATGAAGGACTTGCGCATGATGTCGGAGTATTCGGTTTTGATGATTCTGTCATTCATAATTCATATATCCAACGTGGCTTCCTCGGCGTGGCGGTAGATGAACGCCTTGCGCGGCGAAACGTCCGTGCCCATCAGCATCTCGGTCACTTCGGAGGCCATGCGGCCATCCTCGATCTCTACCAGCGACAGCAAACGGGTTTCCGGATCCAATGTCGTCTCCCACAGCTGCGCGGCGTCCATCTCGCCCAGACCTTTAAAACGCTGGAGGGTGAAGGACCCCTTTTGACGCTTGCGGTATTTCTCCAGGGCGCTGTCATCGAACAAATACTCCTCCTGCGCTTTGGCTGAAGCGGGAATGGCTTTATATAGCGGCGGCATCGCCAGATAGACATGGCCCTCCAATATGAGCTGGGGCATGAAACGGTAAAACAGGGTCAAAAGCAAAGTAGATATATGCGAGCCATCGACATCGGCATCGGTCATAATGATAATCTTGTCATAACGCAGCTTCGTGATGTCGAAGTCATTGCCATAGCCTTCGGAAAAGCCACAGCCGAAGGCATTGATCATCGCCTTTATCTCGGCATTGGCCAAAACCTTGTCTATGCTGGCCTTCTCGACATTCAGGATTTTGCCGCGAATCGGCAGGATGGCTTGAAACTGGCGGTCCCGGGCGGTCTTGGCGCTGCCGCCGGCTGAGTCGCCCTCGACGATAAACAGTTCGCATTTCAACGGATCCTTCGCTTCGCAGTTGGCCAGCTTGCCATTGGTATCGAAGGAAAATTTCTGTTTGCTCAGCATGTTGGTGCGGGCCTTTTCCTCGCTTTTACGGATTTTGGCCGCTTTTTCCGCACAGGCAATGACGTTTTTCAGCGTTTCCACATTGCGGTCAAAAAAGCGCCCCATTTCCTCGCCCGTCACCTTCCCCACGACCTTGGTAGCGTCCTGGTTATCCAGCTTGGTCTTGGTCTGCCCCTCGAAGCGGGGGTCAGGGTGCTTGATGGAAATTACCGCCGTCATGCCGTTTCGCACGTCGGCGCCGGTGAAGTTTAGGTCCTTGTCCTTTAATATGCCCAGCTCGCGGGCATAACTGTTGATAATGTTCGTGAAGGTGGCCTTGAAACCGGTCAGGTGGGCGCCGCCCTCGGAATTGTAGATATTATTGCAAAAACCCAGGACATTTTCGTGGAACTCGGCCACGTATTGCAGGGCGACCTCGACCTTTATCCCCTCGCTTTCACCGCTGTAGGAGATAATGTCGCAGACGCTTTCCTTGGATTTGTTCATGTCCTTAATGAAGCCGGTGATGCCTTCCGGCTCGTGGTATTCGATGATTTCCGGCTCACTGGCGCGCTTGTCACTAAAGAGAATCGTCAGTTCGGGATTCAGATAGGCCGTTTCGTGGAGGCGGCTTTTTATGTCATCCTCGCGGAAGCGGATTTTTTCAAATATATCAATGTCGGGCAGAAAGTTTATCGAGGTACCGGTCTTGCGCGTCTTTCCCACGACCGGCAGCAGGCCGTCCGCCAGCTCGATGGTCGGGATGCCGCGCTCGTAGCGGTCCTCGTATATCATGCCGCCGTGGAAAATGCGGACAGACAGATAGGCCGACAGGGCATTCACCACCGAGGAGCCGACGCCATGCAGGCCGCCGCTGGTGCGGTAGACGCTGTCGTCGAATTTGCCGCCCGCGTGGAGGGTGGTAAAGACCAGTCTTTCGGCACTGACGCCCTTTTCGTGCATCCCGACGGGGATGCCGCGGCCATCATCCGTGACCGTCGCCGAACCGTCCGCTTCCAGACTGACTTCGATGCGCGAGCAAAAACCGGCGATATGCTCATCGACGGCGTTATCGACTATTTCATACACGAGGTGGTTAAGACCCTTGGCGGAAACGCTGCCGATGTACATGCCCGGGCGTTTGCGCACCGCCTCCAGTCCCTCGAGGACGGTGATGCTGGAGGCGTCGTATGTTTGTATTGGTGTTGGCATGGTTCTCCTAATTTTTCGTACAAGCGATCGCCAGCGCCCCGGGGCCGATGTGGCAGGCGACGCTCAGCGAGAGGCAATCGACCTGGATGGGTGCCATGTCCGGGTATATCTCCAGCACCTCATCCCTAAAAATGTGGGCCTCCGCCAAGTTCTGCGTATGGGCGATATGCAGCTTCACATGGGTGCTGTCCGCCCCACCGAAACGCTTTAGCATGTCGCGCCGGATGGCATTTATCATCGTGATTTTGCCCTGGTTCAATGAACGTACCCGGGCAAAGGCATCCAGTTTGTCGCCCTGTATCTGCAAGACCGGCTTGATTTTTAGGACAGAGCCAATCATCGCCGCCGCCGGGGTGATACGCCCGCCCTTTTTCAGGTAATCCAGGGTATCGAGCATGATATATATACTGCAATTATAGCGGTCATCTTCCAGTTTTTGCTTAATCTCGGCCGCCGTGCTTCCCTCTCCCGCCAGTCTGATGGCATCCAGGATGGATTGGCGCAGCACCACGGAAATACGCAGATTATCCACCACGGCTACCCTGCCGCCGTAATCCTCGGCCAGGACGAGGGCGCTCTGGGTGGCGCTGGATAGGCCGGAGCTCATCGGGATATGGACAATCTCGTCGTATTCGCCCAGCACCTTGTCCCACATCTTCGCGACATTTTCTAGTGAAGGCTGGCTGGTGAGGACATCGGCACCGCCCGCCAGTTTTTCATAAAACTGCTCCTGGGTCAGGGAAATATCCTCGAAAAATTCCGCGCCGTCCACCATGAAGGGCATCGGAATGACAAAAATCCCCATTGCATTGCCTTCTTTTTGGCTAATGCCGCTGTTGGAATCGGTAACAATCGCAATTTTCGCCATCTGATCAACCACACCTTTCACTATCTCTAAGCTATTGTAAGGTCAGATACTGCGAAAGTCAACAAGTTTCCTCATTCCCTCTTCCAAATGCTCACTCATCCCCCTATGCTCCGGCCGTGTAAGCCCCGGGTCGGATGAAAGCAGGGCATCCACCGCTTCGGACGCTTCTTTTAAGATGGCGGAATCCTGGAAAATATCGGCCAGCTTAAAATCCAGCAGACCGCTCTGACGGATGCCAAATAAGTCGCCGGGGCCGCGTAGCTCCATGTCCTTTTGGGCGATATGAAAACCGTCATTCGATTTAGTCAGTATCTCCAGCCGCTTTTTAGATTCCTTTGAGCCAGAGCCACTAACGAAGATGCAGTAAGACTGGGCGGCCCCCCGCCCGATCCGCCCCCGCAGCTGATGCAGCTGCGCCAGGCCAAAACGCTCGGCATTTTCTATCATCATCACCGTCGCATTGGGCACGTCGATACCGACCTCGATCACGGTCGTGGAGACGAGGATGTCGATATTTTTTTTGGCAAATTCGGCCATGACATGGTTTTTTTCCGCCGGGCGCATCCGCCCGTGGAGCGTGGCGACCTGGATGCCGGCCGGCAGGGTATTTCTCAGCTTCACCGTATAATCCGTGACATTTTCTACCTCCGCCAGCTCGCCCTCCTCCACCATCGGGCAGATGACATAGACCTGATGCCCGGCCGCCACCTCTTTTTCCATGAAACGGTAGGCTGTCTCGCGGTAAGAAACATCCACGACACAGTTTTTTATCGGCAATCGGTTCGCCGGCCTCTCGTCCAGGATGGACAGATGCAGATCGCCGTAGAGGATGATCGCCAGCGTCCGCGGTATGGGCGTGGCACTCATTACCAAGACGTGGACATCCGCGCCCTTGCCCGCCAGGGCGGAGCGTTGGCGCACACCGAAGCGGTGTTGTTCGTCGGTGATGGCGAGGGCGAGGTTTTTATATTCGACCTTTTCCGTGATCAGGGCATGGGTGCCGACGATGACATGGGCCGCGCCCGTCCGGATTTCTTCATGGGCTTTTTTTTTGTCCGCCGCCGTGAGTGCGCCTATCAGCAATAGTGGGCGTATGGGCAGACGGTATTGTTCACACATCGTGGCCAGCAGCTTATAATGCTGGACGGCCAGTACCTCGGTCGGGGCCATCAGCGCCGCCTGATAGCCGTTGGCGACGCACTTAAGCAGGGTTAAAAAGGAAAGTATCGTCTTGCCTGAACCGACATCGCCCTGCACCAGACGATTCATCACAAAACCACTCGACAGATCCGCCTTTATCTCCGACCAGACCCGCTCTTGCGCCGCCGTCAGACGGTAGGGCAGGACCTCGAGCAAGCGCTGCGTATCGGCCACGTCCAGCATCGGGGCGACGCTTATCTTATCACCGCCATCCGTTCTTAAGCGGCGGACGGCAAGAATGAAGAAGAAAAACTCATCGAAGGCCAGACGGCGGCGGGCAGTGGCGGCTTCTGCTAAGTCGCGGGGAAAATGGATGTTTCCCAGTGCCGTGTCCAGGTCCATAAGCCCATATTTTGCAATTATTTCCGGCAACATATAATCGGGCGGCAATGTCATCTGGGTAAGAACCGCCCGTATCATCTTCACGACCGTGTTATTCGTAAGCCCCGCCGTCAGGGGGTATAGTGGCTGCAAGCTGTCAATGAGCGGCAGATAATCCGCCTCCTTGTACATCTTCGCCTGTTCCATATGGAGCTCGCCGCCTTTATTTTGTACCACGCCGTGAAAAATATGGCTGCTGTCCGCCTTCAGGGTCTTGGCCAAATAAGGCATGTTAAAATATGTCAGATGGACCTGGCCGCTGTCATCTTCTATCTTGAAATTCGTGATGGTGAGCCGGCGGATTTTCTTCTGGCGGACACTGCCGACGACCCTGCCCCGCAGCGAAACCGCCGCCTGGCCAAAAGCCGAAATCCCGCCTATCGGCTGCGGTGGCGGCAAGCATACGTAGCTACGCGGAAAGTAAAACAGGGCATCCAGGCAGCTAAACACCCCGACCTTATTTAAAAGCTCGGCGGTTTTGGCCCCAATGCCCTTTATTTGTCTGATGTCGCTAGCCTCATTTATCATTGGGAACTCCCCTGCGTTTCTTCACACATTCACTGAGCAGAAACTCAATCTGCCCATTGAGGGAGCGAAAATCCTCCTGCGCCCAGGCATTCAGTTCCTGCCACAGCTTTGCGTTCAGGCGTAGCGGCACCTGTTTTTTCGTGTTTTCTGGTTTTTCGTCATTCATGGCATTTCCCGCAGGGGCGGCAATCTGCCGCCCACAATGGCCGTCCCGTCAATACAGCGAGCCACTGTTCACGATGGGCTGGGCATCCCTGTTGCCGCAGAGGACGACGAGCAGATTGGAGACCATCGCCGCCTTCCTTTCCTCGTCGAGCTTGACGATATCCGAATCGCCCAGGCGGGCCAGGGCCATCTCCACCATGCCGACCGCCCCGTCCACGATCATCTGCCGGGCATCGACGACGGCCGAGGCCTGCTGACGCTGGAGCATGGCGGCGGCGATTTCCGGGGCATAGGACAGATTGGTGATGCGGGCCTCGCTGATCTCCAGGCCGGCCACGCCCACCTTTTCCTGAATGGCGTCGCGCAGGCAGGCGGCTATCTCGTCGCTGGAGCCGCGCAGGGATTTTTCGTCGCCTTGCTCCGTACTGCCGCTGCCGGCGATGTCGTAGGGGTAGAGTCGGACGATGTTACGCAGGGCCGCATCGCATTGGATGGATAAAAAATCCTTGTAGTTATCCACATTGAAGACGGCTTGGGCGGTGTTTACCACCTTCCATATCACGACGATGCCGATGATGATGGGGTTGCCGCGCTGGTCGTTTATTTTCTGCATGTCGTTTGAGAGGGTCATGGCCTTTAAGGAAAGGCGCTTGTTTTTGAGGCCAGTGGCCGCATTAAGCGACAAGCCGGTCGCGCCCAGCTTCACCGTCTGCTCCGGTACCCCGGTGTTGCCGGTCTGGACGGACGTGTCGCAGGCCGGGTTGACGGGCATGGCGAAGGGATTCACCTGAAAGAAACCCGCCCCCCGCAGGGTGCCGTAGTATTTGCCGAAGAAGGTCAGGACGTAGGCCTCGTTGGGACCCAGGACCTTTAAGCCGACAAACAGCATCGGCCCGATGAAGAAGGCGTATAGGGACGAAACAATAACAGCTGTTATCGCCAATGGGTCAGCACCGCCGCCATCCAGCACCACGACAGACCAGATAAAGAGGGCGATGAAGCCCAGGATGAGGGTGATGTTCAGAATCAGGCAGGGCATCCCCGGCAGGGATTTAGCCCGCAGTTCCTCGTTGATTTGCTTGTTTTCCGCTTTTGCCACGTTCATTTTCGTTTCGTTCATTTGTCTTTCCTCCTCTGATATCACTATGATATCATTATCATATCAGGCGGCAGGGCTGTTGTCAAAGGGAAAATTATATTTTTATGCGGCACGCCGGGTCGTCGTGCCCTACAGGGCATCATGCCTCCCCCACCCCATACATCCCCGCCAGCGTCTCGACCATCCCCCGCATCATGTCGACGACCGGCTCCGGGGAGAGAATTTTGGCCCCCGCACCCAAGCCGGCGACCCAGGCGATGAACTGCATGCTGACAATCACGTTGACAGATATGGTGAAGCGTCCATTGCCCTCGCGCCGCAGCGTCACATCCTTGCCAAAACGGTCCATCACCACCCCCGCCAGCTCATCGACAAACTGCAGTTTCACCATTTCGTCCGTGCCATGATACATGCCAAAGAATTTACGCGAATAGGCGGCCATGTTAAACTGCTCGAAAATCTCCCGCCCGGTGCGCATCTTGTCGGTTTGCGTAAGGCGCATCATCTTATCGACGCGGTAGTGCTTGATGATTTTATCCATCTCGTCGAAGGCGACCAGATAGTAGTTTTCATTATCCCACGAGAGCGCCCAGGGGCTCACCTCGTACATTTGGCCATCCCTTTTTAGCTTGAGCTGGGCTTCCACCGTCCACTGCGTATATTGAAAACGGATTTTTTTATTTTTGCTGATGGCGCCATGTACAATATCGACATTGTAGTAGATACTCTCGTTCATGGTCTTGACGCGGTCCGCAACATAGACTTGGCGCTCTAAATTACCCGCCTCGTGGTTACTGGTCAGCGTTCCCAACTTTTTTATCAGCTTACGCGATTTCTTTAGGGTGATGAACTTGGAGGCTTGCACGGCATCCACCAGCAGTTTTAGCTCCGCCAACTCAAATTTGCGCCCGCCGACATGGTAGACATAGCCCTTTCCCAAGGAGGTGCCGATAATGTCCATGCCAAACACCCGCAGGGTCTCCATGTCGTCATAGAGGCTTTTGCGCTCAGCCGCGATGCCGTAGGCCAGTAGCGCCGCCTGGATGTCTTTGAGGCTCAGCCGGTGATCGTCGTCGGTCTTTTCCTCGAGTATCCGCATGAGGTAGAGCAGTTTCATTTTTTGTTTGTCGCTTTTGGGCATGGCGGTCTCCTTTCGTGGGCGGCACGCCAGGGTCGTCGTGCCCTACTGACACTGCGGACAAAAGTACGTGCCGCGGCCGCCAACAGTAATTTTCTCGACCACGCCATGACAGCTGCCGCAGTTTTTTTGACCGTGTACCTTTAGTTTCAGTTGAAAACGCCCGCTGATACCGGCGGATGAAAAGGAATGTATGGAGCTGCCGCCTTCGGCGATGGCGGCGTTTAATATGCTGCGGGCGGCGCTAAGCAGTCTGTCCGTCTCTTCTGCCGCAAGTTCCCGGCCGGGTGTCCGGGGATCCAGGTGGGCCTGATGACAGATTTCATTGGCATATATATTGCCGATACCGGCGAGGATGCCCTGATTAAGTAACAGGCTTTTTATCGGCAGACGGCTTCGTTTCAGCCTTTCGTGCAATATCTCCCGCTCTGCCTCAAAGGGCTCCGGGCCGAGCTTATTAAGCGGCGGCTCATGGCGGTAGTTTGCCTTGTCGACCAGTTCCATGCGGCCAAACTTACGGACATCGTGGTAGCCCAGCCTGCGCCCATCCTCCAAGTGAAAACCCAGATGCTCGTGCTTTGACGGCGGCTCCCCGGCCCCGCTGATAATATACTTCCCTTCCATCCGCAGATGCGAAATAAAGGCCGTCTCGTCCAAAATGAAAATCAGGTATTTGCCCAGCCGGTCTATGTCACAAAAACGCTGCTGGCTCAGACTACCTGCAAACAGGCCGGCGTCACCGGTGATGATTTTGGGATAATTTATCGTAACATGTGTTATTTTACTGCCGATAATCAGATTTTTGAGTGTACGGCGCACCGTTTCCACTTCAGGCAGCTCCGGCATGGCTAGACTCCTTTAGAATTCGGAATGCGGAATGCGGAATTCCGTATCAACCGTCATTAATACCCGTTTCGCCATCGTCATCGTTTCCGCTGCTGTCATCGTCTTGGCCAGCGTCCGGCTCGTCCGCCGCTCCATCGTCCGCGGTCTGCTCCCGGCTCTCGAGATAATTATTGCTGACAAAGCCCTCGCCGCCTTGAAACTCTATCTTATACCACTGCGTTTCATCGCTTTGGCCAATCACGCGCACTTCCTGACCGCTACTAAGCCCCCCCAGCACCGCATGATCCGTGCTGTCACCGGCGCGGACATTCACCGCCGATGTTGCGTACATCAACTGGCCCCGTGTCGTGACACCATCCTCGCTCACTGGCCCGGCCGCGCTCTCCGGCAAAAGCGGCAAAGTAAAATCCGGCTCCTCATTAGGCGCCGGTGTGATGTTAAACATTATCTCCCGCTCCGCTCTTTGCTCCGTCTCGGCGGCGACCACCGGTTCCACCGTGGCCGGCGGCTTGCTTTCTTTTATGTAAGCTAAAATGCCGACCATGAGCAACAGGAACAACATGATGACATACATGACATATTTCACGGTATACCCCCACCCTGCGTGGCGGCCCTTCTACACGGTGCGATGAGGACATCGCACCCTACGTGGCGGCCCTTCTACACGGTGCGATGAGGACATCGCACCCTACGTGGCATCTTTGTTATTCTTTTGTAAAAAGGCCGGTATTTTCAGCGTACCCTCTTCGACATTGCTCTTGATGTCGGTGGGGCGGTTGATGGCCGCTATCGGCTTTGTGGTTGGTGTGCGCGGCGTGGTGGACACTCCCGGAACAGCATTTCTTTGATAGCCCGGGATGCCATGCGTGACGGAACGGGAAACGCCGCCGGGCTTATACAGGCCGGATCCCGGCACCTTAAACTGGTTGTTTTTATCCTCCAGGCCGGTCGCAATCACGGTAATCATGCAAACATCGGCCATTTCGTCGTTATATGTGGCACCAAAGATGACATTGACATCATCACCGGCCAGCTCTTTCACATAATCCGCGGCATCGTATACTTCCGAGAGGGTGATGTCGCCGGAGATGTTTATCAAGACATTGGTGGCACCGGATATGGTCGTCTCCAGGAGCGGGCTTTCCACGGCCGTCTTCACCGCCTCGGAAGCCTTATCGTCGCCCTTGCTCATGCCGATGCCGATATGGGCCACGCCCTTATCCTTCATCACGGTCTGCACGTCGGCAAAATCCAAATTTATCAGGCCGGGCACGTTAATCAGGTCTGTTATCCCCTGCACGGATTGCTGCAAGACCTCATCGGCCTTTTTCAGGGCATCCGGCATGGTCGTGCGCCTATCGACAATCTCCATCAGCTTATCATTGGGAATGACTATCAGGGTATCGACATTCTCTTTGATGCGGTCTATCCCCGTCAGGGCATTGACCATCCGGGTCCTGGCCTCAAAACGGAAGGGTTTTGTGACCACGCCCACCGTGAGTATGCCCATGTCCTTGGCGATTTTTGCCACGATGGGGGCCGCCCCGGTGCCGGTGCCGCCACCCATGCCGCAGGTGATAAAGACCATGTCCGCGCCGCTGATGGCCTGCGTCATTTCTTCCATGCTTTCCTCGGCGGCTTTTTCACCTACTTCAGGCTTGCCGCCACAACCCAGGCCCTTGGTCAGTTTTTCGCCTATTTGCAACAGCCGGGGAGCGCGGCACAGTTGCAAGGCCTGCTTATCTGAGTTGATGCCAAAAAACTCCACTCCACTGATATGTTCGTCAATCATTCTATTTACGGCATTGTTGCCGGCGCCGCCAATTCCAATTACAATAATCTTGGCAGCGGCATCCACATCGTTTGTCTTAATCTCTAACAAGCAGATACCCTCCTCGCTTAAGCACTTTAAGCTCTTTATTTAAGTCTTATACTCAATAATACAATCACTTCCATAATTTGGCAACTAAAAAATACACAAAAGATGAAAATCTTTATGAAGGCCTTGACGCTGCCCGCCGCCCCAATGTATAATTGCCTTATCATACGAAATCTAATAATCCAGCACGGACAAATGGAAGCCAGGCATAAAACATTCCAAAATATCAGAAAGGACTTGACTTTTATGATAGCTTCCCACACAATTTCACAGACAGACAGACAGACAGACAGACAGACAGACAGACAGACAGACAGACAGACAGGCAGACAGACAGACAGACAGACGGCTCATGCC
>Ga0099364_10002594_pt1 | contig 28701 bp, 24 predicted proteins | sample TergutTh196P3_FD_73070 | JGI IMG/M metagenome (GOLD analysis project Ga0099364, IMG submission 73070) | Microcerotermes parvus P3 segment gut microbial communities from Pointe-Noire, Republic of the Congo - Th196 P3 | ecosystem: Host-associated > Arthropoda: Insects > Digestive system > Gut ... | reverse complement strand
TTACTTCATCGCCGGGGGCGTAGGATATGCCGTTGCCGTCCGCTTGAGTGTTCCAGCGCAGAAACGGCAAATCTTCGGAGGGCGGGGTATAAGGGCTGGCTTTGGCGATAAACTTTTCTCCGGTTTCTTTGCGAGTTTCGATAGGCGAAGTTCCGGTTCCGCCGTTAGCGTTATATGTAACAGTAAAAATACCAACGCTTTCATCGACCCATATTGCGTAGAGCTTCATAGCATGGTTGGGCATCGTAATCTGCTGTCCCTGATCATACGCATCCCCGGTTCCGTTTTCTGAAGTATTCCAATGTTTGAATTGTTTACCGGGCGGAGGCGAAGACCATCCAAGAAAAACAAGACGAATGGTGCTGAAAGAATGTCCTTCCACATAACCGGGGGAAGTTAACGATGTTCGGAAATCACCCGGATAGTTGTAAATATATTCAAGCTCGTGCGGAACCTTTTCATATTGCGCATAGAGCGTAAGCTTATAACCGAGGAGCGGATTTGTTTCATGGCTTTGTAATGTGATTTTTTCTCCTGTACTATACTTCGTACCCGAACCGTCCGGGGCGGTGTTCCACTCCGTAAAACGTCTTCCTTCAGGCGGCTGAGCATCTCCGGGAATATTTTGAACAGAATGAATTACGTTTCCCTTAGTACCCAGTGTGGCGGTCCTCAACGGAACAGAGCCGGTTCCGCCGTTAAGGTTATAATCCACCATGTTACCCTGAAATATAACGGGAAAATCATTATCATCCCAAAGCATAAGCTGTATCCAGGCGCTTCTGCCGCTCCAACCGGATCCGCCGTTTACATTAGCGTGGTATACGAGCCAATCCCTGCCGTCGCGGGACGTTGTTACACTCGGATGACCCGGTCCGTACATTCCGACACCGGATTCTTGCATATCTACAGATTTTTCAAGTATAGGGGTCGGGTGTTTTGTCCAGTGTGCAGGATCAAGCGGATTGTCACCGGTAAGAGCAAGAACCCCCACACAATAATCATCAGACCAGCTGCCGCTTCCGGAATATAATATGTAATGTTTGCCGTTGCGTTCTACCCAAACCTGTCCTTCGTTAATCCAGGGTCTGCCGCCTAATTGTTCCCAGGATTGATCCGGTCTGGAAATCATGACACGTTCGGTAGCCAGTTCTGTCGGACTGCTCATTTCAGCGATATATGTGATTTGTTCAACATCTACAGTGCCGTCCCATCCCGACCATATAAAGTAGTTCTTTCCGTTATAACGCATTACCGTGCCGTCGATCGCCCATCTGTCCGGTGTTATATTCATTGTTACCGGAGCTTCCCATTGTCCCATAGGGTCGTTGGTGCTGCTTACGCACGCGATCATACGCCGGGATTCGTTATTATTGTTTTGTGTCAGCGCAGCAGCGTAGGTGACCCACCTGTCGTCCTCAATATCGTTGGGATCGTTTTCAAACAGAAACATTTCCGGAGCCCAAACGCCGCCGTAATAAAGACCGGAATCGCTCCATGCCTGTCTATATTGACCGGAAACGTTGTAATTGTCGGCGAGATTATAAAAATCGTCCATTTTCGCGACACGGACACCACTGTTTGACCATACATAATAATAACATTCAAAACCCGGACGGTCATCATAAATAACCCACGGGTCGTTGGCTCCCAAAGGCGCTGTTCCCGAGCGGTTCATAAGAGGATTGGTTCCGAAAGGATAGGAGTAATCCTCTGCTTCGGGATAAGGCGGATAAGAACGATAAGATATGTAATTCATGTCGTCGTCCCTCACTACTATTACATTTAAATTTGAAGCGTAAGAAAAAAGCACCGGCATAAAAATTGAAAACAAAAAAATCATTGTTATCACCGTGCTTAAAATTCTTTTTAATCTTAATTTTAGTTTCATAGTTTTCATCGTTATTCTCCTTATAAAATTTTAAAATTGTCCCGATTAATCAACAATATCATAACATATATTCTCAAAATATCTATTAGCACAAAGAAGCAGAAGCCTGTCTTTATAAAGCGGCCCATGATGTTTTCCAATTCGGAAGCGCAAGGGGGCAGGGTCTGAGAAACAGCACCCCTATTAGTTGGAATTAATACAAACTTTATTGAGAACAGGTTTTATCGCCCGATAAAATCACTTCCGCTGGATTCCTGAAGTGTCCATAATCCGGCGGCGGAGCTAATGGGTACCGAAAACACAATGGAGCGCGCTTTGGTATTCATCCCCGCCTCATCAATGATGGATTGCATGATACGGTTACGGTGACCTGAACGGCAAGCGATCATCATGAGTTCCTTTTCATCGGAAATAGTGATACCGAAGAATTTTTTGGATTCCTCCATACCTATCCCGCGTGCATGAATTACGGTTCCGCCTGTCGCGTAGCCTTTACCCTTGGCAGCATCCATGACCGTGCTGCTGTAACCCTCGTTGGTGATTACGATAATCATGTCAAAATCATTTTCAAAAGACATATCGTATTCCTTCCTTTCGATAACCTTTTCATCGGCTAAATAGTGAGCGGTAGATTCCCCGCATATGGAATTCAGCGGAATGGATACCGCAATCCCGGTTCCGGGTGCTCCGCTTAGAAACATTTTTTGCAAATTCCTTATGGCGGCACCTATTTTCTCGCTGTTTGCAACCGAAAATAAGATCGCTTTTTCCGTAGCTTCCAGCGAAAACATACTCAGGATCTCTTTTGTGGCGGTTCCCTGCCCGAATGCGGCAAGCGTCAGATGTATTCCGTCTGATTGCAATTCGCTTACATAATTTTCGCTTTCCTCGCGGTCGGCAATTACAAGCAAAACTTCAAGATTTAACACCCTTAAGCAACCTCCTTTAAACCTATTCGATAATACCGTCGTCTTTATTTGTTCCGAGCTCTTGTGTTTCGGTTTTTGTTTTTGTTTTTAATCGTAGTTTATATATAAATCCCATAATTTGTATTGTGATCAACGGGGTCATGGCAACCATGGCAACAACTCCGAAAGCATCGGTTATTGTCCGTCCGGATAAGTTGCTGCAAACACCAATACCGAACGGCAGCAGGAAGGTAGCAGTCATAGGACCGGATGCCGCGCCGCCGGAATCAAAAGCGATAGCCGTAAACATTTTCGGGACGAAAAATGACAACGCAAGTGCGATCGTAAACCCCGGGATCAAAAACCACATCACATGGATACCGAAAAGCATCCGTATCATGGACAGCCCCATAGATACACACACCCCGATAGAAAGACTGATTTGCATAGCTTTGTAGGGAATTGCGCCCGAGGACACTTCCTCCACCGTTTTATTTAATATATGAACTGCAGGTTCCGCCGATACAATGAAGTATCCGATCAGCATGGCGGCGGGTATGATGATCCAGTTATAATCCAATCCCGCTATAAGATCTCCCAGGAAATATCCTGCCGGCATAAAGCCTACATTAGCACCGGTCAAAAACATAACCAATCCGAACAAAGACAACACCAGTCCGATCAAAATTTTTAAAAGATCCCGCTTTTTCAATTTAAAAGAAACAAACTGAAAAACAAGAAAGAAAGCGGCAATCGGGGCAAGGGCGATTAAAACCTCTATTAAAAAGTGAGGAAGACCGGTGGATATATCCGTGAACTGGAGCCAGACTTCGCGGGAATTTTCAGTGGCAGAAACCGCAAGATCCGCACCGTAGCCGCTGCTGCCGGGATCATACAAAAAACCGAGGATCATAACGGACAGAATAGGGCCTATCGAGGATATCCCGACCAAACCAAAGCTGTCGTTCGTCGCGTGTTTGTCGCTCCGGATTGCCGCCACACCTATTCCGATAGATACAATAAAAGGAACGGTCATAGGACCGGTGGTTACCCCGCTCGCATCAAAAGCTATTGCGAGATACTCGTTTGGAACGAATATTGCCAGGACGAATATTGCCGCATAGCAGCCGATTAAAATTCTGGATATAGGAATATAAAGCAGCATACGCAAAATAGAAACCACAAGGAACAAACCGACCCCGACTGCTACCGATACTACGACAACGGGATTAGGTACAGAAGGTATTTGGCTTGCGAGAACTTGCAAATCAGGCTCCGCTACGGTTATGAAAATACCTATCGTCAGCGTGACGGCAATCATTACCCACATATTTCTTGATTTTGTGATAAAGGTTCCGATCCCTTCGCCGATCGGGGTCATGGCGGTTTGCACACCCAGATTAAAAAGACCCATTCCCGCAACTAACATCGCCGCTCCCACGATAAAAGAGAGAAATAAGTTATTAGGCATAGGGGCGATCGAAAAAGCCAGCACTATAATAATTAATATAACCGGAAGTGCCGCTCTGATCGATTCCGAGAAATTGTCAAACATGATAGTTTTAAATTTTTTCAATGAACCCTCCTGCTGATTTAAATTATTTCCTGGATAATATACGGCGGGCGCCGTTTTACTTCCCGATAAATTTTACCGATATACTCACCGACTATACCCAGCGACAGCAGCTGTATTCCGCCCAGTGCCCATATCGAAGCCAGGATCGTTGTCCAGCCCGCTACTGTATATCCGAGTGCCCAAACCGCCAAAGTGCGGATTATAATCGCAATAGAAACCAGAAAAACAATAACACCCAGCCAAAAAATCATGCGAATAGGGCGTGCCGAAAACGAAGTTATCCCGTCAAAAGCAAATGTGATCATCTTTTTCAAAGGGTATTTGGTTTTACCGGCGAACCTTTGATGCCGATCGTATTCCACTGTCCCGGACTTAAACCCGATCAGAGGGATCATTCCGCGCAAAAACAGGTTTACTTCAGAAAACTCCGCCAAGCTATCCAAAACACGCTTACTCATGAGCCGGTATTCCGCGTGGTTTTGTACAATATCTACTCCCAGCCCGCGCATGATTTTATAGAACATGACCGCCGTGCCGCGCTTAAAAGCCGTGTCGGATCTGCGATTTTTCCGCACGCCGTAAACAACGTCGCAGCCATCCTTATACTGACTTATAAATTCGTCCAAGACATTTATATCGTCTTGCAAATCCGCATCCATTGTGATACAGGCATCGCAATCGTCTTTAACTGCCATAAGACCTGCCAGCAGCGCATTCTGATGTCCTCTGTTACGGGATAGTCTTATACCCCCGAATTTTTTGTTTTCGCTGCCCAGCTTCCGGATCAGTTCCCATGTGTTGTCCTTACTTCCGTCGTCCACAAAAAAGATCCGGCTGTTTGGCGCCACCGCTTCGCTTTCGATAAGCGAAGTCAGCTTTTTACCCAGGCGGCTTGCGGTTTCGTGCAAAACATCTTCTTCATTATAACACGGCACAACAAAATAAATTTTATTATTCAAGTTCCGCCTCCCTTTTTCGCCTGAAAACAAACACATATACAACCAGCATCAGCAATGCGGCACCGCTTATTTTTAATCCCGGGTATAGTCCGGACGGTGTATACAAAAAACGGATTTCGTTGTTTCCGGTAGATACGGCGACCGCCATAAATCCGGAATTCACCTTTTCGATTTCAACTTCTTTGCCGTTGACTTGTGCGCTCCATCCCTTATCAAACGGAACGGAAAAAAATACCAGCTTAGGTGAGTCAAGGTATATTTTTGCTGTGAAGCCATAATTGTCTGTGGTAAATTCGTGCGAAGCCTGAGATTGCGCATGTTCGCAATCCTGTTTGTATTCGTCCTCGAAAGTTTGGTCTAATCCGGTAGTGCGGTAAGCGGAAAAATCCTCCAGGTCAGGGTCATTAAGCGAAGGGTGCGCTGTTATATGTTCCGGATATTTTTCAACCTGTTCCGGGGTTAAAACCAGCGCTTTATTCAAAACCAGATGCCGGTCGGCCTCGAGTGTATTCTCAAAATCTTCGGTTTCTATGTAATAATCAAAAGTAAATCCCGGCGGTATAAAATATTCGTTTTCATAAATGTCAAAATTGCCTATCGTTTGCGTTTTTTTAAATCCGGGGAGTTCATTTTCAAGTTCTGCTTCTTCTTCGGTGAACAGGTATTTTACCGAAAAAAGTCCGCGTAATCCATAAAGCTTCAGATCAGGGTCCGAAGAAACATCGCGCTGCACCGTTACCTGAGGATAAAAATTCATTATAGATGCCGAAACAACGCTGTGAAACGCTCTTATGGTCGGAATTCCCCACAGCATGGGCTGGTTAACCGAATCATTCTCTACATCAATACGGTAGAAATTTTGTTTCGGATCCGGAAATTCGTTGAATGCGATTTCTTTTGCCATTTCCAAACCGTCGGTCACAATTTCCCGGTAAGCGTGATTGTCGCGCTCAAATTCAAAATTACTAAACACATTGGGAAGTCCTTGCCCTATTTGAAAATAAGAGCATATAAGCACACAGACCAGTGTTGCGGCAAGCGTCGCTTTCCCGTGTGCATTCGGAATACTGCGGAACTTTCTGAACAAAATTAATCCGGCAGCAGCACTGCCCAGTGCGATAATCACAGCCGCAAATGCGAGCGGCGGGGTTTCGTGTAAACGGAAGAATTGTAATCGTCCGTTTTCGTTTGCGGGGATAAAAATTACCGCCGTGAACGCGAGGATAAAACCTATGCACCATTTATAGCCGGATTCAAACGATGGTTTACGGGCATCCAGCGACATAGCGGTCGCTAATGCCATAAGCAGTACGGGCATATAAAACCAACGGGCGTAATATGACCAGTTAAGCGCAAAAAAGAGAGAGTTCAAAACCGGAATAAATGCAGTAACCATGCAGATTATTAATAATCTCCGTAACCAGTGGCGTTTGCGGTCTTTCAGAAAGGCGATAACCCCTGCCATGCCGAATAAAGGCAGATAAGCCGCTATAGATGCCCATTGTGAACCGGATTCGGGGAAAAAGTTTTTCGAAGACGGCATATCGGGAACCATAAATGCACTCTGAATAATATGAGCATACCTTTGTATCCGGTCATACATCAGTATGTCCTGCCCCAGCAAAAAATCCTCTGTTCGGTAGTTTCCTGTTAAAATCGCAAAAGAAGGAAGTAACATAAATGCCGCAAGCATAACGCCGATTACAGCTTCAGCTGCAAGCAACACGAAATATTTCAGCCTGAATTTGGAGTCCGGGGAGAAGCATCTCATTATAAAATATGCAACGAGGAATACAACCTGCCCTATAAAGAAAAAATAGTTCGTCAGCGCGCAAACCGCGACGGACACCGCAAACGCTCCGCGGCGTTTATTAACGATAAACTCTTCCATAGCTATCAGCGCAAGCGGAAAAACCGCGGCGACATCAATGAAATGATTGAAGAACACATTGTGGATATTAAATGCTGAAAAAGCGTACAGAATCGCACCGATAACCGCCCAATCACGGTTTTTAACAAAACGTTTGATGTATGCGTAGGCTAAAACCGCTGCCGTTGTGAACTTTAACACAAAGAGCGGCGCCATAATGTAGGGTATCCAGTCATTAGGGAAGGGCAATGTCAGCCAAAAGAAAGGGCTGCCAATAACATAGAAGCTATACGAGCCGATAAAAGGACTTCCCAAATCCGTATTAAAATTCCAAAAAACATTACCGCTCCTCACAGCTTCGTGGCAGAGCTGCCAAAAGGGTATTTGCTGGACATTATAATCGCCGTAAAAAAGAAAAATACCGCGGTTAAATATTACAAAAGGAGCAAAAACAACAACGGCGGTAACGATAGCTATCGCAAAGACTTTCAAGTAATTTGTATCCTTGACCGTATACCTAAAAATATGGTGTAATTTCGGTTTAGTCGCTATCATATCTTAATCGCCTTTACTTTGGATATTCGCCTTTCCTCCACTAACAGCACCGTAAACCGGATGCCGCTGTATTCTACCGACGGCTGTTCGCCGGCTCCGGGGATTCTGCCTAAAAGGTCGGTAATAAAGCCGCCGATGGTGTCGTATTCCAGCTCCCGGTCGATATCCAATCCGAAAAGTTCAGCGCATTCCGCCAGATCAGCTACCCCGCTCAATATATATTCCTTTTCGTCTATCTGCTTTATTTCGTCTTCCTCGTTGTCGTATTCGTCTTGGATTTTACCCACTATGGATTCGACCACATCTTCCATTGTGACCAAGCCGGCTGTACCGCCGTACTCGTCCACAACGATCGCAAGCAGAGTTTTGTTTTCGGTAAAAAGCCGGAAAAGGTCGTCGCAGCGGGTGCTTTCAGGCACAAACAGCGGTTCCCGGATAAATTCGCAAAGTGCAGGGCTTTCCTGTATATCGCTTCCTATAAGCTTCAATAAATCCTTGACACAGATAATGCCGGTTATATTGTCTACATCCTCATCATATACGGGAATCCTCGAATAACCCTTGGCAGTCGCTATTGCTACTATATCTTTTACGCTTGTGTTAGTCGGAGCGGCAACGATACCCGTTCGGTGAACCATAAGTTCGCCCGCCGTTATGTCGTCAAATTCCAGTACATTGTTTATCATTTCTTTTTGTTTGCCTTCGATAATTTCATCTTCCGCCGCATAAACCAACATCCGGATTTTTTCCTCGGTTACATGAACATCTTTCGGATTTGCTTTTATCCCGCACAAACGTCCGGCCAGCGATGCTATGCCGGTTGCGGCGGCGGTCACAGGAACAAAAACGGCGTACAGCAATCGCAGAAACGGTAATATTCCGGCGGCGGCCTTTTCGGGGTTTTTACCTGCAAGCAGCTTAGGGAACAAAACGCCTAACGCGATGACAAAAATAGATGGGATCACAGCGGCTGCAATACTGACAAAATAATGAACAACCGCTAAACCCGGATGATTTTCCGATATCCGTAAATTTTGTGTTAGGTGCGTAAAAACATAAGTCAGCGGAGTATACATCAAGGCATAACTATAGTGTAACAATAACGCAACGGCTCCGGCGGCGCAAAGTATCCAGCTTACCGTCATAGCCTGTGCAAACTTTGCAGGTTCACCCAAAAGCTTTAAAGTTTTTTTCGAATACTTGTTTTGAGCCTTGCCGTCCTTTTTTAAGGATGTTGCGGAAATTTCTTTATGTCCCATAACCGCTGTTTCAGCATATGAAAACACAAAAGCCGCCGCTGTAAGAAGCAGGCAGACTATTATATTAACAACGTCTGCATTTGAAAATAATACACTATAAATTTGCCCGCCGGGGTCTTCGTCCATTTCGGACGTCCCTCCTTCCGTCTATATCCTGTGGTTATCATAATAGCATAGAATAAAAAATTACGCAAGCATAAAAATATCTAAAAAAGTACCCTCTACCCAAAACGCCGGAAAAATGATATAATAAAAAACGGCAGAAGATTTGAAAACGAAACAATAGATTTCCTCGAGAATTAAAACATGATGTATGAACTACAGATGATTTTTCGTCAAACAAGGCAATTTTGACGAGCATATCATGAATATTTGAGGATAAATTAACACCGTGTGTACGTCGCGAAGTGATTTTCGAGGAGACCTAATAGGAGGATAAGCGAAAATGAGTTATGACATTTATACAGGATTGTTAAAAGCGTTTCCTTTACCCACAAGGGCAGGTACGAAAGCACAGTTTGTTTATGAAAAACAACCACAAATTTTTAAGTGCGATACGGTAAACGCGGTCGCTGAAATTTTCGCCGGACAGAAAAAGAACCGGAGGAAAGCTATGCTTTTCATATCAATTATTTTATTATTGTTTACTACAGGCTGTGATTTTGCAGAAATTCTCTTTGATGTTCCGGATGCTCTATATGCTCCGGATATTTCCGGTTATTTTCATAAGGAAATCTACATGGACGAAGAAGGATTCAGAGATGTTACGGATTTTTGCATATATTATTATGACGAAGAAGCTATAAAAAAATTTGAGACCCATGAAAAATTTAAAATGGTAACCAAAGATGACATTGAATATATTGGCGGATTTTTTGAAAATTTTTCCGAAGCCTTGGCAAATCTGAAGCACAATGATAAATTCACTTTTGATTATAAGCAACAAATAAAAGACGGAGATTATTATTTTCTTATAATAAAAGATCCAAATGAAATATATGGTGAATATCATGATTATGATATATATTACGTTGATATGGAAAAACATACCCTCTATTTTATACATAGTAATAGTTAAAACAATATTTTATCAATGTGAACGTAAAAAGACACAGATTATCACCGCCATCAACCTAGAGTCCCGCCCACAGGGAAGGATTGAAAAAACGGGGGAAGTCAAAAAAATTTATTGATATTTTTTTTATTGTGTGTTATCATGTTTCAGTAACATATTAAGAGAGGGGTTATTTGTGTGAAAACGGTTTATGAAGGAAAAACAAAATCTGTATTAACCGATGAGACCAGCGGAGAATACTTTTTGTTTTTTAAAGATAGCGCCACCGGAAAGGACGGCAAGTTTGATCCCGGAGCCAATACAGTGGGCGGAAGCGTTTCCGGCAAAGGGAAAACAGCGCTTGCCATTTCGCAGTATTTTTTCGAGCTTATAGAAAAGAACGGGATCCCAACGCATTATCTCGGCGCAGATTTGGACAAGTGCCTTATGAGTGTGCGTAAAATAGATGTTCCCAAGCTTGAATTTGTACTAAGATATTTTACGGCGGGTAGTATGTGCCGCCGATTTTCGATGGAACCCGGGCTTGTTTTTGATCCGCCGTATCCTGAGGTAACGCTCAAAGATGACGATGAGGGTGATCCTTTGATCAGTGAACGTCTTTGTCTTATGAAAAAAATACTCCGGGAAGGCGAATATCAAAAATGTTTGGATTTGCTCGTCAGAACAGGTGATGTGCTGCGAAAAGAATTCAAGAGTATGGGCTTGACGCTGATAGATTTCAAACTGGAATTCGGCATGGACGAAGATCGTAATTTCTGCGTAGCGGATGAAATAACTCCGGATATTTGGCGTGTAAAAGACGAAAACGGTAATATTCCGGATCAAATAGAATGCGCAAAAATGGTATTGAAAAAAATAGAAAGGAAATAGAAATGGGTACCATAAAAAAGATTATAGGTTTAAAAGTAAACGTTTTAATGAGAGGCTGTGCATTGCTTGTCGCTGTGTTCGTGACATTATCAGCTACTGCGTGTTTTATGCAGCAAGGCTGGGCGATGAGGATCGGCGATCTGGAAATTAATTCCGGACTGTATTTGTTTATGGTTATGTCTGCTAAAGCCGAATGGCAGCAGGATGTAATGGAAGAAAACGCGGATGCCGGTAAAGATTTCGATATGTACAAAGCGAAACTCGAAAACAAAGGTTATATCGAATGGACAACGGATCGCGCAAAAGAACTGTGCCGTGAATGGGCCGCGACCGAAACTAAATTTGATGAACTCGGATTGAGTTTTACCGAAGATGAAATGAAAAGCCATAAACTGGATGCTTCCAACAGCTGGAATTATTACAACCGGAACGGACTGTCCGAACAGCCTATGGAAGGTATGAATCTGAGATTTTTTGAAACGAACGGAATTGGTTCTCAGTCATATGAAAAATATTATTTAAACGCCCAAAAACGCGCGGCTATTTTCGACAAACATTATGAAAAAGACGGACTTGAAGAAGTCACGGAAAAGGAATTGAAAGCGTATTTTCACGAAAGTTATATTGATTTGGATTATATACAGTTTCCTAAAAATGATCCGAATACAGGCGGTCTTATCTCGGATGAAGACCTCACCAAGATTAATAAAAAAATAGATCGTTATATTAGACGGATAAACAGCAAAAACGAAAAATTTGAAGATATAAAAACCGAATATGATGAAGAAAAAGCCGCGGAAGCAGCAGCGGCAAAAGCAGCAGAGGAAGAAGCTGCCGCCGCTATGGAAGAAACCCCTCCGGATGCTGCATCTGCCGATGAAGAAAATACCGGCGGAACCGGGAATGACGGAACAGCGGACGACGGTTATGACCATGCCGGCGATACTGACAATACCGAAGATATCGGAGATAACGAAGAAAATGGGGAAGACGAGGAAGATGGAGAAACTTTGGTGATCGACCCGGATGCTCCTCAACCGCAAAACAACCGCCGTATCGTTTTCAAAGACAATTTGGAGTTTAGCTATAGCGAAGATTCCGCGGCAAAAATTATCGACGAAAAAAATATGAATAAAGCGTTTCGGCTGGAGGACGGCGAAAACATTTACCTTATGTTCAAATACGACATAAAATCCGAGAAAACAAATTATACGAACCATCGTGACGATGCTTTGGCGATGATGAAAGACGAAGAATTCAACCAAAAGATCGAAACATGGGCAAAAGAGATGGAAGAAAAAACCGGAATAAAAGAAAATTCGCATGAGCTGGGAAGATTGACGGCAAACAAACTACAGGAAATGTAAAGAATCTGTTCTCAACAAATTTTTAAGAAATAAAAAAATTAAGGAATTCCGGGGATTGGGAATGGGAAATTTGCACGAATTTGATGCAGACTTTGAGGTTTCGCTGCTGTGTGGGGTGGATGAAGCTGGCAGGGGACCGCTGGCAGGCGATGTTTACGCCGCCGCAGTGATTTTGGATCCCGAAAAACCCATAGCAGGACTCAACGATTCTAAGAAACTCACCGAAAAAAAGCGTGACGGAATGTATGAAAATATTATTTCTAACGCCTTATACTATTCGATAGCATCCGCCGATGTTGCGGAGATAGAAGAGATTAATATACTTCAAGCGACCTTTCTGGCAATGAAACGGGCAATATCCGGATTATCAGCTCAACCAGGGCTTACCTTGATTGACGGTGACAAGAATCCGGATTTGGGCGTAAGAAGTATTTCGGTGATAAAAGGCGACCAGAAATCCGCGTGTGTCGCGGCAGCCTCTATCCTGGCGAAAACCGCGCGGGACAGGTATATGCGCGAAATGGATTTGATATATCCCGAATATGGATTTGCCGGACATAAAGGCTATGGGACAAAGGCGCACAAACAGGCGATAATAGAATATGGCTCTTGTGCTTTGCATCGAAAATTGTTTTTGCGCAAAATTACAGGACACGGCGAAACCAAACCAAACCAAAGTATTATTAACGGAAATATGGGCGAAGATGCGGCGGCACAACTCTTAATTTCTAAAGGTTATACGATCCTAAAACGAAATTGCCGCTCTGATTTTGGCGAAATAGACATAATAGCACAAAAAATATCTGCGGACGGTGCGGGCGATGTAAACGATGCTCCTCCGGTTATAGTGTTTGCGGAAGTAAAACTGCGGAAGGATGAATCCCGCGGACAGCCGCGGGAAGCCGTAAACCAAAGTAAATGCCGTAAAATTATTAACACCGCCATAAATTATTTAAAAACATCGAACCAAAACGGACAGCCGCGGTTCGATGTAATAGAAGTTTACAATCACAAAGGGAAATATTACCTGAAACATTTTACGGATGCTATTACTGCAGACGGGATGAATATATTTGTCTAAACTCCCACGCTGCTGCCCGTCTGCGACAGACGGGATGAACATATTCGTCTAACTCCCGCGCTGCTGCCCGTCTGCGACAGACGGGATGAACATATTCGTCTAACTCCCGCGCTGCTGCCCGTCTGCGACAGACGGGATGAACATATCCGTCTAACTCCCACGCTGCTGCCCGTCTGCGACAGACGGGATGAATATATTTGTCTAAACTCCCACGCTGCTGCCCGTCTGCGACAGACGGGATGAACATATTCGTTTGATCAAATTAAGAAAGGGTATGTATACATTATAGAAACAAAAACAGCCTTTATCACGATAGCCGGGCGGCCAAACGTAGGGAAGTCCTCGTTGCTCAATGTGTTATGCGGGCAAAAAATCGCAATTGTTACCGATAAACCGCAAACGACACGAACCCGGATAAACGGTATATTTACCGATGGGGACACACAGCTTGTTTTTACGGATACTCCGGGGCTTCATACGCCCAAAACCAAGCTGGGGGAACACATGGTAAAATCCGTTAGGGAATCCGTGACCGGTGGTGATGTGACGGTGCTGGTCGTTGAAAGTATGAATAAAAATCGCAGTGAACCATTCCGGGATGATCTTGTCATTCTCGATATTATAGACCAAAGCCGCGATGTTTTTTTGGTTATCAACAAAATCGACATTACAAAGGATAAAACTAACATAGCGCGGACAATAGATATGTTTTCGAAGCGTTTTAATTTTGACGCTATCATACCGCTTTCTGCAAAAACCGGGGACGGTGTAGATATTCTGGTTCGTGAATTGAAAAATTGCGCCGAACCCGGACCGTTCTTCTTCCCGGAAGGGACATCGACCGATCAACCGCATAAGGCGTTTACCGCCGAATTGATCCGGGAAAAGATAATGCGGGTAATGTCGCAGGAAATACCCCACGGAATAGCCGTAGAAATCGAAAAGTTCACCGAAAGAGCGAGCGGTTTGCTGGACATTTCAGCCTTGATTTATTGCGAGAAAGACAATCATAAAGGGATGATAATAGGAAAAGGCGGCGAAAACCTAAAAAGCATCGCTGCCGCCGCAAGAGCTGATATTGAAATTTTTTTTAAAAGCAAAGTAAATTTGCAATGTTGGATAAAGGTCAAGGAGGATTGGCGCAACCGTGAAGGATTCATTCAAAATTTCGGATTAAAATGATGGTAAATAATGGTGTTTATTTAATAAAAAATAACCGGGAGCCGCTGTTTGCAACCGGTTATTTTTTTAGAATAAATTTTTCGGCTTTATACTAATCCCACATTAAAATCATCGTTTCAAATTTCGTTCGTTATTCGTTTTTCTTAAAAAACTACTCACTCGTTTTCAACGGTTTTTAAAATGGGATTAGTATTATTCCGTTTAATACAAAAGACCTCCTCGAAAACCACTCCGCGACGTTATGATCTGTGTTTATACATCACGTTTTAATTTCCGAGGAGGTCTAAAATTGGAATTAGTGTTAGGCATGAGGGTGCTCTAATGTGATTTTCCCCAATAGACCGCTGCGAAACTCGTCCAAAAGCATAATCGCCGCCCGTTCGGTATCGACCTCGCCTTTTGAAATTAACATTCCGCGATTCTTTCCTATTTTCGTCAGCAATGAATATCCAAGCGGTTCCTGTTCGTTCTCCGCAGCAAAATCTACGGTTAATTTGTAGCGGTTTTTCAAGGAAGAGGGGTATTTATCATATAACAGCTCAAGCAAACGCATTGCGAGAAGCTCGGTGTTTACCACGGCATCCTTGACCGCCCCGGTGAAAGCCAGTTTTTCCGCTGCCGCCGGATCATTGTATTTCGGCGCAAGGATTCCCGGCATATCCAAAAGCTGCACATTATCCCCGACACTTATCCACTGCTTGCCGCGGGTAACACCCGGTCTGTCTTCCACTTTTGTACTCTTTTTGCCCGCCAAACAGTTGATAAAAGAAGATTTACCCGAATTAGGTACGCCAACCGCCATAATGCGAATAATGCCGCCGAAATTTTCAGTGGAAAATTTTAATTTTGTATCCGCCAGGGTTTGCTTAATCAAAGGCAGTATAGCTCCTGTTCCTTTGCCGGACTTGCAATCTGCCGCTTGTGCGGGGATTGATAATTTTTTGTAATATTCCAGCCAGGAACGGGTCGCATCGTAATCCGCCATATCGCTTTTGTTCAGCAGCAGTATACGTTGTTTTTGCCCTAAAATAGTATCGAGCATACGGTTTCGGCTGCTTTTGGGTATACGGGCATCACAAATTTCGACAACCAAATCAACGAGCGGCAAATTTTTACTAATCAGCCGCTCTGTTTTTTTCATATGTCCCGGATACCATTGAACGCCGGTAATATCCAGCGATGTTTTATTTTGCGGTTTATCCGTCCGCAGTAAACGTTCGTTATACTCTAAGATATGCTCAGGATGAGTGCCGGTATATTGTTCCGGTTTGTTTCGGTTTGTTTTTTTGAAATTACCGTTCATTATAAATCGTTACCTATTTGACCGAATGAGCCGAAAGGAACCAATCTGAAGAAAGCCATACCCTGGATTAACTTTTCGTTGACACAACCAAACTCCCGGCTATCTTTAGATTCCGGTCTGTTGTCCCCGAGAAGAAAAACTTCGCCCGGCTTTACTTGTATAGAAAAATCGTCGGTTCTCACCTCGGTGCGAACCGATTGCGGGATGTATTTTTCTGAAACACGCTCATCATTGACGTAAATCGCGCCCTGATCGTTATATATATCAACAGAATCCCCGCCCACTGCTATTATGCGCTTTACAAGCGGATTTTCTTCGCCCGGCACAGTGACCACCACAATGTCACCCCTCTTGGGGCTGTAGAAAAAGTCTGTGATCAAAATGTAATCCTTGTTCTCGAGCGTGGGGCGCATAGATTCCCCTGATACTCCGACTATTCTGAAAAAGAAAGTGAAAACCAGAACGACGACAACCAAAGCGTGCGTGACGGTTTCGGCTATATCAAAAAGTTCCTTGTTTATATTGCTTGGGGGTAATTCTTCCTTTTCAACTTCGAATCCGGATTCTTTTTCCATATCGTTTGTCATCGAATCTTTTCACGCACTTTCGCGGCCTTGCCTACCCGGTCGCGCAGATAGTACAATTTTGCTCTGCGTACCCGTCCGCGCCGAACAATCTGTACATCTGTGATATTCGGTGAATGTATCGGGAATACACGTTCCACCCCGACACCGTGGGATAAACGGCGAACCGTGAAAGTTTCGCTGACACCACCGTGTTTTTTCGAAATAACGGTACCTTCAAATATTTGGATTCTTTCTTTTTCGCCTTCTTTGATTTTCACATGAACTTTGACAGTATCGCCGATATTTACTTCCGGCATTTTTTCTTTCAAACTGTCCTGATTAATGAGTTTCAACGCGTCCATTTTTACCTCCAACGTTAGTGTGAATATATCTGCCTTAATGATAGTACACTAATATATTCATCTTGTCAAGCACATGGAGAGCTACATTTGCTACATTTTTGCTTACATTTAAATTTTAGAACATGAAACACAAAACATATCAATAACCACGCCGCAAATATGTACAAATATACAATTTTTTTCATTTTAACATTTTATACTTGATTTTTTGGAAAATATCATTAGAATTGATAAATGTCTGGCACTTGAACACATAGAGTGCTAATAATATGTGAGGAGGATCAACATGACTATTAAACCATTGGCAGATCGGGTAGTTATCAAAATGCTTGAAGCTCTTGAAACGACTAAAAGCGGGATATTGCTGGCAGGTTCAGCCAAAGAAAAGCCCCAAGTCGCTGAAGTTGTGGCGGTAGGACCCGGAGGAGTTGTTGACGGCAAAGAAGTAAAAATGGAGCTTAAAGTCGGCGATAAAGTTCTTATCAGTAAATATGCGGGAACCGAAGTTAAAGTGGAAGATCAGGAATATACCCTTTTGCGCCAATCCGACGTTTTAGCTATTGTTGAATGAGTTGCGCTCATTTGTTTACCGGCATTTTACCTGTCAGCAGCGGGGAAAAGTCCCTGAAACACAACGAAGGATGATGTCAGCGGATTTCAGGGAAAAAAGAGTATTTATTTAGATATTTATAGATATAATAGATATACTAGATATACTCAATTAATTATTAATTAATGGAGGATGAAAGGAAAATATGGCTAAGAAAATTATTTTCGGAGAAGAAGCGCGCAAAGCGCTGCAAAGCGGTATAGATCAACTTTCCAACACCGTAAAAATCACTCTGGGACCTAAAGGACGCAACGTAGTGCTGGATAAAAAATTCGGAGCGCCGCTTATAACTAATGATGGTGTTACTATCGCCAAGGAAATTGAGCTTGAAGACGAATACGAAAACATGGGCGCGCAGCTTGTAAAAGAGGTTGCGACCAAAACCAACGATGCCGCAGGCGACGGAACAACCACAGCGACTTTATTGGCGCAGGCTCTGGTTAATGAGGGCATGAAAAATGTTGCGGCAGGCGCAAACCCGATGGCGTTAAAACGCGGAATACAAAAAGCTGTAGATGCGGCTGTGGACACGATAGCGGCCAACTCCCGCAAAGTTGAGGGAAGCAAGGATATAGCAAGAGTTGCGACGGTTTCAGCGGATGACGAATTTATAGGCAATCTTATCGCCGAAGCTATGGATAAAGTATCCAAAGACGGGGTTATCACGATAGAAGAATCTAAAACGGCGGAAACGTTTTCCGAAGTTGTTGAGGGTATGCAATTTGACCGCGGCTATATAACGCCGTATATGGTTACGGATACCGACAAAATGGAAGCGGTCATCGACGATGCGAGCATCCTTATTACGGATAAAAAGATCACAAATATCCAGGATATCCTCCCGTTGCTCGAGCAGATACTGCAATCGGGCAAAAAGCTGGTCATCATAGCGGAAGACATTGAAGGCGAAGCCCTGGCGACGTTGATCCTGAATAAACTGCGCGGAACATTTTCCGTTGTGGCGGTTAAGGCTCCCGGATTCGGAGATCGCCGCAAAGAAATGCTGCAGGATATAGCTATCCTTACCGGCGGACAGGTGATAAGTGAAGAACTGGGATTAGATCTTAAAGCTGCTACGATGGAAATGCTGGGCTCCGCACATCGGGTAAAAGTTCAAAAAGAAAACACCATCATCGTTGATGGAAAAGGCGATGCGGATGCAATCAAAGCCAGAATAGGGCAAATAAAAACCCAGATAGAAACCACTACATCGGACTTTGACCGTGAAAAACTTCAGGAACGTTTGGCGAAACTTTCGGGCGGTGTTGCTTTGATCAAGGTTGGAGCGGCAACCGAAGTGGAAATGAAAGAAAAGAAGATGCGCATGGAAGATGCGCTTGCGGCTACCCGAGCGGCGGTCGAGGAAGGCATTGTAGCCGGCGGCGGAGTTGCGTTGCTCAATGTTATCCCCAATCTGAAAAAGGTTATGAACGATGTTGAGAACGACGAAAAAACCGGAGTTCAGATCGTGCTTAAAGCTCTCGAAGAACCTATGCGTCAGATTGCGGACAACGCCGGACTTGAAGGCTCGGTCATTATTAATGACATAGCGAAAAAAGCTCAGGTCAGTTACGGATTCGATGTGATGGGCGACAAATATGTGGACATGATAACCGCAGGAATAGTTGATCCGGCCAAAGTGACTCGCAGCGCGCTTCAAAATGCCGCTTCGGTAGCGGGCATGGTGCTCACCACCGAAAGTTTGGTTTCGGATATTAAAGAAGAAACTCCTGCTGCGGCACCTCCTATGGGCGGCGGAATGGGCGGAATGTATTAATAAAGGGCGAACCGCATAACAAAGACGTTTTAATTTTTTGCATGGTAATTTGTATGGCAAAAAAGCATAACAAGTGTATACTATTAATACTACCCAAATCAAAAGCGGCAAGGTGTAACCTTCGCCGTTTTTGATTTATTTTCTGTGTTAGTTTTAAATAAAACGATTTTTCCCTGATTACATTGTTGAAAATTATTTGCAGTAAATTATTTAATCGCTCGGTGTTGTGAGTATACGCTGGAAAATTTCAAAGGCAAGAACGATAATAGACCTACTCGGAAATTAAAACGTGATGTATGAACACGTCATACGTCGCGAAGTGGTTTTCGAGGAGGTCTATTATACCATAACTACCGCTTAAAAATAGAAATCAATTAAACTAAAGAAAATAAAACCGCTGAGTACAAATTGTTCACGTTCGGCGGTTTAAATGTTTTTGTTTTCAAAAGGGTTGTTTTTTTGTCGATGATATGATATAATCCAAAAAAGCTTGTTATTATCAAATTTGTAAATTTTAGAAGGAGTGATTATAAAATGAAAAACATGAAGCTTCGCACAAAACTTCTGGTAGGATTCGCCCTTATGGCCGTCATTGGATTGGTGCTTGGAGCTACCGGCATAATTTCCATGCTCACGGTGTCGAAAATGACCAGAGAGTTACAAAGTCTTACCGAAGTGACTTATGAAATCACGGATGTTTTAAATGCCCATTACAATTGGAAACAAGGATTGACCATGTCGGTGTTTACCGGTTCGGAGTTTACAGGTTCGCTGGATCCCGGTGCCTGCGCTCTGGGCAAATGGATGAACAGCGAATCGTCCAAGCGAATAAAAGACACGCAGTTTCTTGAATTACTTAATAAGGCTCTTGATCCTCACGCTTATATGCACAATGAAGCAGAAACCGTACTTAACTCTTTGAACGCCGGGGATAATGAAGGTGCTCAAAATAAACTCTCAACAGAAATTATTCCCCGAGCCGAGGAAACAATATCTTTTCTTGACCAAATGGCGAGCCGGCTCAAAGAAATGGTTGGAGAAAACGAAAGCAGCATCGTTGCGCTGGAACAATCCTTGATCATTCTGCTTATCGCATTTATAATTGCGGCCTTTGTTGCAAGTGTGCTTTTGGCTTTGCTGCTAACCAAAAGTATTACAAAACCTCTTCATGCGCTTGCTTCTTTTATGGAAAAAGCCGGCAGGGAGGGCGACATCACACTTACTCCGGAGGATGTTGAAATAATCGGAAAGCTTTCGGCGGTCAAGGATGAGATCGGACTTACCATTTCAGCTTCTGCCGGTTTTGTTAAACATGTAACCGTCATCAGCGAAGCGCTCGGTTTGATTGCAAACAGGGACTTGAGGGTTGAAAACACGATCCTTTCCAAGCGGGATGTGCTGGGGTTGTCGCTCGAGCAAATGACCGAAAACCTCAACAAAGCTTTTGGCGAAATTCAATCTTCCACCGGACAGGTTTCTATCGGCTCAAAACAAGTTGCCAATGGTGCGCAGAGTCTTGCTCAAGGCTCTACCCAGCAGGCAGCTGCCGTAGAACAACTCTCCAGCTCAATAGCCACGATTGCAGAAAAAACCAAAACTAACGCCTATATGGCGGAAAAGGCTTCGAATCTTGCCAATACCATTAAAACCAATGCCGAAAAAGGAAATCATCAAATGGGTGAAATGACACGCGCCGTACAAGAAATTAACGAGGCAAGTCAATCCATAAGCAAGGTCATAAAGACCATTGATGATATCGCTTTCCAGACAAATATTTTAGCTCTTAATGCGGCTGTCGAGGCTGCACGCGCCGGTCAGCACGGCAAAGGCTTTGCGGTTGTCGCTGAGGAAGTACGGAATCTTGCCTCAAAAAGTGCTGAAGCGGCGAAAGATACCGGCGTGATGATTCAAAATTCAATTGATAAAGCCGAATTAGGGAACCATATTGCCGCGGAAACCGCTTCCAGTCTGGCAGAGATTGTTTCGGGTATCAATGAGAGCAATCAATTGATTGGAGAAATCGCAAAATCGTCCGAAGATCAATCGACAGGAATCGCACAGATCAACACAGGTATCGATCAGGTGGCTCAGGTTATCCAGCAAAACAGCGCTACTGCCGAAGAGTCTGCCGCCAGTTCCGAAGAAATGAGCAGTCAGGCTAATATTTTGGAAGATACAATCGCACAATTCAAGTTGAAAAGCGGCGGAACATCTCTTTAGATAACGGATACCGGTCTCTTGCCCGTTATAACATTTTTAAATTGTGTTGAAATTAACATATAGGAGGAAAATTATGCTGAGTGAAAAACTCACCAAAGCGTTAAGCGATCAGGTAAACGCCGAATATTATTCTGCATACCTGTATCTTTCCATGTCCGCAATCGCCGACAAATTCGGACTAAAGGGTGTCTCGAACTGGCTTTTTGTACAGGCACAGGAGGAAATGGCTCACGGAACTAATATATATAATTATATTTTAGAACGCGGTGCATCCCCGTCGTTTTCGGCAATTGAATCGCCGCTCGATTCATTTTCTGATGTAAACGATATTTTTGAAAAGGTTCTTTCGCATGAGCAACAGGTTACAAAAAGCATCAATTCTATTGCGACACTTGCCATGCAGGAATCCGACCACGCCTGCTATCAGTTTATGATGTGGTATGTGGATGAGCAGGTAGAGGAAGAGTCCAGCGTTACCGATGTCTTGGATAAACTCAGTTTAATAGGCGATAACAAAGGGCTTCTTCTCACCCTGGACAACGAACTCGCCGCAAGGGTATTCGTCAACCCTTTTCCGGCAAAAATAAATTAATATAAGGAGTGTTACTTATGTGCAAAAATCAGAGATTCTTTTTTTGCAGGCATTGCGGAAACCTTATCGGTCTTATCGACAACAAAGGTGTTCCGGTGGTGTGCTGCGGAGAAAAAATGACCGAACTTGTCCCCAACACCGTTGAGGCAAGCACCGAAAAGCATCTGCCTGAAGTTATTGTGAACGGCAATAACATCACTGTTCAGATCGGCAGCATACCGCACCCGATGGAAGAAAAACACAATATAGCGTTTATTTATGTGGAAACCGAACGCGGCGGTCAGCGCAAATGCCTGAAAGTCGGCGAAGAGCCAAAGCTTACTTTTACTGTTTCGCAAGATAAACCTTTGGCGGTTTACGCTTATTGTAATTTGCACGGGTTATGGAAAACGGTAATCGAATAAAAACCGGATAAAAAGGGGGTGCTTTTTGCGCTCCCTTTTTTTCAACAAAAATTAAGGAGACGGCACAATGAATGATTTAATCATTATCGGCGCCGGAACAGCCGGTTTAACCTCGGCAATATACGGAGTTCGCGCGGGACTTTCGGTTAAAGTAATAGAAAAGGCTTTTTACGGCGGACAAATTATAAGTACGGTTTCCATTGAAAATTATCCGGGAATGCCGGGTATTAACGGTGCTGATTTTGCGGTTGCCCTGTATAATCAAGCGAAAAGCTTGGGAGCAAATATTTTATACGAAAAAATAGAATCTGCAACGCTTTCGGGCGATATTAAAAAAATTGTCACTTCCAACGGGGTTCATCAAGCCAAAACCGTAATAATTGCGACCGGGGCAAAGCCGAGGCGGCTCGGTGTACCCGGAGAAGAAAAGTGGATTGGACGCGGTGTTGCTTTTTGCGCAACCTGCGATGCACCGCTTTACCGGGGAAAGGATATCGCTGTTGTGGGCGGCGGAAACGTAGCTATAGGCGATGCAATTATATTGTCCGAGTTGTGCCGAACGGTAACCGTAATCCATCGCTTTCCAGTTTTTGAAGCCGAGCAATTGCAATTGGAACAGGCAAAATCCAAAACAAATGTTCAATTTATAACCGATTCGGTTGTAAGGGAAATTACCGGAGATAAAAAGATCGAAGAAATTACAGCGGAAAATAAATTAAACGGTCAAATCACAAAAATCCCTATAGACGGGGTGTTCGTTGCGATTGGGTCAGAGCCGGACAACTCAATGTTCGCTTCCGAGATTCATTTAGACGAAATGGGGTATGTCATAGCCGGAGAGGACTGCCGCACAAATGTGCCGGGTGTATTTGCCGCGGGTGACACCCGTACAAAAAAAATCCGCCAGATCGTAACTGCTACGGCCGACGGCTCCGTTTCGGCTTTAGCCGCAAAAGAATATTTAAGTATTTAATGGGGCGTTGAGAAAGTAGCCAGCAAAAAATATTACTCTTGATTTTTAATGGTTTTTGTTTTTCACCTTCCCTTTAATGTATCGGTCAAACATTAAAAATAAGGCGTGTTATTTTAAATTTCCAAGGAAGCTTAATAATGAAAGGAACAAAGTCGGCGCGAACGCCATCTGTTGCGGTACGGCGTTAAATGGTTCTTGCGCAACTTGTCGTAAGGTGTATAATATGTCAAATTTAACAAAAGAAAATTTTGAAAACATGATTTCCAACGGTATGTCGTTGGTGGATTTTTGGGCTGAATGGTGCGGCTATTGCCGGATGCTCACGCCTGTTATTGAAGAATTTCAAAGTAAACACGGCGGCGAAATTAAAGTAATAAAAATTAATGTTGACAGCGAACGGGAGCTTGCCGGTCTTTACGGCGTAAACACGCTCCCTACACTTGTAGTTTTTAAAGACGGTGAAGAAATTGACAGAAAAATGGGATTTCAACCAATAGAAGTACTTGAAGAAATGACAGACAGGCCGGAGCGCAATGCCTAAAGCACCGGGCATACCGGGTATATTATAAAGTTGGGAAATTAATCCAAGCTTTATACCCGGAAGAGAAAAGGTAAGGGTAATGGATAAAAAATTAATAGGGATCGTCGTCGGCAGTTTGCGCCGCGCTTCTTTCTGCAAAAAGATTGCGCTTTACTTGTCGGGGGTGCTTAAAGAAACGTTTGATGTCACTTTTGTAGATATTGGTTCGCTTTCCATGTACAATCAGGATTTGGATAATGATGAAAATTTACCGGTAGAATGGAAACATTTTCGTCAGAACGTCAGGTCGCTGGATGCAGTGTTGTTTGTTACGCCGGAATATAACCGCTCTATGCCGCCGGTTCTTAAAAATGCTTTGGATATTGCATCACGTCCCATGGCGGAAAATGCCTGGAACGAAAAACCCGGCGCGGTAATCAGTGTGACACCGGGGAACCTGGGCGGATTCGGCGCAAGCCACCATCTAAGACAAACAGCATCCTGCCTTAATATTTATATGATGCAGCAACCCGAAGCGTATATCGGCGGTGCAGCCGGATTAGTAGATAAAAACAGTGTTTCAAATAAGGATACACAGGATTTTTTGCGGAAATTTGCCGGAAGTTTTACCGATTGGATTAATAAATTTACCGTGTAGCGGTATGCGGCTGCGGATTTTTTTAGAAAAAGGATTTGATTTCATGCAAGCGTTTTTATATGCGGGTGCGGGACTGGGTTTTATTTTTTTTATGACGTGTCTGGGGTCGGCTACAGTATTTCTTTTCCGAAAAACTGATCCGGGCAAAATGCAGCAGGTTTTCCTCGGGTTCGCTGCCGGAGTTATGATTGCCGCTTCGGTATGGAGTTTATTGCTGCCGGCAATCGAAGAATCCGAATCAATGGGAATACCCGGCTGGATACCGGCGGCAGGCGGATTTCTACTGGGCTTTATGTTTCTATTTGGTCTGGATAAATTTATTCCGCATCTGCATCCGTTTACCAACGTAAAGGAAGGTTTGCCCTCCAATTCAAAACGGACTACGCTGCTCTTTTCTGCGGTAACTCTGCACAATATACCCGAGGGTATGGCGGTGGGGCTTGCTTTCGCTTTGGCTGCCAAACATGGCGGCGGAGCTGAATTATATGCGCCGGCGATAGCACTGGCACTGGGTATAGGGATCCAAAATTTCCCGGAAGGAGCCGCAATTTCACTTCCTTTGCGCCAGGAAGGGTTTTCTGTGGGGAAATCTTTTCTGTGGGCTTTATTATCCGGAGCGGTGGAACCCGTGTTCGGTTTTTTAGCCGTGCTTTTGGCAATATGGGTTGCACCTTTTATGCCCTGGCTGTTGTCTTTTGCGGCCGGCTCGATGATATATGTGGTAGTTGAGGAATTAATTCCCGAGGCAAATATGGGCAAACATTCTCACGCCGGAACAATGGGCGTCATGGCAGGTTTTTTGGTGATGATGGTGCTGGATGTGGCTTTGGGGTAAAAAATATTTTAAAGGAGCGGATTTTTATGAGGAAGCTTGTTTGTTTTTCGTTATGTTTTTTAATGATTTTTTCTTTGTTTGGTTTTACGGCAGTGAACGGCATAAGAGATACCGTTCCGGTTTTTGCGTTGGACGAAACAACCTACAACAATGGAAACGACGATGTTGATGATGATGTTGAAATTGAATTTGTTGTGGAAAGCGGTGTTTTGAAAAAATATATCGGGACGGAAAGCGATTTGATTATTCCCAATTCAATGAATATTGTCCGGATCGGTGAGGGAGTCTTTTCCGGTGATGAATTTTTAGAAAGCGTGGTTCTGCCCGCAAGCGTAAAGAGTATTGGGATGGGAGCGTTTGAGGATTGTGAACTTCTGGTATCCGTGACTTTACCCAACGGATTGAACGAAATCGAAAGCAGCGTGTTCGCAGGCTGTGTAAATTTGTTAAACATAAAAATACCCGGCGGAGTAACAGTATTGGGTAATGCGGTATTTGCGGATTGCGAGAGCCTGATAAGTATAGAGGTGGAGCCGCAAAACAGTTATTATTCCAGCTCGGACGGTGTTTTGTTCAATAAAAATAAAAGTATTCTTATCTTTTATCCGCCCGGCAAAACAGCGGATTTCTACACGGTTCCGAATACCGTGCAAATAATTGATATTATAGCATTTTCAAAAAATGAATACTTAGAAAGGTTGAATATCCCCTCAAGTGTTACCGAAATACACGAGGAAGCGTTTTATGAATCCGAGAGTTTGATTATTTATTGCAAACGGGATTCTGCGGCACACGATTATGCTGAGGAATTTGATATACAATATATTCTGATAGATGGCTACAAAGTGACATTTTATAACGAGGGAAAAAAGATAGGGAAAACACAAACCGTAGCTTACGGCGACAGCGCAAAAGCTCCGGCGAATCCAAAAAGGAGCGGATATATATTTTGGAGATGGGACATTTCGTTCAAGGATGTTACCGAAGATCTGGAAATAAACGCTGAATGGAAACGCGGAAAGAGCAAGGTGTTGTTCAAAGCAGCAGGCAAAACCAAGGTTGTGCGCGTTAAAACGGGGGGTAAGGTCAAGTCATACACACCGGTACGGTCAGGGTTCGCTTTTGCGGGCTGGTATCAGGACAAAAAACTAAAGAGAAAATTCAATTTCAATAGGAAGATTGAGGGTTCGGTCAGTATTTACGCAAAATTTTTAAAAAGACCCTCCGCACCTGCACAAGTTTCGGCTTCGGTGTTCGCCGCAGGTGTAGCAACGGTAAAATGGAAGGCACAGCGGGGCTTCACCTATGTTTTGGAAGTATCCTCAAAAAGCAGAAATTCCGGATTCAAGCCGATGGGAACCACCAAAAGAAGCTCCTGGCTTACACCGAATTACGGACGGGGGCGGACAATTTACTATAGAGTAAAGCGATTCAACAAAACAATAGGCAAAAACAGGATTTTCAGCTTATACAGCAAAACCGGACAAATAAGGGTATAAACCCGAAATCAATAAAAAGTGAAAATAGAAAATTGAAAGGATAAAACATTCATTATGAAAATAACATTCATCGGTGCGGGAAGCGTTACGTTTGCACGAAATGTATTAGGCGACTGTATGTGTACGGAGTCTTTGCGCGGCAGCGAAATGGCACTTTACGATATTGACGGCAAACGTCTGAAAGAGAGTGCAAAAATTCTGGAAAATATGAACAGAGCTTTGGGCGGACACGCTAAAATCACATCTTTTTTAGGAGCAGAAAACCGCAGGGATGCGTTGCGGGGCGCAGATTTTGCCGTGAACGCGATACAAGTCGGCGGTTATAAGCCTTGCTCGGTTACGGATTTTGAAATACCGGCAAAATACGGTTTGCGGCAGACGATTGCCGACACAATCGGGATCGGCGGTATAATGCGGGCATTACGCACTATTCCGGTGTTGGAAGAAATAACACGGGATATGGAGGAAGTTTGTCCGGACGCGCTTTTGCTTAATTACACAAATCCCATGGCGATGCTGACAGGCTATCTGCTCCGTTATACAGGCGTGAAAACCATAGGGCTTTGCCACAGCGTTCAAGGCTGTTCGGAACATCTGTTGCGACAATTAGGCATGGAGGACAAGTTAGACGGAAGAAAGGAGCTTATTGCGGGCATCAATCATATGGGATGGCTTTTGGAAATCGCCGACAAGCACGGCAACGACCTTTACCCGGAAATAAGACGCCGCGCAAAAGAAAAGAATGCTAAAGAAAAACACCATGATATGGTTCGGTATGACTATATAGAAAAGCTGGGTTATTATTGCACGGAATCCAGTGAACATAATGCGGAATACAACCCTTTTTACATTAAATCAAGATACCCTGAGCTGATAGAAAAGTTCAATATTCCGCTGGATGAATATATAAGCCGCTGTATAGGTGCAATTAAACAATGGGAAGACGAATATTCAAAAATGTCAAAACAAAGCGAAATCCCTCACAACCGGACGGGTGAATACGCATCCTATATAATGGAGTCCATAGTAACAAACCGTTTGTATAAAATCGGCGGCAACGTGCTTAATACAGGTGCTTTGATCGAAAATCTGCCCGCCGAAGCTTGTGTGGAGGTACCCTGCCTTGTGGACGGTTCGGGGATTCATCCTACCCGTGCCGGGGCACTTCCGCCGCAGCTCGCGGCTATGAACATGACCAACATTAACGCCCAGCTTCTGACGATTGAAGCGGCGGTAACACGCAAAAAAGAGCACATTTACCATGCGGCAATGCTTGACCCTCATACCTGCGCAGAATTGTCGGCCGATGATATTGTAAGCATGGTTGATGATTTGCTTGAAGCGCACGGGGACTGGATGCCGAAATATACAACGGGGTATTAAATTAATTTTTATCCGGATAAACTAAAGAAAGGTCAGCATAATGAAAAAGAAGAATTTACAAATCCCCTCGGTCTTGTTAACGGTAACGATGATATTGGGAATGTTAATGAATTTTCCTGTATATCAAGCGCAAGCGGCCGAAACATTCACAACAACACCTATGATTTCCGCGGGAGATACACACACAGCAGCGTTAAAAAGCGATGGCACGGTTTGGGCTTGGGGTAATAATGAAGATGGTCAGCTTGGCGACGGAACTACTACAGATAGAAGAACTCCGGTACAAGTGCAAAATTTAACTAACGTAATGGCAGTTTCTGCGGGTGATGGGCATACAACAGTATTAAAAAACGACGGTACGGTTTGGTCTTGGGGTTCTGATTGGTATGGTCAGCTTGGTGACGGA
>Ga0099364_10002593_pt1 | contig 28702 bp, 20 predicted proteins | sample TergutTh196P3_FD_73070 | JGI IMG/M metagenome (GOLD analysis project Ga0099364, IMG submission 73070) | Microcerotermes parvus P3 segment gut microbial communities from Pointe-Noire, Republic of the Congo - Th196 P3 | ecosystem: Host-associated > Arthropoda: Insects > Digestive system > Gut ... | reverse complement strand
CTGTACCGCTTTCAACGCTGACTTTGATGGCGATCAAATGGCTGTACATCTGCCACTTAGTAACGAGGCTATCGTCGAAGCGCAGATGTTGATGCTCGCTTCGCACAATATACTGAACCCGGCTAACGGAGCGCCTATCACCGTGCCTTCGCAGGATATGGTGCTCGGACTGTACTACATCACCAAGACACGCCCCGGACTGAAAGGTGAAGGATTGGTGTTCTATGGACCCGAAGAAGCGAATATCGCTTATAATGAAGGAATAATTGATACGCACGCGCTTATCAAAGTATCTGTGGATGATGTGGATGAAAACGGCAAACGTATCAGGAAAATTGTCGAAACAAGTATGGGACGTTTGATGGTCAACGAGTTCATCCCGAAAGAAGTAGGTTTTGTCAACGAGGTATTAGGTAAAAAAGCGCTTCGTGACATCATCAGCGACATCATCAAAAGTTGCGGCGTGGCTCGTACCTGCCGTTTCTTGGATGATATTAAGAATCTCGGCTATTTAATGGCTTTCAAGGGAGGGCTGTCGTTCAACCTTGCCGATGTGCTTATCCCCAATGAAAAAGATGATTTGGTGAAAGAGGGTTATGAGGAAGTGGAACAGATAGTGGCCAATTATAGCATGGGTTTCATTACGAATAACGAACGTTATAACCAGATTATCGATACATGGACGCACGTGAACAGCCGTTTATCGAAGATTCTGATAGACAAGTTAAGCGCGCATAATGACGGCTTCAACTCTATTTTCATGATGATGGATTCCGGCGCGCGCGGCTCGCGCGAACAGATACGCCAGCTCTCCGGTATGCGCGGACTGATGGCCAAACCGCAGAAGAGCGGTAGCGAAGGCGGCCAGATCATCGAGAACCCTATCCTGTCGAATTTTAAGGAAGGTCTGTCGGTGCTGGAGTACTTTATCTCCACCCATGGCGCCCGGAAAGGATTGGCCGATACGGCGTTGAAAACAGCCGACGCGGGATACCTGACACGCCGCCTGGTGGATGTGTCGCATGATGTGATCATCAATGAAGAAGACTGCGGCACATTACGCGGACTGACCTGCTCCGAACTGAAAAACAACGAGGAAGTCATTGCCAAACTGTACGAACGCATTCTTGGTCGTGTGTCGGTGCATGATGTCATTCATCCGATCTCCGCAAAAGTGATCGTCAAATCTGGTGAGGAAATACGTGAGAAAGAAGGAGATGAGATTCAGAATTCACCGATTGAAAGCGTTGAAATACGCTCGGTTCTCACTTGCGAATCGAAGAAGGGCGTATGCGCCAAGTGTTACGGTCGCAACCTTTCTACCGGACACATGGTACAAAAAGGCGAAGTAGTAGGCGTCATCGCCGCACAGTCTATCGGCGAACCCGGCACACAGCTGACACTTCGTACGTTCCACGTGGGTGGTATCGCTTCGAACATCGCAACAGAGAACAGCCTCGTATCAAAATATGACGGTATCGTTGAAATAGATGAGTTGCGTTCGGTCTTCTCGGTCGATGATAAATGTAATGTTGTCGTTAGCCGCTTAGCCGAAATGCGTATCATTGAACCCCATACGAAGATTGTCCTTCATAACAGCAATATACCTTATGGCTCAAAACTGTTCTTCAGTAATGGCGATAAAGTGAAGAAAGGTGAAAAGATAGTGGAGTGGGACCCCTTCAACGCCGTTATTATTGCCGAAGCGGACGGTCTCATCGTATTCGAAAATATGGTTGAGAACATCACCTTTAAGATCGAAAGCGACGAGACAACCGGTCTGAAAGAGATGATTATCATCGAATCGAAAGATAAGACAAAAGCGCCCTCGGCCTACATCATGGATGCGGAGAATAACCCGTTGAAGAACTATTCGTTGCCGTTAGGAGCGCACCTGACCAAGTCGGAGGGCGACGCCGTGAAGACCGGCGAGGTATTGGTCAAGATACCGCGCGCCGTAGGTAAGACCGGCGACATCACCGGCGGACTCCCGCGCGTAACAGAGTTGTTCGAGGCGCGTAACCCGTCGAACCCGGCCATTGTCTCCGAGATAGACGGCGAGGTGACCTTCGGAAAGATAAAACGCGGTAATCGTGAGATCGTCGTGATGTCAAAGTTAGGAGAAGAAAAGAAATACATGGTGCCCCTGTCGAAACAGTTGTTAGTACAGGAAAACGATTACATACGCGCCGGCATGCCCCTGTCGGACGGCGCTATCACCCCTGCGGATATCTTGGCTATCAAAGGCCCGACAGCCGTTCAGGAATATATCGTAAACGAAGTGCAGGACGTCTACCGTCTGCAAGGCGTGAAGATCAACGACAAGCATTTTGAGGTGATCGTCCGCCAGATGATGCGCAAAGTAGAGATCGTCGATCCGGGCGATACGCGCTTCCTCGAACAGCAGGTAGTAGACAAGCTCGATGTAATGGACGAAAACGACCGTATCTGGGGAAAGAAAGTAGTGACCGAAAGTGGTGATTCACAGACGCTACGCGCCGGACAAATCGTCACGGCACGCAAGTTGCGAGACGAGAACAGCCAGTTGAAACGCCGCGATATGCAACTTGTGCAGGTGCGCGAAGCCATTCCGGCCACCACCAACCAGATACTGCAAGGCATCACACGCGCCGCACTGCAGACGACCAGCTTCATGTCGGCTGCCTCTTTCCAGGAAACGACCAAAGTACTCAACGAAGCCGCTATCAACGGAAAAATAGACCTGTTGGAAGGCCTGAAAGAAAATGTGATATGCGGACACCTGATACCCGCCGGTACCGGACAGCGTGAATATGACCGTATCATCGTCGGACTGAAAGATGAGTTTGAAAAAATAACCACAGTCCGCGAAAAAACCTCCCGCTCCAAAAGCAGCAGTAGCAGCAACGTCGACGAAAGCTTCAAGATGGAGATAAAAAATTAAGAATTAGGAATTAGGAATTAGGAATTCCATCGCTGTCAATGCGAGCCTGCGAAACAATCCAGATTTACGTCAGTATTTCTGGATTGCTTTGTTCTATATTGGGTACGCGGACGTCCTGATTTAGGGCCTTGTGGTAATTGTCCTAATTAGACGTAACTGATACAATATTCACCTTCGATATCCGTTTATTATAATGTATTATAAATTATTAATAATAAAGGATATGTTTGATAATAAGCAAAAAACATTGATCGCTGTTGGGGGAGGGAGAGAGTTGGGTATTCTCCCTAAGATGGCGAACCGGCATGGCCTGATAACCGGCGCAACCGGTACGGGTAAGACTTGTACCTTGCAAAATATGGCCGAGACTTTCAGCAGTATGGGTGTTCCCGTTTTTGCTACCGATATCAAAGGCGATCTGTCGGGCGTAAGCAAACCGGGTGGTGGTAATAGCTATCTGCAAAGAAATGTAGACGAACAACATTTACTCTCTAAGGGTTTTGAATACCGCGGCTTCCCTGTCTGTTTCTGGGATATCTACGGCGAACAGGGACATCCGTTACGAACTACCATTTCGGAGATGGGGTCAATACTGTTAAGCCGTTTACTTGACCTGAACGAGGTGCAAAGCAGTGTCCTGATGATGGCTTTTCGGATAGCTGACGATGAACAGTTGCTGCTTCTCGACTTGAAGGATTTACGTAAAATGCTGGAACATATCGGCAATGAGCGCAATAAATATACTGTTACCTACGGGAATATTTCGCCAACCAGTATCGGCGCTATCCAACGTGGCCTGTTGACGCTCGAAGAACAGGGAGGCAATCAGTTTTTCGGCGAACCGTCACTCGATATTTTCGATTTCATGCAGACGCAAGGCGGTAGGGGGATTATCAATATTTTAGAAGCTGACAAACTGATCCGTTCACCGAAAATTTACACTTCTTTTTTGCTTTACCTCTTGTCCGAATTATTTGAACAACTGCCTGAGGTAGGCGATTTGGATAAACCGAAACTTGTTTTTTTCTTTGATGAAGCCCATGTATTGTTTTCCGATATATCCAAAGCCTTGTTGGAAAAGATTGAGCAGGTTGTACGGTTGATTCGTTCCAAGGGGGTGGGAGTCTATTTTTGCACACAGAACCCGTTTGATGTACCCGATGCGATCTTGGGTCAGATGGGTAATCGTGTCCAACATGCGTTACGCGCCTTTACACCGCGCGACCAGAAAGCCGTAGCCACTGCCGCCTCTACTTTCCGCCAAAACCCGGCCTTTAAAACCGAAGAAGCTATCACGCGGTTAGGTGTCGGCGAAGCGTTGGTTTCGTTCTTAGATGAACAGGGACGTCCCGAAATGGTGGAGCAGGCGATCATCGTTCCCCCCGAAGGACAGGCCTGCCCCATCACGCCCGATGAACGCCGACGAAAGATGCAAACATCGCACATATACGGTAAATACGACCGGATGATAGACCGTGAATCGGCGTATGAAATACTAACTGCACGAATGGAAAGCGCATTGCAAGTGAAGGAAGATGCCAATCGACAGAAAGAAGAACTCAAACAACAAAAAGAAGACCTCAAACTGCAAAAAGAAATAGAACGTCAGGAACGTACTGCGCGATTTGAAAAAGAACGACTTGCCCGCGAGAAAAAACGTGCACACGACCAAAGTCTGATGGGCAGCTTAGGCAAGATGGCCGCCACCAAAGCCAAACGCGAAGCCGTCAACACCGTATTCAAAGTAGGACGCGGTTTGTTAGGTTCTTTCTTGAAAGGTAAATAATTTCCAACAATAAATTCTGGGAGTCCCGTCTGCATTATGAAATGTGCAGACGGGACGTCCACACTCCAAGGTAATCTGAAAAAAATTATTACACGCGCTTGGAGAAATGAAAAATATCATCTACTTTTGCACCGAAATTATATAGTGTTCAACCTGATGGGCGAAGAACTGATGCTACTGATTGAAGCGGCCTGGCGTAAAAAGGATGACGATTAAAAAAAAAGCGTATACAAACGTTAAATAATAGTGAATAGTATTTATAATAAAAATTAAAAAAAAGTAAGAATTATGGGATTTATTAAAGCATTCTCAGGAGCGTTAGGCGGCACATTTGCCGACCAATGGAAAGATTTTCTTGTTCCAAGACCCAATGTACCAGGCACAGTAGGTGTGTTTGAAGCCGTCCCGCAAGGTCAAAACGCAGGTCGTGGCTCAAACACGAAAGGCTCAACCAATATTATTACCAATGGCAGTAAGATAGTTGTGCCGGAAGGGACTGCGCTTATCACCTTACAAGATGGCGCTATCACCGCTTTAGTCGCCGAACCGGGCGGATTCGAATACAGATCGAACGACCAAAATTCAAAGTCGTTTTTCTCAGGCGATGGCATTTTATCATCTACGTTGAAAACTTCCTGGGAAAGGTTTAAGTTTGGCGGACAACCGGGCGCGCAACAATTAGCGTTTTATATTAATTTAAAAGAGATTCCAAATAACAGGTTTGGTACACAATCGGAAATCTATTGGGACGACGCCTATCTGGGAGCACAGGTTGGAGCGGTCACAAGGGGTACCTATACGATGAAGATAACAGACCCGTTGCTGTTTGTGAAAAACTTTGTGCCAGCCAAGTACTTACAGCCTAATGCGCCGGTATTCGATTTTGCGGATATGGATAATGATGCGGGCGCGCAGTTGTTTAACGAAGTAGTGAGCAGTCTGGCAGCCGCATTTTCAAATTACACCAACGACCCAAGTAAAGGCAACCGTATCAGCCGGATTCAGGGCGACCAAATCGGATTCGCAAAATCCATGTCGCATGCCGTAGAGGAGGGTTATCAATGGAAGACGGACCGCGGCCTTGAAATCATAAAAGTGGCTATTCAAGCCATTGAATACGACGAAGATACGAAAAAATTATTAAGTGATGTTAAAAAAGCGGATGCTTTATCGGGTGCGCGTGGCAGTTCGTTTATGCAGCAGTCGGTTGCCCGCGGTATGCAGGCGGCAGGCGAAAACCCGGCAGGTGGCGCCATGGGCATGGCCTTTATGGGCATGGGAATGGGCGCAGCCGGAAATATGATGGGAGCGATGCAGCAACAAGGCCCCACGCCCCAGTCGCAGTTTATTCAACAACCCATGCAACAACAACAACAGTATCAGCAACAGCCGTATCAGCAACAGCCGTACCAACAGCCTCAGCAGCAGCAAGCGCCTCCTCCGCCAATGCCGCCGCAGCAACCCATGTTTCATGTGATATTAGGCGGAGCGCAACAGGGCCCGTTTGGTATGCCGCAACTGCAACAAATGGTGCAAATGGGACAGTTGACACCCAATACAATGGTTTGGTGCGCAGGAATGCCCGCATGGTCGGCCGCAGGGACTGCCCCTTCATTAGCTGCGCTCTTTGGCGTGGCTCCCCCACCTCCCCCTCCACCCTTTTAATTAAGAATTAGGAATTATACCTCTTCGCTTCTCTGTGTCGTACTGTACAGTGCGACGCAGAGAAGGGCAGAGCAAAAAATAATAAATTATCATGGAAGAACCTAAAATCATTCAGACGGACGCCGGAGAAAAAGATGGACAAATCAAATGTCCGAAATGTGGAGCAACAGACATCTCACTCAATGTGAACACCGGACTTTTAAGATGTAATTATTGCCGGCACCAATTTGAACCGGTCAAAGAGGTCGGCATGGAAACCGATATTAGTAAATTGGAAGGCTTAGTAATTGGTTCCGGAGCTAAAGATATTATCCCCGGTACGGATGAAATATTAACTTTCAAATGTAGCAGTTGTGGTGCAGAGGTAGTCATAGATACAGCCCAAGCAACACAGGCAAGATGCCACTGGTGCCGTAATACCTTGTCTATCAATCAACAGATACCGAATGGCGCTGTTCCTGATGTCGTATTACCTTTCGGAATTAAAAAAGAGGTTGGAAAAGCCGAAATTGAAAAATTCGTAGGTAAGCGGAAGTTTTTTGCCCATCCCGCTTTCAAACAGGAATTTACGACCGACAATGTGATGGGTGTTTATTTGCCCTATATGGTTGTCGATGTGAATGCGCACGCTAACCTGACAGGTCAGGGCGAACACCTGATCAGACGATATACCGTTGGTACCGGGAAGGATAAGAAAACATATTATGACGCTGATTTATATAATGTAGAACGGGAATTTGATATAGTCGTCGACGGATTAACCATCGAATCAAGCGCTGACAAATTAGACAATAAGACGCGCAATAAAACAAACAACATCATCAACTCGATAATGCCTTTTGATACTGAAAACAGTGTGAAATGGAACGCCAACTATTTGAAGGGCTATACATCAGAAAAACGCGATACCAATGTGGAACAGTTACAGGGAATTGTCCATACACAGGCAAAAGATATTGCACGTTTTAAAGCGAACGATACTTTGAATCATTACGATAGGGGTGTTGCATGGAGCAACGAAGAGCTGAATGTGAAGGGTCAACAATGGAGAGCGGCTTACCTGCCTGTTTGGTTGTACAGTTATCATCAGAAAGCGAAAAACCTGTTGCACTACGTAGCGGTCAATGCAAGAACAAAAGAAACGATGGGAAGCATACCGATCCATTTTCCCAAATTATTGGGCGTTTCGGCAATCGTAGAGGTGATAGGTTTTATTCTAATGCTCATAACCTGGCCGTTCTTGACAGGCGAAGAGGGCGAAAGTTATAGCTGGCTTTTCCTGACGTTAGGATTTGTCTATTACGGACTGATGTATGCAAGATACCGCAATAAAGGCGCTCGTCATTTCCACGAAAAGGAGACAAAATCAACGATGAGCAACCTGCGTAAAATAGATGTTTTTGTTAAAAGAAGAACCGGACTTAAAAATAAACGAATGAAAGGAGCAAATAACACCTCCGTCGGAGGTAGTCTTTTCTGATTATGACCTCAAATTGGGACAAACAGAACGAAAGAAAAAAGAAAAAAGTAAGAAATCTTTTGCAAAATAAAAAATAGTATTATCTTTGCAGGCGTTTTTCCGGCTTTTTGCGGAAGTAGCTCAGTTGGTAGAGCATAACCTTGCCAAGGTTAGGGTCGCGGGTTCGAGTCCCGTCTTCCGCTCAAGGTTTTAATAGGTACTTATACAAGTGCGACAGTGGTCGCCTTTTTTTAGATGCAAATAGGCCCGGGTGGCGGAATTGGTAGACGCGCTCGTTTCAGGTGCGAGTGGGTAATGCCGTGCAGGTTCGAGTCCTGTTCCGGGCACATTTGTTTCTTTCCAGCGCAGGTGGTGAAATTGGTAGACACGCTACTTTGAGGGGGTAGTGCCGGTTACGGTGTGTGAGTTCGAATCTCATCCTGCGCACATTAATAAAATTTTTTTTTGAAAAATTTTGGATTGATTAAAAAAATTCGTACCTTTGCACCCGCAAAAATAAAAAAAACGAAATACAATGTCGAAGATTTGTCAGATCACAGGAAAGAAGGCGCTTACCGGCAACAATGTAGCTCATTCAAATTTGCGTACAAAGCGCAGATTCAACGTAAACCTTTTTACGAAAAAGTTTTACTGGGTAGAACAGGATTGCTGGGTTGTCCTTAATGTATCAGCCGCAGGATTGCGTCTGATCAATAAAGTCGGATTGAATGAAGCGATCAAAAGCGCTGCAGAAAAAGGGTATCTAAACGCATAAAAGGGAGGAGATATAATGGCTAAGAAATTAAAAGGTAATAGAGTACAGGTCATTCTTGAATGTACCGAACACAAAACAAGCGGCATGCCGGGGACATCGCGTTATATTACGACGAAGAATCGTAAAAATACGACCGCACGCCTCGAATTGAAAAAATACAATCCTGTATTGAAAAAAATGACAGTTCACAAGGAAATAAAATGATAGGAGATAAAGACCATGGCAAAAAAAGCGGTTGCAACATTTAAAAGCGGCGTAGGTCGCACGTATTCCAAGGTGATCAGAATGGTGAAATCACCTAAAACCGGAGCTTATATTTTTAAAGAAGAAATGATCCCGAACGAGGAGGTGAAGGATTATTTTAAGAAATAAGGAGAAGCCCCTCCCCGATAGGGAGGGTGGGTAAAAATAAAGAAAAGACTCTTTCCCTTAGCTAAAGGAAAGAGTCTTTTCTTTATTTTTTAAGAAAGATTCATTGGTAATTTAAAAAAAATGATTACTTTTGTTCCTCATTTTGGATGAATTATTTAACCATAAAAAATAGAAGAATATGAAATTTATTGTATCAAGTACAGCGCTCTTTTCTGTGTTACAGTCAGTTAGTAAGGTGATTGCTTCAAAAAACACACTGCCAATCTTAGATAGTTTTCTTTTCGACCTGGAAGGTGAAAAGCTGACTATCATTGCCTCAGACGTCGAAACACGGTTGATTACAACCTTGGATGTCATCAACCCGGAAGGAAAAGGAGGCCGTTTTGCTATTGAAGCCAAACGTTTAGTAGACCCATTGAAAGATCTCCCGGAACAACCGTTGACGATTGATGTCAACGATGATACTATGGTTGTAAATGTGACTTACGAAAACGGAAAATTCAATATCCCGGGGCAAAACGGTGATGCTTATCCGCAACATAAACCATTGAATGAAAATGCGATCTCGGTAATGCTCGAATCACAGGTACTGCTGAATGGCATTAGCCGTTCTGTGTTTGCAATAGCAGAAGACGAGCTTCGTCCGGTGATGAATGGCGTCTATTTCGATTTTTACCCGGATAATCTAACTATTGTGGCTTCCGACGGTCATAAACTGATGCGTTTACGCGTTCATTCCGTTCAATCAAATGAACGCGCTTCGTTCATATTACCCCGCAAACCGGCCAACCTGCTCAAAAGCCTGCTAATTAAAAATTCAGATAGCGTCACCGTTTCGTTTGACGAAAATAACGTGTTTGTGAAAACCGCAGCCTTTGAGATGATTTGCCGACTGATAGAAGGACGTTATCCAAACTACAATGCTGTGATACCCGTCGACAACCCGAATTTAGCAACGATAGACCGGATATCGTTACTGGCGGCTTTAAAGCGCGTATCTGTTTTTGCCAATCAGGCAAGCGGATTAGTGAAGGTGGAAATGGCTGAAAACCAGATTTCCATATATGCTCAAGACATCGATTTCTCTACATCCGGCGAAGAAAAAGTAATATGTCAGTATACGGCGACACCTTTGGAAATCGGATTCAAGGCTTCCTGTTTGATTGATATTCTTTCAAACATCTCTTCTGATAATGTGATATTACAGCTTGCTGATTCTTCACGCGCGGGTGTAATGGTGCCGGAAGAGAACAAGGAAAACGAGGACTTGCTAATGTTGTTGGTGCCATTGTTGTTAAGTGATTATTAATAGCTGTCAGATGCAACTTAATCTGAAAAGGCCGCTTGTATTCTTTGATTTGGAAACTACCGGCGTTAATACGGAGAAAGACCGGATTGTTGAGATTTCGTATCTGAAGGTTATGCCGGACGGGAAGGAAGAAAGCAAGACATGGCGCGTCAATCCCCAGATGCCGATACCGCGACAAGCTACCACTGTTCACGGTATTACCGATGAGGATGTAAAAGATTGTCCTGTTTTTGAGGAGATAGCCGCATCGCTTGCTGAACGGATTGAAGGTTGCGATCTGGCCGGATTTAACTCAGACCGGTTTGATATCCCGCTATTGGCTGAAGAGTTCCTGCGAGCCGGAATAGATTTTGATTTACGCAAACGAAAATGTGTCGACGTATTGACTATTTACCACAAGATGGAGCCGCGCAATTTGAAAACGGCATACAAATATTATTGCGGAAAAGAACTAACGGACGCCCATCAGGCAGAAAATGATACGCGGGCGACATACGAGGTGCTTTTATCGCAATTAGACAGGTATCCTGAGCTTGAGAATGATATTGATACACTTTCATCTTATTCGAACGTTGCGAATTTTATCGATTTTTCCGGCCGGATGAAATATGACGAAAACGGGAAAGAAATCTTTAATTTCGGGAAATATAAAGGGCAGTTAGTAGGTGAAGTGATGAAAAAGGACACAGGTTATTATAGCTGGATCATGCAAGGCGATTTTTCGCTCGATACGAAGAAGAAACTTACGGAAATCGTTTGTCGGGGCGAAGGGGCGAATGGGCGAAAGGGCGAATGCACGAAGGGGCGAATGCACGAAGGGGCGAAGGGGGGAACCTGAAAACTGAAAACTGAAAACTGAAAACTACTCAATGCTACAAGGGAAAAAAATCATTCTTGGGATAACAGGAAGTATTGCGGCTTACAAGGCAGCTTTTCTTATACGTGCGTTAGTAAAGAAAGGGGCTGAGGTTCAGACTGTAATAACGCCCGCAGGGAAAGAATTTATCACCCCGCTGACCTTGGCTACATTGAGTCGACGACCTGTTATCTGTGATTTTTTTTCGAATCGCGACGGGGTCTGGAACAGTCATGTTGACCTTGGACTTTGGGCTGATTTGATGCTAATCGCACCTGCAACAGCAGCCACCATTGGTAAAATGGCTTGTGGAATCGCAGATAATATGCTTATTACTACTTATTTATCGTGCAAAGCGCCAGTTTTTATAGCGCCTGCTATGGACCTCGACATGTATGCGCATCCCTCTACTCAGCAAAACTTAGACAGGTTGCGTTCGTTCGGTAATTATATCATTGAACCGGCGAGCGGTTATTTAGCCAGCGGACTGGAAGGAAAAGGAAGAATGACCGAACCTGATGAAATCGTGGAAACGCTGGAAGTTTTTTTTGCATCACAAAATGAGCTATTGAAAAAAAAAATATTGATTACGGCTGGACCTACATACGAAAAGATCGATCCTGTCCGTTTTATTGGTAATTATTCATCAGGGAAAATGGGTTTTGCTTTTGCAGAAGCCTGCGCCAAGAGAGGCGCTGATGTGACCCTTATCACAGGGCCGACGTCTATTCAAAAGTTTAAACCTGCGATCCGCCGATTTGACGAGGCTTCGGGGGATGAAAGCGCTCCTTCGGTTCCACAGGCAATCCGCCGGATTGATGTTGAATCGGCGGATGAAATGTATGATGCTGTCTTAGAGGTTTTTCCAATGTGTGATATGGCGATATTATGTGCGGCTGTTGCTGATTACAAGCCTGTCCGGCAAGCTGTTGACAAGATAAAAAGCGAAAATCAGGATGAATTAACGCTTACGCTTGTTCGGAATAAAGACATTGCCGCAACATTGGGGAAGATGAAGTTACCGCATCAGACGCTTGTCGGCTTTGCGCTTGAAACGAAGGATGGACTTGCGAACGCCAAAGAAAAATTGCTTCGTAAGAATTTGGATGTGATAGCGCTTAATTCGCTACACGATGAAGGAGCAGGTTTCGATTGCGATACCAACAAAGTGACGTTGATTGATAAGACTGGAATTGTAACCGACATCCCGTTAAGTTCAAAGATGAAAGTAGCGGAGGCTGTTATTAGTTATTTAGATAACCCGAAAGGGATTTTATAATGGTAGAAATAATGTTATGTTTATTTTTGGATTGCTTCGCAGGCTTGCAATAATGGTGTTTCTGTTTTGTGTTTTAGGCGTTGTGTACGGGCAGGAGTTGTATGCTACCTTAGAGGTCAACAGCGATAAGATTCAAGGTTCGGATAAGCAGATATTCAACACCTTACAACGATCATTGACCGAGTTTATCAATAATAAAAAATGGACGACGGCCACATTTAACCAAAACGAGCGCATCGACTGTAGTTTTATGATTGTAATGAATACAATGGAAGGTAACCGGTTTAGCGCAGAGATTCAGGTCTCGGCGCGTCGTCCGGTCTATAATTCCAACTATCAAACGCCGATTTTCAATTACCGAGATACGGAATTTGATTTTGAATATACGGAATTTGAGCCGCTTGAATATATGGAGAATTCGTTGAACAGCAACCTGACCGCAACCATTATTTTTTATATCTATATGGTACTTGGGTTTGATTTCGCAAGTTTTGCGCCTAATGGCGGACAACCCTATTTTCAGCAGGCGCAACAGATTGTTACTCTGGCGCAATCACAACCGGGATGGACCGGATGGACGGCTTTTGCCAACCGGCGCAACCGTCATGCACTGGCGACGGCGTTGACTGAAACACAGGGAAGTGTGTTTCATACGATGTGGTATACCTATCATCGCAAAGGATTGGATGAAATGGCTGCAAATGCAGATCGCGGCAGGACAAACTTGATAGCAGCCCTTCCTGCATTAAAAGAATTGAAAAGCACGCGTCCCAATTCAATATTAATACAGTTATTCAGTGAATGTAAGTTAGATGAAACGATTCTCGTTTATTCGAAAGCAACTACACAAGAGAAACAGGAGGCGATCAAACTTTTTACCGATCTATTTCCGACAGCGACTTCCCGCTTTGAATCCTTAAAGCAATAACCCATGTTAAAATCTTTGTATATAAAGAATTATGTGCTGATTGACGAATTAGATATACATTTTGAGGATGGATTTTCGGTTATTTCCGGCGAGACAGGAGCTGGGAAATCGATTATTTTAGGCGCTTTATCGTTGGTTTTAGGCGAAAGGGCTGATTCGAAAAGTATTCAGACAGGCAGCGATAAATGTCTCATTGAAGCCTTATTTGATATCTCCGCTTATCAATTGAAGTCGTTTTTTGAAGAAAATGACCTCGAATATGAAGAGACTGTGTGTCTGTTTCGACGTGAATTATATCGTAACGGCAAATCGCGCGCATTTATTAACGATTCACCAGCGCCGCTTTCAATCATAAAAAATTTAGGAAGCCGGCTGATTGACATTCATTCCCAACACCGCAACCTATTGTTGACTGATGTACGGTTTCAATTAAATATCGTTGATTTATTGGCGAAAACAGATAAACAATTATCTGTATACCGCAAAGAATACGAAGAATATTTGGCTGTTTGTAAGACATTGGAAACGCTTCGGGAGAAAGCGCATAAAACGAAAGAGGAAGAGGGATATCTCCGTTTTCAATATGATGAGCTTACAGCCGCCCGATTACAGGCAGGCGAGCAGGAAATGCTTGAACGTGAGTTGAATATGCTGACACATTCAGAAGAGATAAAAGCCGCCTTATTTAAAGTTACCGAACTGCTGAATGGCGACAATCAATCGGTGATTAGTTCGCTTCGGGAGGCGCTGAGTTCGGTTGAACAGGTATCACATCATTTTCAAAAAGCGGTCGGTTATGCGGAACGAATCCGTTCGGCTTATATTGAATTGTACGATCTATCATTGGAAACGAATGGTTTGAAGGATGATATTGATTTCAATCCGGAGCGACTCGGCTATGTGAACACTCGAATCAACACACTCTATTCCTTGCATCAAAAGCACAGGGTAGGTTCGGTCGATGACCTGATTACCAAACGGGATGCTTTCGGCGCACAGCTCGCTCAGATCGATTCGTTTGATGAAGAACTCGACCGTCTTTCCCAAATAAAACAGGAGATATACGGGTCGCTTATTCAAAAAGCGGCCGAAATAACGGCGTTACGTAAAAAGTCCGTTAAAACAATCGAACATCAGCTTACCCGCCGGATGATTATGTTAGGCGTTCCCAACACCCATTTTCAAATCGTTTTTACCGACAAGTCAGTCCCAACCGCAGATGGGATGGACGACGTCAACTTTCATTTTGCAGCCAACAAAAATGAGCCTTTGAAACCTGTCGCCCAGACGGCGTCCGGAGGCGAGATTTCACGTTTGATGCTATGTTTAAAGTCGATGATGGCAGGTTATTCTGCGCTTCCGACTATTATTTTTGATGAAATAGATACGGGTGTATCCGGTGAGATAGCAGACAAAATGGCAGGTATCATGCAGGATTTAGGGGAAAAAATACAGGTGATCTCCATCACACATGTACCTCAGATTGCAGCCAAAGGGAAAACGCATTACTCTGTGTATAAAGAAGATACACCTGAACGAACCTTAACGAATATTCGCCGTTTATCCGATTCGGAACGAATCGAAGAAATAGCCCGCATGTTGAGCGGCTCGGAAAAAAGCCAAGCCGCATTCGACAATGCCAGAGCCTTGCTTAGGATATCCACATAAAAAAAACGGGCATATATGCCCGTTTTTTTTATGTGGATATTTTTGTTCACCCATTCATGGAAGCAAGAAATTCCATATTATCGACAGTATGTTCCATTTGTTTCTTAACAAACTCCATGGCTTCGATTGAATTCATATCCGATAGATATTTGCGCAATATCCACATCCGGTTGATAGTAGCCTCATCCTGTAACAGGTCGTCGCGTCGCGTACTGGAGGCCATAATATCGACAGCAGGATAAATTCTCTTATTCGATAATTTACGGTCTAATTGCAGTTCCATATTACCTGTACCTTTAAATTCTTCAAAGATCACCTCGTCCATTTTAGAACCTGTTTCTGTCAATGCTGTGGCTAAAATGGTAAGGCTTCCGCCATTTTCAATATTACGAGCAGCCCCGAAGAAACGTTTTGGTTTCTGCAGCGCATTGGCGTCGACGCCGCCTGACAACACTTTACCTGATGCTGGCTGAACGGTGTTGTAAGCGCGTGCCAGACGGGTAATCGAATCGAGCAAGATAACGACGTCATGGCCACATTCGACAAAACGTTTTGCTTTGTTTAGAACAATATCTGCAATTTTCACATGTCGTTCCGCCGGTTCATCGAATGTGGAAGCTATCACTTCAGCATCTACGCTACGCGCCATGTCAGTCACCTCTTCCGGGCGTTCATCGATTAGAAGCACGAACATGTACACTTCAGGATGATTGGAGGCTATCGCGTTGGCAATATCTTTCAAAAGCATTGTCTTACCTGTTTTCGGTTGAGCGACAATAAGCCCGCGTTGACCTTTTCCGATAGGGGAGAATAAATCGACTACACGTACCGAAATATGGTCATAAACTTTGTGCGACCGTCTTGCTGTAAGCATGAATTTCTCTTCCGGGAAAAGGGGTGTCAAATGGTCAAACGGTACGCGGTCGCGTACTTCTTCCGGGGTATAACCGTTTATTTTATTCACCGTCACCAACGGGAAATACTTTTCAATCTCTTTTGGAGGCCTGATAGGTCCCTCCACTAAATCGCCGGTTTTAAGTCCAAACAATTTCACTTGCGCTTGTGATACATAAATATCGTCTGGAGAGGCAAGATAATTATAATCGGAAGAACGTAAAAACCCGTATCCGTCCTGTACTATTTCCAAAACACCCGTACCTGAAAGGATACCTTCAAAGTCGTATGTCCGGTCGGGTTCAACCGGTACAGGTTGCTGGCGTTGGTTTTGATTGTTATTAAAATGCAGTTTTACCTGACGGTTCTGATTCTGATTCTGAACCTGGGGTTGTTTGCCGCTTGAATCGGTAGCGGGAGAAGCGGGAGAAGCAGGGGGTAGCACTTCTTGTTTCTTTTCAGCTACCGGCATTATGGGTATCACTAAGTCTAACATCGAATTGGACGCATTTTTATGCTTGAAAATAACACGTTTTGGATTGTCTTGGACAGATTTATCGGTTTGTTTATCAACTATTTCTGTTTCGACATTTTCCTCTTTATTATCACTATTCTGTTCGGGTGCGGGTGGTAGCGCCACCTTTTCGGGTTCAATAACCTCTATATCAGTCTTTTGAACCGTTTTACCCATACCGCTAAACTGAACTTTTTGAGGTTGGAGTTCTGGTTGTTTTTTCGGAATGATAATCGTTTTTTCTTTCCGTGGACGTCCTCTTTTCGCTTTTTCGGGCGCTTCCGCCGGGGTAGGGATTTCTTCTTTGGGAGGGGTCACCGTCGCAGGTGTTGTAATATTTTTTACCTGTTCCGTCCTTATTGTTGACAGTTGATTTTGACCTTGTAAAACTGATGCGCCGGATTGAGGGGCATCCTCGGTTTTGATTGTTGGCGGTTGCTTACGATTCTGTAAGTCTGATTTTCCGGAATGGGTTACTGTCTCTGTTTTGATCGTTGGGGTACTCTCTTTTACTACTGATTTACCGGAAAGTGGTTCTGCCCCGATTTTAATATTTGCGGGACGATCATTACTTTGTAAAAATGTTTTACCGGAACGGTATTTATCATCCGTTTTGGTTGTTTGCGGATGGTTTTGACTTTTCTCAGTCGGTTTATTAGCGCTTGGTTCCAAATCAGTTTTATTTTTAGGGGGACGACCTCGTACTTGTTTCGCTGACTTTTCGTCGTTGTCTTCTGCTTCAATTTTTTCTTTTGGTGGACGACCTCTGCGTTTTGGCTCCGAATCATTTTCCGAATTTTTGCTTTGATTATCGGATTGTGAAGTAGCCTGTTTGCTTTTGGTTTGCTTATCATTGGCTCTTTTCGCTTTCCTTTCTTTTCGGAGCGCTTCTTTTTTTACCTGTTCTACGGCAGCAGTAATAGCCTGTTCGTCAAGTATTTTATAAACTAACTGTTGCCTATGAAAGGTTTTTATATTTGGTATGCCCAAAGTTTGGGCAATCTCCTCTAACTCGGATAACTGCTTCTCCGTTAATTCCTGAATCTTGTATTTTTGCATATAAATATATATAATAAATAAGTTCTTTTAAAACGTAAATCATTAAATTTGCGGTTCATTACTACACTTTTCGTAAAAGAAATAATAGAAATGATAGGATTGATTTGTATCAAAATATAGCGAGAATCAAAAGTATACAAAAACCTGTTGATTTTACTTAAATGAGGCTATTTTCTGTTTCTATCAAAAATTGTCTAAAATAAGACTAAGACGGTGCAAAGATACGATATATTTTTATTATGTACAATTATTTTTCAAAATAATTTATGATGAGGGCGAATTTTGTATTATTATCAATACGGAACCGGTTATCAATGCGTTCACCAACAATCCAGATAATATCATTTTTGCTGCACAACAACCATGTTTTGTTTTTCCGGTAGAGACTGAATTTGTGGTCGGTAAAATAATCGCTCAACTTTTTACGCGCTTTCATACCGAAAGGAATAAACCGGTCGCCTGTACGCCATTTTCTGAGGATAAGCGGGAAGTGAATCTTTTCATAATCAAAAGTGGCTGTAAAAGGTGATTTATCAATCTCAAACGGACTGTATATTTGGATTTTACTGATAGACAGGGGAATGGGAAGATGGGATAAATCCATATCGTTTTCATCTATGAGGTACGTTTCCGTATTTTTATCCGGTTTTTTATAGATGAACAGGCAGTCCCTGTCTTTCAATAGCTGATAATCGCTATCGGGAGCGTCGAATTGTTTCCCTGATTCACCCGGTAGCGAGTGAAAAATTGATGACGCCTGTTGGCATGTAAACCCAAAAGGCCGAATAAGTTCATACAGGATGGTTTTAGGGGCGGGCAAACCGGAAAATTCGTCTATATCAATACGAATGAAATCATGCGCCGCCCCGCTATTTACAAGCAATTTTTTTTTGGCGTTTTCTATCGTGTGCAGATAGATCGCTTCGACGTCTTTCAGATGTGCCGACGTCCGTTCAAGCGCTGATTCGATGGAAGGGTTTATTTCTTTCATCATCGGAATCAGTCGCAAACGAATGATGTTGCGCGTAAACTCATCTGATTGATTGGAGCTGTCGTCAACAAATGGAAGGGAATTTTCTGCAATAAACCGGTTTATTTCGTTTTTACCCACACAGAGCAAGGGGCGAACGATCCAACCGTTTTTGGGTCTCATGCCGCACAGACCGCGTATGCCGGTTCCGCGTATCATGTTCATAAGCATTGTTTCGTTGCTGTCGTCGCGATGGTGCGCTATTGCGATAGCCTGCGCATCATATTTTTGTCGTAAGGTTTCAAACCATGAATACCGTAACTCGCGCGCCGCCATTTCTATCGAAAGATGATGCCCTGCAGCATACGCTCTTGTATCGAAGTCAATTTTTTCGAATGGACTACCCAATTGTCCGGCGAATTGTCTGCAAAATATTTCATCGCGGTCGGATTCCCCTTCGCGAAGGTGGAAATTACAATGCGCAGCGATGCATTTATATCCCAACCGGTTGAGTATAAACAATAAAGAGACGGAATCGCTTCCGCCGCTAAAACCCACAATCACAGGTTTGTCCGCAGTCAGCAGGCCGTTTGTCCCAATATATGATTTTATTGTACGTATCACTTCCTTCTCATAATCGTCATTGGTAGCCAGGATACTATCTTCGTCATTGCGAGCCTGCGAAGCAATCCAGAAGCAATCAGATAAAACTCAACACTTCTGGATTGCATCGTACCTCGCAATGACGGGTGTACCGTTCGCCCCGTTCGTGCGTTCCCCCGTTCGCCCGTTCGTGCGTTCGCCCCTTCGTGCGTTCGCCCGTTCGTGCGTTCGCCCCTTCGTGCGTTCGCCCCTTCGTGCGTTCGCCCCTTCCCCCCTTTCACCCCTTATTGCATATTCGCAAGTTCCGGGTCTATCATAATCCGTCCGCAGTATTCGCAAACAATGATTTTCTTATGTAGTTTGATGTCCAACTGTTTTTGGGGTGGTATTTTGTTGAAGCAACCGCCACAAGCGTCGCGTTCGATATTCACTACGGCTAAACCGTTACGGGCGCCTTTGCGGATGCGTTTGAAAGCGTTCAAAAGGCGTGGTTCGATATTCTCTTCAATGGTTTTAGCCTTGTCGCGAAGTTTTTCTTCTTCATGACGTGTCTCTGTTACGATTTCATGCAACTCTTTTCTCTTTTGTTCAAGGTCGATCTTTCGTCCGTCGAGCACCTCTTTAAAATTAGAAATACTTTCCTTCTTTTGTTTGATGGCGACATTAAATTCTTTTATTTTCTTTTCCGAAAATTCAACTTCAAGCTCTTGAAACTCAACTTCTTTCGAAAGATTATCAAATTCCCGGTTGTTACGTACCTGTTCTAATTGTCCTTTATATCTTTCTATCAACAGTTTCGAATCGGATATTTTATTGCGTTGTCCTATGACATTGCTTTCCTGGTCTTGTATTTCCGCCTGAAACTTATCCAAGCGCGTTTTCAGACCGGCTATTTCATCTTCCAGGTCTTGCACTTCCAACGGGAGTTCACCTCGTAGCGTTTTAATTTTATCAATCTCCGAAACGACGGATTGAAGTTTAAATAACATAGATAGTTTTTCTTCAACCGTAAACTCTTTCATTTCTTTACTTTTGGGTAAAATCGTCTCAATTGACGCTGCTGGTTCAAACGAAGGGGTTTCAATTCTATCTTTTTTAGCGTTTACAGATTTTTTAGAAACGGTTTTCTTGTTCGTTTCCTCTTGTTTTGACTCTTCAACCTGTTGTTGCATTGATGCTTTAGCATCTCTAAAACTCACTTTCTTCGTTACTTTCTCAGCTTCATTCTTATCTGCTGTGGCTTCAGTCTTTTTTGCCATGCTTATAAATATTTAATTGGGTTTGAATTAATTATCGAATTTTGAACGGCAAAGGTAGGAAATTTTTCTGATATTACATGAAAAAATATATTTTTCGCACAAATTTCACTTTCATAATGTCCTGTCACGGCGAGTAGGATTTTATTATCCACATCGTAAAAATCATTGTATTTCACTTCGCCGGTAATGTAAATATCGGCTCCGGCCGCTATTGCCGGTTGGATAAGAAAAGCGCCGCTACCGCCGCATATCGCTACTGTTCGTAATTTGCGTCCTGTCAGTGATGAATGTTTCAGACATTCCACCTGCAAGATATCTTTTATTCGTTGCAGAAAAATCAGTTCATCTTCCCATTCGGGCAGATTACCGATGATGCCACTTCCTGCCTGTTCCCATTCGTTTTCTAAGGCATAGAGGTCGAAAACCGGTTCTTCATAAGGATGTACAGACAGTAACGATCGGATTACCGACGATTTAAGATAAGCAGGGAACACTGTTTCGATACGTATTTCTTCTTCTGTATGCATTTTCCCGATTTCCCCGCAGTAGGGATGACTGTTTTCCAATGCTAAAAAGGTGCCTTGCCCTTCGGTGTTGAAACTGCATGAGCTGTAATTACCGATGTGCCCTGCTCCGGCTTTAAACAAGGCTTTGCGTAATTTCTCAGCCGCATGGTCGGGGATAAATGTCACTAATTTTAGCAGGCGGTTTTTGAGAGGGCTTAATATACGGACGTCTTCTAAACCGAACAACTCCGCCAAATGAAAGTTGAGACCTCCTGTCGCATTGTCCAAGTTGGTATGTGCGGAATAGATGACAATATCGTTTTTGCACGCCTTTATCATACACCGTTCGACATAATTTTTTCCAGTGAGCGACTTGAAAGGTTTGAAAGCTAACGGATGATGGGAAATAATCAGGTTACATCCTGCGTCGATGGCTTCGTCCACAATTTCTTCCGTCACATCCAAACAAAGCAACGCTCCGGTAGCCTGCTGTTCGACATCGCCAATCTGAACCCCCGCATTATCAAAGTCTTCCTGCAAGCTCAACGGCGCAAGAAGTTCTATTTCATTCAGTATGTCCTGGATAGTCATGTTAGTTTTCAGTTTTCAGTTTTCAGTTTTCAGTTTTCAGTTTTCAGTTTTCAGTTTTCAGTTTTCAGTTTTCAGTTTTCAGTTTTTTTTCACTTCGTGAAAAAAAACTTCGCCCCTTCGCCCCTTCGCCCGTTCGCCCCTTCGCCCCTTCGCCCGTTCGCCCCTTCGCCCCTTCGCCCGTTCGCCCCTTCGCCCCTTCGCCCGTTCGCCCCTGCATATTAAATTGACTGCGTCAATTTAATATGCAGTTCCTTAAGCTGCGCCTCATCGAGGACAGATGGCGCGTCGAGCATCATATCGCGACCGGAATTGTTTTTCGGGAAAGCGATACAGTCGCGAATCGAATCAAGACCCGTAAACAGCGACACCATCCGGTCTAAGCCAAACGCGATGCCTCCATGCGGAGGAGCCCCGTATTTGAAGGCGTTCATCAGAAACCCGAATTGCGCCTGCGCCTTTTCTTCGGTGAAGCCAAGCAGACCAAACATGCGTTTTTGCAGTTGACTGTCGTGGATACGGATAGAACCACCACCAACTTCCACACCGTTGATAACCAAATCGTAGGCGTTGGCGCGGACTATTCCGGGATTACTCTCCAGCAAAGGGATGTCTTCCGGCTTAGGCGAAGTAAACGGGTGATGCATTGCGTAATAACGCTGCGTTTCTGCATCCCATTCCAACAGCGGGAAATCGACTACCCAAAGACAGACAAACTTATTTTTGTTACGCAACCCTAACTGGTTTCCCATTTCCAAGCGTAGTTCGTTCAACTGTTTACGCACCTTATTCGGTTCATTGCCGGCAAGTATAAGTAGCAGGTCGCCAGGTTGCGCGTTAAAAGTCGCCTTCATCTTTTGCAGCGTTTCCTGCGAATAAAACTTGTCAATACTTGATTTCACGCTCCCGTCGGCTTCGATGCGCGCATACACCAGACCTTTCGCTCCAATCTGGGGTTTTTTGACGAAGTCGGTAAGTGCATCTATTTGTTTGCGTGTGTAAGAAGCGGCGTTATCGACTTTAATACCGCCGATATATGCGGCTTCATCCATTAAAGAAAAACCGAAACCTTTCAGTATGTCCATCAACTCGACCAACTTCATGCCGAAACGGAGGTCAGGTTTATCCGTACCATACAGTTTCATCGCTTCGTTCCATGTCATACGCGGGAAGTTCTCTTTGAATGTAATATTTCGTATCGTGCTGAAAAGATGTTTCGTCAGCCCTTCAAATGTTTGCAGTACATCTTCCTGCTCGACAAAGGACATTTCGCAGTCGATCTGCGTAAATTCCGGTTGCCGGTCGGCGCGCAGGTCTTCGTCGCGAAAACATTTGACAATCTGGAAATAGCGGTCGAACCCCGAAACCATTAACAACTGTTTCAGCGTTTGCGGCGACTGGGGTAGGGCATAGAACTGCCCCGGATTCATGCGCGCAGGAACGACAAAATCGCGCGCCCCTTCCGGCGTTGAATTGACGAGCACAGGCGTTTCGACCTCCAGAAACTTCGCTTCACTCAGGTAACGCCTTGTTTCAAAAGCCATCTTTTGCCTTACCTCCAGATTCTTACGCACCACGTTACGTCGCAGGTCCAAATACCTGTATTTCATACGCAGGTCATCGCCGCCATCGGTTTCATCATCGATAGTAAACGGAGGGGTAAGCGCCGGATTCAATACGTTCAACACCGAAACGACGACTTCAATCTCGCCTGTCATGATATGGATATTCTTATTGGAACGTTCCTTCACGACACCGGTGGCCTGAATGACAAATTCACGCCCTAATTTATTAGCCTGTTCGCAAAGAGAGGCGTTCACCTGTTCATTAAACACAAGCTGAGTAATGCCATACCGATCGCGTATGTCAACAAACGTCATCCCCCCCATATTACGTATTTTCTGAACCCAACCGGCTAACGTAACTAATTGTCCTTCATCCTTTAGACGTAATTCCCCACAAGTCTTTGTCCTGTACATAATAATATATTCTTTTAAGATTCGACAGTAAAAAATTTTTGCAAAAGTAAGAATAATCCGTAAAAATACAAAAAAGAATTTGGAATTATAAAAATAATACTTATCTTTGCAACCGTTTTACGAAATAATTCAGCTCAATTCATTGGAAGTGTGGGTGAGTGGCTGAAACCAACAGTTTGCTAAACTGTCGTACGGGTAACCGTACCGGGGGTTCGAATCCCCCCGCTTCCGCAAAAAAGTCATCTTCCTAACCGGAAACCCAAATAGTTATAACGTAAATCGGGGGCGATGAAGCCGCGATAAGTAACGGTTACCCCCTTCTCGCCACTGTTCCAACCGCCTCCGCGAACCACGCGGTAAGTACCGGATACAGGGCCTGTCGGGTCGGTTTGCGTATCACTGTCATATTCGCCATACCAATCGCCACACCATTCAAGCACATTACCGCTCATGTCGTAAATTCCTAATTCATTGGGCGATTTCAGACCCGCAGTTTGCGTACCGTAACCTTCATCTCCCCTTGTTTGACTTGGGATATTATTCCAATACCAGGCGACAGATTCAATATCATTGCCACCGCTATACCTGAAGCCCTTACTGCTGTTGCCGCCGCGCGCCGCAAATTCCCATTCGGCTTCGGTAAGGAGACGGTATTTTTTGCCTGTCAAGTTGTTCAACCGGCTGATGTATTCTTGCACTTCGTTCCAGCTCACATTTTCAACCGGCAGGCTGTCGCCAGTGAAATAAGAGGGATAAACGCCCATGACAACCCTCCACTGCGCTTGCGTTACTTCGTATTTGCCGATGTAAAAATCGCTGACAGAAACCTGATGGGCAGGCATTTCATCATCGTAACAATCGTCTGAAGTACAACCCATCATAAAGTCGCCACCCTGAACAAAAACCATTTCCGGTTCGATAGTACTAAGTGTCGGGAACGACTGTTCTATTATCACCTGACGTGTTAGATTTTCAGCTGTGACAGTCAAAGTAGCGCTACGGGCGCCGCCGGTTAAGTTTTCGGTAACGGATACCGATATCTCGGTATTCCCATCGCCTGTCGAGGGTTCGACAGTACACCAGGATTGATTGGAAGTAATATTCCATTCAAGTTTGGAAAAGACATCGAAATGGAATGTAGCTTCCTGAAACTCAACTTCTATCAGTGCAGTAGAGACCTCAAGCGGGGGAGGCTCTGTTTTAAACAGGTAAAGCGTTGAATTGATGGTTGTACCTTCGGAAGTCGTAATATAAGCCTTGTAATAATAATAAGTGTTACTGCTTAGATCAGTCAGCATCAATGAAATATTACCGTTAGCGATATTTGTTGTAGTCACTTCCGGAGAATCCTCCGGCAGCGATGAATTAGGGTCATAAATCACACCCGCTTTTTGAACTGTTCCCGCAAGGCTAATGGAAAAAGTACATTTAGCCGTAGTCTCGGTTATTTCGCTAACTGTCAAATCGGTTATTTCCGGCGATTCGACCACTTGATCCGGCTCTTTATCTTTACAACTCCAGCAATGTAGTAGAAATAAGTTACTTATGATAAAGATTATCATGGATGACTTGGCATTGATCACTCGATTCACTTTTTTTTGGTTTGTCATAAGAAAATAAAATTATGAGTTATGATTACTTCTTTCAAAACATCCGCAAAGATAAAGGATTTTTGATGAAAAAAGAAAAATTTGAAAAAAAACAACATTACATGGGAGTGCGGACGTCCCGTCCGCATTGTGCGGGCGAGACGCCCGTACTCCCTGATTTTTATGTCAATTCCTCCGTCCCCCTGACATAAAGGCTACGAAACCGCCGTTTTCGGCCATTTCGACTGTGAGCGTATTTTCGTTTTCGATTGAAACCGTACGAATAAGACATTGATTAAACGGGTCGGTCTTGTCGTCTTCACAAAGCAATAACGACTTGTAGCTTTCTTTTAGAAAATCGAGCGAGACAGTAACTTTTCGGGCTGCTCCGGCATTGAGCGCTCCGATTGTCCATTTTTGCCCTTTGCGACGTGCGATGACAATGTACTCACCCGGATATCCGGATAGATATTTGGTTTCATCCCAACTGGCTTCTATTTCTTGCAAAAAAGGTCGTGCGGGCGAATCGGGATAAATTTCCGGTTTGTCACACATTACCACCCAGCCGCTTTCGTAAACAAAAGGAAGCGCCGTTTCGTGCGCATAAGTAGTGATACGCCGCGGCGTGGAATAAGCGGTAGGCGTATAATCCATGGGGCCTATTACATTGCGCGTATAAGGGATTGTGGCATTGTGTTGAGGGGTGGGAATGTCATTGTTAGAGGCAAAAAGGTAATATTCAGCCCCTTTGACACCTTCCTGCGTCATCAGGTTGGGATAGGTGCGACGTTCGCCGCGCGGGGTATATTCGCCGTGGAAGCTGACTAACAGTTTATGTTTGGCGGCATCTGTGAGGCAGGCTTGCCTGAAATTACAGGCTTTTTGCGTAAACGAATTGACGAAATCGATTTTAATGCCGTCAACGCCCAAGTCTTTGTATTTTCCAAAAATAAAAGCGCGTTTTTCGGGCGTATCCAAGTTGCGGCGTTCATCCCAGCCGTAAACCAATACGCCTCGTTCGCGGGCATAACCGGTTACCTCATTAATCCATGGCGTAGTGAGCCATTGTTCACGGGCATAATCGGGCGAACCTATCAGCGACACATCAAATTCAAGGACATTCCATGTCATAACCTGCGCCATGTCGATGTAGCTTTTCAACAACTCCTTGTCGCCGTTGGCATGGTTATTACCCCACCAGGGGAATACAGCCACGCCCGGTTTTATCCATGACGGGTCGTCAATTACGGAAGGCGGATTCAGGTTCTCGGTCATGATGCTTTCCACGATAGCGCCGGGGGTATCGCCAACGATCATCATCCGCCAGGGTGTCGCCCATTTGGGGAAGGCTATCACAGCGTTTACGTCCTCAACAACCACCTTAGCCCACGGATTTCTATTTATCCAGTCGCCTCGTTCCAACTCAGGGTATGTCGTTGTCAGCGAAAAACGCCCATCGCCTTGGTATCCTGAGAGGGCTACGGCAGCAGAACGCCCCAGTACGTCGGCTTCATGTATAAGCAGCCATTGTCTATCGGGCGTCTCCACTAAGGCAGGCAGCAGGTAAAGCGGTTTGGTCATCTCCGCAGGGACACGTTTGAGGTAATATCCCTCAGCATCGTTCCGGTATTCCATTGCCCAAACGTTAGATGTTTCAGGTATGACCAATGTGGTACGTTCTTCTACCGCCCGCATGGTCTCGTCATTGTCGAAAGCATATCGAAAAGCGATTCCATCATTATAGGCGCGCACTAACAGACGCATGATATTTCCATCATTGTTGGAATAACTGACTGTCATTTCGTTAGCTTTGTTATGATAAAGACTCACTTTTCCGGTAGGGAGCGTATACTCTTCATCGATGGTGGCAAAAGAGACACTTTTTCGCTTTAACTTACCGGTAAAATCGTAATTTTCTTTTTCAAAGGCCATACCTCCGATTTGCCACAAGGCAACCTCCGAGCCTTGCAGGGATACTTTCAATAACAACAGGTTTTGCTCCTGTACGATGCGCGCCGCTACGGCGCCATCCGGCGATACTACTTTATCATCGCTACTGCATCCTATTAATAATGCGATTACTAAAATTAGCAGTAAAGCACGCAAAGAAGATGCAAAGTACGCAAACCTTTGCGCCCCTTGCGGGAAGAGAAAGCGCCCTTTTTTTACTCTTTTTCCCTTTTTACCGCCGAACCCCATAGTGCATAATATATTATATATAATTCTCCAAGGACGACAATCGTCCATGTCCAGCGCCAGACACCCTGCATTGCGTCGGCGAATATTCCCTGAAAGAGCGGAAGCAACGAACCGCCTATTACACCTATCATAAATACGCCGGAGGCAATAGAGGTGTATTTCCCTAATTGATTCACCGATAAGGTGAAGATGGCTCCCCACATGACCGAATGGAATAAACCCACTATCACTAATAACCAGGGACTGTTGACGGCCATCGCAAGCATGACAAGTATGGCCGAGACAATGGCGGCAAAGGCAAGTTGAGTGTTAGGCAAAATTTTACTTAACGAACCTGAAATCAACCGTCCGACCAACATGCCACCCCAATAAAGCGTTGACATGAGCGCAGGTATGGCGAATTTGATGCCGGCTATTTTTAATGATTCGATGCCGAATATAGAGAATATTTTACCCTTGGCTTCGAGTTCGAGCGCATATAAAAGGATATTCGCCCCTACGCATACCTCTACTCCTACATAGAAAAAAATAGCCACGACGCCCAGTGTCAAATGCCGGAAAGACCATACGCTTTTCTCCAATTTTTCTCCTTTCCCAGCTTTAGTGCCTTCAATGTCGGGAAGACTTAAGCGCGACATCACTACTGCAACTAATGCCATCACCCCCATGAGCGCAATGAACGGCGTCTGCAACTGTGACACCTGCACATCATCCATGGCCAATCCGCCAAAAACTATCCCGGTGACAAAAAACGGAGCGACGGTTGTTCCGACCGAATTGGAAGCGCCGCCGATGTTTAGCCGCTGAACCGGCTGTGTCCCTTTCACATTGCAGGCGGTGAGGTACGGATTGATAACAACCTGAAGAATAGTGGCTGCCGCCCCAACCACAAAAGAGCCTAACAGGAAGATGAAATATCCGTGCGGTATAATGGCTGAACCAATGGTGACGCGCCATTCAGGGAACCTCACCGTATAAAATGATGATAGCCAAAAAATACCCAATCCGCCTACCATAATTAATAAAGCACGAATCAATGTTCCTTTGTATCCATATTTGGTCGCCCACCGGGAGCCGACGCCTCCCATAATCGGATAGGCTAAGAACCAGGCGAAAGAGATAAACGTGGCAAATGTATTTTTCAGATCGCCGGCGCCGCTTAAAAACGCCGATTTTAACGGACCTTGAAACTGTCCGTTAGCGGTCGTCAGGAAACCAATAAAAAAGAATAGCGCTACTAATGTGATAAACGGCGCCAGATAATTTGTTTGAATTTGTTGTTTTGTCATGATAAATTACACTTTAGGTAATGTCCATGGAGCGCGATAGTTAGGCGTCAGGTAGCTGTTAGCTTCCGTGTCGTTAGTAAATTTTTCGCCATCCCAGACTAATTTTTTGCCGGTACGGTACGCGATGTTACCCAATTGCGAGAATTTGGCGATATGCGCTCCGATTTCAATAGAGGCATTCGTGTTGCGGTTACGGTTTTTAATACATTCGAGATGGTTCTTTACGTGCAGGT
>Ga0099364_10002592_pt1 | contig 28703 bp, 15 predicted proteins | sample TergutTh196P3_FD_73070 | JGI IMG/M metagenome (GOLD analysis project Ga0099364, IMG submission 73070) | Microcerotermes parvus P3 segment gut microbial communities from Pointe-Noire, Republic of the Congo - Th196 P3 | ecosystem: Host-associated > Arthropoda: Insects > Digestive system > Gut ... | reverse complement strand
CGACGGTTTTTGATACAGCGTTTTGTATTCGTCGTGAAGACTGTAGTCTATTGCATCTACGGCGAGTTCCGTGTGCAGTTGGCGCGAATTTCCGTCGGCGTCCACGCGGTCCCAGTCATATATGCGGTATGTCACATCGGAGGTCTGCTGAATTTCGGCAAGCAAAATATCTTTGCCGATGGCGTGTACACGCCCAGCCGGAATGAAAAAAACATCGCCACCCGAAACTTTTTCGAAGTTCATAATGTCCTTCAATTTCTTGTCGTTGAGCGCCTGCATGTACTTTTCCTTGTCCATTTTTTGGTTGAAGCCTGCAATCAGACTACTGTCAGCGCCTGCCTCCATCACATACCACATTTCGGTCTTTCCGTACGCATTGTGACGTTGGGCTGACATTTCGTCGTCGGGATGCACCTGAATAGACAGGTCGTCGCGTGCGTCGATGAACTTGACGAGTATCGGAAACTCCACTCCAAAGCGGTCGTATACCTTGTCGCCCACCAAATCGCCCATGTATATTTCAATTAGCTCTTGGAGGTTGTTCTCTTCTAAAAAACCGTTTGAAACAACCGAAATGTTTCCCGCTACGCCCGACAATTCCCAGGATTCAGAGCAAGTCTTTGTCGGATAGTTCTTATTTAGAACAGTTTTTAAACGGTGCCCGCCCCAGATATACCTTTTAAAAATCGGCGCAAATTTTAGCGGATAAAGTGAATTTGTATTATACATTATATTATATATTTATTTTTTCCTTGAAGGTTGTTAAAAAAAAAGACAAAGGTAGGGCTTATTTTTATAAAAAAGATTTTTTTTTGCGAATATCCTCAAAAAAAATATTTTTTTTTTTTGCGAATTAAAAAAATATTATTATCTTTGTACCGTCAAAGATATTTTTCACACTTATTTTGTAAATTTTTGTAAAAAATGGAAATGGCATAGATTATTTTCGTAAAAAGCATTGGACTTTTTATTCTTGTTACTGGAAAATTTGGCGATTAGTAAGGTAGCACACGAAGGGAGAGGGTTTGAGATGTTCACGTGCAGCGTGAACCGGATTGATTTCTTGTGTGCAAGGTTACGCCAAATACCACCAGTGACGGGAGACAAGGTAGAGTTTCGCGCTTTTTTTGATAATCTAATTTGGGTTCTTAATTTGTATAATATAATGTATAATGTATATTGTTTTTTTTAGTTTAGTATTTAATTTTTTGTATGAAAAAGTTTAGAGATTTGTCAATTAATGTAAAAATGTCCCTAATAGTAGGGTTCACAGGACTTGTTGTGATGACCGCCGTTTGCTCGATTTTAATTGTTTCGCAGCGTAGCGAGGTCTATGAAAACTCAACGTCGGCTATAAAATCGTCGGCAGCCCTTGCCGCCGCCAACCTTGCCGAGTACATCAATTCCACAGCGATGTTGCCGCGCTCCTTTGCGCACATAGCGGCAGACATCATCCAGTCGAGCGAAATATCCGCAGAAGAAAAGCGCGGCAAACTGCTCGATGACTTAAGGTATTTCGCCGCCACAGACAGGCGAATAGACAACCTTTGGGCAGTGTTCAAAGAAGATGCCGTAGACGGATTGGACGCTGCATTTGCCGGCACAAGCGGAAACAACGCCGGCGGAGTGTTCATGCCATGGTTTCATAACCGCCAGCTGCGCACCATGCAGGCTGACAGAGCAAACAAACTGTTTGATGTGGTGTCAGAACACAAAAGGGAAGTATTCACAGACGCATATCTGTACGAACTCAGCGGCAGAGAAGAACACTTGTTCAGCCTGTGTATACCGATAATAGTAGATAACGAGATTGTTGGCGTCGTAGGTCGAGATTATTTAGTGTCGCATCTGAGCGATTTGTCTAAAAGATACGACATTACGGGGCAAGGACGACTTGTTTCCTCACAGGGAGTAATCATCGTTCACTCCGACCCGGCGCGTATAGGCGCAATATATGGCGACGGAAATCGCGAAGCCCTCGACGGCATCGCAAAAGGAGACGATTTTGAACTGATTATCCAGTTTCAGGGACGCGAAGAATATAACGCCTTCGTGGTCGTGCAGTTTGGCGAGTGTGAACTCAACTGGTTCTATACCGCCTCAATCTTGACAAGCGAAATATATGCAGCGCTAAATCAGGTTACAATCTATTTGGTTATCCTCGCCATCATTGGCGCGCTCTTCATCGCAAGCATCGGTTTTGTGCTTATCAGATGGATGCTCAAAGATGTTAAAGTGCTCAACAACACGATAGATAAACTTTCGCTGGGGCAAATAAACCAGCAGATTGAAGACAGCAAAAGCCGCGACGAAATTGGCACCATGAAATCCAAACTGTTTCAGTTCGTTGGCTCGCTCAAACGCACTGCAAGTTTTGCCAACAACATCGGACAGGGCAAGTTGGACGTTGACTACGAACTCCTGAGCGATGGCGACGTGCTGGGCAAATCGCTTTTAGAGATGCGTACAAGTTTGCAGACAGCCGAAAGCGAACGTACCGTGCGTTTGCGCGAAGAAGAGCAACGCAACTGGGGGACGGAAGGATTAGCAAAATTTGCCGAAATACTCCGTCAGGACAACGACGACATGGAAGCCCTGTCATATAACGTTATCAGCAACATAGTCAAATATTTGAACGCAAACCAGGGTGGTATATTCATCCTGAACGAAGCCGAAAACGAAGACGAAAAAATATTGGAACTCACCGCATGTTACGCTTACGACCGTAAGAAGTTCGTTGAAAGTAAAGTGCGTCCGGGCGAAGGATTGGTGGGCGCAAGTTTTCTGGAAGGCGAGCCCGTCTACATGACCAACGTTCCCAACGATTACATCAGTATAACGTCCGGTCTTGGCGACGCAAACCCAAAGGCGATTTACATTTGTCCGCTAAAGGTCAACGACGTCATCTATGGCGTTATGGAAATAGCCTCTTTTTCGCAATTAGAGCCGTATCAGCGCGAATTTATCAATAAGGTTAGCGAAAGCATAGCCTCCACGATAGCCTCTGTGCATGTAAACCTTCGCACGTCGAAACTCTTGGAACAGACCAAATTGCAAGCCGAAGAGATGAAGAACGCCGAAGAGGAACTTCGTCAAAACATGGAAGAGATGCAGGCTACGCAGGAAGAGATGCGACGCCACGACAGCGCAAACGAATATCAACTGATGAAGATGGAGTTGCTCGTTGAAGCAGCAAACATAGGACTTTGGGACATGGAGGTTGTGAAGGGCGACCCCGTCAATCCAAACAATACCTTCACCTGGTCAGACGATTTCAGACGGATGCTCGGATATTCGGACAAAAGCGATTTCCCGAACGTCCTCTCAAGTTGGAGCGAAAAACTGCATCCGGACGACAAGGAGCGCACCCTCAACGCTTTTGCAGAGCATCTTACAGACCGCTCGGGACAAACGCCCTACGACCTCGAATACCGTCTGAAAAAGAATGACGGCGAGTATGGCTATTTTCGCGCCTTCGGAGCAACTATACGCGACGAAGAAGGATATGCAACACGCGTAGCAGGCGCTATAATGGACATAACAAAAGAGAAGTTGACAGCCCAGGAAATGCAGGCAACGCAGAACAAAATGCAACAAAGAGAAGTGGAATTGGAAAAGGTGTTGGAAAACAACAAAATGCAAATCAAGAAGTTGGATGTCGTTTTGGAAGCCTCTAATATCGCCCTTTGGGAAAACCAGATTATTGGCGGCGATTTAGACAACCCCAACAATCCGTGGATATGGTCAAACGACATGCGACGTATTTTAGGCTTCAGAGACCATACAGACTTCCCCAATACAGGCGCTTCACTTTGGGACAGAATACATAAGGACGATTTAGACAGAGTAAATAAAGCCTACGAAGAGCATATCAGCGACCGCTCGGGAGCAACGCCCTACGAAGTGGAATACCGCATTGCCAAGAAGGACGGCGAATACATTCACGTCAGCGAAAACGCCGCAACCATGCGCGAATTTGACGGAACGCCGCTAATAGTGCTGGGAACATGGAAAGATATAACACATAGAGTTAAGCGCGATGAAGAACTGCGACGCAATGAAGCAATGCTCGATGAAAAAGTACACTGGTATGAAAACCTGCTTGACGCCTACGAATTGCCTATTTCGGTGACAGATATCGATAAGAAAATCACGTTCCTCAACAAGGCGGCGCTAACTGTTCTTGGAACAACCCGCGCAGAAACATTAGGCAAATATTGTGGAGATGTTTGGGGCGTTGACATTTGTAAGGATGAGCGTTGTGGAATTGAATGTATGAAACGCGGAATAGCAAAATCAACCTTCAAAGTTGGCGACCAAACCTTCACAACTTCGGCAAGTTTTATTATTGATGCAAAAGGCGATAAAGTCGGTCATATAGAAATCGTTAATAACATAACCCAGGAAATGCAGCACGAAGAGGATATGCGACAACACATTGAGGAGTTGCAGGTTATGCAGGAAGAGATGCGCACGACTGAGGAAGCGTTGAAACAACAAGAAAAGGAATTGACCGAACAATTAGAAGAAAAAATGTTTGAAGTAGGTCTGTTCCAAAAAACGATAATGAAGGCTAACAACGTTGTTGAGCTGTCGGTCGATGGTTTCATCACCGATATTAACGACAATATTCTTGCGATATGGGACAATGAGCCTAAATCAATGTTTGTTGGAAAACATGCCGCTCAATTCATTGGCGACGATGTCTACAAAGCCGTTTGGAAGGATATGCAGAAGGGAACGCCTCACGAAAGCGAACAAACTGTTACAATAGAAACAGGCAAATCGTTAGTGTTCCAGCACAAGTTCATGCCCGTACGCGACAAGAAAGGCAAACTGCTGAAAGTGTTGTTGTTAGCGTTTTTAGTACAAAAAACAATAGGATAATTAAGATAAATCTTTATAGCAACCGGCGGCGTAAATGGCGCCGCCGCAGCGATAGAGAGGAAATTAGTTTTCAGTTCTCAGTTTTCAGAATAATGAAGTTACCTCATCCCATTCCATATCAAGGCAGTAAGCGTAATTTGGCAGACCAGATTTTACGCTATTTCCCGGACGAGTTTTATCGTTTGATAGAGCCTTTTGCGGGTTCGGCGGCTATTTCCGTTGCGTCGGCGTTCTACTGTAAAGCCAATAGATTTATACTCAACGATGTAAATCAGCCGTTAATAGCCTTGTGGAACGAAATAATCAACAATCCAACTCAAATCATAAAAAAATATTATGATATCTGGAACGGGCAAATCGGAAATGAGGAGGAATTTTATTATCGTGTTCGCACCAAATTTAATGAAACCAAACAGCCTGAATATCTTTTGTTTTTGTTGGCAAAATGTGTAAAAGCCGCGGTTAGATACAATGCGCTGGGCGCCTTCAACCAAAGCCCCGACAAACGCAGATTGGGTAGAAATCCACAGACCATGCGAAATGACATTTTGCAGGTATCGCAGTTGTTGAAAAATAAGGTGGAACTCTATTCTACAGATTATTCAAGCATTTTGGACAAGGCAACCGAATACGATTTGATTTATATGGACCCGCCTTATCAGGGCACGGGAATAAACGGAGGATTTAACTACGCTGGAAGTATTGATTTTGACGACTTTATAATATCACTTTACAGCCTCAATAAGAAGGACATACCATTTATTTTAAGTTTTGACGGCAGAACAGAAAATAAAACTTATGGTCGTCCGTTGCCCGACGGATTAAATTTGACAAGAATAGAAATCAATGCAGGTCGTTCGACACAGGCAACATTGCTCAACCGGAAGGAATATACTTACGAGGCTATCTATTTATCTCCGGCGCTGCTAAAGAAAATAGACACGAAGAAGATAAAAAATGACACGGGCAGTCCCGCATGGGACGACACTTTATTAACCGTAGGTTTCAACCTACGGAGCAAAAATCAAAAATTAAAAATCAAAAATCAAAAATCAAAAATCAAAAATCAAAAATAAGAAGTAGAATGAAAAAAGTAGATTTAATAAAGGAAATCTCCGACGAGGTTGGAGTAAGCAGAAATACTGCTCTTAAGGCGGTAGAGGCTTTTATGGACGTTGTCAAAGGCAGTTTGGCTGGGGGTAAGAATGTCTATTTGAGTGGTTTTGGCACTTTCGTTGTCAGGCACAACGCCCAGCGCATAGGCAGAAACATAAGGAAGAACACCACTGTCGTTATTCCGGCACACAAGTCGGTAGCGTTCAAACCGTCGAAAAAATTTGTAGACCTAATCAAAGAGAACGTAAAATAAAACTTGTTAGTTATTTAATTGATTAATAATTGATTATGGATACATCTAACGTACGTATAGCGGAATTAGAGGAACGGGTTCGTTTTCTGGAGGATAAACTTGAACGTCACTCAAATTTTGAACAGATGCTTCGCGAGCGAACCGACGAGTTGGCTACGGCTAACGAAGAGTTGGCTGCGTCTAATGAAGAATTGGCAGCCGTTAATGACGAGTTGGCTCGGGCAAATCAGGAAATTATTGATAAGAACGGGCAAATTTCGGAGATGAACGAAAATTTGACCTTAATTCTGGAAACGATACCCGTTGGCATCAGGATAGTCAGGAAGGAAGACAATCTTTTGGTCTATGCTAACAAGGCTTCGATGGATATCTTTGGTTGCGAGGATTTTGAGCGCGATGTAAAAAATCGCAGCGCGTTCGACTTCATGCCCGAAATGCAGCCTAACGGCAGGCGAACGGTAGATATGGCGGCAGAGTTTTTTGAGAAGGATAACTGCACGATGGATTTTATGTGCTTCAAACTGAACGGCGACGAATTTATAGCGCGCATTTCAACATGTAATGTCTTGTATCGCAACAAAATATCGTCAATAGCCGTTATAGAAGATATTTCGCATAAAAAACATATTGACCGCGCTATCAGGGCGAAGGAGAAAGCCGAAGAAGCCGACAATCTGAAGTCTGCCTTCTTGGCAAACATGTCGCACGAAATCCGCACACCACTGAACGCTATAGTGGGCTTGCTGCAATTTCTCACTGCCGACGAACTGACAACAGAGCAACGCGACATTATTGCCGACATGGACGCCAGCGCCAAGCACCTGTTGCAGTTGATAGACGAAATACTTGATATTTCGAGAATTGAAGCAAAACTGATGAACATAAAGCCTGAAAATGTGCGACTTAACGACCTGATGCGCGAGGTCTATCAGATGTTTCATTCGATAGTCATGTCAAATGATAATCCCAAAGTTGAACTCGTGCTCGAAGACGACGAATTTATAGAGGATTGCGTTGTTTATACCGATGGTTTTCGTTTGCGTCAGGTATTGATAAACCTTGTTGCTAACGCTGTGAAGTTCACCGAAAAAGGCACAATAAGTATTTCTTACCGCCGTTGTTGCCACGGCTATCTGAAATTTTTTGTGAGAGATACCGGCATCGGACTTCCGGCGTCTCAATTAGAAGTTATTTTCGAGCGTTTCAAACAGAGCGAAGCCGGAAGTGCGCGCAAATACGGCGGCAGCGGTCTGGGCTTGACCATTTCAAAAAATCTGGTACAGTTGATGGGAGGCGATATGTGGGTAAATTCTACCGAAGGAAAAGGAAGCGAATTTTATTTTTCTTTGCCGTATGAAGGATAGTAGTTTTCAGGTTTCAGTTTTCAGTTTTCAGAAGTTTTCACAACATGAAACTATCAAAAATTTTTATCATAGCGATTATATCGCTTAATCTCACTGTTTTACACGGCAACTCAGATACCTCTGAGCCTCCCGACAGTCGCCTCTCACTCGAAGACCTTTTGAGAGCCAATATTATGGCGGTCGACAGTGTGGAGTTATTGCTTGACCTGTTAAAATATTTTATCATCCCGTTGAGCGAGGCGTCAGAAGCCGACTTGCTCGCCATGGACGAGGAGGTCTTGCTGGCGCTGGTAGACGCCTATATCGCCGTTGGGAGATTTAACATGGAGCACGGCAATTTGAGCCTTGCCAAACAAAACCTGCAAAACGCCTACGAAATAGCGGTATTAGCCGATTTAGCCCGTACGCAATCAATAGCAACGTCAAACTTGAGTACGCTCAACTTCCTGAAAGGCAACTACAAACTTGCGTTCGAATTTCTTCAGAAACATAAAGCCATCAGTGACTCGCTTATCGCCGTGGGATACAAAAAATCAAACTTGCTGATGAGCATGGCGCAAGAGTTTGAAATAGAGCGCGAAGTAGCCGAAGCGCGACTTGAGCATAAAAGACAAATACTGTCATACCAACGTATTGGCATTACTATTGCCTTTTTGGTGTTGGTAACAGTTGCAGTTTTGTTTATTTTTCTGATGCTCAACTATCGCCAAAAGAAGCTGGCTATCAGAGAGTTAAAAGATTACAAGGACAAGTTGGAAGAGATGGTGATGACCAAAACGCTCGAACTGATGCTTGCAAAAGACAAGGCTGAAGAAGCAAGCAGACTTAAATCGGCGTTCTTAGCGAACATGTCGCACGAAATACGCACTCCGATGAACGGCATAATAGGTTTTCTGCAGATTATCGAAGCCGGCGACCTGTCGTCTATCAGCAAAAAAGAGTACATGCACGAAATAAGCAAGAGCAGCAAGCATTTAGCCAAAATCATTAACGACCTGATAGACATATCAAAAATCGAAGTGCGCAAAATGCAAATATCGCCTGTTCCGACAAATATCAACACATTGATGACCGAACTGCATGAAAACAACAAAACTTTAATTAGCGCCGAAAAAAGTATTGATTTTATACTCGATGCCGGCGAATTTATAGACCCCTGCAACATACTGGTCGATAACACGCGCTTAAGTCAGATAGTTAACAACCTTTTATACAACGCCGTCAAGTTTACCCAAAAAGGCTACGTTCGGTTTGGCTACAGGCTTTTAAAAGACGAAGGCAAGTTAGAATTTTTTGTGGAAGACAGCGGTATAGGTATCCAGGATAGCGAGTTAGAGAACATCTTTGAGCCGTTCCGCCAGGCAGATACAGGCAACAACCGCTCCTACGAAGGCGTCGGCATAGGCTTGTCCATTTCGCGCGGCTTAACGCAACTAATGGGCGGCGACATGCAGGCAACATCAACATTAGACGCCGGCTCAACGTTCAGTTTTACAATAGCGTATATACCGTGTGAGTAGTTAATTCCCAACTCACCGGTTGCAAATATCAACATACGGGCACGTCCGGCACTTTTTGATATTTTCGGTTTGTGTGAAGGGCGTGTCACTCAAAAACATCTCTGAGAGCAATTGGTTCAAATGGGTTTCAAATTCGTGGGCAACGTCGAAATAATCATCAACCGGAGACTGTTTGGAAATGTTTAATCGCGGGTCGAAATTATTGGAAAAGAGGTCTTTTGTGATGTAGAGGCATGGGAGAAGCTTGTTCCATCCTTTTAGGTAGAGTGGGAGAGGGGGGGAGGAAGATTTAATCATGCAGGCATATACAAGCGTCTGAAATACAGAATGGTTGCCTGTTTTATTGCGGTCGAAAAGGTCGGGGATGCCGGAAAAATTGCGTTGGGCGTTGCCCGTTTTGTAGTCAATGATACGCAACGTGTTATGAGCATGGTCTAAACGGTCTATGTAGCCGCTCATGTTCAAATTGGCAGTATGGTTTTCGCTGCGAACGGGTATTTTAACATTTAAGCGTTTTTCGAGGCTCAAAATAGTGAAGGGCGCGGCGCGTTTATCTAATTCGAGGATGCGCGTGATATATTTAAGCAAAACCTCGCGGATGATGATATTGCGACCCGTTATATCGCTTTCGGTTACATTCTTCACGTTAAAATAGTCTTCTGCAAAAGCCCTGTATAATGCGTTTTGTATACCTTTTTTATCTTTTTGCAGTCGGGCAATTGTTGCTACGGTAATTTCCTTTTCGATGTGCGGCGAGTAAATAATTTCCATTGTTTTGTGCAGCAATTTTCCAAAAATCGAATGGTCTATTTCGTCCGCCACCTCTTCTTTTTCCTTCAAACCGTCAATATACCTGAAGTAGAAACGCAGACGGCAGTCAATGTAGCTGTTTATTGCGCTGGGCGACAGTTGTTTAATATCGCCGGTTTCGGCATGATACATTTCCAAAATTTTTCGCGTTTCGTTTGTTCGCTCTTTCACGATTGGCGTACTGCGGTCTATGTTCACGCTGAAGGTAATGTTGCGGCGCTTCACGCTAAATGCCCGTTCGTAAATCAATTGGCTGAGAAACCGGCTCATTTCGCCTGTGTTTCTGTCGCTTGCCGCCGAATTGTAAATCAATCGAACGTCGCTGCAGCGTTGTATCAACCGGTAGAAATGATACGCGCTAATTGCATCGTGACGTTCGGAAGTGGTAAGTCCGAAGCCTTTACGCAGATTGTAGGGTATAAACGACTGTTTAACAGAGCTTTTTGGAAAAACGCCCTCGTTCATCGACAGGATGATTACATGGTCAAAATCGAGTGCGCGTGTTTCCAACATTCCCATCAGCTGAAGACCCCGCAAGGGCTCGCCGCTGAAAGGTATCTTCATGGAGGCAAAATTTTTGCGCAACAAACGACAGAAAACATGAATATCCATATCTATATTGTTGATTATCAATACGTCGTAAATGCGTTGCATGGCAGCGTGAAAAGTTTTGAGTTGCCAGTTTTCAGCCTCCCGCGTCTCGCGTCCTGCGTCCTGCATTTCGCGTCTCACGTCTTGAGATAGTTTTGTTGCTATTTCTAAAAGATATTTTGAAAAATCGCGGGCGTTGGCGCATCGTTTGAAGATTACTTGCAGCATTTCGTTTTTTGACAGTTCGGCTGTGGAAACGTAAATACGATTGTGTTCGATAATAAATTTTATCAGGGCATTAGCCTCGTCGGGCATAATGCTCTGAATATATGGGTGGTATAAAACAAGCGCGACGTCGTTGTGGAAAAAGCGTTCGCCGTCAGCGTAGATGCGGACGCGCATCTGCAATGACGCTAATCGTTCGAAGAGGCTGTATGCAGACGAAGAAATGAACGGGTAGCCCATCGTAATGTTTATTTCGCGAGCCAGCTCAGGCAGCGACGAAAGCATGGGCAACAGCAGATGTTCGTCGGGCAACACAATGGCAGTGCGGGTCAGGTCGGGATTATGCCCGTCATGCGCGTAAATATCTTCGAGCAATTGCCCTGATAGTCTTGCTTGTCCGGTTTCTGACGGCACAGAAATTATTTCTATGTTTTTTGATTTATCTACGAGCTTTTCTGTGTCGAACGTCCATTCGGGCGGAAACCGTTGTATGTTATCGCGCATGAACGTTCCCGCTTCGTGCCAGTGGGCGTTCAAATAATAATTGTCATAATCCCAGAAAAACATTGCCTTATTCTTTTTTTGCAACGATTTCAAGAAAAATGTTTCACATTTTGTTAGTGCATTGAAACCAATAAACACATATTTTTCGTATTGTGGTAGAGACGGGGCGCGCCCCGTCTTTACTGTCACTGCCTCGCGCTGTATCATTCCGTCGTAGCCGAGCGATTTTGCCTTCAGGCGTTGTTTAAATGTTTCGTACACCGGAAATAACAGCGTCCATATAGCGGCAAATTCGGTCTTCAGTGAAACGCTGTCGCCTTTGTTGAAATCCTGCCAGAACAGGCTTATTATTTTTTTCTGCTCGTCGGTCAGATAATCAAAAAGACGGTCTATTTCTTTGAGGTCAGACACATTGCGAAACAGGTCGCGCGCGTTGACCAACTGCTTGTCTACATCGTCAAAATCTTCCAAAAGCATTTCGCCCCAGAAGTAAAAATCGTCAAAACTTTCTCCCGTCTGTTTGTGTTGTTTGTAAGATTGAAAAAGTTCGAAAATCAACGTCAAATCGTCTGCTTTTGTCAGTCCGGTTATTTCCTGAAAAAGCTTGTCAAGTGTGCGAAAAGCGGGAGCCCACAAAGGCTTGTCAGATAATTGCGCTAAATATTTTTTAAAAAACAATCCGGCGCGAATATTCGGAAAAACGATGCAAAAGCGCTGCAAATCATCACCATATACGCGATGCAGGTAAGAGGCAGTTTGTTCGAGGAAACCCATTTTCGATTTTCGATTTTTGATACCTACACTTAAAATTGAGTAGGATATATCGGGCGCAAAGATAATGCTTTTTTTTAACATCCCAAAAAAATGCACCCCAAAAAAACTTTTTTTTGTTGTTTATCAAAAAAGTAGTATCTTTGTGGCGTTTTTAAACTTGAATAGTTTCAGTATGAATAATACGCTTACAGTCCATAATTCTGCAGTAGAGACGCGGCATGCCACGTCTCTACAATGCGGTTGCGCGAACTTTGCCGACTCGCAATCGTCGGAAACCCGCGTGGTAGTAGGCGTTTACCCCCCCCCCGCATTTTAAGCGGTTTTAAGGCAATTTTAGCGATTTTTGACCTTCAAGCATACCCCGAATATTTGAAACGGTCCCTTTATGGACAAAATATCGGTAGAAAAGGCAGAACAACCCGCTCCGCGCCGAGTCCTTTAGGGGGACGGAATATGGATTGAAAAATATTGCGTACCTAACGGCACGCCGTGGCGCGTGTGTGCATCTGTATTCTCTACCGATATCACATCCCTATCGGGATAGCCCTGCTAATCAAATTAAGGTCATAAACAAAAGATAAATCAATTAGTAGAAGGAAATAAGGGAAAATTGTAGTGTGTTATCAATCAATGCTATGAAGGGTAACTTTAATAAATAAATAAGGTCTCTTCATTCTTCATTATCCATTCTTCATTCTTCACTGCCCTATCCTCCCCAGTATCGCCATACATTCCCCAATATTTTTTACCGGACTGACCGTCAATGTCAGTATTGTTCCGGCGCGTCGTTCTTCTTCTTTCATTTTAAATTTTTGTGGGGATTTTTGTACGTGTTTTAATATTTTTTTGAATGTTCCGGATTCGTAATATGGTGATTTTTGGTTATTTATAAAAAACATCAATAGTCGTTCGTTGCGGAGCGATATTTTTTCGAAGCCCAGACTTGCCGCTAACCATCGTAGGCGTATCACATTTATTAATTCGCGGCTTTGCGCGGGTATTTCGCCAAAACGGTCAATAAGTTCCTGCTCAAATTCTATTAATTTCTCTTCGCTCTCGGTATTGTCTAACGCGCGATAGAGCCGGATGCGTTCGCTAATGTTTTCTATGTATGTTTCGGGAAAAAGCAGTTCCAGGTCGGTATCTACCTGACAGGTGTCAGTTTTAAGTTTCCAGTTTTCAGTTGTCAGTTTTACTTTTTCTGAAAACATAAAACTAACGTCTGCAAATTCCTCCTGCAGTTCTATCATTGCTTCGTTGAGTATTCTATGATATGTTTCGAAGCCTATTTCGGCGATAAATCCGCTTTGTTCGGAGCCCATCATGTTTCCGGCGCCGCGTATATCCAGGTCTTGCAGGGCGATGTTGAAGCCGCTGCCAAGGTCTGAAAATTCTTCTATGGCGCGCAGTCGACGTCTGGCTTCGGGCGTCAGGTTGGTGACGGGCGGAGTAAGCAGGTAGCAGAACGCCTTTTTGTTTGAACGACCCACGCGCCCACGCAATTGGTGCAGGTCGCTCAAGCCGAACATCTGCGCCTGATTGATGATAATAGTGTTAGCGTTGGGAATGTCAAGTCCCGATTCGACTATAGATGTAGAAATCAATACATTGTAGTCGCCATTGATGAAGTCGAGCATTATTTTTTCAAGTTTTTCACCATCCATTCTGCCGTGAGCAACTACCGTCGTCACATCGGGACAGAGGCGATTAATGAGAAGTTCGATATCATGAAGCGAGTTTATACGATTTTGGATGAAAAAAACCTGTCCGCCACGCGACACTTCATATTCAATAGCTTCGCGAATAATATCTTTATCAAACGTGCTTAATTCGGTCTGAATAGGATGTCTGTTTGGCGGCGCTGTGGCGATAATCGACATTTCGCGAACGCCCATCAGCGAAAATTGCAAAGTGCGCGGTATTGGCGTGGCAGTAAGCGTCAGCGTGTCTACATTCACGCGCAGGCTTTTGAGTTTTTCCTTTGCGGTAACGCCAAATTTTTGCTCCTCGTCGATAATCAGCAGTCCTAAATCTTTAAACTTCACTTCTTTACCTAAAAGTTTGTGGGTGCCGATGATAATATCCACCTTGCCGTCGGCTAACTTTTGTAGTGTTTCGCGTTGTTGTTTCGCGGGTTTCAGGCGACTGATAGAATCTACCGTACATGGAAATTTTTCAAGTCGTTCTTTAAATGTTTGCTCGTGTTGAAGCGCAAGAATTGTTGTTGGCACTAATACGGCAGCCTGTTTGTTGTCTGTAACAGCCTTAAACGCAGCGCGTATCGCGATTTCAGTTTTTCCAAAACCTACGTCGCCACATACTAAATGGTCCATAGGGATGTCGTTTTCCATGCCTGTTTTCACGGCATTTGTGGCTTTCAACTGGTCGGGCGTATCCTCGTAGATAAACGAAGCCTCCAATTCTTCTTGCATGAACGTATCCGCTGAAAATGCAAAACCCTTGTTTTCACGACGTTTGGCATACAGCAAAATCAAATCGCGGGCAATATCCTTCACCTTCTTTTTTGTGTTCTGTTTCAGCGTGTTCCATGCAGTATGACCTATTTTGTTAAGTTTTGGCTGCTCGCTGTCCTTACCCCGAAATTTTGAAACCTTGTGCAGATTGTGAATATTCACGTACAAAACATCGTTGTCGCGGTACACTAAACGTATACATTCCTGCGCCTTTCCGTTTACTTCTATTTTTTCCAACCCTCCGAAAATTCCTACGCCATGGTCTACATGCACGACAAAATCGCCCGGATGCATTCCCTGTATTTCTTTCAGTACCAAGCCTTTTGAATGTGAAAGTCCGTAAGCGGAACGATATTTGCGAAAACGGTCAAAAATTTGATGGTCAGTGTAAAGACAAAGTTTCAGGTCGTGGTCTACAAAACCCTCGTGCAAGATGTTGTGAACGGGAACAAATTCTTTTTTGGGAGTATCGGGATTTGAGGTTATTCCGGCTAAAATATTCCGTAGGCGTTCAAACTGCTTTTTATTTTCGCTCAACAGCGCAACAGTATATCCACTTTCGTTATGCGTGGCAATATCTTTTGCCAGCAGTTCGAAGTTCTTGTTGAACGCCGGCTGCGGCGAGGTGTTGAACTTCAGAACAGCGTCTGTTTGAAAATAATAATTTGAACCAAATTCAATATTTCGGAAACGTTTAATCATTGATAATACCTGCGTGTCATCAACAAATGTTTCGCTTGCGCGGAAAGGCACATACTCTTCGCCGGCAAGGACGGTTTCGGGCGGGTTTGCGTTTATACGCGCTATTTCGTTGAGTGTCAGCGCCAGACCGTCGCTCCATATCGTTGTCGAATCGTCGAACTGCTTCAGGAAGCAGGCTCGTTCGCCACGATGTTTTTCTGCGCCAAGATTGGGGATAATATGAATCAGGTCTGTTTGTGTGTCAGACAGTTGCGTATCTACGTCAAAGGAACGTATTGATTCTACCTCGTCGCCAAAAAAATCAATCCGGTAGGGCATGTTGTGGGAGTACGAAAAAATATCTACTATGCTTCCGCGAATAGAGTACTGACCGGGCTCATAGACGAAATCGCAGTTTTTAAAATCGTATTCATGCAACGCATCACGTATAAATTCGATAGATATTTTTTCGCCTTTTCGCAGCTGTAGGGTGTTTCGTTGCAGATTATCTCCACTTACTACCTTTTCGGCGAGGGCGTGAGGGTGTGTCACAATGATGCAAGTGCGCGTCGGGTCAAACAGCGCTTCGAGTGTTCGCGTGCGCATGATGATATTGCCTTCCTGCGGCTGCATCTGTGTTGTCATACGCTTGTATGACGATGGGAAATAAAACACCTTTTCGTCGCCCAGAATATTTGCCAGGTCGTTTTGGAAATATGCCGCTAAATCGCCGTCGGGCAACACAAATATGTGATTACCCGGCATTTGCCGCATCACAGCAACTGCCAATAACGCCCGCGAAGAGCACGACAAACCTTTCAGGCGTATAGCTGCTTTACCTTTGAACTGTGCCAACAGCGGATGTCCTGAATAAATTTCGCTTAGATTAAGAGAACTTTTCACGCCGCAAAGTTAGATGGAATTTTCGAAAATTCCAAGCACGAGCATAAAAAATGTAAAAAAAAAATTTGACAAGAAATAAAAAATAATTATTTTTGCAAAAAAATAAAAAATTAGTGTATGGAAATTTGGTTATATTTTAATCCTCGCGGAATAAAACAGTATCAGTGGGAAACTGTTTGGGACGAGTGTTGCGAAATGTTGCGATGTTTTCCGTTGCCTTTGGCGGTGAGCGCCGACGAAAAAATATCGGGACACAGGCGTAGTGTGTTATCATCTAAGATAATACGCGGCAGCGGCGAAAATAAACTCATTCGCTTCAACTCCGATATGGCTACGTATGAATGTGGCGGTATGTTCAAATTGCACCGCGATATTACGAAGTATCGCGCGATAAAGGGAAAACAGGATATCGTTTGGATTCCGGAGGAGCATATTGACGAGCTTAGCGAAAATTGTCGCATCTGGGATAAAAGCACACGTGGCGCACCCTATTCATTAGCGGTACTGGCGCTGGGAATATTGCTCGAAAACCGCTTCCCCGACAATTGTTATATGTATGGTTTTGAGTATAACGACGACCAGATTAATAATATGTGTGCATGGCTTGCGGGAGCGACAAAAACGAAGATTGCTCCCCCTTTGTGCAACGACCCTGAACGGCTGTGGTACAGGCTTGTGCCCCTCTACAATGATATTAATATTGTCATGCGGCGTTTTTGCGTGCTTTCGAAAGTTTCAACAAGAAAATGCTATGATTTTCTGATTTCGCAAGGATGCACAGATGCGCTGAGAGAAGAAATTATTCGCCGGATAAGTACGTTTTCGAGCCTCGCGCAGTGGGAAGTGACCGACTTACTGTATCCGTTTTTGGAGGCTACAAAGGATGTAGAGCAGGTCGCCCTAATGGTGAAGCGCGCACACGAAATAAACGGCAAAGAAGACTTTTCTTTGGAAACACTGCTAACAGACCTGTTGTTATGCGGTATCACTATCAGTCCGCAAAATACTGAAGTCGCGAAATCGTGGAACGATACCGGTCCGCATTTAGTTAGCGACATTGAGCGCCTCAACCGGCAATTTATGCGAATGGGCGGCGCCCCGCAACGTATCGATTTTTACGCCTCCTACGACGATTTGCTCGAAATATTCGGATGTACCGAACCCGAAAATGGCGTCAAATTTAAAGAAATCATCGAAAGCCACACAAAGGAATGTAAGAAAAATTATAAAAAAATGGAAAAATTTATGGGCAGTCTAAGTTCTAAAATTCAGGAACTAAATGACCAGGAGCACGTTGCAATTGAAGCCGTGAAGCGATGGTCAAGACGCTCAAATCTACCATACGAAGATTACATAATCCGGCAGGCAGAATTTCAGGTAAAACTCTTTGATGACGAGGTAGAAGGTTCATTGTTTGCCGCCGAGCAAATAGCGCTGTCATTGAACAGGTTTGTTGCTGATGGTGAGTTTAAAGTTGTCAGGTCGCGTAGATGGGCGCTCGAAATGTTGGCGCTATATTCAGAATATAACAAGGTTTTTATTCGCGATACGGCATGGGAAACCATTGATAACGAAGAAGACCTGGATATTTTGATAATGTTGTTGGTTTATGTTTCATTAATGATACCCGACGACACAGAAGAACACCAAATGCGTAGGAATATCTTAGAAAAGCCATCGTTGTGGACGGCAATGAAAAAAGTTTTTCTTGAAAATTGTGCGAAAACTTAAAGTTATATGACAAACAAGAAACATGCAGAAACGCCAATGATGAAGCAATTTTACAGCATCAAGGGAAAACATCCCGATGCGATATTGCTTTTTCGGATAGGCGACTTTTATGAGACCTTTGGCGAGGACGCTATCCTGACGGCGGATATATTAGGCATCACCCTCACACGCAGGGCAAACGGAGCGGCAGCGTTTGTTGAATTGGCAGGTTTTCCCCACCATGCCTTGGATACGTATTTGCCCCGTTTGGTGCGCGCCGGACAAAGAGTAGCTATTTGCGAACAGTTGGAAGACCCTAAATTAGCAAAAACAATAGTAAAACGCGGAGTAACAGAACTGATAACCCCCGGAGTAGTCCTCAACGACCATATCCTTGACAACAAGGAAAACAACTTTCTTGCCTGCGTAACGTTGGAAAGAACCTTATCGGGCGTGGCTTTCCTTGATGTATCGACTGGCGAATTTTTGGTTGCCGAAGGAACAATAGAATATATTGACAAGTTGCTCAACGGCTTCAATCCTAAGGAAGTATTGGTAGAACGCAGCAAACAGACATGGTTCAAAGAAACTTTTGGCGGACGTTTTTACGTTTCCGTGCTCGAAGATTGGGCTTTTGTCCCCGATACGGCGCGGGATAAACTATTATCTCACTTCAAAACCCTGAACCTGAAGGGGTTTGGCGTAGACAGCCGGAGTACGGCTATCACTGCGGCAGGCGCAATAATGCAGTATATGGACATTACCCGTCACGAGCAGTTGAAACACGTTAACAAGATTTCGCGCATCGACGAAGACGCCCACGTTTGGTTAGACAAGTTTACCATTCGCAACCTCGAACTCCTCCATTCAGCCAACGAAGGCGGGCGCACACTCTGCGAAGTTATAGACCGCACACTCTCACCCATGGGTGCGCGTCTGCTGAAACGTTGGATAACGTTGCCGCTGAAAGATATACGTCGAATTAACCAGCGCTTGGACGTGGCTGATTATTTGTACCAACAACCGGATATTACTAAGGAACTGCGCGAACAGCTACGGCAGGTAGGCGACATGGAACGCATTATCGCCCGAATGGCTACCGGACGCATTAATCCGCGGGAACTGAGGCAACTAAAGAACGCATTGGACACTGTAACTAAAGTTAAAGATATTTGCGCGCAGGTCGAAAATAATACTTTGCGCAGTCTTTCCGAGCAGTTCAACCCCTGCACGACCATTCGCGAACGCATAGCCCGCGAACTGACCGACGACCCGCCAAACGCCGTAAACAAAGGAAACGTGATTGCAAAGGGAGTGTCGGCTGAATTGGACGAACTGCGACACATCCAAAGTTCGGGAAAAAATTATTTGGCAGAACTGCAGCAACGCGAAATGAAACGTACGGGAATATCGTCGCTGAAGGTAGATTTCAACAACGTGTTCGGATATTACATAGAGGTGCGCAATACCCACAAAAACAGGGTGCCGCCCGAATGGGTACGTAAACAGACCTTAGTGAGCGCCGAACGGTATATCACTGAGGAACTTAAACAATACGAAACGAAAATTTTGGGCGCCGGAGAAAAAATACTCGCCCTGGAAACAGAAATTTTTGCAGCGTTAGTAGCGGCTGCCTCCGACTATATACCTGTCATACAACTAAATGCCTCGCTCATTGCCCGCATCGACTGTTTGCAGTCATACTCTTGCACGGCGCTGGAAAACAACTATGTAAAACCCGTGATAAACGAATTGGAAAGCATACGCATCGAACAGGGGCGCCATCCGGTAATTGAGGTCTTTTTGCCGCCCGACAAGCCCTACGTAGCAAACGACGTGTTTCTTGACAACTCCGGGCAACAGATGATAGTAATAACGGGTCCCAACATGTCGGGCAAGTCGGCGCTGCTGCGGCAAACGGCATTGATAGTTTTGATGGCGCAGATGGGCAGTTTTGTGCCTGCCAAAAGCGCCGAAATAGGCTTTGTAGACAAGATTTTCACCCGCGTAGGCGCGTCAGACAATATTTCACAGGGCGAATCGACCTTCATGGTAGAGATGACCGAGGCGGCAAGCATAATGAACAACCTGTCGTCGCGCAGCCTGCTGCTCTTAGACGAAATAGGACGCGGAACAAGCACCTACGACGGCATATCTATAGCCTGGGCAATGGCTGAGTACATTCACGAACACCCGACGGCGCGAGCTAAAACACTGTTTGCAACCCACTATCACGAGCTCAACGAAATGGAGAACTCATACTCGCGCATCAAAAACTACAACGTGTCGGTGAAGGAACTCGAAGACAGGGTGATATTTCTGCGAAAATTAGTGCGCGGCGGCAGCGAACACAGTTTTGGTATCCACGTGGCGCAAATGGCGGGCATGCCTAAAAGCATAGTTATCCGCGCCGAAGAGATATTGAAAGAATTGGAAGCCAATCGCGACGACAAGGGCATAATAGCCAAACCCGTAGCCGGACTGAGCCAAAAACGCGAAGGATACCAACTGTCAATATTCCAGTTAGACGACCCCGTATTGAAACAAATACGCGACGAAATAAAAAAAGCAGACATCAACAATATGACGCCTATAGAAGCTCTGCAAAAGTTGAGCGATATTAAGAGGTGGGTGGGGTTGAAGTGATAATAAGTGAAATATTATGATACCATTGTACATGTCAAACGATATGCAATTTAACATCGGGATAAGTTTTCTAATTACACTAATTAGTTTGGCTCTTATATCGCCTACAATTGTGTTTTATTGGCAAACTATGAAGAATAAAGATTACAAAACGCCACTTTTGATATTCGGCATTTTATTATCTTTAATATTAATATTTTATTTATGTATCGACCTGATACCGCGTGGAAAAATTTTATATGAAACGCTTCAGGTTTTAGAAGCGCTGATAAGCATAGTCATTATAATCGTATTGGGTATTTCAACGTTGCTTTGGCCCTTGGTAATTATCATTTATATCATTGGCGCTTCCTTTCTTTTTTGGTGGGGATGGCGGTCGATAAAAAATAAAAAATATAAAAAAGTGTGGCAAGTATTAAAAGACGGTAAGATTTTAATTGTCAAACATTTAATTATGATGGTGTTATTTGCTACTGTATTGTTATTTTATGAGTATCGTCCCATGAAAGCGAAATTTACACATATCACCGTTGGAACAAATATCAATAACAGTTCTAAATTTACAGAAACCGTATTGGTCAAAAATGTACCAAAAAATACTCTCAAACAAAGCAAGATAATGATTGCATATTTTGAAGACAAAGGAATATCTATTGACGAACTATCATCCATGCCTGATATAAAATTTTATGAGATGGAATTTTATCGTTCTACCGCTACTACAAGGAAGTACCATGCAAAAAATAATCCTCGCTATCGTCCAAATGAAAATAGAACTTATTTAGGTTCTCTAAACACATGGCAGTGTAGAGATGATTCCACTCAATGGAAAATACATATTTCGCGAAATTTAGGGGCTATTTATGAGGATGGAAGCCCAAGGTCTCAATATTTCAGGTTATATAATGATTGTGACCCCTATTCATTTACCAACGATGAAAACTATGAATTAGCCGCTTACTACATGGAGTTGCTGGAAAAAAGAAAAAATGCTGTAGATATTACTGATGCTTACATTTCAGACAATTTTAACATTTCAGATTTTGAGATGATACTCGTTGAGGCAGGTACATTTACAATGGGATGTACGCCCGAACAATATGAACATTGTTCGGATAATGAAAGTCCGGCACATCGTGTGACCATAACCAACGATTTTTATATCGGTAAATACCCTGTCACACAGCGCCAATGGGTATCGGTCATGGGTTCCAACCCGTCATATTTTTCCGGAGATGATTTACGCCCTGTTGAAAATGTGCGTTGGAGCGATGTTCAAATATTTATCACGACATTAAACAGGCTTTCGGGCAAAAATTTTCGTTTGCCCACAGAGGCAGAGTGGGAATATGCTGCGCGTGGCGGCGTCAAAAGTATGGGATACAGGTATTCCGGCAGCAATAACATTGGCGATGTAGCATGGTATGTGGTTCGCGACAGATATGGCGGTTGGAACGCAGGTGGCAACAACGACGGAACCACACATCGTGTAGGAGGAAAAAAGCCTAATGAATTGGGCATTCATGATATGAGCGGCAATGTGTGGGAGTGGGTTAATGACTGGTATGGAGATTATCCCGCAGAACCACAAACAGACCCAATAGGACCCTTATCGGGCAGGTCGCGTGTTCTTCGCGGAGGACCCTGGAACGTCACCAGCGGTGTATCAAGTCGCTTCAGCAGACGTCAGGGCGACCGCAACCACTATCAAGGCTTCCGACTTGTACTTGAGCCTTGAATATTTTAGAGTTATTTAAGATAATCCAACCCAACATTACGCCTTACCTCATTATGCGGTATCAATAGATATTTCCACGGTTTCCCGCCATTGGTTGATGTGTATTCTGTGGCGTATTTGCAATATTTTTCGGCGGCTGTTTTTTTGTCTTGCACATCGGCGCTTTGTCGTTCGCCAGCGGCTTTGGTTTCTATCATGTAGATACAATCGCTTGTTTCGACAATAAAATCTGGCTCGTATCTTTTAGAGTTGTTGTTCCAATAAATACGAAATTGATTGGGCGCCGGACATAGCCATTTCTCTACCGTTTTGTCGTTTTCCAAGATGAACGCAAGGTCTTGCTCGCTTTTGCTGTCGAATTTGTATTCCATGTGACAGGCTTTCTCAAAACCGCGAAATACATATTTGGGTATCATGCTAACAGGCTGAATTAGTTCACGATAATCGCGATAACCGTAAGTAGCCAACGCCGAAAAATTATGCTCTTCAATTTTTACAAATGGTAAGACATTTGGTTTCATATATTCTCTGCGTGAAAGTTCAAAATGCTCCTTCATCTGATTATATATTTTCTCTGCAATTGCCTGTTTGAACTGAAAAACGACTTCTTTTATTTTTGAGGCGTTGTCTAAATTATTCTTTATCGCTTCGTAGGCTTGCGTTGCCAATTTGCGCAACAATTCGGAATTAGCATCGTAATCAATTTCAGGATAGTCTATCAAAGTAGCAATAATCAAATTGACCGGTGCGCCATACGAGCCGCTTGGCAATGCTTTTAGCGTTTCGGCTTTGTATTCGCCGGTAAGTTCGAGACGTAAAATTTCCTGGTCTAACGCATCATAATTAAAGTCGGAAACGTCTAAATCAAACGGATGAAAGACAGCAGTTACCTCGCCCTGCACTAAATCCATACGGGGAATTTCAATGATGTTTTTCTTAAATTCATTTACTAATATTTCATAAACATCGTCCGCTTCTTTAATTATCTCGTCTTTAAACAGGTTTTGTTGACCTTTCGACAGGTTTCTTTCTACCTGTTTCAACACTTTTCGCTTAACTTCTTCTTTGTTCAAATCATCAACTTTTCGAACTTCGGGCATTATGTTAAGTGTGTTGAAAGTATGAATAATTGCACGTTTGGCGTCTAAACTGTTTTGCGCTTTTTGCTTTTGTTCGGGCGCTTCAATTTGTTCTATATCATTTTGTTCTGTTTCCATTTTTTCTTCTAAAACAGTCTTTGAAGTAACGACAACTGTTTTTTCAGACAATTCATCTTCCGTAATTTCAATAAAAGTCATTTTCTTTAATATCGAATCAGGGGCTTGCGCGGCGGCAATTACAGATTCAAAATTATCGTGAGCAATAACTGTTAGTTTATCAATTTTATCAACGCCTGTTCGTTTTCCTTCATAAGGAAGTCGCAAGCCGCGCCCGATGGTTTGTTCAATCAAAACAGAAGCATTGGCGGCGCGCAACGGAACTATTGTGTATAAATTGGTTACATCCTAGCCCTCTTTTAACATATTGACATGAACAACAATTTCTATCTCATTATCAGTATTTTCCAACGATAGAAACTGTCTTTCAATATCTTCTTCCTTTCGCGTTGAAGAATCAATTTGCAGCACTTTTCCTTTGTATTTACCTTCGTAAAATTCATCTGAATTAATTTTTTCAACTATTTCTGTGGCATGGGCGATATCTCTACATACAACCAATATAAACGGTTTTACTTCTTTCGCATTGTTATTTTTTGCGTATATTTCGAGTTCGGTTTTTGTGTCTTCATGTATGCTTATGGCATCTTCGAGTTTTATGATTTCTACTTCGGCGTCGGTCAATGAGCCTTTTTTGAAGTTTTTGCGCGTGGCTATTGCCGGATTTTTCACATATTTACCATCGCTTAAAGCCTGCGCCAACGAATATTCATAGACAACGTTTTTGAACGGATTATTTTTTTCATCCAAAGGCGTGGCAGTAAGTTCTAATCCCAAAACGGGACGCAGTTCATTGATAGCATTTTTTGATGCATCGGCGTGATAGCGGTGCGCTTCGTCCATTAAAATAACTAAATCGTCGAGGTTTGAAAGATATTCCCAATATGATTGCCCAAGATATTCAGACAGGCGTTTGATACGCGGAGCAAGGCTGACGCCGCCTTTTCGCGTGCCTTTATTTTCGGAATTGAACTTGGCTACATTAAAAATATTTATTCGTATTTCCGATTGGGCAAACAATGCGCCTTGTTGGTTGTAGTTATCGCCCGTAATAATGACAGGGCGGTTGTGTACAAATTCGGAAATGCCGTTGAAAACGTATTTATGATAGGCAGGATTACCAAAATCTTCAATCAGTTTTTCGTAAATAGTCAAATTGGGCGCTAATACAAAAAAGTTGCGAATATTTTTCTCAATGTACAAATATGCAATACAAGCGCCCATCAGTCGCGTTTTGCCTATGCCGGTAGCAATAGAAAAAGCCAATGAAGGAAAATGCCGCTCAAAATTGGTGCAAGTTGGGAAAAGAGCGTTTACTTTTATTAATTCTTCTTTGAGAAATTGTGTTGCCTCGTCCTTTTCGCTTGATATTTTTTGCAACGTAAGAGTATCGGCAAGTTTGGCGACGATATCAAGCGCTTCTTGAAGCGGCTCGCGTAACGAAAGGCGTTGTTTTATGGCGTTGGCGGTTGGGTTCATTTTTTATATAACACGTTTAATTTTTTCATTTGATATGATATTAATGCTATTAACTCCAAGCATAATAGCGTATTTGGTTTTTCTAATAACTCGTAAGTCTCCCGGTTCCATGCACCAATTTTCAAAAGGAGTTTTGAATGTATATTTTGGTGCAGAAAAAATCAAATAAACCAAGCGTTCTGCCTCAATAATTTCTTGCTCTCGAAACACTTTTAGTGTAGATAAAAGTTGTTGCCTTGCTTCCTTTAAGTTTGAACCGAGATTTTCTCTTTTTTTCGGATATTTTAATTCGATAAATGCAATCCAAGTAGTGTTGTCATTAACTGTTGGAAATAAAATGCCTTCACAATGAGAAAGTTCCTTTTCTGCACTTTCTTTTAATTTGAATTTTTTATCTATAAATGCACAAAAACTAATATCTAACAATGAATGATTATTGATAATAAATGCATCAATATCATCCGGCGCTTTATCATCCCTACATTCTACACCTCTATCGCCTCCTGTTTGGTCGGTATAATCCATTATGTAGATTTCTGAAGCATTATAAGATGGGAAATCCAAATCGGTAAACTTTGCTGATATTTTATTCTCCATCATATTTTAACATCGTATAAAAATCGTTCATTATTTTTTTCATTTCTTCATCAAAATAATTGCCGGCAATAAGACCGTCTTCCTGTTGAATACTCCTTAAAATGCCATTATTTATTTGATAAATAGAAACTTTTTTGGGGTTAATTAACGATGATTTACAGCCAACATCGTTTTTATCCTCTTCATCCATTTTGTCATACACCAATCCACCCATCATACAATTATTCAACGCATAAAGAATATAAGGACTATGGGTAGTAATGGTTAATCTATGGTCTCGTTCGCCTGTAATGAATTTCAACAGATGATAAACCAAATCACGTTGTGTTGAAGGAAACAAATTTTGCTCGGGCTCTTCGATAATGAATTGAGAATTTGTGTAATTTTTTGACAAAATAAGGTCTAAAAGCATTTCTAAATCATTGCTGTCTATGGATTCGGAGGCTTCTTCTTTTCTCTTCATCATTTCATTATATTTACCAGTTAAAGCATCTCTGTCTTGTACAGACATAGGGCGTGATTTACCATACAAATCTGTTGAAATATAAGTAAATAAAACTAATAGAGGAACTATTGAATGTAAACCGCTTGACGCTGATTGTAATTTTAGTTTTACTCCGTTGTCATGCGTTATCCAATCATTATCATTGTGGTCTGAATGATAGTTCATTCCAAAATTTAATAGAGGCAATTTATTCTCATTGCTATAAATTCTTTTTGCCTCAAACCAACTGATGATAAAATCATGAATAGAATCTTTGTCTTCCAAATATTTAAATAAATTTGGCATGACAGAAACAAAGTTTCTTTCTGCCGGAATATAAATAACCTTGCTGCCAAAAACCCTATTGACATATTTTAACCCGATTTCTTCAACATTTGTAGGCGTTATTGTAAGTTGTTTAGCAGGGTCAATTCTACAATTAAAAGTATAACTTATATTATCGCCATCATAATATATTTCAGATTCTTTCGTGAAATAACCATTCGTCAAATGATGGTAGGTTTTGAGTTCGTCAATCCAAACAGTTTTATCGTTTAACATACCGAAAGTCACATCTCTCATCAACTTTTTCTCAACCCACGTACAAAAACTGATAATTTTCGCAATAGTACTCTTCCCGCTACATTGCTCACCCATAATTACATTTACCTTATTTAGCGACAAATTTGCTTCTTTTATGGGTCCTACATTTTTTATTGTGATTGTTGCCATATCTTTTATTTTATGTTTATTATTTGTCATTTCCAATTCGCTTTTATATTAAATTCAAATAATCCTTTTTTAGAGTTTCGTTTTCGTATAGTATTTATAACTATATCTTTATATCCTATTTTAGACATGCTTTCGGCAAGAATTTTTTCAGTATTTACAAAATGCCCATAAAACGAAGAATTACCAACTATATAATTAAGTTTGGCATTAGGTTTTAGAAGTTTACACATATTTTTTAAATGCGATAGCATATCGTCAAAATATTTATGTACATACCTGCTCATTGTTTCAGAATTTTTATCGCCACTTTTTTCAATTTTATTGCATACATCATAAAGTTGGTTTGGCAAATCGTTGTTTGTCGGGTTCCACATTTTTAAATTGCTTGTTGCCGTTCCCCATGTGCCGCCTATGGCTTCCCAATCTAAAGCGCCCGCATCGCCGCCGTTTTGCAGAAATTTTATCCAGTACATGTATGGGCGCAATTCTCTGATATAACTTATTCTATTGGGATATGGAGGCGAAGTAATTACTGTATCATAAACCCCATTTTTGTCGGTAGTCAAATCGCGAGAATCACCTTTAAGTATCTCAACATTCCCGTTTAGTTGCATTTTGGCTGAATGAATGATATGTCTAAATATGCTTTCAAAAAGCGTTTTTACCTGATTAAATTCATATTGAGCGGATTGATTTTTGAATGACATAGACACGTGGTTAAAAGCGGCTGACGACGTTTCAATTATCAATCTGGAAAAAGCAATCCAAACAAGGTTATTATAGTGGTTTCCGTTGGGTTCCTGAAAAACTTTTGCAAGCGCCTCTCTTATACTTGCTAAAATAAGTAATGTTTCAGCGTGCCACCATCTTTCAATATTATGAATAGGCGGTATCCAGTTATTGTCGGATATTACAACCTGATGTAAGCAACTTTGGAAATCCTTTTGCAATTTTGTTAATTTTTCAACTGAAAACTGGTAACATTTTGTATTTCCAAACCAAATAAGGAATGGATTTATATCAAAAAGCGTTGCGTCAAATCCCATTTCGGCGGCAACCAAACCGGTCGTTGCAGTTCCCGAAAAGGGGTCTAAAATATTTGCATTTTCTTTGCAGTCTTTTTTTATCAGTTCTCTAACTAATTTTACCGAATAAGCAGGCGTTAGGCGCAACCAGCCGTGCCGTCCTATGTGGGTATTATATTTGAATGTATAATCCGTCCGGGTTTCTATTTCTTCAAAAAAGAGGCTATTTTGCATATAATAAGGCTTTAAGGATTAAATCTATTTCTATTTTTATTTTTTGGGAGTTTCTTTCAAAGAAATTTACCAAATCGTAACCTAAAACATCTTTTGAAAACGCAAAAAGCGAAATGTTTGGTTCTGAAGCGCGCGAGCCTATCAGTATCCCACAGCGATTATTGCGATATCTTAATACAATATCCGAGTTTATTTGCGAGGAAAAAATGGCAAACACAGGCAAATAGCCATTAGCCCACGCTACTGTAGCATTGTCAATATCTGCGTTTTGCCTTTTGCTGTCTTTGCTTTTGTAGCCTTGACGCACTTCAAATACTATTCCGTTTTTGGGTATCTGTCTTACGGACAATTCTTTGCAATGTAATTCTATCCATTGCTGCAATCTGTTTTTTAGGTCTATGTTGCGAATTTCCTTTATTTCCAATCTACCGTCAAGGGATAATGTTTTTATTTTTCCGCCGGAAGTTTTAGTCTCGTAACTCCACTGCGCAAAATCTCTGTCTTCATACTGCGCGGCATCTATAATTATTTCTCTAAACAAGTGCTCGCAACCAATTCCTATTTGTCGGTACACAGAGGTCATTCCGCCTGCAGCCTTATGGGCGGCGTACATTAACCCGCTATCAAGACCAATCCAAGAATAAAAAGGGTCTGAACCATAAAGAGTTAAAAAACTTTCAAGAGACATACCGTCTTCTTTGTGGCTATCTCCAAATTTCGGCTTGTAATCCTTACTCTT
>Ga0099364_10002591_pt1 | contig 28706 bp, 16 predicted proteins | sample TergutTh196P3_FD_73070 | JGI IMG/M metagenome (GOLD analysis project Ga0099364, IMG submission 73070) | Microcerotermes parvus P3 segment gut microbial communities from Pointe-Noire, Republic of the Congo - Th196 P3 | ecosystem: Host-associated > Arthropoda: Insects > Digestive system > Gut ... | reverse complement strand
TCACATAAGGGGTTTCCTGATTTATCACATTCACATCCGCCGACTGGTTGCTGCGGTTCATCAATACAGTCACAAGTTCCGCCGCTTGTAGCACAATCACAGCCGCCCGGCTTTTTAGCACAGTCAGGACAGCCGTACCATTCCTGATAGCCATTAATGACTATGTGGACAACCCTGTCTTTAATATAGCCAACTCTTTCTACAGTTCTTTCAGCCAGGTCTGTAGAAGTCATGTACACACGTATCGTGTATATCTGCTCATTAATGGGGAATGCTTGTGTACCAATAACATTCACATAGCCTGTACTGTTAGGATTAACAGGTCCTTCCGGCATAAAGGGAGTAGGCCTTACTTCACTGTCCAGATACATTGGAGTTCTGTCCAATACATTTGGATCAAAGATTGCAACAGCAGTTACAACAGCATCACTGTTATTGATTATCCTTAGTAAGCCGCTGCCATGAGGGCTGGGCGGAATTACAAGATCATCATCATCAATATCAGTCGGTTTTTCAGTACTTAAACTGTATTCACCCCTATTGTTTCTATAGAAATATAGATAATGCTCCCTTGTTGACTGAGGATCGTTAGATGGAACTATCGTTACCCTTCTTGCAGCTTCGGTGCTTCTTGGTACGGTAATGAAACCACCATCACTATCTTCCAAAATTACTCTTACATCCCAACCGCCCTGACTAAGACCTATATCTCTTTGATTGTTTCTGGGAGGAGCATCAGTCATAGTGTAGTTAGGTCTACCTGTTCTGCTGACAAATTCTACAGCAAAAATATCTCTATTCTGTGTAAGATTTACCAAAATAAAGGTGGCATGTGTAGTCCTGTTCCTGGGAGGAATAACAGAAGGCATGGAACCTTCACCCTCGTAAGGATCATCAACTTTAGGATTACCTATATCGTCCAAGTCAGGAGTGCCGCCAGGCCAATTCTCCCTTAATACCAGTCTCCATGAACCGTTTTCATCACGGTATATAAATAATTCTCTTACATCTCTTGCGTTACGTAAGGAAACATTAGTACTGATAGTTTGAACTTCCAGCATGGAAGGACCTGTAGAGATACGTACATTTACAGTGTAATCGACCGGGCTTGGCTCAAGGTACTGGGATTTCGTTTCCAGTCTTCTTGGAACACCGGTGAACTGGGCAATAGTATTGGTACCCGCTACTGTGGTCTGGGTAATAAAGACACTGTCCACATCTGTTGACCTGGAAAGATTTGTAATTAATAAGAGAGCTGAGCTCGTACTGGGATCAAGCTCTGTATCGGGTCTTGGAGGAAGTACACTATCCCAGTTTGGAGGCGGCAGAGGGAACTCCGGCGGCCATGAATGACTAAGATAATAATTACCATTCCATGCTTTATAAAGGTTTAGAATGTTTTGAACTGATCTTGAGTCGAAAGGACCGTAAACAGTGAAGTTTACAGAAGGATTCTGTATAACTACACCATTATTAACAAAAACTTCGGCATTAAACTCTGAATTTACATCAAGTGCTATAGACCTTCTGTCATTAGCCGGAACACCGGGGTTATTTATATTGGTAGAACCAAGACTATAACTTCCACCCTTTGTTCTGTTGTTAAACTGAACCCTCTGTATATTAAGATCAGTAGTTCTGTTAATTACCTCGAATGGGGTGTAATCAGAGCCATCTTTTACCAAGATGAAAGGCGGAGAAGAGCCACCGCTATTATGGATGTTGTTGACATTGTCTACATCTATAGTATCACTTGCATCAACATTGATAAGTATGGGGCGCCTTGATCCGCCTATAGGTTGACCATTACTATAGAGAACACGGGTAATCCTAACATCTCCGTTAGTGTCACGGTAAATGAAATACTCTGCTGCATCCCTGGAGAAAAGGACATTGAAACGCAGAAGAGCCATATCCTGTTCATCAAACACAAATGAACCACTCCTGGTGGGATCATCCGTTACGGTAAAATCTACGCTTAGTTCATAAGTAGCATCACTCTGACTAAGGTAAAGAGCAGAACTCTGACCGGGGCCGGGCATACCGGAGAAACCGTTATCGGGAGGTCTGGGTACAGGGAAATTTCTCTCATCCCATAGAGGCTGAGTTATTTGTACCTCGTCCACAATAACAGTTCTGGATAAGTTTGTAACTATAACAGCACCTGCTGTTACATCAACAAAGTCTATTCTACCTGCGATATTGAATGTTAAGTCTGGAATTATGCTTATTGGATCCAGACAAGCCGACATAGATAACATGAGACTTAGGGTCAGCACGATCAAAGCAACGGTTTTTATGTGCTTTTTCATACAGTTCCCCTCCTTGGAAAAAATATTTTTAAAAACTTTTTGTTATCTTGTCTTTTATAAATTAACTTTAATAATTATCAATTACTTAATTCTCGGAATAATCTGTAAAAAATACAAATATTCCGAATCCACTCCTAAAACAAGTCTAGATCAAAAAACAACTTTTGTCAATAAAACTTTGAGAAATATCAAAAAAAATCACAAAATTTATGCTTTTTTTACTGAATTTAGTTCTCCTTTTAAATAAATACAGGGCTGCTCAAAAGAACAGCCCAATTAAACACTACTTTATTACGGGAAATTAATCTGCAGCCTTATTGCATGCCCATTCCCATTGGCATCTTTATTGGCATCCGGATGGATGCGGTAAATAATAAAGGCGTTGGTATTATTTACCTTCCGATAATAAGGTCTAAAGCCGAAGTATGAACTTGAAGCATCTACACCTGAACCAACCAATAAATTGTAATTTGTTGAGCCATCAGGATTTACCCCATATTGGGTTCCCGGTATCGGTGGTCCAGATTCAGTGGATTCCCACAAAGCTGCCGAATGACTAACTACTGCCTGTCTTTCTGCTGCAGAAAGATTCCCATTAAACAGTACTACAGGTAAAGCAACAGAAGTGGTTCTATTGGGTAAAGTATGCGAAACAATACCATTGGGTGCCGCTGCTGTTTCGGCTGCTGTTGCTATCCTGCTATATCCACTTAAGGGAACGCTGAAACTTATGGATGATACACCGGGAATAAGAGGATCGGGCTGACAATTACAACCGGGACCTCCGGGACATACACAGTCTTTACAGGTACAGTTATTTCCGCACTTACAGTTATTACCGCCGGGGCCGCAATCACAGCCTGGTGGATTGGTTAACATTTCAGTGGTAATCACAAAGGTATTTGTATCCCTCTGATTTGCATAATTGCTATATAAACCGGGTTGAATATTTATTGGTATTGATACACCACCATAAGTTACTACATAATCACCTTCGGGGAGCTGTCGAGATGAAGTAGAAATTGTAGCATTTCCTCCGGGCCACGCAGCTAAATACTGTCCGCTAGTTCGCCATTCATCGAGCCTGGCAAACAGAGCATCTCTTTCTATCGTATACCTATTGTTTAAAAGGCTATCAATGGTGTTTCGAACTGGTACAATAATTATATCTTCCAACCATACTATCTGATTAGATTCATTAAGCAAGATTAAAGGACCATTCTGAATACCTCTGGCTATAAAAGAGACTGCATCTGCAATCAAGGAAATACCACTGGTCATTTCCATAAATATTTGCTTGGACTCTTCCAGATAGGCCCTGAACTCAGGGTCCATGGTAAGGACGGAATTAATTTCCGGTTCCACCCTTACGTTAATCTGGGCATTGCTTATGGCTTCGAAGAACTGATCAGGTGTAAAACCAAAATCGAGATAGAAATTTAATCCATCGAAAAGGCTTTTGTCGAATACATTCTGAATTACAGGTTCTACATTGATAATATTCCTGATCATGCCATCGAGATCCAGGTTTAGATCTCCAATATAGATGTTATCAATATTAACATAGGTATCGCTTGGATCTGCTACACGCACACCATGTACCCAGTCTGTAACCAGGACTAACCAACGCTTCTCATCTGCATCTTCAAAGTCGAAGGGATCGTTAGGATCGGTTACTTCGGACTTAAATAGGAAGAATTCCCTTACCATCCTGCTGGCAGGCATGGGGAAGGTAGCATCAATTTGACCGGAGTGACGGACAGGGACACCGTTTACATCGTTTACATACACTTCCCAGGAAATTTCGAAGACGTAGTTATCTTCGGAAGCATCGGCAAAAATGGCTTTTTGTACACCGGGACCTGCAGGTGGTACAGGACCTATTCCGCCCAGACCAAACCTTCTTACAATATCCCCGTTGCTGTTGGTGGTAGCATTATACCAGTTACCAAGAGTATATACCGGATGCCGCACATCTATCTGATGTACAGTGATGGTTTTAGAGAGATTATGAATTACAAATGCACCGGCTGTAACATCGGTAAAGTTGATATCGCCGCTGATGTTAAATGTCATATCCGGAATCATACTTACAGGATCCAGACAAGCCGACATAGAGATAATTATACAAATGGATAATGCTATTAAAGCGAATTGAGTTAAATTCTTTTTCATAGTTATCCTCCTTGCAAAAAAATATTTTTAAACACTTTTTGTTATAATTATCGACCCTTTTTTGGGCACACAGCTACACAATAAGTTTATACCTTATAATAAAGTTTGTCAATAGATTTTACAAAAAAAAATAAAAAAATCAAAAAAAATTGCATTTTTTTACAGGTAAATCTCCAATATCTCTATATTTTTCGCTTATTTTAGCTATGCATTACCCTTATCTTTCCTTTTTTTCTATATTATACTTAGTATCACCTATGAAAATCAAGATAATTAATGCAAAGCTGCTGTGCTTTGAAGATGACTTTCAGATAAAAGAAGCTGATCTTTTTATTGATGATGGATTAATAAAGGGAATAGGCTCTGCAAAAGAAGATTATACTTCCGCGTATATTTTGGATGCAAAGGGCAAACTGCTGATGCCCGGTTTGGTAAACTGCCATACTCATGCTTACATGTCGCTTTTCCGCAATTTTGCCGATGACCTGCCTTTTGACGAATGGCTTTTCAAGAAGATAATGCCTGTAGAGGATGTCATGAAGGCAGAGCATGCCTATTGGCTTAATTTGCTCTCCTGTATGGAAATGATAAAGACAGGTACCACCTGTTTTGCTGATATGCAGATGTTTAAAAACCAAAGCGTGCGTGCGGTAACAGAATCCGGCATGAGGGCAGTAATTTCACGGGGGCTTATAGGTGAGAGCACTAAAGATGAAGCTGCCAAGAGTCGTCTGGACGAGGCCTATGAAGAAATGGAGTTTGCAAAGGGAAACGATAGGATAAGTTTTATGCTGGGCCCCCATGCAATTTATACATGCGGAGAAGAGCTGTTAAGAGAACTTCCGGATATTGCCCTGGAAAAAAAGATAGGCATTATGATACACCTTGCAGAAGGCAATACTGAGTATGTTTCTTCTATTAAAGGGCACAAGAAAAGCCCAACAGCCTACCTTGAATCCTTAAATTTTTTTAGATCCCCTACCCTTGCAGCTCACTGTGTACATCTGGATGATGAAGATATTGCCATACTTGCTAAACGAAAAGTTTCAGTCGCTACAAACCCTGTAAGCAATATGAAACTGGGCAATGGTTTTGCCCCAATTTCCAAAATGATTAAAGCAGGGATTAATATATGCGTGGGTACAGACAGCGCCTCCAGCAATAATTCCCTAAATATGTTCAGAGAACTTTCCATGCTTTCCTATATACACAAGGGACTGGAAAAAGATGCTCTTAAACTTCCTGCAAAGGAAGTACTCCGTTTTGGCACCCTTGGAGGAGCAAAGGCACTGGGCCTGGAAGAAAAGCTTGGCGGCATAAAAGTTGGTAAAAAAGCAGACCTTATATTGATAGACCTGGATAAACCCTGGCTAAGACCTGTAAATAACCCCATCTTTTCTTTAATATATTCAGCTACGGGTACAGAGGTAGATACAGTTATTATAGATGGAAAGATAATAATGGAAAAAGGCGAGCTAAAAACACTTGATGAAGAAAAGATATACAGTGAAGTAGAAAAAATAGCAGGGAGCTTATTATGAGTCAAGTTAGAGATATTTCTTTGGCAGAAGAAGGCAGGAAAAAGATAGATTGGGTGCAAAAGCACATGCCTGTTTTAAGCAGCATTAAAAAAGAGTTTGAAGAAAAAAAGCCTTTTGCAGGGAAAAAGATTTCGCTCTCCATACACATGGAAGCAAAGACGGCATACCTCTGTCATACCCTTGCCGCAGGAGGAGCGGAAATGCATGTAACGGGCTGCAATCCCCTTTCTACGCAGGACGATGTCGCTGCTGCTCTTGCAGATAGCGGTATGAGTATACATGCCTGGCACGATGCAAAACCCGATGAGTACAATGAGCATATAAGGCAGACTGTAAAAATTGGCCCCGATATAGTCATAGACGACGGCGGCGATCTTGTTAACATGCTGCACAGCGAATTTCCTGATCTCTGCGGCAAGGTAAGAGGCGGCTGCGAAGAAACCACAACGGGTGTAAACAGGTTAATTGCCATGGACAAGGAAGGCTTACTCCGCTTTCCCATGATACTGGTAAACAATGCCCGTTCCAAGTTTATGTTTGATAACCGCTATGGAACAGGTCAATCTGTTTGGGACGGCATTACCCGCACAACAAACCTGCTTATTGCAGGAAAAAATGTAGTAATATCAGGCTTTGGCTGGTGCGGAAAGGGTGTTGCCATGAGGGCCAAGGGACTGGGCGCCAGGGTTGTAGTAACAGAAGTAGACCCCATAGCCGCGCTGGAAGCTCTAATGGAAGGATTTAACGTTATGCCTATGGCCGAAGCCGCAAAAATAGGCGACATATTTATCACTACAAGCGGCTGCAGGGATATAATTACAGAAAAAGAATTTCACACCATGAAGGACGGCGCCATACTTTGCAATGCAGGGCATTTTGATCTTGAAGTTGATGTAAAAGCCCTTAAAACAATGGCAGTAGAGAGTAAAGAGCAAAGAAAAAACATCATGGGTTATAAACTGCCTAACGGCAAATGGCTTTCTGTACTGGCAGAAGGCCGCCTTGTAAACATTGCCGCAGGAGACGGGCACCCTGCAGAAATTATGGATATGAGCTTTGCAGTTCAGGCACTTTCTGCCAGATACCTTGCGGAAAATGAACTTAAACAAAAGATAAATTCAGTGCCTATAGAAATTGACAATGAAGTTGCCTTAAAAAAACTTGCCTTTGAGGGCCACCGTATTGATGTTCTAAGCGAAGCACAAAAAGATTATCTTGGCAGCTGGAGGCATTAAGAAAGCTTGATGTACGAGATCAACATGATACTCAGCGGAATATGGCTGCAGTTTAGGCAGATTGGTCTTTACTGGGTATCAGGTCTTGTTGCCGGTTCATTGGTTTCAGTTTTTTTATCAGAAAACATCATAACAAAAATGCTTAAGCTGGGAAGCGGCAAAGCAGCCTTCCTTCCCCTTTTGGCATCTTCTTTGCTTGGTATAGTTTCACCCCTTTGCATGTATGGGACAGTTCCCATTATTGCAGCATTGGGAAAGAAGGGGCTCCCCCACTACTTGCTTGCTTCTTTTATGGTAAGTTCAATTTTGCTAAACCCCAATATTTTTCTGTTTACCTTTGCCCTGGGGAGCAGCCTGGCAATAATGCGTTTTTTACTCTGTCTTTTAAGCGGTTTTTTGGCAGGTTTATTGATCTTGCTTTTTTTTGCAAATAAAGAACTTTTTTCTTTTGAAAAATTTACAAATTCAAAGGATGATGAGACAGCGGCAAAAAATAAAACTTTTTTTAAGGATCTTTTTAAAGCATTAAGAATAACCTTTCCATATTTATTAATAGGGATTACCCTGTCTACCTTGTTTGAAAGATATGTAGACCCTTCTTTTATTTCAGGCTTTTTTGGCGAAAGACAGGGCCTGGGGGTACTCTTTGCAACTACCATCTCTATTCCCCTTTATGTGTGCGGCGGCGGTACCATTCCTTTAATAAGGGCATGGATGCACGCGGGCATGGGAACAGGAGAGGTAATGGCATTCATGCTCTCAGGTCCTGCGCTTAAAATAAACAATATAAGTGCGGTAAAAATGATACTTGGTACAAAGAATTTTCTTTTATACCTTCTTTACTGTATTTTATTCGCAGTGCTTTCCGGCTGGATCATAGAATTTTCTTTAAAATTAATTTACAATAACTAAGAGGTGGAAAATGAAAAAAGCAATTTTACTAACACTCGCTTTTGCATTTGTTATTTTATCATGTGCAGAGAATACTTCTACGGTAAGGGTTAGCCCGCAAATGCCAAATGTTGTAAGAGAGGAAATATCACAATTTGTACCTGCAAATATTACATCCATAATTTTTGCAGAAAGCAGCAATGGGAATGATGACGGAGTTAGAAGGTTAATTTCTTCCATGGCTTCCTATGGAATTAATTTTTATAGAACTGCTTCCATTCCTGATGGTCTTTTTAGTTCAGGCGATGTTATTATCTTAAAAATTAACGCACAGTGGGCAGAACGCGGCGGAACCAATACAGATCTTTTGCGTAACATAATACAGGCAATACTGGATCATCCGGAAGGCTTTACAGGCGAAATTATTATTGCAGATAACGGACAGGCACAGTTTGGCAGTAATAGAAACGGAGGGAGCCTGGACTGGCAAAATGCAAATTCTCTTGATCGCAGAACATCTACCATGGATGTTATACGCTCTTTTCAGACTCAGGGGCACAGGGTAACAGGTGTACTTTGGGATGATTTTACTACCATAAGTGTAGATGAGTTCAGCGCCGGGGATAACAGGAATGGCTTTGTTGTGGAAAGCAATATACGCAGCACAGGTCTGGAAGTCTCCTACCCCAAATTTGTTACAGAGTACGGCACCCATGTAAGTTTTAGGGAAGGTATATGGAATGCACAAAGCCGTTCTTATAACAGTGAAGGTTTAAAAGTTATTAATGTCCCTGTACTAAAATCTCACGGTCTTTTTCAGGTAACTGCCGCCGTTAAAAATTATATGGGAGTGCCTTCTGACAGGCTAACCAACATGCGTTCTCATAACAGTGTGGGAACAGGCGGAATGGGCACCCTGCTTGCAGAGACAAGAATGCCTGCCTTAAATATACTGGATATGATATGGATAGCACCTGACAGGGGTCCGGGGGCTCCCTATAACCAGGCAGTAGAGATTAACCAAATCGCTGCCTCCACAGACCCTGTTGCCCTGGATTACTGGGCTGCAAAATATGTTTTAATCCCTGAAGCAGCAAGAATACCGGGAGGCAGGCATAATGCAATGAACCCGGATGCAACAAACCCGGGAACATTCGGACATTGGCTCCGCCTCTCCATGAATGAACTACACAGGGCAGGAATTACAGCAACTATGAATGAGGCAGAAATTTTAGTTGTAGACAGGAGAAACTAATACTTTACTTTCCCTGTATATAAGTGCGTATAATGGAATCCAGGCGCATGATGTCAATGGGCTTGGAAAGAAAAGCCTGAAAACCGTTTGAGAAAAATAAATCTTCTGTTCCCTGTATTGCATTGGCTGTAAGGGCTATAAGAGGAACTTTTTTTGCATACTCGCTATCCAATGCACGAATTTTTTTTGCAGTTTCTATTCCATCCATGCCGGGCATCATGTGATCCATAAAAACAGCATCGTACTTTGGATTCTCCTCCATAATTATGTCTATTGCATCCTGACCTGTTAAAAGGCAGTCCACCTGCATTTTATACCTTCCAAGTAAGCCTGCTGCAACATCAAGGTTAGTCTGCATGTCATCTACAACAAGAACTTTTATATGGCTTAAATCGGGGCGTACTAACTTTCTGCCTATGATGTTTTTTTCTTCATGATACCTGAACTTTTTAAGGTTCTCTGCCAATACAGATCCAATAACAGTATCCTCTACATATCCCTGTCTAATGCGTATGCGAAATGTGGAACCTTCACCATAAACACTTTCTGCTGTGATTTCTCCATCCATCATTTCGCATAATTTTTTTGTTATGGATAATCCAAGACCTGTCCCTTCAATTGTTCTGTTTGCCTGGGTATCTACCTGTCCGTAATCTGTAAACAGTTTTTTTAGATCTTCCTGCCTTATTCCAATACCTGTATCCCTGACATAAACCAAAAGCCATATATGCGAGCTGTTTTCTTTATCTTTTTCGCATCTTATACCAAGGGTAATGCTTCCTTTTTGCGTATACTTAAATGCATTACTTAAAATATTGTTAATAACCTGTTTTATCCTTAAATCGTCTCCAAAAAACCTGTAAGGAAGTTCCTCATTAATATCAAGTACAAAATTTATTGGTTTATCTTCCATGCGTATAACATTAAGGGTAATTATATCATTAAGAAGGCTTGGAATTTCATAATTTACAGGCATTAGTTCAAGCTTGCCTGCTTCTATCTTTGAGATATCAAGTACATCGTTTATTAAACCCAGAAGTGTATTCCCTGCAATGCTGATTTTTCTTATATTACTCCTTACATTGGCATCAAGAGAATTTTCTTCAAGCATTAAATCAGTGAGTCCCACAACAACATTCATGGGGGTACGCATTTCATGACTCATATTTGCAAGAAAGAGGCTTTTGGCTTTATTGCTCTCTTCTGCTATTTCTGCATTTCTTATTTCATCTATCATTGCCTTTTGGGTGACATTGCGGTTAATGGCATTTGCCAGCATATAACTTCCGGAGCGCAGAATGTTTATTTCGTCTTCGCTAAAGTTCCGTGAATTCCGGCAATCGTCTATACAGCAAAAACCCCAAAACTGATTTTGAATGAAGGTTGGAATTACCAGTATAGTCTTTATCTTAAAAACACTTAAGAATTCCTGTTCTTCACCGGAGAGGCCGGAAACAGGACCCTGTATATAAGAGCCCTGTGATAAATGCTTTTCCCATAAGGGTACTGTATTATAAGAGAAGGCAGAAACCGGATAATCTGATTTAATTGAACGACCGGTTTCGCTGAACCAAAAATATTTTAATACGGCCCTGAGTTCTCCATTCAACATTTCGTTCTGCCAGACTTCTACACAGTCAGCATCTACACTGCGTCCTATAATTTCCATGCCTTCCAGAAGCGAATTTTCGAAGGAGCCATTGTCCTCTGCCCTAAGCAATACACTTACGGCATTGTTCATTGCGGCTAACATTAATTCTCTATGTTTTAGGGTTTCTTCCATCTGCCTTTTTTGCATTAACAGGGTCATTTGATTTTTTACCCTAAGTTTTACTGTCGCAGGAGAAAAGGGTTTGGTTATATAGTCAGCAACTCCCATTGCAAGACCTTTTTCTTCGTCCCCTGTACTGCTAAGACCTGTAATAAAGATAATGGGAATGTCCATGGTTTTTTCTGAATTTTTTAGGGCTGCGATTACTTCATAACCATCCATGTCCGGCATAATAATGTCCAGCATGATAATGTCAGGCAAATATTTTTCAGCGGCTTTAATGCCATCCCGGCCGCTCTTTACCGCATACACGGTATATTCAGGGCTTAAAAAACTTGTCAGCGCCAGGATATTGGAATTTTCATCATCAATAAGCAGTACACTATTTTTTTTCGCTTCATCCATGGGCATACTCCCACTCTTTCCTTAATTCCGTAAGAGTTTTTAAGGCAGATTCAAAGTCGTAATTTTCTATCTGCCGGGCAAGTTCCCCGCTTCCCGGGATAGCACGTATATCTTCCAGCATGGCAGTAGATTCGGGGTTAATGTTTTCCAGCATGGGAGCAAGTTTTTTTAACAGTGACAACACCTCTTCCTTATTTAAAGTCTTACTTTGTAAACTTTTTTCATCCTCACCCGGCTGAGTATTATGGCTTAGCTTTAGTTCATCTATAACTGACAGTAACTCTGTCTTTAGAGTATTCATTTTATTTTCCCAGACAGATTCTATACCTTCATTTAAAAGGCTCTCAATTTCTGAAGCGGCTTTTCTTAAATCGTTTTTACCAATTAAACCCGCATTCCCTTTTAAAGTATGGGCTAACCTGTGGGCTAATTCTATATCACCTGCAGAAAAAGCATCTGCAATTTCTGTATGTGTGTTATGATTGCTCTTAAGGAAATTTAATTGTAGTTTTGTCTGCAATTCCCTGTTATCCATGTCTTCGTCTTTTTGAAGGCCGCCCACATTTACCGGCTGAATATACTTCAATAAGATATACCATAACTCCTGTGCAGTAAAGGGTTTCCCAAGACAGTCAGGCATTCCTGATTTTCTGTATTTTTCCAGCTCGCTTAGCATAACATTAGCTGTCATTGCCACTATGGGGCTACCTGTATTAATTGCCATTATTTTGGATGCTGCTTCCATTCCGTCCATGACAGGCATAAACATATCCATGAAAATAAGATCAAAGGGTTTTTCATTATTCTCATGCCGCTTTAAAACTATATCTAAAGCAGCCCTGCCATTTTCTACTGCAATAACCTTAAGCCCTACCCGCTCAAGATGAGCGCAAATAACTTCCCTGTTCATGGAGTTATCATCACAGACAAGTATTTCTCCTTCAAAGTATGGTTTACTAAGAAGCGCATAATCCCCATGTTCAGAACCGGATTCTTCAATATAATCAATTGCAGTAAAATAAATTTCAAAACTAAAAGTACTGCCTTTTCCCGGAGTGCTGTCTACACTGAGCTTTCCGCCCATTAGTTCCACTATATTTTTTGAAATTGCAAGTCCAAGTCCTGAACCACCGTATTCACGGGTTGTACTGGAATCTGCCTGGGTAAATGGTTCAAATATTTTATTTACCTGTTCATTACTCATGCCTATACCTGTATCTTTAATTTCAAAATATACCTTTACTTTTCCGTTATTCGATTCTGTTATGGTTGATGAAAATTTTATTGTCCCCGATTCGGTAAATTTTACAGCATTGCTTAACAGGTTAATTAATACCTGATACAGCCTTAAAGGATCTCCCAAAAGTTTCTTCCCCCTGGAGAGCTCTACATAAACACTTAACTCAAGTCCCTTTTCTTTTATACCGGGCAGGATAACAGACTGACAACGGGAAAAAACATCATGGAGATCAAAAGGCAGATACTCAAGTTCCATCTTTCCGGATTCAATTTTAGAGATATCCAGAATATCGTTTATAATATGCAAAAGCCATTTTGTGTTGTCAGTTATTTTTCCAAGGTAATTTTTTGTTTCGTTTAAAGACTCACTGTCTGATGCAAGCTCAGCAAAACCCATAATGCTGTTCATGGGAGTTCTAATTTCGTGGCTCATGGTAGCAAGAAAGCTGCTTTTGGTTTTGGAAGATTCTTTTGCCTCGTTTTCTGCAGCTTTGCGCTGTATTATTTCGGACTCGAGTTCACTTGTTCTTTGCCTAACAAGTATTTCCAGCCTTTTCCCGCTACTGCGGCTTCTTATAAATAAAACAGAAACCAAAGCCAATACGCATACAGCTAAAGTAGATATACCTATAAGCCAGGGACGCTGCTCTCTCATTCTTCTTTCCTGGTAGTTATAAGTCTTTGTCTGCCATTGTTCCATAATTCTATCGGTATCAATCAAGGCAAGCGCTTTGTCTACAATAGAACAAAAAATTGCATGCTCCCTGTTCACCCCAAAGGACGATTCAAAATCTGCACTAAAGAGGTAATTTGCCTTGTAATCTGAAAATTCGTAATAATTTGTCAGGGATGCAAGCCTGCTTTGGCTGGACATAACAAGATCAATTTCGCCTCTATCAAGAGCCATAAAAGCCTCATCTGTATTGGGGTACTCTCTGGCATTAACAGCGTTGGGAAACCAGCTTCTAAACATATCGGCAAAAGCAGAACCTCTGGCGAATCCTACCCTTTCAAAAGGGATGTCATTCAATTCAATATTTGGGTAGCTGCGCTTGGACAAAAGTGCATATCTATCCCTTATGTACATTGTGGCAGGCCATATAAATCTTTCTCTGCGCTCATCACTTTGAATTAAGTTAGGTATGAAATATGCATTTCCGTTTTCAAGCAGGTTCATTAGATCAAGTAATTCTGCAGTAATATCGTTAACAAGTTCAAAAGAAAGTCCTGTAAGCTGCTGCATTTCATCCAACACATCAAAAACAGCTCCTTCCCATATATTTTCATTCCTGTTGTAAAAACTTACAGGGTAAGACATGTATTGAGATGCGAAAGGAATTACAGGATAGGTCTGAATATATTCTTTTTCTTCATCTGTAAGCTGCATAACAAATCTGTGCTTTCTGTAATCCTGATAGCCCTGCCTGTACAAATTAACCAGGTGATTGTAAGCTCCGTTGCGAAGCGCTTTGGTGATAACCGAGATAAAAGGTTCAAGGCTATTATTTCCCGTAGCAAGGGCAACAGGAATAAAAGTTAGAGGTAAAAAATCTTCTGTAATTACACCGCCGTAATTATCAAAGGCAATTTCCATTGTATTGTTTCCAACCAATGCATCAGCTTCACCATTTTGCAGCATGCGGTATACAGTTTCATAATCTTCTGCAATAATTTCTTCATAATATCCGCTTTCATGCGTAGCAGCAAATAATGCTACCAGCATGGTTCCTTCCAGAAAAACATAGCGCGGAGCCCTTGTCTGGGCAATTACATCTACACTCAGGCTGCCTTCCAGACGCATTATCTTAACTGAACGCTGGGCTATTGGGTCTGTCATATAATAACGAAGCCGCCTGTCCTCTGTAATAACCTGGTTTCCAAAACTTGCCTCGCCTTCGTCCATCTTTTGTACAATAGCACCTAACTCTTCAATTACGGGCTGAAAATTTATCCCAAACAAACCGGAAAGCCATTCACAAAACATGGCAGTATAGCCGTGCACTTGTCCATATTCATCCACAAATAATTCAATACTATGGGGAACACTTACCGTAAATGATACACCTTGTCTTTTAAACTCTTCTATTGCGTTTATTTCTTCTGCAGTAATACCGGGAATATCCCTGTAAGTAATATCATAGAATGAGATTGGTATTGCTTCCTGCCTTTCACAGCCTGCTAAAGAAAGTATAATTAGCAGTAAAATTACATTTAAACACCGCTTTTTATTCTTCATCCTATATCTCAAGTTTCTTTCTTAAGTCCTCAAGGCTTTGTAAAGCAGATTCAAAATCGTAATTTTCTATATGCAGAACCAGATCCTGAGCTCCGTTTACAGCCCTTATATCTTCCAGCAATGCCGCAGCCTCAGGATTGATGTTCTCCAGCATGGGAGTAAGTTTTTCAAATAAAGCCAGAATGGTATCCCTATCCATAGAATGTATTGCTTCTTTATTGGGATCTTCATATTCTTCGCTCATATCATAAAGATGCTTTAATTCATCAATAACAGTAAGCAGTTCTGTCTCCAGAATGTTCATTTTGTTTTCCCAGATAGTTTCTATACCATCATTAAGCAGAGCTTCTACCTCTGCAGCTGCGTTTCTTAGTCCTGTTTTTCCTATTAAGCCGGCATTCCCTTTTAAACTGTGGGCTAACCTGTGTGCAAGTTTTATATCTCCAAGAGCGGCAGCTTCTTTAATTTCCTTATGTATGTTCCGGTTATTTTTAAGGAAATTAATTTTTAACTTTGTCTGCAGCTCATTATTATCATCTTCATCATCATCATGAGTATAGTCTGTGTCAATTGGCTGCAGATATTTTAATAGTATGTGCCATAACTCCTGAGATGTAAAAGGCTTACCAAGGCAGTCCGGCATTCCTGCTTTTTTGTATTTTTCAAGTTCGCTTAACATTATATTAGCCGTCATTGCAATTATAGGAGTGCCGGTATTCATTGCCATAATTCTTGAGACTGCTTCCATTCCATCCATAACAGGCATAAACATATCCATAAATATAAGATCATAGGGTTTTTCGTTATTTTGCATTCTCTCTCTGACATTATCCACGGCAGCTTTGCCATTTTCTGTTGTTACAGTCTTTAAACCAAGCCTTTCAAGATGTACACAAATAACTTCCCTGTTCATGGAGTTATCATCGCAGACCAGTATCTCGCCTTCGAATAATGGTCTTTTTATTATTTCAAAGTGTTCGCGATCAGAAGAAGTATCATCATCGGTATCAATGGCATTAAATTCTATTTCGAAACTAAATGTACTGCCCTTACCGGGGCTGCTATCCAGTTCCAGTTTGGAACCCATAAGTTCTACTATATTTTTTGATATTGCAAGTCCTAGTCCTGAGCCGCCGTATTCACGTGTTGTAGTAGAATCTGCCTGCATAAAGGGCTCGAATATTTTGTTTACCTGTTCACTGTTCATTCCAATACCGGTGTCTTTTATTTCAAAATACACTGTTACCTTGCCATTACTGGAATCTTTAATTACAGAAGAAAATTTAACAGTTCCGGATTCTGTAAACTTTACAGCATTGCTTAATATGTTCATCAGAACCTGATACAGTCTTAGAGGATCTCCAAGAAGCTTTTTTCCTATTGAAGGTTCTACATATATGCTTAAATCCAGCCCCTTTTCTTTTACCTCGGGTAATATAACAGATTGACAACGAGCGAATACATCCCGCAGATTAAAGGGAACATTTTCCAGTTCCATTTTTCCGGCTTCTATTTTTGAAATATCCAAAATATCATTAATTATATGCAAAAGCCATCTTGTGTTGTCGGTAATTTTTCCAAGATAATCTCTCATTTCGCCCAGGGATTCGCTGTCGCCTGCAAGCTCTGCAAAACCCATTATACTGTTCATAGGTGTTCTAATTTCGTGGCTCATGGTTGCAAGAAATTCTGATTTTGCGCGATTTGCCATTTCGGCAGCTTCAAGCATTTTTTGCTCTGTTATGTCAAAAACATAACCTTCAAGAAGCTGCGGTGTTCCGTCCTCATTCCATTCCAAAACGCGGCTGCGTTCCAAAATCCATTTTATAGAACCGTCTTGCATAATAAGGCGGTTTGAGTGTTCATAAAGCAAGCCAAGGTCTATTGTTTCGCTGATTTTCTTTTCCATCCCGGCTAAATCTTCGGGGTGTGTCATTTCCATGTACATATTCTTTTTCCCGATCAATTCTTCCGGTGTATAGCCCAAAAGTTCCTTACATCCCTGGCTGACAAAAGTTAGAGGATAATCTGGGAAAGAGCATACACATTGATATGCCATTCCCGGCAGGTTGCCAATGATAGCCTCTATTCTGGAACGCATTTGTATTCTTTCGCGTTCTGCCTGCCTTAATTCTGTTACATCAGCATAATAACCCTCTATAAGAGCAGGTGCTCCGTCGCTCTTTTTCTCTATAACCCTGCTTCTTTCCCATATCCATTTATTAATGCCGTCTCTTGTTGTTATGCGAAAAGTAGTCTCAAAGGGCAGACCAAAGGGGAGAGTATTTGCGCTTAACTTTTCTATGTCTTCTATGTCATCAGGATGTACCATGTCAAAAAACTTTATTTTCCTGCCATTAATTAGTTCTTCCGGTGCATATCCCAATAATTCGCGGCAGCCTTCGCTTACAAAAGAATATGTATACTCAGGGGGATTGTAAATTTGCTGAAAAACCATTCCTGGTAAATTATTTATTATTGCTTCTATTCTGGTTGTTAGACGGTTATGTTCACGCATATCCCTGGCATAGGAAAAAATGACATAATCGTCGCCGTATTTAACACGCTCAAAGGTGGTTATGGCAGGTATTAGTGTGCCGTCCAATAACTGGTGCGTCCACTCACCTGTGAATTTTTCTCCTTCAAAAGCCCTGGATATAACATCAACTGCAGTCCTCATGGAGTGGCGTCCGTCCGGTTGATATTCAGGTGAAAGGTTTATAAAGTTATCAATAAATTCCTGTTTGGAATTAAATTCAAAAAGCCTTGCAGCCTCGTTGTTGCAGTCTATACATTCGTAATTTCTATTTATAAGACAAGAGCAAAGAGGAATGGTATCAAGCATGAGTTTTGCCCTCTCATGAGCTTCACCCACCGCCTTTTCCGCAAGTTTTCTTTCTGTAATGTCCAGTGCAATTCCAAGCATGCCCTCTACTTTGCCGTCGAGGATAAGTGGTGCCCTTATTATTTCTGAAGCAATATTGTTATCGCCTGGTAAATTGAACCAGCCTTCAGTTCTGATGGTACTATTTTCACTCATAACCTGTTTGTCTACACTTTCGAATTCAGGTATGAGTCTGCTAAGGGAAGAAATTTCGCTGGGATGTTTATCAATAATATCAGATGATTCTACTCCTGCCAGTTCATGAAAAAGCCGGTTACAGCTTGTGTAAATACCTTTTGTGTCTTTAGTGTACATAAGACCTGGAACAGAGTCGTAAATGGCATTAAGAATAGCCGCCTGTTTTGTAATGGTTTTTCTTTTACTTCTGTCTCTTATATATAGTATAGTCATTATAATAAAAAGTAATCCAAGTGTAATAATTGCCGTTAATATCCAGGGTCTTTGTGCTTCTACTACTCTTAGCCTGTAGTCATAGGTTCTTCTTAGCCATTGACCTGATATCATATCTGTGTCTATTAACTGCATGGCTTTATCAATTATTGAAACAAGTACTTCTTCCTCTTTGTTAAATCCAAAAGTTATAAAAAGGGAATTATTAAAAAGTAAATTAGCCTTGTAACCGGGGCGCTCCTGAAAGTTGGTAAGATATAAAAGACCGCTTTGCGTGTTCATAACCATGTCAACTTCGTCATCCAACAAAGCATTAAAAGAATCACCCATACTATCGTAAGGAATCATATAGTTATGATCAGGAAACCATGAACGAAATAGTTCGTCATGAACTGAGTCCCGTACAAGCCCTACCCTCATGGTAAAAACGTCCCCTATGCTTATATTAGGCAGTTCATTTTTTGAAATTAATATGGATTGATCCGGATAAAAAGTTGATTTTGGCCATAAAAACCGGTTTGCTCTTTCCTGTGTATGTGCCAAATGTGTTACCATTAATGCATTTCCCTCTTCCAGCATTAATAGTAATTCATGCCATTCTTCAGATACCTCATTTACCACATTAAACTCAAGTCCGGTGTACCTTGAAATCTGTTCCATAATATCAAAAGAAATTCCCTGCCACAAATTGTACCGGGTATTATAAAAAGCTATAGGATAATTATCCCTTTCTGCAGCTATTGGTATAACAGGATTATTTTGAATATACAAAAGTTCTTCTTCGCTTAACCAGTCAATTAGAGTCTGCCTCATGTACTCATCGTAACCCTGTCTGTATAATTCGTTTAAATAAGTTACAAGACCCAGATCTATAGCTTTTTGAATAATATCAATAAAAGGTTTGAGCGTTGGATTTTGGGTTGATATGGAAGTGGAAGAGAATATAGGGGGCATAAAATTTTCTGTCATTACATCGCTGCCAAAACCTGTTTCGTTTACCCCTACAGTGACCAATGCATCTACTTCCCCTCTTAACATTAGTTCATAAGAGTCGGTATATACATCAACATAAACAGGTATAAATTCATTTACAAAATGCTCAAATACATTCTGTGTTGTTGCAGAGTCTGAAACTAAAGCGTATCTTGGAATACGTTCCCGTCTTATTTCTGATATAGAAGGCATATCCCTTAAACGAAAGTACTTTACCATACGTTGAGCAATTGGGTCAGTCATGATATAAGTCTGCCGCCGGCTTAGTGTGGGCATTAAATAACCGGTAAAGTCTATAGTATGATTCTCAAGGCCGCTTAAAAGATCAGTCCAGATAAAATTTTCTGTAACAAAAGGTATGCCAAAAAAGTTACTAAGCCAGTCACTGACTAAAAAAGCAAAACCATCAATTTCGCCATTTATATCATAAAATGACTCTGTACTGTACATCATTCCATAGGTAAAATAATCAAACTGGTTTTTTAAAGCCTCTATTGCCGCAATTTCTTCATCACTGACACCTGGAATATCTCTATATGAAATATTCCAGTTTAAATTATTATTTTGCTGATTCTCAGACCGGCATCCAAAAAAGAAAAGAAAAATAAAAATACAAATAATTAATTTTTTTCCATCCATTTGGTAATCCCGTAAATTGAATTTTTTGTTTTATCAATAATATTTAAACCGGTCTTTGTTTCTTCTATTCTCTCATTACCTATCCATTTACGGATTATTTCATCCAATCCCAATATATCTATTGGTTTAGATAAAAAAGCCTGAAAATCGTGAGCGTAAAAGAGATCTTCAGTACCTTTTACAGCATTGGCAGTAAGGGCAATGATTGGAATTTTACGTGCATATTCACTATCCAATGCACGAATAGCATCTGCTGCTTCTATACCTGTCATTCCGGGCATCATGTGATCCATGAAAATTGCATTATATATCGGTTTACCCTGTTCGATTTTTTTTATGGCATCCTGACCATTAAGAACAGTATCTATTTTAAGTTTATACTTACCCAATAAACCAAGAGCTACATCAAGGTTAGTCTGCATATCATCTGCAACAAGAACTCTTGCATAACTAAGATCAGGACGTTTTAAATTTTTAAATAAGTTCTTTTTTTCTTCGTTATAACGGAAGCTTTTCAGGTTTTTTACTATCTGCGGTCCCATTACAGAATCATTAACATAGGTCTGTTTTATTTTTACCGAAAAAATAGAACCGCTGTCTTCTATGTTCTCTACATGTATTGTGCCTTCCATCATTTCTACAAGCTGTTTTGTTATGGATAAATTTAATCCTTTTACTTCCGTTGTTTTATTTCCATTCATTTCTGCTTCAAAATATTCATTAAGAATTGTATCAAGGCCTTCTTCGTTTATTCCTATTCCGGTGTCACTTATTTTTATTTCAAGCCATATATCATTGTTATTTTCCTGTTTTTTACTGCATTTAATACTTAATTTTATTTCTCCCGCCTCTGTAAACTTAACTGCATTATTGAGTAAATTGTTAATAATTTGTTTTACCCGGAGATCATCACCATATAGCATGGTGGGAAGATCCTCCTCTATATCCAGCACAAAAGTAACATTATTATCTTTTAAACGGGTATTAACAAGTGTAGTTATATCATTTAACAAACTTGCCAAATAATACTCGGCGCTCATTAATGTCAGTTTCCCGGTTTCTATCTTGGTAAAATCAAGTATGTCATTGATTATAGACAGTAAAGCAGCACCGGCGCTGCTTATATTTGTTAATGAATCGAAGATCTTTTTGTTTATTCCTTTCTCATCCAGCATAAGATCGGTAAGACCTATAATTACATTCAAAGGAGTACGCATTTGGTGGCTCATGTTTTTTAGAAAGGCTGTCCTGTAATTCGATGCAATTCTAAGATCTTCAGTATTATTTTGGATAAGAAAATTTTGCTTATTAAGCTCTTCTTTTTGTTTATTTATTTTATGCAGGCATTTAATAAGTACAATAGATAAAATAAGGGAAAGAGAAGCAAAAATTATTGCAATAAGAAAAGCAATGCTCATTATATTAACCTATTCATACTGCTTTGCTATTACCTGAAATTTATCCTGTACTGAAATAAGAGCGTCTATCAGTAAAGGATCAAATTGAGTACCTTTACCTTCTTCCATAATTTTTACAGATTCTGTATATGGTATCGCAGCCTTGTATACTCTGGCGCATACAAGGGCATCGTAAACATCTGCAATGGCTGCCAGTCTGGCTGCAAGAGGAATACCTTCTTCCATAAGACCCTGCGGGTAACCCTTGCCATCCCATCTCTCATGATGGCTGTAACAAATATCTTCGCAGTGTTTTAGGTAAAGGGAACTTTCTACGTCTCCCAGCTCTCCAATAATCTCAAAACCCCTTATTGTATGGGTTTTCATAATATCGTATTCTTCCGGATCAAGCCTGCCGGGTTTTAAAAGTATTCTGTCCGGAATGGCAATTTTTCCAACATCGTGAAGCGCCATGGATTTAACGATAATTTCCGGCTGCATTTTTATTATTTCATCTGCATACCTGGATTTTGTTAATATTAAATGACTAGCCAGGGTTCCTACATAAAGCTGTGTGCGTTTAACGTGTTCACCCGACTCTAAATCCCTGTGTTCAATAACGTTTGCAAGTCCCTGCAGGGTATTTTCCAGTATAGCGCTTGCCTCTTCTGTTTTTCGAATAACTTCTTCGGTTTTCTGCGCAACCATTTCTTCAAGGGAATCACTGTAGTTTTTTAAGGCTATCTGATTTTTTACCCTGTGTTTAACAACTTCAGGAGTAAAAGGTTTATTGATAAAGTCCACAGCTCCTGCGGCAAGCAATTCCGTTTCTGAATCGTTTTCTGCAGTAATAAAAATTACAGGAATGCGTTTTAAAGCATCATCATGTTTTAATATCTCGAACATCTCCCTACCGTCCATTTCCGGCATTTGCACGTCTAGTAAAATGATTTTTGGGAGCTGTTCTGCTTTTCTTAATATGTTTAGAGCTTCTTTTCCGTTATTCGCAGTAAGTACATTGTAATCATCCTTTAGAATTTCTTCGAGGATCATTACATTCATGTCCACATCGTCTACAGCCAATACAAATTGGTTAGTTAAAGATTCATTAGACATAATTTGCAATCACCTTCTCAACCGCTGTTAAGGTTTCATTAAAACAGGATTTTAAGTTTTCAAAAGATTCCATATTCAGGCTTTTTTGCTTTAATTGGGTTTCTACATCCAGGCATTGCGTATAAAGCTCTGTAAGGGAAAGGTTAGCTGCAACTCCCTTAATGGTATGAGCTGAAACTTGCGCTTTTTCCCAGTCCTGGGCATCTACAAAGCTCTGCAGCTCTGTTAAATTAGTGCCTTCCTTGAATTTTGTGAGCAATTTTGCATAAAGTTTGCCATTATTCATTACCCGCTTTTTGCCGTCTTCCTCGTTCACATAAACTACATCAGCCATTAGCGCCTCCAAGTTATATTTTAAACCAAAAGGCGCATATTGGCAATGTCTATTAAAACCTTAATCTGGCACCCAAACTGAAAATAAAAGCACTGCTACCGCCCAGCTCTCCGGCTTTACTTCCGCCAAAACTCTTTTGATCCAGAGGAAGCTGCGCATTAAGGCTCATAGAAAAGCCCTGGAAAAGCTCATGGTTTACTATCACCATAGGGCGAAATGATAGATCATCAAAACTCATCATGGCTGCCAGGGTAAAAGTGGTAAAATCATCTATTCTATAAAGAGCGCTGCCATAAAGAAAGTGCTCATTCTGCCAGTACCCGCCATTACCCAGTGCGGTTACAGAAGCAGACCCATTGTAGAGGTACTCGGTAAGTATAATAAGGTCTCCCTCCAAAAAGCTATAATCAAAGCCGGCACTGGCGGAAAGACCGTCCAAGCCATTAATATCTTCCGGATTCAGGCTGTAATGAGCGTCCACAACAAAACTGAGCTCAAGATCAAACTTTAAAGAAAGTCCAAAATAATGCATGCCCTGTTTTAATGGGCCATTAGGGGTCTGGAAGGCGTAAAAACCAAGGAGGCTCCCTGTATCCCAGAGTCTATCCAGAGAAAGGCCGGGAATAAAGCCACCGCCATCACTTAATATGGGATTAGCCGGCGCTGCGGCAAATGCCATAAGCCTAAGCTCATCAGTAAGAAACATTGAAGAATGCCATCCAAGAACGCCTCTGGGTCTTGCATTTATTATGAGAGGGTTACGGGGATTTAAAAAGTCTGTAGAACCCCAAACCTGGCTATAGCCAAAACTCATGCGCAAGAGCCCGGCTTCTGTACGTATGCTTTCCCCGGAAACCCTAAAGTAAAGGCGTTCAAGTTCTATCCCTGCTGCATAATTTTCACCAATGGCAGTTTCTCCAAAAAGCAGGCTGAGGCCCTGGGCATTGCTGCCTGAAGCTACTACCAGGTTAAAAGAAGCAAAAAATGTTGCCATCTCCCTGGTCCTAACCTGGTATCTAAAATTGGCAAAGGCCTCAAGACCAAAGTTTTGGGTATCTATCCCGCCTTGCCCTACTGAATAATTAATGGTGTTGTCCATTACTCCAGACCAGTCGGCAAAGAGCATGATGCAGGAAAAAAGCATTATAAAAAGTATTAATAAATATTTTTTCATATTTTACCTCAATAAGTTGTCTACATGAAAAACAGAGTCCGCAATGGGTCTATTTAGAACTACATTTCTCATGATAAAAACGGTTCTGGAATCTCCTCTTTGCAAATTCCTTATCTCCATTTCTACGGGAAAGCGCCTGCCGTCTATTACTTCCACCCTTAAGAGGTTATACTCCTGCACTTTGGCTCCCGAGAGGGCAAATAGCTCGTAACGAACCAGATCCCTGTTTTCCTGATCTATCCACAGCCTGCGTGTGGGATAGGTTTCCGTTCCTCTTGCGTTTAACTGCAGCACCCATGCAGGTCTGCCGTTTATAACTTCAGTCCCCGCAAGGCTTGGCGTATAACGCGCAGAAAGGGATTCGTTATCCTGTACATCCTCAAAACTAAGGTCAGATCCCATCCATTCACGCAGCATGTGGGCAGGAACAGGAAGTACCCTCTCGTTATCGGGGTGAAAGTATCTAAGGCTGCCTGCTGTTTGAAGGTACTTAACCCCTCTGTCTTCGCGGTTTGTAAACTCTATAAAACTATCCGTGCTGCCTCTTGCCCAAGCTATCATGGTCTTAACATCCCTTCTAAGGCCGCGCCTTGTCTGCTGTTCTATGATCATTTCTGCTTCGTACTGTATGGTCTGGAAGATCTGGTTACTGTCTACATGAGATAGGAGCTCTGCTGCTGTAGGAGTTCCACCTGTCTGGGAGTATAAAAAACTCCCGCTAATTGCGATTAACACTATCAATAAAACTTTATTTTTCATTATATACCTCCTGCTTATTATCGCCTAAGAGCTTCCACGGGCTCTACAAAGGCACTTTTTAAAGATGGAATAAGTGTAAAAATTGAAGCAATAATTACACCTAAACTAAAGGCGTAAAAAAGCCTTCCATAATTAAACTGGAAAAAGATTGCATTGCTCATGGGCATGTCAGCAAAGGTGTTTCCGTACATGTCACCCATGCGTATGGGGAATTCTGTTAGAATTCCTGTTAAGAGGCCGCCTATAATTACACCACAGAGTGCACCAAAGGCTGCAAGGAAAAGGGATTCAAAAAAGAAGACTTTAACTATTTCTCCACGGGTCATGCCAAGGCAGCCCATCATGCCAATTTCCTTTATCCTTTCGTGTATTATCATTACTACGGTGTTGATTATCAAAAAGCTTGCAACAATAAGAAAGATTAAAAAGACTATGGTGTAAATGGGAACAACCATGCCCATAACGGCAACCCAATAGTTGTCTGTCCATTCTGTTACTATACTTTCGCTGCCAAGCAGGTTTTGCACAGAGCGGGCAATAAGGGGGCTGTTACTTTCATCCTCTGCAAAAATTATTAACTGCTGTGTGCCTTCATCCAGTACCAAAAGCCTCTGAAGACGGTCAAAATCTGCAAGAATGAAATTTTCGTCATACCTTATATAATCAAAGTTAAAAATTCCCGTTATTACAGGCTCCCAGAATATTTCAGAGAACCAGGCTGTTGCCGTTCTTAGGGTTATATGATCCCCTACATCCAGGCCTGACTTCTCTGCAAAAACCCTGCCTATGGCAATTTCGTTAGAGCCCTGTCTAGGATAAGTTCCCCTTATTAGTCCGTTGTTTCTGTCGCTAAGGTTAAAATGGTTAATCGCCATTTCTCCTTCTATATCGAGACCCCAGAGCATGGCATGTTTTATACTGTTATCCAGCAGTGCAGCATGTGTAATTATTCTGGGAAAAACTGCCCTTACACCGGGAATCTCGCTTATGGAAGCTGCCATTTCCCTCCAATCCATACCGTCTTCTACCGGGAATTGCACAGGCATGTATTCCTGCTCTGCTTCGTAATCCGAAGATACTACCCTGACATGCCCAAGATCGAATATCTGTACTACATCATTTATGCTCTTTGTCATGCCGTCAATTAATGATGAATACACAACTATAAAAAACACAGCTATTCCAACAGCGGTAAAACAGAAGGCAGTACGCCTTTTGTTACGCCAAATATTTAGAAAAGCAATTTTAATTAAGGTTAATGTTCCGCCCTGCTTGTATTTATCTGTCATTTTATTACTCCTATTCAAACCTTAAGCTTGAAGTAATGGGCATTTTAACCGCTTTGCGGGTAGGTAAAAATGCCATAAAAGAAGCCAGCAAAGTGGCAACTATACCTGTGCCTATCATAAGAGGTATGTTCCAAACAGAACGGAAGATGCCTGTCGTGCGAAATCCTATACCACCGGAGAGGGTGTCTGCCATGGCACTAAAATCTATACCTGTTTCTACCATGGGATAATTAAATGCAGCGCCCAAAATAATTCCAAGAACAGAGCCTATGAAGCCAAGAAAACCGGCTTCCAGCATATAGGTAATTATCATCTGTCCATCGCTCATGCCCAAAGCTCTCATCATTCCTGTTTCCTTGGTTCTTTCAAGTATGGCCATTAGTATGGTATTGGAAATTCCAAGGAAGGATAAAATAAATAGTAAAAATGCAAGAACCTGAGGTGCACCTGTTTGTATGGCTTCGTATCCTAGATAATCTTCCATGTATTCATCCCAGGTGCGCACGTTAAGGTCTGCAGGGAGAGCCATTCCCCTTCTGGAGAGGCCCCTCTCCAAAGCAGAACTTATTGCAAGGGAGCTTTCACTTTCTCCCGGAAGTTGCGAATCGGGAACTCCCCTTTCCCTGATTACAAGTTCCGTTACTGCTCCGCCCAGCATCATTCCCCTTTCGTCCTGTAAAACATCCAATGGCATAAAAGCAGAACCATTGGGCAGGGGAGCAGGAGAGTTAATTACACCTACAACTATTACAGGAATTACCTGGCTTATATGCTGCACTGCCCAGGGATACTCAGAACGCAGCATGGCATTTAGAACAAGGTCCAATGTAAGAGGGTCAGTTTCTGTTAGTATGTATGCATCCTCGTGTGTAATATAGGTATAAGCTGCACTTACCAAAGCTCTATCCTCATTTGGTAAAATGGGCATTAGATCGTTATTCCATCTATGAGTTCTAATTCTTTCAGGAACAGCCTTAACATCTATCATGGCGTCTATTCTTAAGTGATTCCTGTTTGTTGCGGCAATTAGATCCCAATAAAGGTCCAGGTCTCTTTGCGAGGCATCTCTTTTAAGTATCATTCTTTCGTTGCCCTCTATATGCACCAGGTCAGGAGAAAAAATATCTGTTGCGGTAGGCGCTACTTCGTATAGGGATCTAATAAAGTCGGCTTCGGCAGTATTGTTTGCTGCAATGTTAATAAGTCTTTCCAAATCCTGCCTTAAGGGCCTTGTAGGTATGCCTACCTGCAGCCTTTCTGCCACTGTATGACCCAGTGTAATTTCCATATTCCCGCTCTCTACCCAGCGGCCAAAATCTACATAAGGCACATAACGCATGGTCTCCGCTTCCAGTACAGGGTCTACACCATGTATTAATACGGGTACAGAGGTAAAGGAAGAGACTATATTGCCGTTAAAAACAAAACGCGGGGCACTTGCATATCCTTCTTCTGCAAGAACTTCGCTGTAAAGCTCCCAATTTTGGAATGTTTCGTAACTGGGCATTAGATCCTTTTTTTCAAAATAAAGGGCCGTTTGCAGTTTTGCAGCTCCCATTTCAAAATTAATAATGTTACGTCTGGATTCTATGGCCATGCCGCCCAGCCAGCTGTTTAAGAAAATGTAAACTGCAACGCTTACCATAATTGCAAGGGAGGTAAGTATGGTCTTTACCTTATGACGCAAAAGATTGCGCATGGCAATTTTCTTTAACTGCCAAATACCTGTTAAAAAAGTACTTATTTTCATTATTACTTTACCTCATCACTTTCTATCTGCCCGTCCCTAATCCTGACAAGACGAGTGGCATAATCCATAACCATTTGATCATGGGTAGAAAATATAAAGGTGGTACCTTCATTTTTATTTAAGTTAAGCATTAGTTCCAGGATTTCCCTCCCTATCTTGGAATCAAGGTTTGCGGTAGGTTCATCGGCTAAAATTATTGCCGGCTTTTTAATAAGAGCCCTTGCAATTGCAACCCTCTGCTGCTGACCTCCTGACATTTCCTTTGGCTTTCTTTTGGCATAACCTTCAAGACCTACATCATGTAGTACTTTGGCAGTACGCTCTTTTATTTCTTTAGGCGGAATACCAAGTAAATTTAAAGGGAAGGAAATATTTTCTTCTGTGGATAAAACCGGAATTAAATTATATGCCTGAAAGATAAAGCCTATATTCTGCCTTCTTAAGATGGCAAGCTCCTTACGCTTCATTTGTCCAACATTCATGCCATTTACTTCCATGTTACCGCCTGTGATGCTGTCCAGGCAGCCTGCCAGATGCAAAAATGTAGATTTACCGCTGCCCGAAGGACCTGCTATGGCAGAAAACTCCCCGGCTTTAAAATCCAAATTTACACCTCTAAGCGCATGTACAACTTGTCCGCTAAGTCCATAATCTTTAATCAGGTTTGTTGCTTTTACTACTGTCATTTTATCCTCCGTATATCTTTCTAAATATGATTGTACTATTTACCTAGTACAAACATATATTGAACTAGTACAATATGTCAAGTAGAATTTAAAAAATTTAATCTTTTTTTAAAGATTTTTTTTGAGGATTTTTATGGGGAACTATTGAGGATTAATTCCTGAAAGAATGTAAAGGAGCCGGTATTCTTCCGCCCCTGTTAATAAAATCATCGCT
>Ga0099364_10002590_pt1 | contig 28708 bp, 25 predicted proteins | sample TergutTh196P3_FD_73070 | JGI IMG/M metagenome (GOLD analysis project Ga0099364, IMG submission 73070) | Microcerotermes parvus P3 segment gut microbial communities from Pointe-Noire, Republic of the Congo - Th196 P3 | ecosystem: Host-associated > Arthropoda: Insects > Digestive system > Gut ... | reverse complement strand
GATATAATACCATTCAATGAGGAAACTCAATCATAACAAAACAGAAATATGGAGGTAATTCTAATGCGAAAAAGAAAATCAATTGCAATCGCGCTGATTGCAGCGATGACTATCGGAATTGCAGGATGTTCCGAGAGGGGAAACACATCAAAGGAAGAACCGACGAGTACTCATGCAAGGTTAGGGGAAGGGCGCATAATGGGTCAGTGGTCGGGCATCTACACATTTCGGGAAGCCGTGGAAACCGCCGATTTAATTGTTGATGTCACAATCATCGAATGGCTCGGTGAATCGACCGAAAGCGAAAGAGACCGAATTGGCAGAGATACGTACTTTTTAGCAAAGGTCAATCAAGTTATAAAGGGCGAAGCACCGGATACGATTGTGGTCGTGCAACATGGAGACAGTAGTGCCACCAACGTATACGACGCCTTATACGGAATTGATAACAGATTATTTTTATTCTTGTATGAAATGCCATACGATTACCTGAAAAAAGCAATCGAAGAAGGGAAGGATGCCGAAGCATACGATGTTGAATATGAAAACGCTTATGAATCAGTGGGAATGTTCCAAACGTCTTTTAATATTCAACGCTATAGAGGTGAAACCTACCTATTAAGTAGGTACAATCATGGCATTGTAACCACCATGACAACCGATGTGGATTTAAAAACGCGGGAAGCTATAGTTAACGAGCTTATAAAAGAAGACCCGTTTATCGGTGAGTGGCTAAAGGAAGATAGCGAAGGTGTTTTTGGTTATGCGTTTTCCTATGATAAGATTGTCGAAAGAATAAATAAAATGCTGGAGGAGAAAACACCATGAAAATTAAACGATTAATAGCCCTTAAGATGGCGATATTATGTTTCATGCTTGTATTATTTTCGACTTCTTCATCAGATTTTTCAGGTCCGGATTCGAATTTAATAATCAAAGGTAGCGAAAATACCGGTTGGAAAAGAGCCAAGTACAACTACCATAATAGTTCTGACACCATACAATTTAAGTTTGATGATAGCGACCCATATCTTACTACAGCTTACAGAAACGTGACTATTCAAGGGGCTAATTTGTGGATTAGCAATACAGCTTTAAACATTTCACAATCACCATCATCAACCCGAACGGTAAAAACCTACTATAATGATAATCCAAATTCCGAAAAAGGTAAACTCTCAGCATATTTTTATTATATAGGAAATCCATTCCAAGGTCATTATGGGAGTTGGACTATATACATCAATCGTGCAAAAAACGTTACCGCACGAACGCTTGCTCATGAATTTGGACATGCTTTCGGTTTGGGAGACTTAGAATCACCGGCGAATTCAATTAAGTTAATGTATCATTCTACCAACAACTGGTTGGCACAAGGGCCAACCACATCCGATATATGGGGAGCGTATGCTATACTTGGTATCCATGGACACAATATTAGTTCCGGTTCATGGTCGAATAGATTCTACGATAAAACAATTCTTGCGAACGGAAAAGTAAGCCATACTCATCGTTTAGCATGCAATGAGTGTTTGGCACATCGCACAACAGGCGGCGGAAATTGTTCTTACAATGCAAATGGTAGGTGTACATCGTGTAATATTCCACGAAACGGCGATGTTGACGGTAATGGTGCTCGCGATACTGCAGATGCAGATTTAATCGCAAGTATCATGGGTAATCATATAGCACCGTCGATTCATCAATATTATTTAGCGGATACGAATGGCGACGGAAATGTTACGGTTGCAGATTTGCTTGAATTGATGAAGTTTTTGGCTAACATGAGTAGTACCGTTCAATAACCACCACCCCCGATTCGTACGAATCGGGGGTGTGGTTATTCACAATCTATTCAAACTCAATCGTACCGGGCGGTTTGCTCGTAACGTCGTACAAAACCCGCGAAATCCCGTCGATTTCACGCATAACCCTGTCCGAGACCTTCTCCAACAACTCATACGGAAGCCGTATAATCGAAGCGTTCATAAAATCGAGAGTCTTCACTGCACGCAAAACGGCAACATAACCGTAAGTCCGCACCCCATCTTTATTACCGACTGCTCTCGTATCGGTCAAAACCGCAAAACTCTGGCTTGATTCAATACCGAATGTATCGAGTTCTTCCCGGAATACCGCATCAACTTCACGCAGCAAATCCAACTTCGGCTTAGTGAGTTCACCTATACACCTCACCGCTAACCCCGGGCCGGGAAACGGCTGTCTATTCACAAGAGAGTCCGGCAGACCAAGCAACCGCCCGATTACCCGCACTTCATCCTTGTAAAGCGAAGCTAAAGGCTCAATTATACCCTTGAAATTCAGTTTTTCGGGCAGACCACCCACGTTATGATGACTTTTAATCCCATCAGACTCAACTATATCGGGATAAATCGTTCCCTGTGCCAAGAAATCCGTCACACCCGCTTTTGTCGATTCCTCCTCGAACACACGTATGAACTCTTCCCCGATAACTTTTCTTTTGGATTCGGGAGAAGTAATCCCCGCAAGTTTAGCGAGAAAGCGTTCCTCGGCGTTTACCGAAATCAAAGTAAGCGAAAACCCCGCAAAAGCGTCGATTACCCCTTGAACTTCGTTCTTGCGCATTAAACCGTGGTCAACCAAAACGCAGGTGAGCCGCTCCCCGATTGCCTTTGACAGCATAGCCGCACAAACCGAACTGTCTACCCCGCCCGAAAGTCCCAGTAAAACGCGGGAATCTCCCACCGTTTCACGGATTTTCTCGATTTCCTTTTGAATGTATTCCTCTGCGGTGATTCCCGCAACGCGTAATTTTTCCATTGATTCTCCTTAACTTTTTAATTATCTTAATTATCTAATGAACTCGGCATCTTTGCCAGGTACTTTAAGATTTCGAGTGCATCTGCTATAGTAACTTGCCCATCGCCATTTGCGTCACCGGAAAGAAATCCGACACCCCTTATTGCGCTGTCCATTTTAGCGAGATATTTCAAGATTTCAAGTACATCTGCTATCGCTACAGCCCCATTTCTGTCAACATCTCCTTTCTTGCACCAGACTGCGTACATTGGGTTAGAACGATTCGCTGTATAAACGTGTTCATAAATGTTTTGATTCGGCACTCTATAATAAGTAGCGTTTGCGCTGGTGCTATAGGTTGACCAACCCAAGAACGTGTATCGAGAACGGACAGGAACTTTATCACTTAAGAGTAAATCCGCCAAATAATATTTGGTTTGACTCTCAGGGGCTCCGCTACCACCATTCGCATAGTAGGTAATCGTATAGGACTCTACCGTTGTATTGTTGATTGAATCATAATTTACGGCACGATAGATTCTATCCGGTGCTCTTCCCCCGCCATATGGTGTGCCGTAACTTATCATGTTAGTAGCACCTATATTCGCATGAAAAAACAAGTTATTCCCCAGATATACCGCCCAGTGAGGGTCTCCCCACACTATAATATCACCGGGAAGTGCATCAGAAAGCGATTTAGATTCGATAAAACGTGTTCTTGTTGGGGGTGTCATGGGGTCATATGAATTCCATGGATTACCGAAGATGTAGAAATACGCATACCTGGCGAAAGCTGCGCAAGACCAGGTTTGGTTGAAAATCCCGCGGATATCAGCATCAGGCGGTTCAGCATAACGGAGTTGTGGATTTTGACTCATAATGTGATCTATGCGGCAGTTGTTGCACCGATTATTAACACAAATGAAAGTATCACAAGCTTTGCCATCTGCACTAAAATAAGAGCCATGCGGAAACATTTGTTGAAGTTGATGAATCCGTTGTTGAACGTTACCACGCGGAACAGTCCATGTTGGTGCAGGGTAAGATGCGTTAACGGTAACGATTAACATTGAAATAAATATAGCTGACATTGCAACAGCTACAGCGAGTCCCGCTATTTTTTCTGTAATTATTTTCAAAATACTTCTTGCCTTTCTTCTAGCCTTGATGATTTATCCATAAAACGGAATCCGGTGTTATCAATTCTTCTTCATTGTGACCTATATTAAAACTTGTCCCCCCTAAATGATAACCATTATAGTACCAAAAACTCGTAACAAAAGGGGCTTTCGGCAAATGAGAGGTATCCAGCGAGGGGTCTTCGGGGATACGTCTCGTTGTGTGTTCTCCTAATTGACTGATTGCCTCAATAAAATCCTCAACCGTCATAGGTTCTTCCATGTCCAACAGGAAATCTTTTGCCTGTAGATTAACCACGGTTACATAATGGTCGCGTTCAAAAGGAATAGGCGTTCCGTCGGGAAATGTTCTGTGTTTACCTCGAATATCAGCTTCATTAATACTAAACGTGTAACCCCTTTGACCATTTTCAAAATAATACGCAAAATAGGCATAGCGGCTGATAACATCGCCGCTGGGGTTTTTGACAATATAATCATCGCCCACCTTCTCATGAGATACGACACTGCCATACTTCTCTTCAAGCTCCTCGAAAGTCATACCTAATTCGCTCAACAATTCCATGTTGATTCGCGAGTTCACGTCTGCCGGTTTATCTGTCACATCTGCCGGTTTGTTGGTGATTTCCGGTGATTCCGATTCCGATTCCGATTCAGTCACCATGGTGGTTGATTCCGTGCTGTCGGACGCATTGGGATTTTGCGTGTTCTCCTCGGAACACCCCGCAATACCGATGGTTGTCGCCGCAATCAGCGAGATTGCCGTAAGTTTTCGATTTAACATAATAATTTCCTACTATATTATATAATAAGTCTCTATGAGGTGATTTACACAACTCATAGTTTTCGTTGATTCTTCTACTTCTAATTATCTAACGAACTCTCCATTCCGGCGAGCTTCTTTAAAATCTCAAGCACATCGGCTATTACAGGGGCTTCCCCGCCGGTAATGCGCGCCGAATCCCATGCCGGATTACCTTTTTCGATTACACTGCTCATTCCCGCAAGGAATTTCAGAATCTCCAAAGCATCCGATATCCCCACTGTACCATTACCGTCAACATCGCCTTTGATTAGAGGGAGTGTGTCGCGAACATTCGTTACAGTGACATCAAAAGGAATTTTCAAGAGTTCCCCCGCACCCTTCAAATCGACATAGAACACCCCGTCAAGACTAATCGTCCCTCTACCCTCAACCTCCATAAAAAACACAACCTCCCCCTCCGAGAAATTTATGGCATCTCCTGCAAAATTTAATTCACCGGCGTGAGAGTCTATCATGCTATACCTATATCCATACCCCCAAACAGAGGCTTCGTTCATGATAGGTATACCGAGTTCTGAATTAAACCCACTATATGAATAATTCGCACGACTGACACTGAATTGTGCCGGCATATCTACATCCTCGTTAAACCCGAAAACCAACTTGCTATCATCTTCGGCGAAGCCTATGTAGAGTTGATTATTAATCGTCACCATTCTCGACACAGAACTTTGCCCACTTGATTCCGCCAACGGAAACACGGAAAAGAATATTGCAACCGCAACCAACATTGAACAAACAGAACAGATACGCTTTTTCATAAGAAATCCCCCTAAAAAATAATAAATAATTAAGAAAATAATTATATCACCATTATTATTTTTTTTCAAGTGCTTGTAAATTTTTATTTTGCAGTGTATAATTAGATTATGGAAACGCTAAACAACAATATCACAGATTTGTTCCCGCAGGACGAACTGCTCGCCCTGCGTGAATTGGGGATTCCCCCGCAAGAACTCATCTTCATCAAAAAACCACTTTTCAATCTGTCTATGTTTGAGGAAAAACAGTACATCTGTCATCTTCAACTGAAAGACGGACTGTATTCGTTTGAGTTGCCCCCGAAGCTCCCGCGGAGATTCAAAAAGCGGATTCGCCAAACCGAGCGCAAACTGCTCTGCGGTAACAACTCACAAATGAAAAAACTCATGGATTCCGCACGGAAGAATGCCGAATTCATCGAGCGTTTTAACAATGAACTGTTCTTCAAACATTCCTTTTATAAGGGAAACCGGCTGAACGTTGACGAACTCTTTCGATTATACGGTACTGCGCCGCATAATCAGATAATCGACCTCTCGGCAGATTCTGACCGCCCGCCCTTCATCGCTTTGTATGCAATGACTTTTTATGCCTGCACCCCGGAAGACATCTTTACCGTTGACGGGATTTTCTCCATGCAACCCGAACGTCACGCCGACAATGCCAAGAAAACATCTGGAAACCGTGTGTTCAACCTCGTCATTCGGGGCGAACGAGAGGAAATCGTTCAGGTACTTCGACAAATGGGCAAAGCGTTGGAAGAAATCCGTCCGTTACGGGTAAACCTTTCCGACGCGGCAATGCTCGCCAGGAATTACACGCTGTTCCATGCCCTGTCAGAAATGGGGAGGGTGTTCGCCAAGTGTGCCGTACGCGCGGATGCCGGTGTGCCGTCTTCTTCCATGGTTGCAGCGCGAACACTCATGAAATACGCCCCGTTAGTCGAACTGTGCGACTTGATTTCGACACTGAACCACCACGAAGACTACCGTGACAGTCTCGCTTATAAGAAGTGCAAAGATTTTTTTTAAAAAGTAAAAATCCGCCGAAACGTTTTTCGTTTCGGCGGATTTTCAGAAATATTACTTTAACTCATTAAATCAACGACGGTTTTGACACACTCACTCAACTGCGCCCGCGAAAACTGAGCGTCTGCCCCTGCCGTTTCACCCCTTTGGCGCATATTATCGTGAATCAAAGAGGAGAACAGCACAATCGGCGTATTCGAAAGCTCCTTATCACTGCGAATCAGCTTAACCAGACTGTGTCCGTCCATCTGCGGCATTTCGATATCGCTGATTACCGCCGCCAAATTGCGCGAGATATCGCCACCTTTCAAGCCCTCGATGTAATTCCACGCCTCTTTTCCGTTATAGAACTGAGTTATATTCGTGAACCCGGTTTTTTTCAGTGCATCACTCACGACTTTCCCCATGAAGACCGAATCGTCAACGATTAAAACTTTCCTGCTGTAATCGAAATCGACAGGGACGGTTATCCCCTCGACCGAGCCTATCTCGAACTCTTTCCCGGTATTCATATCACACACGATTTTCTCGAAATCAAGCATCATTATGATTTTATCGCCGATTTTCGCGACCCCGGTAGCAAGGCTATTGTCATTATTTCCGCTGACCGCCGGCGGTTTTTCCACCTGCGCCCATTTGAGCCGTTGAATCCCGTTTACATTCGTAACGTCGAACGCCACACTGACTTGGTCAAAATCACAGACAATGAGAAGCGTACGCTCAATTTCAGATTTTTTGCACCGCAAGACCTCATGCAGGTCAATTACAGTCACCAGTTTATCCCGGTGCATGAAAACCCCCTCAACTTCCGGCGGCGCGCTCGGAACGTGGGTTACTTCGCAATGAATGATAATCTCGCTGACTTTTGCTATGTTAATCCCGAAACATTCGTCCCCGACTAAAAACTCAAGCAGTTCCAGTTCGCCTGTATCCACCTCGTTTTCTTGTTCGATGTTATTCATGTTCATTTGTGACAACCTCCCTCATACTCTCTTTTCGGCAGTTGTATTACTCTGCAAACGCAAAGCCGCCGACCTGTCGCTCTTTCTTAGTTTATCACATCTACCATGAAAAATCAAGGGTTTGCAAAAAATTATTTTTAAAAATTCCCAAAAACCTATTGACAAATATTATTTTGATGATATAATATTTAAAGTAAATAGTATTTAAGAGTTCGGAAAGGTGGTGTTTACAATGGTTCTTGAATATTATAAGGACAAAGCATGGGAACTCGTTCGGATTATCAAAGCAGAGCTAACTAAAGCGGTAACGCCAATCCTGCATGAGTCGGGGTTATCGGAACATCAGGTGGCTATCCTCATGGCGATTAGCGAGGGTGATTTCCACTCAGTCAGCAAACTGGCGGAATTGCTTAACGCAAATCAAGGGAATTTCTCTGTAGCGTGTAAAAAACTTGAGCAATTGGGGTTAGTCGTCCGAAAACGCAGCAAAGAAGACGAACGCGTAGTCGAGTTAGAGTTAACCAAATTAGGCACAGAAAAAGTAACGATATTTCGCAATAAACTGGAAGAGATGTTCAAGCAGGCGGAAGCAACGCCGCAACAACTGGAAAGCATCATTTCGGGTTGTAACGAAACCATTACGTTACTGAAAAAAATTAATAGAGGTAACAGCAGTAATAAGAAGGAGGAAATCACACAGTGTTAGAACTAAAAAACATCAAAAAGACTTACAAGGTCGGTGAAATTGAGACCAAGGCACTCAACGGGATTAACGTGGCATTTCGTGAAAAAGAATTCGTGGCGATTCTCGGCGCATCGGGTTCGGGAAAGACCACCTGTCTCAACATAATCGGCGGACTCGACCGTTACGACAACGACGGAATCGGTGAGATGACCATTAAAGGCAAAAAGACGGCGACCTTCAAAGATGCCGAATGGGATGCTTACCGCAATAACTCAATCGGGTTCGTGTTCCAGAGCTATAACCTTATTACTCACTTAAGCATAGTCTCCAACGTGGAATTAGGCATGACACTTTCGGGGGTATCGGGAGGAGAGAAACGACAACGCGCAATTGATGTTTTGAAACAGGTCGGACTGAAAGACCACCTCCACAAAAAACCGAATCAGCTTTCCGGGGGGCAGATGCAGAGGGTTGCGATTGCACGCGCATTAGCGAACAATCCCGAAATCCTGCTGTGTGATGAACCCACCGGTGCACTTGATTCTAAAACGAGCAAGCAGATTATGAATTTAATCCGCGACCTCTCGAAAGAACGTCTCGTAATCATGGTGACTCACAACCCGGAAATCGCCGAAGAGTATGCCGACAGGACAATCAAGTTCGAAGACGGGGTGGTGGTTGACGATACAAATCCGCATATCGAACGCCCGAAAGCCGACGGATTCAACCTCAAGAAGACGGCGATGAGTTATTTCACCGCCCTGAACCTCTCCTGGAACAACATACTTACGAAAAAAGGACGGACTTTCTTAACCGCGTTCGCATCGAGTATAGGAATCATCGGAATTGCCGTGATTATGAGCCTGTCGAACGGATTCCAGTTACAAATCGACAAGTTCCAAGAAGACGCACTTGCCGAGTTCCCTATCGTTATAATGCCGCAGGTTAATCGGATTAATCGTGAGGAAATCCAACGTAATCGCTCGGAATACGAAGAAAACACCAAGAATAACGCAAAGCCCACCGAAGTACGCGTGTTCGACCCGGGGAAGTTTTTCATCACGCACAACAACATCTTCTCGGACGAATACATCGCCTACCTCGAAGCGATTGACCCGGAAATATGCGGTTCAATCGGCTATGTGCGAATTGCGGCGATTAACGCAGTCCGCAAAGACGAAGACGGTACGGTTAAACCCATCACTTTTCCGACCGTCCTGACGATGATGTCCGGTAGTTCCAGCATGAATCAAAACACGGCAATGACTTCAATGACGAACATCGGTTTGTCGGCGTATCCGAAAACGTTAGGAGACGGCGAAAACTACCTCGAACGTAATTACGAGCTTCTGGACGGTCGTTATCCCGAAAAAATCACCGACCTGGTCATGGTAATCGATTCGGACGGAAGCCTCAACATCGGACTCCTCGAACAACTTGGTTTTGATATTGAGCGTGACACGATTTCGTTTGAGGAAATTATGAAAACTAAACTGCAAATCGTTCATAACGATGCTTATTACGAAGAACTTGTCGGCGGATTCGTAATCACCGAAGAAAATCTGGAGGAAATTCTCGCTGCTTATCCGATAGCAAGAATGATGATTCCCGCCGATTCTACACCGGAAGAAACAATAGCGATTCTGAACGACATAATGGCGGGAATGGAAGGGGATGAGTCGGGTTCTAAAGTGTTTCTGCCTTCTTCCGGCTATGAAGCTATGTGGGACTCACAACATTCTATCGAGCTTGAAATCGTCGGAATCGTCCGTCAGTCGGATGATTCGGGTATTGCATTAATTCCGAACGGATTAGCCTACAGCGACGAATTATGCGATTTAGTCATCGCCAATGCACAGGACTCCGAAATCGTAAAAGCCCAACTCGCACAGGAGGAAAGCGTGTTCCCGTCTTCCCCCGATTCAGAGCCGACCCCCCGCGATATGATGCTGAGTATCCTCGGGGCGGATACCGTTCCTTCTACGATTATGCTTTATCCCAGCAGTTTCGAAAACAAAGACAATCTTATCGAATACTTAGATGCGTGGAACAACGACAGAACGGAAGAAGAACAAATCGTTTACACCGATATGGCGGCGATGTTCTTCGGGTTCTTGACGAGTATCATAAATGCGGTCACGGTTGTCTTGATTGCGTTCGCCGCGATTTCTCTTATCGTGAGCTTGATTATGATTTCGATTATAACCTACATTTCGGTGCTTGAACGCACCAAGGAAATCGGGATTCTCCGCGCACTCGGCGCGAGAAAAAAGGACGTTACCCGCGTTTTCAACGCAGAAACGTTCATAATAGGTGCGTTCTCGGGAATAATCGGGGTGCTGATTGCATGGGGACTGACCTTCCCGGCTAACATGATTATCGAAAACATGACGAACCTGCCGAACGTCGCCCGTCTTAATCCGCTCCACGTAATCGTACTGGTCATATTGAGTACGACGTTGACGGTACTCGGCGGTTCAATCCCCGCAAGAATCGCCTCAAAACGCGATGCGGTTGAAGCTTTAAGAAGCGAGTAACGCAAAACCGAATTTCAACGAAACAACAAGAATCACGGCGAATTTTGCCGTGATTCTTGTTGTACGGAAAAATTTTTTTGTAAAATTTTCATAAAGGACTTGAAATATATTTTTTTTATGATATAATGCAAGTGTTAGAGGTTGTCGGAACAGAGAATATTCACCGAAAATAATCCGGCGGATATTTCGGCAACCAAATTAAAAAACTAAACGGAGGAAAATCTAATGAAAAGATTTATGGCAGTATTACTGGCAATCATCATGGTTTTGACACTCTCAGCTTGTACAAGCACAAAAGACCCCGCCGAAGAAGGCAACGGCACAGGCACCGGCGGCGATGGCACGAACGCTCCGACAACCGACGAACAAGGCAACGAAGTCACCACCGCGGCGGAAACCAAATCCGCAGAAGACCTTAGAAAAGAAAAAGTAGTTAATGACTTCAACGCGAGCCAAGGCGAAGTCGGAAACAGAACGGTACTCAACTTCAACACGTTTACCGATGAAACCGCAGGCATGCTCGCATTCTTCCTTAAAGAAAACCCTGAGTTCGGGGAAGACTATTACATCAAAGTTGAACTTAATACAGAAGTTCATCAACACAGGCTTGCTGTCTCCACCAACATCGGCAAAACCGGCAGCGACAGCGTTGACCTTTTCATCGCAGACGTTGACTACGCTATGGAATTCGCAGGTATGAGCGGAACAGCATCTCTGGCTGACCTCGGCATCGAAATCACCGAAAGCGAATACTATGCGTACACCCTTGATTTAGTAAGAATCGACGGAACGGTAAAAGGACTTTCTCACCAGGCAACACCCGGCGCAATGTACTACAGAGCCGACATCGCTGAAGAAATCCTCGGAATCAAGAGTGATGCCGATATGCAGAAACTCGTGAGCGATTGGGACAAATTCCTTGAAACCATGGAAAAAATCATGGAAGAAAGCGATGACTTAAACATCATTTACGGCGCGGACGAACTTAAAAGAAACTTCATGAACTCCCGCGATGAAGCGTGGGTAGTAGACAACGAATTCAACATCGACATGGATACTCTTGAAGAATTCGTAAGAGTTACCCAGGCGATTAAAGACATGGGCGGTCTTGCGATTAACGGCGGCGGACAATGGGCAAATAACTGGTACAGCGGCATGAAAGACGGCGTATTCTCCTACTTCGGAAGCACCTGGTACCTCCACTACACAATCAAACCCAACGCTAAAGAAGACGGCGAAGGTAAAGATGAATTAGGTAACGGTTCTTACGGTCTCTGGGGAATGGTTCCCGGCCCGGCAACCTTCTACTGGGGCGGAACCTACTGGTTCGGTTCTAAAGTAGCCGCTGAAGACGATGCTAAAAAAGATGCGGTTGCACAGATTATCGAATTCTTCTGCGTAAACGATGATTCTATGTTCGCTTACATGGATTCAACCGGCGACTTCCCTTCCAAGAAAGCAGTTGCTAAAAAATTGGCTGACAACTACGACGGAAATGATTTCTTCTTGTTCAAAACCAACCATTTTGAAGTATTTGCAGAAGTCGCAGAAAAAATCGACATCACCAAAACAATCACCCCTTATGATGCTACCATCAACTCTGAAGTTGACGAATTCATCAACGCTATATTCTCTTCGGAAGCTAAGAGCTTTGACGACGCAATCCAAGCTTTCAAAGCTGCAGTCCGCGGAAAAATCCCTACGCTTGACATTCTTTAATTAAACACACGTTTTAAACACACGTTAAGCGACAGGAAAAAGTCTTTTTTCCTGTCGCTTGTACATAAGCAAAAGCAAAACAAGAGCGGAGGTGTCGGCGGCTCTGCCGCCGAGCAGTCAGCTTGACGAAAAGCAGAAGCAAAACAAGAGCAGCAGTGCGGTATAAAACTCCGTTATCTTATCTTAACGGAGGGAATAAGAAAATTTTACTTGAATTAACCGGGAGGTAATTCCAAATGAGCTCAGAATCGGTAAAAAAGCGTAAGAAATCCCGCCTGGAGAAAACGTATTGGGGATACATATTCATCATTCCGTTTTTCGTGACGTATATTATATTCTCGGCGTTTCCGTTGGTTACGACTTTCTATTACGCCTTCACCAACAAATCAACCTTCGGGGATGTCGGCGAAGACGGGACAGAGCATTACGATTACGTCGGTCTGACTAACTTTTACGAAAACCGGGTTGTCAGCGCGCGTGCCACGATAAGCGATGACCGTCCCGGAGAAGTTCGGATTCAAGGGACGTGGTACAAAATCTATGAAGATGTCACCGGTGCGAAGTTCATTGAAATGCCGGGGGATGTCACGTATGAGCTTGCCGAGTTCAACGGCACGGATTTCGTCTGTTTCAGCGGGAAAATCTGGGAGTTGGAAGACGAGCATAAAGAAGGTATCGAAGCCGGGACTTTGCGGGCGGTAGGTCATCAAGCCTCCGGGGTTCTCGGAAATGAAACGTATAAACGCGCATTCTTGAACACGCCGTTACTGTGGGCGATGGGATTCGTTCCGCAAATGATAATCGCGCTGTTGCTTGCCGCGTTGTTCACTAATGAAAAGCTGAAGGTTAAAGGGCGCGGATTCTTCAAGGTTGCGTTCTATATGCCGAACATCATGACAGCAGCGACAATCGGTGCGATGTTCCTGGTGTTCATAAACAGCGGCGGACTGATTCACCAACTTGCGGTGGCAATCGGATACATCGGCGAAAACGATATCCTGCGGGAAGCGTGGTTCGCGCGGGCGATGATTGCTTTCATCAACAGTTGGATGTGGTTCGGTAACTCCATGATAGTCTTGATTGCGGGAATAAGTGCTATCAACCCCTCACTGTATGAAGCGGGAACAATCGACGGGGCAAGCGGACGGACAATGTTCTGGAAGATTACGATTCCGTTGATTCGACCGATTTTGACATTTACTGTGGTACAATCCCTTATCGGCGGATTCCAGATGTACGATATTCCGAAGGTTTTGGCGGCGGATATAGCATCGTCACTTGACCGTACCGGTACTACTACGATTATGACCACGATTATGGCGGTCGCGTTTGAATCACCGTCGAAAGCATTGGGACTGGCATCGGCGATGTCGGTAACGCTGTTCGGAATAACAACGGTTTGCAGTATCATTATCTTCGGCTTGTTTAAAGACCGTAGCGAGGAAAAATGGATTAAAAACCAGAAAAAACAGCAGAAACTCCTGCAACAACAAGAATCGGGGGTGGCTAAAGCATGAAAAAGCTCATCGTTATGATTTTCTGCATAGGATTGACAATAATATGCTTCATTCCGTTTATTATCCTGTTCGTGAATTCGACGAAAACCATTAACGAACTTCTCGCCGGGACAACCGAATGGGCGGGAATAACCAACGGATTATTAGCGAGTTTTGTTCCGGGACAAAACTTCTCGAACAACTTGAACGTATTGCTCCACGATGTTAACTTAAGCCTTCCGCGAAGCTTCATCAACTCGTTTGTAATTTCTGCAAGCGCGACTGTATTGACCGTCTACTTCTCATCGCTGACGGCATATGCGTTCACCACCTACAAATTCAAAGGCTCGAAATTCCTGTATGGTTTCATACTTGCCGTACTTATGGTACCCTCCCAGATTTCGATAGTAGCATTCATCGACCTTATGTACAGTTTCGGCTGGACTGAGAGTTGGCGTTCGTTCCTGCCGCTGATTATCCCGGCAATAGCCTCTCCGTCTACGGTTTTCTTCATGAGACAGTATATGAAGTCTTCGGTTTCCCTCGAAATGGTTGAAGCGGGACGAATCGACGGTAGCGGTGAGTTCGCGATTTTCAATCGCCTGGTAATCCCGATTATCACACCGGGTATGTCAACAATGGCGATTTTCGCAATGGTTGCATCCTGGAACAACCTCTTCATGCCTACCGTCCTGTTGAACGGTGAATGGCGGACAATCCCGATTTACGTTAATCAGCTCCTGGGAAATCAGTTCAGGACGGAATTAGGGGCAATTTACCTCGGACTCTCCCTGACAATCCTCCCGCTGATTGTGTTCTACCTCCTCCTATCGAAATACATTGTCGCAGGTGTATCCCTCGGCGGTGTTAAGGAGTAATTCCATAGGAATTTTCAAAATTAAAGAGTATAATACAAGATTAAACGAACCCCACTTTAAAAGTGGGGTTCGTTTTGTAGTTTTTAGAGTTTCGAGAAACGAGAGATTATCTCTTCGAGAATTGCGGAGCTCTTCTCGCTGCTTTAAGACCGTATTTCTTACGTTCTTTCATTCTCGGGTCACGAGTAAGGAATCCCGCTTTTTTGAGTACCGGACGGAGCTCTTCACTATACTGGAGCAAAGCCCGTGAAACTCCGTGACGGATTGCACCCGCCTGCCCGGTTACTCCACCGCCTGAAACGGTGCAGATTATGTCAAACTTTTCGACTGTTCCGGTCAAAGCCAACGGCTGACGCGCAATGAGTTTAAGGGTATCAAGCCCGAAATATTCTTCAATATCACGATTGTTTACAGTAATCGTACCGCTGCCGGGATAAACCCGAACCCGCGCTACCGACTGTTTTCTTCTGCCTGTTCCGTAGTAATACGGTTTTGAATCATACATTAATCATTACCTCCCCATACTTCCGGCTTTTGTGCTGCGTTGTTGTGTTCTTCCCCGCGGTAAACGCGAAGCCGCGTGAGTGCCTTGCGTCCGAGTGTGGAATTAGGCAACATTCCGTTTACAGCGACAGACATCGCCTTTTCGGGTTTTTCTTTCATGAGTTTGCCGTACTGGACTTCTTTCAATCCGCCTATCCAACCGGTGTGCCACCGCAAATACTTCTTTTCGAGTTTGTTTCCGGTGAGTATCGCTTTCTCACAGTTCACGATGATTACATGGTCTCCACAATCGCAATGGGGCGCGAATATGGGTTTGTGTTTCCCTCTGAGCAGGGTTGCCGCTTGAGTCGCCACTCTTCCCAGTGGTTTCCCGGCAGCGTCAAGAATATACCATTTACGGGTAACTTCACCGGCTTTCGGCATAAAAGTTGACATAATGGAATCCCCTCCTTTTAATTTTACTTTTTCAACAGAAGTCATTATACTACAAGCGGGAATCCTTGTCAATGCTTTTTTGAAACAAATTTTCAATATATCCCGCGTTTTCTCTATATATCTCCGATTTGCTCTGTTTATCTCCGTTTTTCACGCTCAAGACAGGCGATTTTTAAAATCCTCATAACCGAATTCTTTTATAACCTCTAAATCACCATTACAGCGAAGAACCGCAATGGACGGAAGCGGAGTCCCATTAAAGGTGTTATTCTTGACCATTGAATAAATCGCCATATCGCAAAAGAAAATTTTATCGCCGACCTTCAACCTGTTCTCGAAACTGTAATCGCCGATTACGTCTCCTGCAAGGCAGGTGTTCCCCGCCAACCTGAACGTGAACGGCTTTTCACCCGCCGGGAACGCATCAACAATCTGCGGTCGATACGGCATTTCCAGAACATCCGGCATATGACACGCAGCGGAAGCATCCAAAATCGCGATGTCCATGCCGTTATGAACAATGTCCAGCACGCTCGCAGCCAACCACCCCGAGTTCAACGCAACGGCTTCCCCCGGCTCGATGTAAACCAACGGCACGTACTTCTTCACACGCTCAACACAGCGAACAAGCCGCTCAAAATCGTACCCTTCACGAGTGATGTGATGACCGCCGCCGAGGTTCACCCACTTCATACCCGACAGAAAACCCCCGAATTTGTCCAGAAATGCCTCCAACGTGGATTCAAGTGCATCTGAATCCTGTTCACACAGGGTATGAAAATGGAGACCGTCTATTCCTTTGAGTCGGCTTGAATCCTTGCCCTGCAGATTGGCGATTGTCGTTCCCAATCGTGAAAAAGGCGAACATGGGTCATAGATTGCGTGTTCTTGCGTGGATTTCTCGGGATTGACCCTCAGCCCCGCACTGACGTTACTCGGCAGAGAATCCTTGTGGATTTCCCACTGTTCGAGCGTGTTAAAGACAACTACATCGCAGATTCGCCCCAACTCACGAATATCATCATGCGTGTAGGCAGGGGAATAAACGTGGATTTCTTTCGCTGTCTTGACTTCCTTTGGGAATTCTTCGTAAGCGAGACGTGCCTCAAACAAGCCGCTGGCGGTCGTTCCGCTGATGTATTCCGCAATTAATGGGTACATCGCAAACGCCGAAAAGGCCTTCTGTGCAAGTAAGACCCTGCAACCTGTTCGATTTTCGAGTTCGCGCAATTTTACAAGGTTTAATACAAGCCCTGACTCATCAATGACGTAACAGGGGGTTTTCAAAGAAGCCCCGAATTTCATGACATGATTCCCCTTTCGTCAATCCACCAAATCAGGCGAGAAACATTCTTTCCACGGAAGTCCCCATTTGTTAAGTGCTTCCATAAACGGCTCAGGTTCTAAATCCTCGGTATTGTGAACCCCGGGCTTCGTCCATGTCCCATTCATTACGAGCATTGCGCCAATCATCGCAGGAACGCCGGTGGTATAAGAAATCGCTTGAGTACCGACCTCTTTGTAACATTCCTCGTGGTCGCAGATGTTGTAAACGTAATAATTAACCGGTTTTCCGTCTTTAGTTCCTTGAATAATACAGCCGATGTTGGTCTTGCCTTTTGTCCGCGGGCCGAGTGATGACGGGTCGGGCAGAACCGCCTTCAAAAATTGAATCGGGACGATTTCTCTGCCTTCATACATAATCGGTTTAATCGAGGTCATGCCCACGTTTTCGAGGCATTTGAGGTGGGTGAGATAACTCTGCCCGAACGTCATGAAGAAACGAATCCGCTTCAACCCTTTCGGTGAAAGATTCTTCACGAGGGACTCCAACTCTTCATGATAAAGCAAGTACATATCTTTCTTGCCGACTTCGGCGAAATCATACTCCCGCTTGATTTCCATAGGCGCGGTCTCGACCCACTCACCGTTTTCCCAGTAACGACCGTTCGCACTGACTTCACGGATATTGATTTCGGGATTGAAATTCGTTGCGAACGGGTAGCCATGGTCGCCGCCGTTACAATCAAGAATATCGATATAATGAACCTCATCAAAATGGTGTTTCACGGCATAAGCGCAGAAGACTCCCGTTACACCGGGGTCGAATCCGCTTCCGAGAATCGCGGTAATCCCCGCCTTTTCGAAGCGTTCTCTGTAATCCCACTGCCATTTATACTCAAACTTTGCTGTGTCGAGCGGCTCATAATTCGCGGTATCGATATAATGTGTTTTCGTGGCGAGACAAGCATCCATAATTGTCAAATCTTGATACGGCAAAGCCAGGTTCAGTACCGCAAACGGATGAAACCTTTCAATCAGCGCAATTAACTCTTCGGTATTATCCGCATTGACTTGTTCGCTGTGCAACTTCGCCGGGGTAGAAGCTCTCCACTTCTCCACAAGCGCGTCACACTTGGATTTCGTGCGACTGGCAATCATAATCTCCTTGAATACGTCACTGTTTTGACAACATTTCGCAAATGCCGCGGAAGCAACCCCTCCCGCACCTATAATTAATAAATTTCCGTTCATATCTTAACTCCTTTAACTCCTTTGTTTTTAAATAGATAAAATCAATTCCCGCAGAATCTTTCCCGCCGTAGCCGCACAAACGCCGTTCGGGTCATATGGCGGTGAATATTCCACTAAATCACATCCGACTATGTTGAAAGCAACACAGTAATCCTTAATGTAACCGCGCAGAGTCGAAAACCGCCAACCGCCTGCTTCCGGTGTTCCGGTAGCGGGGAATTCAGACGGGTCGAGCACGTCGAGGTCTATGGTTATATAAACAGGCGCATCGCCGATGAAATCATACTCCTCTTTTTCCATAAGAAACTTCCCCGAATGAATATGCGCTTTCGCCCACTCAAACTCTTCACGAGTACCCGAACGAATCCCGAAACTGAAAATCCGACCGTCACCGACTAATTCGTGACACCGCCGAATCACACAAGCATGAGACAGTTTCTGACCGAGGTATTCGTCACGCAAATCCGCATGAGCGTCAAAATGAATTATATGCAGGTTAGGGTACTTTTCCGCCACCGCTCGAACTGCCCCCAAAGTCACGAGATGTTCTCCCCCCAACATGATAGGCAATTTCCCGTCGGAAATGACTTTCTTTGTATAAGCGTAAATCTGCTCTAACACAGGTACCGGGTCTCCGAAAGGCAGCTCAAGTTCTCCCCCATCGAAAACCTTTACGTCCTCTAAATCCCTGTCAAGATAAGGACTGTAGGTCTCCAACCCGAAAGATTCCCGCCGAATCGCCCCTCCGCCGAATCGCGCGCCCGGTCGGTTAGAAGTTGTTCCGTCATAGGGTGCGCCAAACAAGACTATATCGGAATCAACGTATTCGCTGTCGCACCCGATAAACGTTTCAATATTCTTTTTTATTTTGATTCAACCTCCCTTAACATCTCTTCAACATAAGTCGGCAGGGCGAATGCCCCCGAATGTAATCGAGTGTTGTAATATCGCGTATCCAGAGCGAGGCTGTTCCATCTCGCTTGATTTAAATCATTAGTAGGGTGAAAGGTTTTAGATGCAAACCCGAACAGCCAATGACCCGACGGATAAGTCGGAATATGCGCCTGATAAACTTTACTAATCGGGAAGGTCTCGGAAATCCTCATATGCGCTCGCTGCATTGCGTTAGCATCACTCTTGTAAAAGGGGCTTTCGTGCTGATTAATCATAATCCCGTTTTCTTTTAATGCCTTGAAACAGTTTCCGTAAAATTCTTTCGTGAACAATCCCTCACCCGGCCCGAACGGGTCGGTCGAATCAACTATAATCAAGTCATAACAGTCGTGACATTTGCGGATATACTTCAATCCGTCCTGGTAGAAGATTTCCAACCGCTTATCGTGAAAAGAACAAGCGGTAGTAGGCAGATACTTCTTGCTGATTTCTACCACCAACTCATCTATTTCCACCAAATCGATTTTCTCAATATAATCGTACTTGCAAAGCTCCCTCACGACCCCGCCGTCACCCGCACCGATTACCAACACTTTACGAATATCGGGGTTCACCGCCATAGGAACATGAACAATCATGTCATGATAAATGAACTCGTCCCTTTCGGTGAGCATCATATACCCGTCCAACGTGAGGAACCGCCCGAATTCAACCGACTGAAACACGTCAATCTGCTGAAAATCGCTATGACCCGAATATAACTGCTTATTCACCTTGATTGAAAACCTTACGCTGTCGGTATGATATTCACTGAACCATAAATCCATTGTTGATTCCATGCCTTTCTTTTTCGATATTATTAAACCCCGCAACAAATGCCTTGACATTTGTTGGTTTAATTCGCATTTCTGTCACGGCGCAACCACGTTAATCCGCTCAATCCTCTCATCCGCCGCCCCCATCATGAAGCAACCTTTCGCTTTCGCATAACGAATATATTCCACAATGTCGGCGGTTATTCGCTCACCCGGCGCAAGAATGGGGATTCCCGGGGGATAACACATTATGAACTCACTCGATACCCGCCCGACTGCCGATTCTAACGCTAACGAAGCCTGTTCGGCATAGAACGCTTCCTGCGGACTCACTTCAACAATAGGATTGATATATTCCCGGGTAAGCATTCCCGCCCTGCCGCATTTATACCTCCTGCGAATCTCCGACAACGCACCGACAAGCCTCTCTAAATCCTGTTCCCTGTCCCCGACCGAGATGTATGCTAATATATTCCCGATATCGCCGAACTCCACTTGGATATCATAATCATCCCGCAACAAATCATACACTTCAATTCCCGCCAACCCGATTTCAAGCGTGTTGACAGAAAGCTTCGTAACATCGAAATCAAATACCGTATCGCCGTTTATTATTTCCTTTGAATAAGCATAATAATCCCCGATTTGATTAATTTCATCCCGCGCATATTCCGAAAGTGCGCGGACCCTCCTGAAAATATCCTTTCCGTGCAAGGCAAGGTTCTTCCGCGAAATATCAAGACTGGACATCAGCAAATAACTGCCCGACGTGGTTTGGGTCAGATTGATAAACTGTCGAACACTGTTAGGATTCATTCCCCGATTAAGCAGCAAAAACGAACTCTGCGTAAGTGAGCCCCCCGACTTGTGCATACTCACCGATGACATATCCGCACCCGCACTCATGGAATCACAGGGCAAATCTTCCCCGAAATAGAAGTGCGTTCCGTGTGCTTCATCCGCTAATACGAGCATATTCTTCTCGTGGGCGAGGGTTACGATTTCCCGAAGGTTCGAACAAATCCCGTAATAAGTCGGATTATTCACAAGAATCGCCTTGGCATCGGGATTCTCATTAATCGCCCGCCTAACATCTTCGACCGACATTCCCAGTGAAATGCCGAGTTCCTTGTTGACCTGCGGATTAACATAAATCGGGATTGCGCCGTTCAAAACCAACGCGTTAATCACACTCTTATGAACATTTCGCGGCAGAATCAGCTTATCACCCCGCTTCGTAGCAGCGAAAACCATCGCCTGCACAGACGAAGTAGTTCCCCCTACCATAAAAAACGCATGAGCCGCACCGAACGCCTCCGCCGCTAATCGTTCGGCTTCCGCAATGACCGATGTAGGGTTGCAGATGTTATCGAGCGGTTTCATGGAATTCACATCAATATCCATACAAGCCTGCCCGAGGAAGTCGGTCAATTCCCGATTAGCCCTACCTCGTTTATGACCGGGAACGTCAAACGGAACAACCCGCCTCGACATGAAATCGAGCAGGGCTTCTTTAATCGGTGCGCGTGTTTGTTCCATCACTTTTACTCTCACTTCCTGAACCGTGTCCCGAATAAATATTACTGCCGGAAAAAATCTCAATCATCTCCTGCCGCAGATTATTCATAATGTCCAGCCTTGTTTTAGGCGCGATTTCGTATACGTCGGTCTTAAAGAGGTAGTTTTGCAAGTCGATATCTTTAATCAGCATTTTCGTGTGGAAAATATTGGAGTGATACACGTTTACATCGACGGCATCGTACTTACTCTTTATTTCGGCGGAAATATACTCCTGTATACTCGTTATACTGTGGTCGATAAACAGCTTCTCGCCTTTCAGGGCACGGGTAAACCCCCTAACCCGATAATCCATGGTGATAATGTCCGAATCAAAGTTGTTTATCAAGAAATCCAACGTAGACAACGGCGTGATTTCCCCGCAGGTAGTCACGTCGATATCCACCCGAAAGGTTGCCAAAAAGGTCTCCGGGTGGTATTCGGGGTAGGTATGAACCGTCACGTGGCTCTTGTCCAAGTGACCCAGCACCTTGTCCCCCACAAGATTCTTGAGCATACTTTCTTCGGCGATGAGAACCGTCACGCTCGCCCCTTGAGGGTCGTAATCCGCCCTCGAAATGTTCAGCACCTTCGCACCTATCATATCGGTGACACTGGTGAGTATGCTCGTCAACCTTTCAGAGTTATACTGCTCGTCTATATAAGCGATATAATCACGCTGCTCCCGCTCGGTTTTAGCGTAGCAAACATCGTATATATTAAAGCTGAGAGACTTCGTAAGGTTGTTAAAACCATAAAGTTTGAGTTTGTTCTTGTTTTTCAAATTTTCACACCCGCTCCACTTTGGCGAAATTCGCCATGATTTTCTTCGTCCCCGCTTTATCGAAAGCGATTTCAAGCAGCGAATCGTTGCCCATTCGCTGAACGTCAATAACCGTCCCCTCACCGAACACCTTGTGCTTCACCCGCTCACCATCTGCAAACACGATTGCTTGTGCAGGTGCAGATTCAATAGATTTCTTCTTTGCAGAATCGGAAGCGTTCGCTAAATAGCCGACTTTTTTCTTCTCGGTCAAATCCACCACGAAAGACTTACGCTTTTTCTCGTTTTCATCGATATATTCACCGGGGATTTCCCGTACGAACCGTGAGACGGCATTACGCCGTGTTTCTCCGTACAAAAGTCGCTGTTTCGCGGTTGTGATATAAAGCGAACGTTTCGCCCGCGTAATCGCAACATAAGCAAGTCGCCGCTCCTCTTCCACGTCCATCGGGTCTGCTAAACTCCGATAAGACGGGAACATTCCCTCTTCCGCACCAACAAGGAATACCCGCTCAAACTCCAGCCCTTTCGCCGCATGAATCGTCATTAAAACGACCTTATCTTCCGCGCTCTCGTAATCATCGGTATCCGAAACAAGGGAGACGTTCTCCAAAAAGTCAAAAAGGCTTGAACCCTCGTTCTCTTCCCGGAATTTCACCGCCGCCGACTTCAACTCACGAATATTTTCGAGCCGGGTGAGTCCCTCGTCCCCTTCCGACTGTAACATCTTGAGATAGCCGGTCTGTTCGGTAATATCCTCGATTAAATTCGAAATATCTCTGCCTTCGGCATCCGCCGACAACTCGTTAAACATCGCCGCCACCCGCATAAGAAGAACCGACTTCTTCTGCAAAGACATGAACTGCGACGCATTCTCCATTACATCGATGGGACTCATTCCCATCTCGACGGAAAGCCGCTCGATTTCTGCCTGCGTAGCCTCCCCCAAAGAACGTTTCGGCTCGTTTATAATGCGACGAAACCGCACTAAATCAAAGGGATTCACAATAACGCTCATATACGCTATGATGTCCTTGATTTCCTTACGCTCATAGAATCGAACCCCGCCAACCATTCGGTAAGGAATTGATTGTCTGCCCATCGCCAACTCAATCACGCGTGACTGGGCGTTGGTGCGATAAAGAACAGCGTTCCCCCCGAAAGCGATACCGTTTCCCTTCCCTTTCTCGATTTCGCGGGTGATGAAAAACGCTTCGTCCTGCTCATCATCGAGAATGTGCAGTTGAACCTTGTCACCGCCTGGGGTCGCTGAAAACAACGTCTTGCTCTCACGCTTGGTGTTTTTACGAATAACCCCGTTCGCCGCACCGAGAATGTTCTCGGTCGAACGATAATTCTGCTCAAGCTTGATTACCCGCGCCCGAAATTCCTCTTCAAAAGAGAGAATGTTCTCAATCGTCGCCCCCCGAAAACGATAAATGCTCTGGTCTTCATCTCCGACAACGCAGAGATTTCCCTGCTTTCCCGCCAGTAACGAAATTAAGCGGTATTGAGCGAAATTCGTATCCTGATACTCGTCAACGGTGATATAACGGAACTGCCGTTGCCACTTTTCGCGAATATCGGAATTCGACTCCAGAATTTCCACAGTTTTCATAATCAAGTCATCGAAATCAAGTGCGTTAGCGGATTTCATACGCCTTTGATAAAGCGTATAAACCTCTTTGGCGTTTTCGAGAAAGAAGTCACGTCTTCCGTCTACCTCGGTCTCGAAATCTTCGGGTTTAATCAGCTTATCCTTCGCACGAGAAATAGCAGCAAACAGCGATTTCGCCGAAAATGCCTTCTCGGAAACGCACAATTCCTTCATGCAAGCTTTGATTAAACGGATGGAATCATCGGTATCGTAAATTGTAAAAGATTTCAGATAACCCGCAGCCTCAATCCCGCGACGCAGAATCTTCACGCAAGTCGAGTGAAACGTCCCCGCCCATATGTCAGAAACGCTCCCCCCGTTTGTATTCACCACTAACTTACCGAGTCGTTCCCGCAGTTCGGCGGCGGCTTTGTTCGTGAAAGTCACCGCAAGAATCTGCCACGGAAGGGCTTGTCCTTTGTTTATGATGTTGGCTATTCGCCGACAGACCACCGTAGTCTTGCCCGAACCCGCCCCCGCTCTAATGAGTAACGGCCCCTCAGTATGAGAAACCGCTTCCCTTTGCGCGGGGTTGAGTCCTGCAAATAAATCGTTATTAATTTCCATTATTAGACCATGTCTTTCCACCACAAACGTGGCATGAATCAAGCCTGTCAAACTTACTCATTATCTGATGGTGAACTCTCACCGCCTAACACCACAAACGGATTCACGCCGTCACCGATTACTTGTGGGAGAACCCCGTTCCAGTTGACAATTTTAAGGTATTCGATATACTGACGGCTCTGCGAAATCTGCTCTTGAATCAGTGCAATTGCCGATGCTTCGGCTTCAGCTTCGAGAAGTACGCTTTCCGCACGACCCTCCGCCGCAATAATCGCCTGCTTTTTCTCTTCTTCACGCTGTTTAGTCACGTTAATCGCTTCAAGTGCTTTTTGCTCGGCGACCACCTTGTTCTGAATCGACGCTTCGAATTCTTTCTCGAATGCGATGTTTTCAATCGCAAACGCAGTCACCTCAATGCCGAGGGGTTCAAGCTCTTCAACCAATCTGTCACGGATTTCATCCTGCACCTGTCCGCGCGACTGTACAAGCTGTTCCGCTCTGACCCTTCCGATTGCGTCTTTCGCGATTTTCTGTACGTTGGGAACGAGATAACGATTCTCAACATTAGAAATTCCGACACCTTGGATTAGATTGGACAACTCATCCCGACGATACCGATAAGTGAGTTTCAGCCGAAGCTCATTCACCAACTGGGTATCCTGTGTGTAAGCATCACTGGTTATTTCGTAAATCAAGTCCCTGACTTCCACCTGTTCAACGGTCTCAATAAAAGGAATTTTGAAGTTGAGCCCCGGTTTCAAATCTGCCGCTACTATTCTGCCGAGCTGATACTTCACCCCGACATACCCCTCGTTCACAATCGCGAAACAGTTTAGAACCAGAATCGCCACCGCCGCGATAATCACGACAAGCAGTACCGGGAACGCACCCACCGGTGATGGGGAGGATTTTTTTTCGGTTGAAAATTTAATCATTTACTGAATACACTCCTTTATAAATATAGATTTACAGTATATCACGATTCATTCGCCTTGTCAATATTGCGTTTGACCCTCGCGTCAACTCTCCCTTTGAGAAGCCGCCGCACCGCTTGCTTTACCGCTTTGTTTAATGCTCAACGAAATGCGTTTCTTCGCAGAATCCACTCCCAGAACAATCACATCGACTATATCGCCGACTTTTACCACTTCGCCGGGGTGTTTCACGAATTTATTCGCAAGCTCCGACACGTGAACCAGTCCGTCTTGATGTACACCTATGTCAATAAACGCACCGAAGTCAATCACGTTACGGACGGTTCCGCGCATTTTCATTCCGGGTTTTAGGTCTTTCATATCCATAACGTCGGTGCGAAGCATAGTGGGCGGAAGTTCATCGCGCGGGTCGCGACCGGGTTTCTGCAACTCTTTTCGAATATCTGCAACGGTCGGCGACTCATCAACGCAAGTTCCGTCAAGAATACTCTTGGCTATGTCATAACTTTCGGGGTGAACCCCGGTGTTATCGAGAATGTTCTTGCTTTCGGGAACCCGTAAGAATCCCGCACACTGCTCGAACGCTTTCGGCCCGATTTTCGGCACCTTCTTGATTTGCGCGCGGGTGGTGAACTTCCCGTTTTCTTCTCTGTATTTCACGATGTTTCCGGCGGTTGTATTGCTGAGTCCCGCAACGTAAGACAGCAACGCAGGACTCGCCGTGTTCACGTTGACCCCGACTGCGTTTACACAATCTTCGACTACGTTGCCCAGGGTTTCATTAAGCCGTGTTTGCGGCATATCATGCTGATACTGACCCACCCCGATACTCTTCGGGTCGATTTTCACAAGCTCGGCTAACGGGTCTTGCAACCTCCGCGCGATTGATGCGGCACTCCGTAACGATACATCTAAATCCGGGAACTCACTCGCCGCCAGTTTCGATGCCGAATACACGCTCGCCCCCGCTTCGTTGACCACCATGTACGAAACCCCTGCTAAATCCGAGTTATTGTTATCATTATTAAGCTGTCTGCCCGACAAAGAATTTGAATCAGAAACATTTGTCTTACCTTTCAGCATTTCCGCAACGAAAATCTCCGATTCTTTCGATGCCGTTCCGTTCCCGATTGCGATTGCCTTCACTCCATGTTTTTTTATCATACGAGTGAGGGTTGCCTTGGCTTCGGCAACTTTATTGTGCGGCATGGTGGGATAAACAACCCCTGTTTCGAGGAGTTTACCGGTCTCATCAACCACCGCGATTTTACACCCTGTTCGATACGCCGGGTCGAACCCCATAGTCACCATGTTCCTGACCGGCGGCTGCATAAGGGTGGGTTTCAAATTCACCGCAAACATCTTGATTGCCTGTTCCGACGCTAAATCGGTAAGGGCGGCACGTGTCTCACGTTCAACCGACGGAAATATCAAACGGTCGAAGGAATCCTCAGCGGCTTTCGAGACGAAATCACTCGAAATACTGCCGTGTTTCACGACTTTGCGGCGAATAATTTTCATACATTCAGCCTCGTCCACGTCAATCGACACCGACAGGTGCTTTTCTTTTTCGCCCCGATTAATCGCTAAAATCCTGTGGCTTTGCAATTTCGGAAGTGATTCGTCAAAGTCATAATACAAGCGATAGACCGAATCCTCGGCGTTTTCTCCGGCAGTCGCTTTGGATTTCAGTTTTCCGTGTGTGTTGACTTCTTTACGCAGGGCATCACGAATTGCAGCATTGTCGGAGATTTCCTCGGCGATTATATCGCTCGCCCCTTGCAATGCTTCTTCAGCCGAATTCACACCCTTTTCCTCGTCAATGTAACCCGCCGCAATTTCCTCAAGACTACCCTCCCGCAATTCCTGTGCGAACAACAATTCCGCTAACGGTTCAAGTCCTTTTTCTCGTGCAATGGTGGCGCGGGTACGACGTTTCTGTTTGTACGGACGATAAATGTCCTCTAACTTAGCCAACGTTTCGGCGGCGGCGATTGCCTTTACAAGTTCTTCGGTGAGTTTGCCCTGTCCATCGATTGAAGCGGTAATTTCCGCACGACGTTCCTCAAGATTACGCAGGTACTGAAGTCGGTCGGCGAGTTCACGCAGGAGCGTATCGTCCATAGCCCCGTGAAGTTCCTTCCGATAGCGCGCTATAAACGGGATTGTATTCCCTTCATCAATAAGTTTGACTACGTTTTCGACATGAACGGGTTGCCGCCCGAATTCCGCCGATAATTGTGCGATTAACTTCTCCATTTTTATAAACTTGCCTTTCTCTCTAATATTTAAGGAGCAACAATCGAGCTAACATTTGCAGCAATCCGCGCTGTAATTGCATTGACGACACCATTCGATTCCGTTCACGACAAGACAACTCATACAACTCGAACATTCGCGACAATTGAGGTGGGAGTCATGCTCCCAGTTACAATCAAGGCACCAACTGCACAGAACGCATCCCACACCTTCTTTTTTGCAGAACGCACAGTTCAACGGCTGAACATATGCACCGGGCGAAGTCAGTGACGGCGGTGAACCGCAACCGCAACAATCTTCGCAGGTGAAGCAGTCGGCACACCAGGATTTCCCTGCCTTGTTGAGGCAGTCCGCCCCTTGTAAGCAACCATTACAGCGAATCACACCGTAAATCGCCCAATCACAATTAACGCAGACTTGACAATCGGCAGCTTCACAGATTTCATCTGTTCCGCCGCAATCGATACAGCTTCCGGGAAGGCGTGTCATAGCGGCTGTCGTAACAGCGGTTGTCGAAGTGGTCTGATTATTGTTAGACGGATTACACCAATCACAGTAAGCGTTGGTGGGGTGTTGACTAAGTACGCTGTTCATTCGCGCGAGATGTTTTAGGATTTCGAGAACATCGCTGATTACAGGCTTGTTCGCCTGTTGACTCGCGACGGTAACGAGCGCGGCATTTCGTGAAGCGGTATTGTTGCCGAGCGCAGAAGACATTCCCGCAAGATGTTTAAGAATTTCCAGGGCATCCGCTATGGAAATTTGACCGTTTCCGTCAACGTCGCCGCAGGAATTCTGCATGACGGAAGCTTGTACGCTAAAAGAAAAAATAAGTATCGGGATTATAATCAATACGGCTGTAAATCTTTTTTTCATTAATATAACCGTTTCCTTTGCTACAATAATATTTAGACAAGCTACGGTAGCCAGTCGTGGCTTGAACTATCTCATCG
>Ga0099364_10002589_pt1 | contig 28711 bp, 29 predicted proteins | sample TergutTh196P3_FD_73070 | JGI IMG/M metagenome (GOLD analysis project Ga0099364, IMG submission 73070) | Microcerotermes parvus P3 segment gut microbial communities from Pointe-Noire, Republic of the Congo - Th196 P3 | ecosystem: Host-associated > Arthropoda: Insects > Digestive system > Gut ... | reverse complement strand
GAAGCCCCCCGTATCCCTCTGTGTAATTACAGGAGGGTGTCTGGCGTACCGCAGAGATGATGGTGTCTACAGCGTACCAATAAATGCTCTGCTCCCGTGACTACGACACTTTATGCTAAGATGAGCTGCGCAGCCTTAGGTGAATGTTACATGGGGCTCTGCCCCATAGAACGAATCTTTGCTCAGATAACCCGATCATTCTGAGCAATAGATGAGTCCATGCATGACTTAGCCGCTCTGAATAAATTGCTTTAGAGCGGGTTAGTCAGGTGAACCCCGTCGGGATTCGCGGAACATACGCGCCCATTGATACTTCGGATAGCGGATTGGGGCCGAAGGACGATGTCGCTCATCCCTTCCGCATTGCGGCGCTGCGATTCCACAGCGTTAGTCCCTTACGGACAAAAAATTCGTGTTTTAATTAACACATCAAGTCCGTAAGGTACTATAGACTGTTATGCGTTGGTTCCGCAGAGTTTTTCAGCCCTGCGGAATTTTTTTTCACACATGTAGTATAATTGCCGGAAAATCGGAGAAATGAACGACCAAGACTTTATCGTCAGCGATTTCTCGCCATTTTCTTAGTGAGGGCCAATCGTAAATGCATTATGCCAAGGTTGGTAATTGGTTTGTTCATATCGATCATTCTTTTCTCCATTATAATGACTGGACTGGATAAAACGAACAAATCCGAACCCGTCGCCCACCGGAATTATCGGCGATCGCTTGGGTTCGGACTATTCAGATTGGACGGAGAAGGTGGGATTTATCAGCAATGTCGCCACCCTTGAAGCGGTTTATCCAGAAAACAATCTTTTCTTCGGTCAAAATTGTCTGTTGCAGTTCGGTTTGCAGGATTTTGACCTCTATATCGGATTTTTTGGCTTCCAATTCCTCAAGGCGCTGTTTTGTCGTATTCGTGATGATACCCTGCTGTATCGCGTCAGCGATGTTGTTCAAGCCTTTACCGGTTTCTTCAAGTTCACGTCGGAGCAGGGGCAGCGCGGTATCTTCACGTTCCTGCAAGTCCATAAGCGCCTTGGCGAGCCGTTTGATCTCGTCATCTTGCAATACATAATCCACCGTATCCTGAACGACAAGCTGCTCTATCCAGTCCTTTTTGGCAGCTCTTTTTTGTTCACAGCCGCGCTTCCGCTTATTTGATAAGCACTTGTAATAGTTGTATATCCGTAAGGTCTTGCTAGTGCCACTTTCACCAACCATGAAAGTGCCGCATTTTCCGCAATGGAGTTTTGTCGTGAGCAGATAATCGACTTTGGCTTTTGCCGCCGCCGGAGCGCGTTTGTTTTTCTCAAGCCTTTTCTGCGTCCGATCAAACAATTCCTGCGTGACAACAGCGGGATATGCGTCGGGGACGATTGTTTCGCCGTAACGATATTCGCCCAAGTATTTGCGATTCCGAATCATATTGTTAATGCTGTTGTAATTCAACTGATCGCCACCGGTTTTTGTTTTAACTCCACGCGCCGAAAGGCTATCACGAATAACGGAGACACTTTCTCCGTCGGCGTACCGCTCGAATATTTCGCACACCACGGGCGCTGTAATCGGGTCAGGCTGATATTGCTGCTCATCATTAACCATCAAGCCGTAGGGAACAATGCCGCCGTTGTGACGCATTTTAAGAGCGTTCTCGGTCAGTCCCCGGGACACCTTCAATCCCAATTCTGAGGAATAATATTCCGCTAAACCTTCGAGCATTGATTCAAGCAAGATACCCTCCGGTCCCTCTGAAATGGCCTCTGTAGCCGATATGACCTTGACGCCGTTCTTGCGTAGGATGGATTTATAATGGGCGCTGTCATATCTATTTCTTGCGAAACGATCCAATTTCCAGCAGATTACTACGTCGAATATACCTTTTGCGGAATCCTTTATGAGCCGTTGAAATTCAAGGCGGTTTTCCGCTTCGCGCCCACTGATTGCTCGATCTATATATGAGCTAACAATCGTAATCCCCTTGCGCTCGGCGAACGCTTTACACTCGCGAAGCTGCCCTTCGATGCTTTCCTCGCGCTGACCTGTACTGCTATATCGTGCGTAGACTATACCGTTCAGTTTTCGTCACCACCCTCTGTGTCTTTAAGCGATCTAAGATTCTTTGCATTAAGCGAGGTGACAACGTTTTTTCCTGACTGCCTTTCATATTGCTCTCGGGCTGCTTTTGCTACAGAACCGCCTTGTTTGGCAACTTTCGCAGATTCAGTCATTCCGATAGGATCAGTTTCTCTCGATAAATCTGTTGCCGAAACTTCGGCAAGCATATTAAGGACAAGCTCCATGTTTGTCATGTGATCGCGTAAGTTTTCCTTTTTCAATCCTTTGAAAACCTTATATTCGCGTGTCGTTTTCCCGCTCCATTCCTTTGTCATTATATCAGTAAGCGTCGCAAAATCCTTTGTGTCCTCAATGCCGGAACGCTGCCACTCATCGGTCAGGTCTTTACGGACCTCCATAGTTTTGATACGCTGGTTTATCCACTTTTCACTGTATCCTTTTCTAAGGTATGTCTGAAAAGCCCTGTCAATGGCAAGTTCGGGATCTGCGCTTTCATCAATACGTTCTTTTCCAACCTGTGCAAGCCACATTTTAAACGGTTCTGCTTTCGGCGAGGGAATGGATTGGATTATTCTCAGAAGCTGTTCGGTATTCGCAACATCGGTTTGCCGTTTTTTTCCATCTTCGGCAATCATTTTCAACTGCTTACAATTTGTAAGCAGTTGGCTTGCACCTTCTTTTGCAAGGCGATTTTTCAAAACAGCCCAATATGTACTGGCGTTACGTTGTGTGGGTTGATCAGTTAACACACCAATAACATCGACGATTGAGACATACCAGTCCTGCTCTTCTTCGCTCCATTCCATTCGTATTTTTTTATCTTCAAAGACTTTTATCTTCTTATCGTCATTCATTTACCTGTACTGCCTTTCGTAATAATGGTCCATACCGTTTTCACTTTCCTTCGTTATTTGTCATCATCCGATATAGTGTATCTTTCAGCCTGACGCTCATTTTGTTTTTCGGGTCGAAGCACATTTCGATAAACTGGCGGATTTCTTCATTGTCGCCGCCTATATTCGGACGGCCGGTATAGAGCTTTCCTTCCGGCATTGAAGTGCGTCCGCAGATATAATCAATCGAAACATCGAAGTAGTCAGCATATTTCAAAAGAGCCTCATCCGATATTAACTGTTGGTCATGTTCATATCGGTTGAGCGCTGACTGAGATATGCCAAGTATCTCCGCCATTTTATGCTGTGGCAGGTTTACGCTTTTTCGTAGTTCGCGCAGTCTGTTCGCCGTAGCCTCCATCTGTTTTCCCTCCCATAGGTGAAATAATATCCTTTGGACATTATAGTCCATATACGGCACTATGTCAACCCTGAATTAGAAATTACGTGCCGCAATTATCTTGACAGAATTTGTCATTCCGATTATAATAATAATGCGGGCGCGGTTGGGGGCATTTTGTTTCTTGACATTCGTCCGCAGAATATTTTTACGGAGGTCGGCGTTTTGAGAGTAAAATGTACGAACGAAAAAGAGTCCAACGTCATCCCGGACGACGCTCTTGAAGCGTTGGCCCGATGCCTGCTCCCCACGATCCGCTCTTATTTTGAGAGCGGGGAGGGTCAGCGCGAATTTACCGAATGGCAAGCGCGTCAGGGCATCGAAAACCTACCCGGCAGGGATGCGGAGTTTGATGCAAAAGACAAGCTCGCTGGGTAAGCAGATTGGCGCGGGCGGGAGCAATCCCGCCCCGCGTCATAACATCAATATGAGGGGCATTATATATGAAACAGAATCTGGAACGAAACCACGCGATGACTTTCCGGGTAACTTCAACTGAGCGCGATATCATACGCGACAAGATGAAACAGGCGAAGGTGAACAGTCTTCGGGCATACCTTCTCAAAATGGCTGCGGATGGACGTGTTATCCATGTTGAGTTGGACAGCGTTAAGGAGATGAATAGGTTGCTGTCAAATGCTACGAATAACATAAATCAGATTGCTACACGGGTCAATCAACCGGGCAACATCTATCTCACCGACATTGAGGACATAAAGGCACGACAAGATGAAATATGGGTACAGCAGAAAGAGATTCTACGACTGCTCAGCGGCGTTATAGATGCGGTGAAATCCAAGATTGTTTAGACCGCCGCAGGCGGTCGCAGCAGACGCGAAGCGGCTTAACGGAAACGGAGCGATCAGCGCCGATTCCGAACCGGGGGCTTGGGGGCAAGTTTGCCACCAACAAGCCGTCTGGTGACAGGCATTTCGGAACGATATGCAGTCACCAGACACTGCTTGCGGGAATTGAAACGCGCTATACGGGAGGTATTAGAAATGTCATTTTGCAGCAAACTCTGCAAACTGTATACTTGTTCTCTTTGATTGGCTACATCGTATTCTTGTTGGCGAGAATTATTATAGGAAAACTCAGCATTGTTTTGTTGACCAGAGTAGGGCATAATTATGTCATCCCGAAAGGGTGACAGGCGCGGCCGCCGTCAAATATTGTTAAGGTGGTTATTCATATGACAGACATAACGAACAAGCTTACAGAATGGGTTATCAACAAGATTAAAAACGAATATCCCGACGATGTTGCGCTGTTAGTCGCCACGCCGGGGTCGTCGGTAAACGGCGACGGTCATGGTGAACCTTTTGACTACTTTGTCCCGGCGACAGCGCGTGGGAATGAGCTTAGTCAGACATTTATCATCGGTGGCGTTGGTAACGACCTCTACCCGCGATCATGGGAGCGTTGCGCGCGAACAGCAAATCTTGAGGATTGGGCTACCTTCTGTCTTGGAAAAGGCAAAATTCTATACAGCCGTTCCAAAGAAGATGAGGAGCGTTTCGAGGCATTAAGGCAAAAGCTTTTCTCAAACCTCAACGACCCTGCGTTCGTTTACAAAAAAGCGTTGGTGCAGCTAGACAGTGCGATGGATATGTACCGCACCATGATGTTTGAAGACAGACTGTTCAAGGTTCGAGGGCTTGCGGGATTTATACACTACTATCTTGCGATGGGTGTTGCTTTCCTCAACAAAACATTTATTGGAGATAGCGGATGGCATCAAGGTCATCTATCCATGTATTCGAAGTGGAGCGAACTCCCTGCACGTTTTTTGGAATACTACGAGTCAATTTTAGCGGCTAAAACGGTTGGTGAACTCAGGAGCATCGCGCATCTGCTCATCGCTTCTGCCCGACAGTTCATTGCAGAGCGAAAAGCTAAAGGTACCGAAACCAAGACGCCAAATTATCAAGGGCTCGCGGATTGGTATCAGGAACTCCGCACCACATGGAACAGAATCTACTATTACTGCGGTATTAACGACAGCGACGCGGTGTTCATTGATGCTTGCAGTCTGCAAAACGAATTGAGCATAATAAGCGAGGAATTTGACTTATTCTACTCATTCAATGTTGAAGAACAGTTTGGCTTTAGCGAAATGGATTTGCTTGGTGTCTTTGACGCGCAAAATCTTGGACCGCTTTCCAAACGCGCCGCAGAACTGGAAAAGGCTATCGTTGCAGCAATCGAAAAACACAACATCAAAATACGGCGTTATGATACATTAGAAGCGTTCTTAGCTGACGCTTAATAGTAACCTTATCGGGGAGGAGGATGCGCGAATGAAATACAGAAACGCTTCGGAGATTCTGCCCGATGATTTATTGAAGGAACTCCAAAAATACGCCCCTGGTGAGATTCTCTACATTCCTTCTGATAAGAGCAGAAAGAAATGGGGAGCGGATAGCGGGGCACGGCAATTTTATGAACAGAGAAACGAAGAAATCAGGCACAAGTATTTCAGCCTAAAAACAAAAATCGACGCGCTCTGCGAGGAATATAACCTATCAGATGAAACCGTGCGGAAAATTCTATATCGGTAAACAAAAAGCAAATGTCCGATAAGCGTTAGCAGCGAAGAAATGAAGAACATCATTTCTTCGCTGCTCTCCATTCATCAATCAACTGTTGTATTGACTGCTGCCGTTTACCGCGCTCATTGCTAACGGCTCGCTTAACCACATCATGCAGCTTTACATCAAGCGGCCATTTTTCTCGTGAACGATTACTGTCAGAGAATAGCGCGAACGCCGTTGCGCCCATCGCATAAACATTCGTAACCTCATCAATCTCTGCGCCAAGGGTAGATTCTTCCAGCGACATAAAACGCGAACTGCCCCATAGGCGCCCCATTTGGTTTTTATACGGCGCTTTTGTATAAAAATCTATCTCACAAATTGTTGTCCGCTCATGCTCAAAGTCATACATAATACTGCCGTCGTAAAAATCAATAGCAACGTATCCCTTCGCCGCGACATGAGCATGGAACATTAGAATATCCTCGAATATATCAATACGTTTTTCCGTCGGCATTTGCAAAAATCTCTTGCGTGAAATCGGATACATCGGATGTGGACACTCAGCGTCAATCCAATCGAAAACCATTGCGAAGCCGCCGCCAATACCTTCGCTTTTGATATATCTGATAAGGGTCGGATGTGCTAAGTCTATGTAAATCGGTATCGTGCGTTTCAAGTTGGTTATGGCTTCCTCTGCGCTTACGCAAGCACGTTCAGTCGGCGCACCTGCAAACTTGATGAAATACTTGTTTGCGCTGTCCGCAACGCCGAAACATATATTACCGGAATCTTGAGCGTCGAAGACTTTGAAAACTTTTCCGTACTTGCTGAGAAATGAAAAGTTAAATGGGGATTTAAGCCTGAGAGGTACGCTATCAACATATTGGATGTAAAAATCTTTAAGATACCAAGTCGGGATTGGACTACGCATATCATCGAACCACACGAGAACGTCTTGTGACTGTTTTATCATGGTGTCTAGGTCGGACGGTCCGAATGGAGCAGCCCAATAAATCGAGGACAGCGTATTGCTTGCGATATAGAAGGCTAACAACCTAAAAAATTCCAAAGGCGGCTCACCACCGAAATATCCGCGAAGCTGTCCTGTGGCGAAATGTGGACTTGCCGCCGCGCTCCACACAATGCGATTGAATTCTTCCCACGGATCGCCAAAGTCGTAGCGGTCGAAGTCAATGATCTTTATTTCACCGTTTTCCATCATCATATTGCCAATATGGTAATCGCCATGCTGAAAGCATTGAGGGCGTTTGTCGAGCAGTTGGCGATTTTGCTCTATGTATTCGATAACATATTCGTCGCCGTCAAAGCGCAGACCGCACTCGCGGTATTTATTTATTTTGTAATCCGTCTTGCGGTTGAAACGGGCTGCCCATTCTTCCAGAGTGTCCGGAGCTGGAATGGTGTGCATCCTCTTTATAATTTCACCGGACTTCAAACCCAAAACATACTGCTCTGTTTCAGGGAGCAAGGGCAATATCGCTTCTAAATCATCTCCGTCAATCCAACTCAAGAGCGAATATACGCCGTCCGCACAAGTGCCAAACTCTATTGGCTCGCACATGGGAATACCGAGCGTAGCAACACGCTCAAGCATGGCAAACAAAGACTTGCGGACTTCATACCGTTCAATCGGTGTTATGCGCAGCAGATATCTTATGCCGTTTGTATCGGTGACACAGTATTTCTTGTCCTCCGACCAGCCTTTTTCGATTAGTTTAGCTTTTACAAAACGTTCGCCTCCGAGAATGTCGGTCATTTCACCGCCGTCCTTTCAATGTCTTTACTGATTTACCATATGAAAGATAGAATGTGTGACATATTGTGGCTTTCCATTAGCCAACAGGTGACCTCACCACTTCACCCAACGAACAAATCCGAACCCGTCGCCCACCGGGACTATCGGTGAACGTTGGGGTTCGGATTTATCACAAAATGGCGGAGAAGGAGGGATTCGAACCCTCGAGACGCGGTTAACGTCTACACGATTTCCAGTCGTGCGCCCTCAGCCAGACTAGGCGACTTCTCCACAAAAATTGATTCTGTTCATTGCGTTCCATGAGAAAGCGCGTACGCAAAGGCTTATCGCTTTTCAAATACTAAAGGATATGCTCTTTTTTGTCAAGAGGCCAGCAACAAGTGCCAGCAACAAGTGATTCCTCAACAAGTGATTTGAGTACTTATTATGGGCCGTTAAAGTTCAGGAAGCAATAGATGCTCCTAGTTCTTTTACCTTGCATTATTCGTCAAATCGCCATATAATGGAAGTGCCGTAATGCCACCACAACACTACGCCAAGCGTTCTAAAGGCAGATGTAAGGAAAGGATATGATGGATAGCCATTTTTTCAAAGAACAACGAGAGCAATCGCTTATTAAAGCTCGTATTGTCTCGAAATACTTCACCGCATGGGCTAAAATAATCCTCAGTGTGCAGAAAAAGAATCCGCGATACTCTCAAAAAATGGCATATATTGACTTGTTTGCGGGTCCAGGCAGATATGATGATCAAAGCAAATCCACACCGCTGATGGTTCTTGATGCTATTCTAGCAAATCCCGACCTAACAAATCGTGTGGTGACGATTTTTAACGACAAAGACATGGAGAATATCGAAAGCCTTAAAGCAGTAGTTAGCCAACTGGATGGAATTGAAAATCTAAGATTTCCACCAATATATGACAATATCGAGGTTGGGCAAGAAATCGCTAAAATGTTTCAGGAATACGCAGGTCGAACCATCGGGTTTATTGAACTTTATGAACAGCATAGCGTAGACAAGCCTTATATTAAGAAAAACTATAAAGACGTTCTTAGGGCTTTATATGATGCAGGTAGCATAACGGCGATTAATCAAAAAGGGAAGCCGCCGAGAAAAGGTACCTTTTCCGACGAAATGCGAATCACATTCGGAGGCGCATAATGAGAACAACAAAAATCGAATGGACGGATAAAACGTGGAACCCAGTCACAGGCTGCACCAAGCTCACGACTGGCTGCGCAAACTGCTATGCGGAAACCATGGCGCTCAGGCTCCAAGCAATGGGTATGGACAAATACAAAAACGGCTTTGCCCCTACCATGCATGATAATGTCCTCGCTGACCCTCTTAAGTGGAAACAGTCTCACACCGTCTTTGTTTGCTCTATGTCAGATTTATTCCATGACGCTATTCCGTTCAGCTTTATAGATAAGGTTATGAATACTGTGCGAACTGCCGGGCATCATCGCTATCAGATCTTGACTAAGCGGGCAAGCAGAATGGCAAAGTATTTCGCGAAAGCTGAAATACCTGACAATTTATGGCTTGGTGTGACTGTTGAAGCGTCTTCTGAATTACCCCGCATTGATTTACTACGAGGTCTACAAGCGACGATTCGTTTTATATCATGCGAACCTCTCGTGGAAGACCTCGGAGCAATCGACTTGACAGACATAGATTGGGTTATTGTCGGCGGGGAGAGCGGAGCGAAAGCACGACCGATGAGGCCGGAATGGGTGCGCTCAATTCATCAGCAGTCACAGGAACAAGGAGCTGCTTTCTTTTTTAAGCAATGGGGAACTTGGGGTTCAGATGGCATAAAAAGAAACAAAAAGGCTAATGGAAAGGCGCTTGACGGCAAAACCATTCAAATGATGCCTCAACTGGCAATGAGGTACATCATCGCTCGCATGGCAAAGAAATCTGCAGCACCGATACAGGCACAGATTTCCACATTTTCCCATTGTATTCTTTAAAAAAATCACAATATTGTTCTTGCATTTCGTAATAATCCGGCGTAAAATAGCTTTAATGTCGTTTGTGGTCCAGCAAATGCGTCAAGTTAGGTCAGCGGCGTCGAGCCGCGGCAGAGTAGCATTGTAGGACGGTTTAGCTGAGCAAAGCCACAGATACCGGGTTCAATAGTGATTGTCACAATGAACTCTAATATGTAGAACGGAAGGATGGTTGATATGGCTATGATCATGCACAGGCATATCCCTGTACTCAGACGGATGAGCGTCAGAGACGCAGGCGGCCTGGTTTTTTATTGTCTTTTTCCTTGAGATGCGGCGTTCATGCAGTAGCGCCAAGTAGCTTTGTGAACAAAGACAAGGAGTGAAGAAAATGAAAAACCTATTAAAAAATGTGAAGATACATATCGCAATCCTATGCATACTTTCCTTACTGAGCCTGGCAGCCTGTGGCGGCGGCAACGCAAACGGAAGCTCCGGAAATGCCAATAGCGTTACGGAATTCAGGCTGGCGCACTTCTGGCCGGCGAGCCATCCCGCTGAAACCGAACTGATTCAACCGTGGATAGCGGCCATAGAAGAGGCAACAGACGGCAGAATTAAGATCATTAGCCATCCCGGTGAAACATTGGCGCAAGCGGACGCGATCTACGAAGGAGTAAAAAAAGGCATCGCCGATATTGGCCTGTCCTGCTTTTCCTACACCAGGGGACAATTTCCCATAATGGAAGTATTTGAACTGCCCGGCGTTATCTACAACACTTCTGAGGCTGCCTCCAAGGTGGCGTGGGAAGGCGCGCAATTGCTCAATCCTGCGGAAATACAGGATACGACGATGTTCATGATCTTTACTACGGGCCCCGGCGCCTTGTTTACTAAGGATCCGGTTTCAAAAATCAGCGATATGAAAGGGCTGGAGATCCGGGCTACCGGTCTTAGCGCCGCAACCTTAAATGCATTGGGCGCCTCTCCTGTAGCCATGTCTCAGGCGGAAGCTTATGAAGCGATCTCCAAAGGGGTAGTGCGAGGCAACCTGGGACCTGTGGAAGTGCTCAAAGGCTGGGGGCAAGCCGAAGTCACAGAATACATCACTTCCACTCCATTTTTGTACAACACCCTGTTCTTTTTCACCATGAATACGGACAAATGGAATTCGATCAGCCCGGCAGATCAACAGATCATTCTGGAGATCAACCAGCGCTTTTTCGAGGATGTAGCCTGCGGGTTATGGGATAAACAAAATGCGGACGCTTTCACCTACGCCGTCGACGAGAAAGGCCTCGAATACATAGAGCTCTCCGATCAGGAAAAGGAAGTATGGATCAACCTCGTCAAACCGGTTCAGGATGATTTCGTTTCCAGAATGGACGCCCAAGGTTTTGCCGGGCGGGAAATACTAGACACGGTGAAGGATCTGGCCGCAAAGTATGAATAGCGGACACTGCAGTATACCCATAAAGGCATCGCAGGAGGCGCAATGAAATGAAAGCAATGCACAGTATAATTAGAAAAATCAGTATCACAACAGATGTCTTGGCAAGAGTATGCTTATTTGCCGTGATGCTCCTTATTGTCACCAATGTTATCGCGCGAAAGATACTCGTTCGCCCGATTCCCGGCGCTTACGAACTGGTCGGCTTATTCACTGCGATGGGCATTGCCCTGGCATTGGCAAACTGTGCTTTACAGGACGGGCATATCGCCGTAGGCATTTTTGTGGACAAGTTATCCCTCGCGAAACGGCAAGCCATCCAAATCCTGTCTCATCTAATCTCACTGGGGTTTTGGACGACGATTGCCTGGGGCCTATTCGTTTTCGCAAGCACGACCTTCCGCAGGGGAATGGTCTCCGCCACTGCGCAACTTCCGATTTATCCCTTTATCCTGGTGGTCGCTTTGGGCGTTTTTGCCTTTTGTCTGGTTCTTGTTTCCTCGCTTGCTCAGTCAGTTGAGACTGTGTTGAAAGTCTCTCGGCACAGGCGGCTGGAACGCGGACAATCTCTGCCGATAGAATCAAAGACAAGGAAGGAAAGCAAATGGGCGCTTCTGCGATAGGCTTAATCGGGATAGCCGGATTCTTTATATTGTTAGCCCTAAAGGTTCCCATCTCCTTTGCGATGGCTTTGGTCGGCTTTGTCGGCTTTAGTGTATTAACCTCGTTTTCTGCCGGCTTGGATATGGTGGCGACAGAAATATTTAACACGTTTTCTTCCTATTCGCTAAGCGTCATCGCCATGTTTGTCTGGATGGGTTTTCTGGCGTATTATTCCGGTATTGGAACGAACCTCTATGTGTTTGCCTATAAAATGATCGGGCATTGGCCGGGGGGCCTCGCCGTCGCCAATCAGCTGGCGTGCGCGATATTTGGCGCTGTCTGCGGCTCAAACACCGCTACGGCGGCAACGATGGGCGCCATTGCCCTGCCGGAAATGAAGAAGTACAAGTATGACGATTCCCTGTCTACCGCCAGTATAGCGGCAGGCGGGGTGTTGGGCGTACTGATACCGCCGAGCGTCATCTTTATCGTCTACGGCATGTCGACCGAGCAGTCCATTGGCAGACTCTTTATGGCGGGGATCCTTCCGGGAATCCTGTTGATGCTCCTGTATATAGTCGCCATTCTGGTGATTACCACCCGCAACGCTTCCCTTGGGCCGAAAGGCCCGAAGGCGGGCTGGGACGAACGGATTCATGCGCTGGGCGAAGGTTTATGGGAGACGCTGGTTGTTTTCTCTTTATCCATAGGCGGGCTTTTTCTCGGGTGGTTTACCCCAACCGAGGCTGGCGCTGTCGGCGTGGCCGGTGTTTTGCTGGTCTCTATTTTTCGAAAAAGAATGGATTTCACGAAGTTGAAATCTTCCCTTATCGACACCACGAAGACGAGCGCGATGATCATGCTGATCATCGCCTCCGCGGTCGCATTCGGACGCTTCATGTCGATATCCAGGATTCCCTATGCCTTAGCCACCTGGACGGCTTCTTTGCCCTTACCCCGGGTCGCCGTCATGGGGATTATCATAGCAATCTACCTGGTACTTGGCTGTTTTATTGACGCCCTGGCCCTTGTGCTATTAACTGTACCCATCTTTTATCCCGTTGCGGTCGACACACTGGGCTATGACCCCATCTGGTTCGGCGTCATCGTCGTCCTGGTCGTCGCCATGGGCGTGATAACCCCGCCGGTGGGAATGAATGTGTATATCATTAAAGGGATTGCCAAGGATGTTCCGCTGGAGACGATTTTTAAAGGCATCTGGCCTTTTCTCTATTGCATCCTGATCTGCATCGCGATTCTCATCGCTTTCCCTTCCATCGCAACCTTTTTGCCCAATTTGCTGATTCAATAAACGAATCATCTTGCCAGAGGATGCCGCTTCGCATGAGTTATTAGCGGCAGCCCATTTAGCGGATTATACGTATTGTTCCTTCCTTTCGCGGAGGGGCGGGAGATTCCGCGCCGATAAAGCCGATAGCCGCAGACGAGCAAATCGTGTGTTCTTCGGGAATCCCCAAAGTTAGCAGAAAGGCGCGAAGGCCGGCGTCTTCCCGGATCCAGTGCAACTGATTGATATAGCAACTGCCCAGGCCCATGGACTGCGCCGCAAGGAAAATATTCTCCAGTGCCAGCGAACAATCTGCCATGGCGTTTTCATAATTGGGGCGATTGGATGCGATAATCAGCGTCGGCGCGTGGTAATAGAAATTATAGTCTTCCCTCTCCACCGCTTGCTTCATCGCATGCTTTCCGGGATAATCATCATCCGGGATCCAGTGTTTGAATGCTTCCCGGCTCAGCGCGTTGATTTGAAGCAGCGTTTCTTTATTCTGGATAGCGGTAAACAGCCAGCTCTGGTTATTTCCGCCGCTTGGCGCCCAGACTGCCGCCTGCAGCAAGGCGTCAAGCTGCTCCGGGGAGATTTGTTCCTCTGTAAATTTTCGCGTACTCCTCCTTTCGCGAATACAAGACAAAACTACGTTTGTTATGGTCATACCGCTTTCCCCTTTCTTGTTTCTTGTTTCCTTTATCATTCGGGATCATTCGGGATCATTCGAGGAACTCCGCCATTTCCGTCATATTTTCCCAATACCGTTTGGGCATATGGGTCATCCTGCATCGCGGATTGTTCCTGGCTTCGATAGTAATGCTTTGGTAGAACTGTTTCCATAAAGCCCTGTACCGTTCCTCCACCGCCGCTGCTTGCGGGAAAGGCATTTCCTCCAGACGGACGATGCTCCGGCGATGGTTTTGATAGAGCAGGGCGGCTTTGTGTACTTTATCGTATAAGATGAATTCCTCTTCCGCGAATCGCTCGCAAAAGTGGTTGGCCAGAAAGGGGAGGACAAAATTCTTCGGTGAAATATGAGCCGCCAGGACGCCGTCATAATCGGAGAAACGCACAAAGCCCTTCAGCAAATGCGCCTCTTTCATTAAATGCTTTTCCGCATCCAGCAAAGTGGCCACATCCGGATGCCCCAGCATACGCAATACCTTTGCCCCTTCCCGATAGGCCAATAGGAGGAATTTGAGCATACGCAGTTCCTTCTGCTCCAGGCAGCTCAGGAAAACCGTTTCGATAAGGTCAAGCGCCTCTTCGGATATCCTGACCGGGATGGAGTCGCGGACACGCCTGGATTTATCCGGATCGCTCAGGATCTCTTTCGTTTGAATCAGCATAGGCTGCCCTTGCCCGTAAGGCAGGATCACCGAGGGCAACTCCCGGAGAACCACACTTTCAAATACACAACAGAAAAAGCCGGCCATGCTGCCGTCGTAAGTATACGCAACGGGCGTTTGGGCATAGGGTGGCGATGACGGCTGCGCTTGTCTTTGCGCGGAAAACGACGTTTGCGCCGCTTTTGCCGCATGGGGCTGCACGGATACGCCTGACTGCCCCGCCTGACCCTCTCGTTCCGGATAGCCTGTTTGCCACGGCTGAGCGCTTTGCCGCGCCGGTTCCCTCAGATTCCGCTGGCGGGCTTCCTTGATTCCCTGCCATAAAGGGCAGCCCGGACAATGGCGGACCGTATTATATTTGCTGCATCGCAGGTCGTCCCGCGGACATTTCACAGCCGCCGTACCATACTGAGAATCGCTTCCTCAACCCCTTCGTCAACGCTAGTCTGCTCTAATGCAAGGGCTGCCTCATAGCCTCTTTCTGCCTGCCAGGTTTCTTCCTGATTGGCGAAAATCTTCTCCGGTTCTGCGAAGCCGCCGTCAGGCTGCCCCTCCGCGCCGGCGTACAGCAAGCCCCGATTCGCCGGCTGCTTCATTACAGGATCCGCCGCCGTATCTGCAGGAACGGCCCAATCCGCCGGAGCAGGCGACCCCGCCGCCTCTGGCAACCCGAAAAGGCTCAACTGCTCCCTGCCAAAGGCATACACCCCCGGATCGATTAATGCACGGAGCGCGGTATCCTTCTCCAGCTTCAATCCTGCCGGAAAATCCGCTGTGAGGATAAAGTATTGCGCCCGTTTCAGCACAACGCCAATCTTCTTCAGCTCCGCCATACCCAAATGTCCCGTGCGACGGGCCTGAATAATTCGCCCGGCGCTTAAGGGCCCGATACCAGGCACTCTGAGCAGGTCCTCCCTGCTTGCCCTGTTTACATCCACCGGGAAAAACTGCATATGATTAATCGCCCAATTGCATTTGGGGTCAAGAAAGGGATTGAAATTGGGCTCTTCCTCACTCAATATCTCATCCGCGTCAAAATGATATTGGCGCATGAGAAAATCCGCCTGATACAAGCGGTGTTCCCGCAGGAGAGGCGGTTTCGTATCCAGTGCGGGAAGGAGGGAATGGTCCGCAACAGGAATGTAGGCCGAGTAATACACCCGTTTCATGTCAAAATGCGAGTACAAGCTGGACGCCAACGTGAGGATGTGGAAATCCGTCTCCGGCGTAGCGCCGATGATGAGTTGCGTGCCCTGTCCCGCCGGTGCAAATACAGGCGATTTTTTATATAGCACAAGATCCCGCCGGTTTTCCCGGAAACCGTCCCTGATCTGCCCCATTGGTATCAGGATGTCTTTCTTCGTCTTACTTGGCGCCAGTCTTCGCAGGCTTGCCTCGCTGGGTAGTTCGATATTGACGCTGAGCCGGTCTGCAACCTCTCCCATCTGTCTGACCAAATCCCCCGACGTCCCCGGCACAACCTTGGCGTGAATATAGCCGTTGAAGCCGTGATGATACCGGAGCATACGCAAGGCGCGAATCATCCGCTCCGTCGTATAATCCGGATCTCCTACCACGCCGCTTGAAAGAAACAGCCCTTCGATGTAGTTGCGCCGATAAAATTGGATCGTCAGTTCCGCCAATTCCTCCGGCGTAAATGTCGCCCGTGGCACGTCACTGCTTGCGCGATTGATACAATACTGACAATCATAGGCGCAAGCGTTGCTCATCAGCACCTTCAGAAGAGAAATGCAACGTCCGTCAGCCGAAAAGGAATGGCAACAGCCGGCAGGCAGCGCGCTTCCCAGGCCTTTTCCACCCTGGCGGTCAGCGCCGGAGGAAGCGCAGGCCACATCATATCGCGCCCCTGCAGCCAAAATGCTTAGTTTTTCCATCAAATCCAATGCTATACACCAGCTTCCCGATTCGGCAACCTGCCTCCCGATCCCAGTAGTCTGTTAAGTCCAAAAGTTGCAATCCTTGTGGTCTTTTTGCCACTATACTGCGTTCCGGTATTTGCTACCAACGCGTCTTTGTCTCGACTACTTTTCCGATTATATATAGTTTCTCTATTTCTTCCCCGCTGAGAATCAGCGTCTCATATGCCGGATTAAAGGCCTGCAGCTCCACAGAATCGCTTTTCTTGTGAAAGCGCTTGATCGTACCCTCTCCGTCGCCAAAAACGAAAACTCCCAGATCTCCGTCATCCAGCACAGGCTGCTTCCTGACCAGCGCCAGATCCTGGTTCCGGATTTGCGGTTCCATGGAATCCCCCTGTACGACAAGATAGAAATACCGGGATGGATCCTTCACCATGGCGGGTTCCCTGCCCTGTCCGGATTCTTCCGCAGGCAGGCCATACCCTGCTTTCACTGTCCCCAGGACCGGAACCATTCTCTGCGCATCGGGTATAGCAAGACGGAGTTCGTTCTCCTCCATCCAGCGCCGCCGGAAATCCTCTTTCCCGTCAAACAAGCCGGAATCGTTTGTCTGCGGGAAATCTTGAGGGTCAAACAGCAGATCCGGCTCGATCCCCAATGCCCGGGCAAGTCTGACCAGCATATGATAATCCGGCGTGGACCGGCCGGCTTCCCATTTGCCGATCGCTTGCTGAGTCAGGCCCATACGTAACGCCAAAGCGCTTTGTGACAGCCCTCTTTCTTTGCGAAGGGTCTTGATTCGATCTCCGATCATCATTGTTTCTCCTTTTCATAACCAAGTATACAACGATCCGTTGTTATTGTAAAGAGAAAGCAGCGGGTTTCCTAACGAAAACCCGCTGCAAATTCACAGTTCAAACGCTGGCACAGTCGCAGTACACGCGGCTTTTGACGCCGCGCGGTCATTCTCTGCTTAAGCCAATACGTCCAGCTTATGTCCGAAGGAAGCAGGCGCAGGCCCGGCAGCCTCAATGGCTTGTATCATTTGGGCTGCTGCCATTTGCTCCGCCTCCATCGCTTTTTTCAGTATGGCCAGTTCAACCGATTCCGCTGTTTGTGCCGCACGCAAAGCCATGCTGGCTCCGGCGATGGCGTCTATTTCCATATAATCATCCTTTCCGCTAAACAGTTTATCATTTTGCGATTCACTGATCGCTCCGCCAAATATTGGCGCCGACTCCACTCAGTTTATTCACCAGGTCGTCATATCCCCGGTCGATCACATTAATGTTGCTAATCTCGGTCCTGCCTTCCGCCGCCAGGGCGGCGAGGATGAGGGCCATGCCCGCCCGCAGATCCGTAGCCTTTACCGGCGCGCCCTGCATAGTAGAGGGGCCTTCGACAACGGCGCTGCTTCCGTTTATCCGAATATTCGCACCCATGCGCCGAAGTTCCTCGGCATGCATAAAGCGATTCTCAAATATGGTTTCCGTGATCACGCTGGCCCCCTGCGCCCTTGTCATCAGCGCCATAAACTGGGCTTGCATATCGGTTGGGAAGCCCGGATAAGGCAAAGTCTTGATATCCACAGCCCGAAGCTGTCCATCGGCCAGGATATGGAGGCTGCTCTCCTCTTCCCGGATCAGGCATCCTGCTTCTTGCATTTTGGCAATGACCGGCTTTAAGTGATCGGGGATCACGTTATCGACCACCAGTTCTCCGCCTGTGATCGCCGCGGCAACAAGGTAACTGCCGGCTTCGATCCGGTCCGGGATGACCTGATGCTCACAGCCGCCTAATTCTGTCACGCCGTCAATCTTAATGATCTTTGTTCCGGCGCCGCGGATACGGCCGCCCATACTATTGATGAAGTTGGCCAAATCCACGATCTCAGGCTCTTCGGCGGCATTCTCCAGCACTGTGGAACCTTCCGCCAATGTGGCCGCCATCATCAGATTCTCTGTCGCCCCAACGCTGGGTAAGTCCAGATAAATCCTGGCGCCTTTCAGTCCGGCTGTTTCCGCCAATACGTAGCCTTGCTCAGTGCGAACCGAAGCGCCCAAAGCTTCAAAGCCTTTGATATGCAGCGCGACCGGCCGGGCGCCGATGGCGCAGCCCCCCGGCAGGGACACCTTAGCCTTTCCCATACGGGCCAGCAGGGGGCCCATTACCAGAAAGGAAGCCCGCATTTTGCTCACGAGCTCTTCGGGTGCTTCGTAACTGGACAGCCCCGTTGTCTTGATATGGAGCTCCTTGTCCTGCCACGAAAGAACGGCCCCCAGCCCTTCCAACACCTGGCAAATCACATCTACGTCCGCCAATTTGGGGACATCCAGTATTTTACACGTACCGGAACTGAGCAATGCCGCCGCGATAATTGGCAGAACGGCATTTTTTGATCCGCTCGCAGCAATCTTTCCCGACAGCCGGCAACCGCCTTCGACAGATATGAGCGTCTCAGACATCCTGTACCCCCTAAGATGAGCTGCGCCCATATCCCAGAGCGGCACAGCCTTAAATGAATGCTACATCTTCTGCTTCACAGTGTTCAAATTATATCATAGATCAACGCGGAAAGCCATGATGTCGTTGCCCGCGAGTAAGGATTCTTGTTGAACGCGAATACGACATACAACCGGGCAAATGTACCGGCGCCGCTAAAGCAGGCCCCGAACTGCAAACGTAGAAAAAAATCATTCTTGTGTAAACCCGTGGAAACGATTATAATAGGCACTAGATGTATATAAACAGCCACAAGTATATCCGCCTTTTCTATCCGTGAGCATACATTAATGATGATCAGGGTAGAAAGGTTGTGTATAGAACGAACCTTCGTTCAGCAGAGGATTCGGACCCGTGCTGAACGGTAGATGAGTCCATGCAAGGCTTGCTCGATAGAGCGGTCAAGACGCTATTGCGCTCGATCGGCTGCAAGCTATTGATGAGTTCTTATCCTATAACGGAAGTCACGCGTAGTTGAACGAATTGGTTCTGTGATAAATCAGTATAATTGAGGTAGGTGAAAGCATGTCGCTGGAAGCAATTAAAATCGTTGCCGCTGCTGAAACAGAGGCTGAAAAGAAGCGCCTTGACGCTCTTGCGGAAGCAAAAAGAATCGTCGGCGTATCGGAGTCTAAGGGCAGAGACGACGTTCAGAAGGCTATAGAGTTAGCGGAAGCCCAGGTGCAGGCGCTTTTCCGGGATGCGGAAACGCAGGGAAAAGACGCCGCTGCAAAAGCCGCCGAAGAGATCCTCGACCAATGCCGGGCATTGGAACGGGAAGCGGAGACAAATATGACAAAGGCGGTATCTATTATCGTTGAAAGGGTCGTGAGCGGCTGATGACTATCGTTGCCATGTCGAAACTACTGGCCATTGCGCCCAAGAACAATCGCCGCCTGCTCCTGAAAGAATTAACACAACGCGGTTGCGTGGAAATTGACAGTTCCGCCGAGCATTTGACAGAAGAGGAATGGGCGGAGGTAGCAGAACGCTTTGATGACGCTTCAGATGTGGACCGCAGACTGGCTGTATTATCTTCCGCCCGTGAACTACTGGACCGATATGCGCCGTCAAAATCAGGCTTCCTTGTTTCCCGTCGCCAGATCAGCGAACAGGAATTTCTGAATGAAACCATCGTGAAGGAAGCCCAGGCGGAAGCCGATACGATTAATGATTGGGGGCGGCAAAGCGTTGCCTGCGCTGCTGAAGCAGTCCGGCTGGCCGCGAGGAAAGCCGCTCTCATGCCCTGGCAATCCCTGGACATTTCCTTGAACGCCCATTCCGGTAAATACTACCATGTTCTTTTGGGCGTGTCCCCTTTCGCCGGGACAGCGGCACAGGACTTATTGGATACAGCAGCGGCTGCAGGCCCTGCGGAGCTGCAGTTGATCAGCAGCGACCGGGAACAGCATTATTACTGCCTGATCCTGCACGCGGGGTTCTATGACGAGGTGATGGACGGGCTTAAAGCTAAAGGGTTCTCCATCGTAAGTTTTAAAGATATAGAAGGAACTGCCGCCGAAAACATCAGCAACCTGGACACGCAGCTTCAGGAAGTGGAAGCAAAGCGGCTGGAGATCATAACCCACATTAAAGAAGCCGGCGATAAAAAAGCCGCCATCGAGCAGGCAATCGACGCGCTGACTATAGAAAGCAGAAGGGACCAGGTACTATCCGGCTTAGCCGCCACCAACCAAACATTGTATCTTGAAGGCTGGACGCCGAGGTCCTGCGAATCCGCAGTCGCTGAAGTTCTGGAACAATTCGGCTGCGCCTATCAGTTCCTGTCGCCGGAAGAAGGCGAGGAAGCCCCTGTCCTGCTGGCCAATAACAAATACGTCGAGCCCTTTACCATGGTGACGGAACTCTACTCCATGCCGACCTACACCAGCGGGCTTGATCCCAACCCTTTCATGGCGCCATTTTACTTTATCTTTTTCGGCCTGATGATGGCGGATATGGGTTACGGCCTGGTTATCTCGTTTGTAGCGCACTATATTATCAAGAAATCACGCCCTGACCCCGGCAGCATCAAAGAACGCCTGATGAAGCTCATGCTATACTGCGGTATCTCCACTTTCCTTTGGGGGCTTCTGTTTGGCGGCTTCTTCGGCGACGCCGTCGGCGCCTTTTCCACCAAGATACTGGGTATCGATTTCGCGCTGCGGCCCCTTCTCTATGACCCGCTGGCAGAGCCCATGAACCTGTTTATCCTGTCCCTGGCTTTTGGCTTCATCCAAACGCTGCTGGGATTAGGGCTGAACGCTTACAAAATGATCAAGCACGGGCATGTTGCGGACGCGGTCTTTGACGCGGGCTTTTGGATGCTCCTTCTACTTGGCGTACCGCTCTGTGTGGTAAACGTCAACGCAGGATTGTCTGTCATGGGGGCGGGCGCTTTGGGCGTCGTCCTCTTTGCCGGGCGCGAGAATAAAAATCCTCTCAAGAGGATTGTCGGCGGCCTCGGCTCGCTGTACGGCGTGACGGGTTACCTGTCGGACATCCTGTCCTATTCCCGATTGCTTGCGCTAAGCTTATCCGGCGCCGTCATCGCCCAGGTCATGAATACCATGGGTTCTCTGGGAGGCAGGTCCATCGTCGGGGTCATCGCGTTTTTCGTCGTTTTTGTCATCGGCCACGTTTTCAACGTCGCTATCAACATTATTGGCACTTTCGTACATACCAGCCGCCTTCAGTTTATCGAATTCTTCGGAAAATTCTTTGATTCGGGCGGAAAGCCTTTTACTCCCCTGTATAATAAAACAAAATATGTGGAAATCACAAAGGAGGCACACTAAACATGACATGGATTACGAACTCGTTCACCGGTATAACCTTGGCTATCATTGGCGCAGCATTGTCTGCAATTCTTGCCGGTACCGGCTCCGCTATGGGCTGCGGCATCGCCGGTGAAGCAGCGGCAGGCGTACTGACGGAAGATCCGAATAAGTTCGGTCAGACGCTCCTTCTGCAAGCCTTACCCGGAACGCAGGGCATCTACGGATTTATTATTTCTTTTCTTATCCTCTTAAAAATCGGACTCATCGGGGGCAACCCGATTAATATAAGCGTGGCGTCCGGAATGCAATTCCTGTTTGCCGCATTACCCATCGCTGTGGTTGGCCTGACCTCCGGCATCCGGCAAGGGCGCGCTTCAGCTGCGTGTATGGGTATCATTGCCAAACGGCCTGAAGAATTAGGTAAAGCGATGATGTACCCGGCTATGGTGGAGACCTACGCCGTTCTTTCGCTGCTGATCTCCTTCCTGATGTGGCTTGGCATTCCGGTATAATGAGTAACACGTAAAAATGGCGTGCAACAGGGTTTTGCCGTGCAATAAATAAGCTTGGCCTGACCGGAACGCGCACAAGAAGCAAAGCGGGAGTACATACGGTATGCATAGGCAGGCCTGCCGGACATACGGGCAAGCCCCTGCTTGACCGCACGTTTCGGACTGAAGCTCCGCGCAACATGAAAAAGGAGTTATTTCCATGAATGGAATTGATAAAATCGCGGATAGGATCGCAGAGGACGCCAGGCAGGAAACAGACGCCATCCTGGCCAATGCCGAAACAGAATCCGTAGCGATCACAGATAAGTTCGCCGCACTAGCCCGCGAAGAAAGCGCCAGAATTCTTTCCTCCGGCCAGGAGCGAGCGGAAGAGATACGCCGAAGGGCTGCTTCCGCAGCCGCACAGGAGGGGAAGCAACAACTGCTGGCGACCAAACAAAATATGATTACCCGGGCATTTGACAGTGCCCTTCAACAGATCCGATCCTTGCCGGAGAAGGACTATACGGCCCTTCTGGCGCGGCTTGCCGCAGACGCAGCCGTTACAGGCAACGAAGAATTGATCCTTTCTATGAAGGATCGCGAGTCATTTGGCAAGGCGGTTCAGGACGGCGCAAACAAGCTATTAACCGACAAAGGCGTTAACGCTAAGTTAAGCCTGTCTCCTGCAACCGGATCCTTTAACGGCGGCCTCCTGCTGAAAGCGGGCGACGTGGAAGTAAACTGTACTTTTGAAGCTATCCTTCGCCTGGCGAAAGAAGATCTAACGTTTGAGATCGCGTCAGCCTTATTCTCCTAACGCCGCCAACAATCAGCGCCAAACGGAAAAGAGGTGCGTAATTTGGCAAAAACCATCAAGGACACCGATTATTTATATGCCAGCGCCCGTATCAAAAGCATAGAGAAAAATCTGCTATCCCGGGAGCGGCTGGAACGAATGATAGACGCGAGATCCCTGGAAGACGCCTTGAAGCTTTTAAGCGAGTCAGGCTGGCCGGAAATCACCGATTATACGATGCCTGCGGTAGAGAGCGTCCTGTCTGACCGCCGGAGCGAAGCTTTTGCATTAATCCAAGGCCTTGCGCCGGACGAGAAGCTTGCCGATATCTTTTTGATTAAGTATGATTATCATAACTTGAAAACCCTTCTCAAAAGTGAACTCACAGGGGAGAATCCGGACGATCTGGTGATCGACAACGGCATATTTCCCTGCCGACAATTGAAAGTGATGCTGCAGGAGAACCATTTTGCCGCTATGGGCGAGCGCATGGCGGAAAGCGTCGCCGAAGCCAGGGATGTGCTGGCGCGCACACAGGATCCTCAGCTCCTCGACCTGATTCTGGATAAAGCAATGTACGCGGATATGCTGGATATGGCAAACCTTTTCGGTTCCGCGTTTTTAAAGAACTATATTGTACTATCGATCGACAGTGCAAACCTGCGCACGGTTGTCCGTTTACTACGTATGGGCAAAGGCTCAGAAATACTCCGCCACGCGTTGATCCCGGACGGCAGCGTATCGGTCTCCCGTCTGCTGGGGGATATCACAGCCGACGTCATTGAGAGCGCTTTCGGCTCCTCTTCACTGGCTGCCGCCGCCGCTGTCGGCGCCGGGGCGCTTCGAGGCGAAAACAGCCTGGCGTCACTGGACCTTGCGTGCGATAACACGCTTCTGAAGTACCTGAAAGCAGCGAAATACGTCGCTTTCGGCGCTGAACCGCTGATCGGGTACATCCAGGCAATTGAAGCGGAGCTGATCTCCGTTCGCACGGTAATCAGCGGCCGGCTGGCCGGCCTTACCGCCGATATGATTTCGGAAAGATTGAGGGAGACATATGTATAGTATTGCCGTTATCGGCGACCGGGACAGCGCTCTCGGTTTCAAAGCTCTAGGTCTGGAAACTGTTTTTGCCGAAAACGGCGAGGAAGCCAAAGCCGCCATCCAACGTCTGGCAGCGGAGGAATGCGCCGTGATCTTTCTGACAGAACAGCTTGCACAGGAGATTCCCGGAGAGATCGACCGCTACACAAACGCCCTCCGGCCTGCGATTATCCTTATACCCGGCAAAACCGGCTCCTTGGGCATCGGCGTGGAAAATGTAAACAAAGCAGCAGAAAAAGCCATTGGCTTTAACATACTAAAGAACGAATAGGCGGGTGATAAGCGAAATGGAAACAGGCAGAATACTAAAAGTCGCCGGTCCGTTGATCACAGCTACCGGCATGAAAGACGCCAACATGTTTGACGTGGTTCATGTTGGCAGCCAAAAGCTGATCGGCGAGATACTGGAAATGCGGGGCGATCAGGCTTCCATCCAGGTATATGAAGAGACTGCCGGTATCGGCCCCGGTGATGTAGTCGTTACCACCGGCTCTCCCCTTTCGGTGGAGCTGGGCCCCGGCATGATCGAAACCATTTATGACGGCATACAAAGGCCTTTGGAGGCCATACGGGCCCTGACCGGACCCAGTATCGCAAGGGGGATTCAGATATCCCCTATCGACCATGACAAATTATGGAGTTTTAAGCCCACAGTCAAAGCAGGCGATACCGTAGTGGGCGGTGATATCATCGGAGAAATCCAGGAAACGCCGGTTGTGCTCCACCGGATCATGATTTCTCCCGGCGTGGCAGGCGTCATCAAAGAAGTCCGGGAGGGCGATTTCACCGTTGAAGATACGGTAGCCGTCCTGACGCAGGATGACGGCAAGGAAGTTCCGCTTACGATGCTGCAAAAATGGCCTGTCCGTATAGGCCGGCCTTATAAAGAAAAGCTGCCGCCCATCATACCAATGAACACGGGGCAGCGAATTATCGATACCTTATTTCCCATCGCCAAAGGCGGTACGGCGGCCGTCCCGGGTCCTTTCGGCTCCGGAAAAACCGTTGTACAGCATCAGTTGGCCAAGTGGTCCGATGTGGACATCGTCGTCTACGTAGGATGCGGCGAGCGGGGCAACGAAATGACCGATGTACTCAGGGAGTTCCCGGAACTCAAGGATCCCCGTTCCGGTGAAAGCCTGATGAAGCGTACCGTCCTCATCGCCAACACCTCGGATATGCCGGTCGCCGCGCGGGAAGCATCGGTCTACACCGGCATCACCATCGCCGAATACTTCCGGGATATGGGTTACTCCGTAGCCGTCATCGCCGATTCCACATCCCGCTGGGCGGAAGCGCTGCGCGAGATGTCCGGTCGTCTGGAAGAAATGCCCGGTGAAGAAGGCTATCCTGCCTATCTCGCCTCGCGGCTGGCACAGTTCTATGAAAGAGCCGGCTATTTCCGCTGTCTGGGCAGCGATGATCGTCTGGCTTCCCTCTCCGCCATCGGCGCGGTTTCCCCTCCGGGCGGCGACATCTCTGAACCTGTCTCGCAGGGAACCTTGCGTATCGTCAAAGTGTTCTGGGGTTTGGACGCCGACCTGGCCTATGCCCGGCATTTCCCCGCGATCAACTGGCTGAACAGTTACTCGCTGTATGAAGACACCTTGGCCGGCTGGCTCAATGAGAATATCCACAGAGACTTCATGTCCCAGCGGGCGGAAACCATGAGTTTGCTCCAGTTGGAGAGCGAACTGAATGAAATCGTCCGTCTGGTGGGCATCGACGCCCTGTCCCCTCAGGACCGGCTGATTATCGAGACCGCCAGAATGATACGGGAAGACTTTCTGCAGCAGAACGCCTTCATCGATTCCGACGCCTATACTTCATTTGGCAAACAGTTTAAGCTCCTCAACATCATCTTGGAGTATTACAATCAGTGCAAATCCGCCCTTACCGCTGGCGCCGATATGAACGGGCTCTTTGCCATTGGCGCCCGGGACCGCATCGGTCGCGCTAAGGACGTGGATCAATCAGAATATGAAACGGTTTACGAGGATATCATCAAAGAAATGACTACACAAATTCATGCCCTCATGGAAGCGGGAGGTGAGGCCCAGTGATTAAAGAATATCGTACCATTAGTGAAGTAGCAGGCCCGCTGATGCTTGTCCAGGACGTAGAAAACGTCACCTATGACGAGTTGGGGGAAATCGAGCTGCAGAACGGCGAAGTGCGGCGCTGCAAAGTCCTGGAAATCAACGGCAGCAATGCGCTGGTTCAGCTATTCGAAAGCTCATCCGGCATTAACTTAGCCGGATCAAAGGTTCGCTTTCTGGGCAAAAGCCTGGAGTTGGCTGTTTCCAGCGATATGCTGGGCAGAGTCTTCGACGGCATGGGCTCGCCCATCGACGGCGGTCCGGAGATTCTCGCAGAGAAAAAGATGGACATCAACGGCCTGCCAACCAACCCTACTGCCCGGGACTACCCGAATGAATTTATTCAAACCGGCATATCTGCCATCGACGGCTTAAACACCCTCGTTCGCGGTCAGAAACTGCCTGTATTTTCCGGCTCAGGTTTACCTCATGCCAACCTGGGCGCGCAGATTGCCCGCCAATCAAGAGTGCTGACGGAGGAGTCCACCTTCGCCGTTGTCTTTGCGGCTGTCGGGATTACCTTTGAAGAAGCCGATTTCTTTATCTCCGACTTCAAGCGGACAGGGGCGATCGACCGGGCTGTGCTGTTTATGAACTTAGCGAACGACCCTGCTATCGAGCGTATCGCCACCCCGCGTATGGCGCTGACAGCGGCGGAATATCTGGCCTACGAGAAGCACATGCAAGTGCTGGTCATCATTACCGATATAACCAACTATGCGGAAGCCCTTCGTGAAGTATCCGCCGCCCGCAAAGAAGTACCCGGGCGCCGCGGTTATCCCGGCTATCTCTACACAGACCTTGCTACCATGTATGAACGGGCAGGCAGGCGTTTGGACAGCGAAGGCTCCATCACCATGATTCCTATCCTGTCCATGCCGGAAGACGACAAGACCCATCCCATCCCCGACCTGACCGGCTACATCACCGAAGGGCAGATCATCCTCTCCCGGGAACTGCACCGTAAGGGCCTTACGCCGCCTATCGACGTTCTCCCCTCCCTGTCCCGTCTGAAAGACAAGGGGATAGGCCAGGGTAAAACGAGGGAGGATCACGCCGGTACTATGAATCAGCTTTTTGCCGCTTATGCCAGAGGCAAGGACGCCAAAGAGCTGATGACCATATTGGGTGAAGCCGCCTTGACGGATGTGGATAAGCGGTATGCCCAGTTTGCCGATGAGTTTGAGAAGCGCTATGTTTCGCAAGGGTATGAGACCAACCGCTCCATTGAGGAAACATTGGATCTGGGCTGGGAGCTTCTTACGATCCTTCCCAAAAACGAGCTGAAACGAATCAGTCCGGCAATAATCGAAAAGTATTGGCCTGTTCAAGAGGAAGGATAAGGAGATGGATACGTGGCGCGACTGAACGTAAACCCCACCCGTATGGAGCAAACCCGCTTGCGCCGCCGTCTGGTGACTGCGCGGCGGGGACACAAGCTATTAAAAGATAAACGCGACGAACTGATGCGCCAGTTCCTGGAGATTGTGCGACATAATCTGGAACTGCGAAAGAAAGTAGAAAGCGCGCTGGAGAAAGCCTATGCAAGCTTTACCATAGCCAGCGCCGTGATGTCGCCGGAGATGCTCGAAGAGGCCCTGATGTATCCCAAGCAGAGCGTATCGCTGGAGCTTTCTACAAGAAATATCATGTCGGTCAATGTGCCGCTCTATCGCTTCAACATGAAAAGCAGCGATCCGTCGGAGATCTTTCCCTACGGTTTTGCTACGACGTCCGGGGAGTTGGACGATGCGGTCCTGTTTTTGTCCCGGACATTGCAGGATCTGCTGGAGCTGGCTCAATCGGAAAAGACGGCGCAGATGCTGGCGCAGGAAATTGAAAAAACACGCCGCCGGGTGAATGCGCTGGAATATGTAATGATTCCACAGCTGGAGGAAACCATTAAGTACATCCGGATTAAGCTGGAAGAAAACGAACGCGGCAACACGTCCAGGCTGATGAAGGTCAAGGACATGATGCTGGAGGAGCAGCGGCAGAAGAACCTTGCTCAAAATCGCGAAGCGGCGGCTGCCTTCGGCGGCTGAAAACGTTGGATAAGATGTTTGTGGCAGTATTATAAGTGCAAAGCCTCACAGCCGGGAAATGGCTGTGGGGCTTTTTTGTTGTGAATAGGATATAGTTTTTATTGATCAATGAAGAAATAAAAAAGGGATCCGCTTATCGTTATAGTATAATCATGAAATAGATGTTCGGCTTCGCTCAACGTGGTCAGGGTCGGATTGTTTTCTACGCAAGCCGACATCAAGCCGTATGGAGCGTAAAGTTTATATTAGGTCTGGTGATAAAGGAAGTATAAGATGTTTGAATTAGGCTTGGAGATACAATCCTTAATTAAAAAAGCCTGCATGCAGGGGCAAAAATCATTTAAAGCTTACAATCGGTTGTGTTTTGGATGGAGAAAAAAAGGTGAGAGTTTTGATGAAAATGGCGAAATCCAAAATGAAAACTATATCTATGAGATTGCCTCCATATTGGGTTCTTTACGAAACAGAACAGGAATCGAAGATATATGCCACAGTCTTTACACCCCGAATGAAGCAAGTATTATTTAGCGGCTGTCATTTCCTTGCCGGAGCCGCCAATATGAACTGTGTTCCGACAAATTACCGCAAGGAATAGGCGGTTGTAGCCTGCGCGAGTTTGACAAGAGGTCAAAAGGCGACAGATTGATGGATGGGCATTGACCCCAAAGGTGGTGC
>Ga0099364_10002588_pt1 | contig 28712 bp, 25 predicted proteins | sample TergutTh196P3_FD_73070 | JGI IMG/M metagenome (GOLD analysis project Ga0099364, IMG submission 73070) | Microcerotermes parvus P3 segment gut microbial communities from Pointe-Noire, Republic of the Congo - Th196 P3 | ecosystem: Host-associated > Arthropoda: Insects > Digestive system > Gut ... | reverse complement strand
CCCCACGGGATGTTTTTAGGATCTTTTTCGGCGAAGAAAGCGATTTTTTTGCCGTTTATGGTGATTGAATTGTCGTCATATGCTATATCCCCGCAGAATCTGCCGTGTACCGTGTCGTACTTGAGCATATACGCAACATAATCCGGGGACATGAAGGGATCGTTAATCCCGACGAATTCATAATTCGGGTTAGTTACCCCCGCTCTGAAAACAAGTCTGCCAATACGCCCGAAACCGTTGATACCAATTTTAATTCCCATTTTCAATCCTCCTAAGATTTGTTTAAAATGCTATTCAAAACATAACTTTCAATTGCTACAAATATATTTTATCACAATAGGGTCGCCAACGAAGGACACTTCGAGTACGTTTGCAGCCTCGTAATCAGTTTTTCGTCGGATACTCGTGCGCCACACGGAGCAGCTCTCCCGATGATATTGCCGAAAGCACGTCGCCGTAAGGCATGTATGGCATCACCCCGTCGAAGTACTCGGCGACCCCCCCAAGGCATCCCCGGCGAATATGGGAAATGAAGGGCTTCATCAAGCGCAGTCCCATCTCTCCGTTTTGCGGGTTGAAACGCATATACGCGGCAATGAAGTTCGCGAGAAGCCACGGCCAGGCCATACCGCGCAAACGCGCTTTTTTCTTTTGATCCGGACGTCCCTCGGCGCGTCCTTTAAATTTTTCGTGATGCGGATCCAACGTTCGCAGGCCGTAAGTGGTGTAAAGGTGATCCCAGCAGGTCGTGAAAATAACTCTGCCCATGTCGTCGGGTATCACCGGGTACGGGAGCGATATGGCGAAAATAGCGTTTGGACGGATGTCCTCGCAGTATTCGCCGCAGGAAGGATCAACCCAGTCATATAGATACTTGCCCCGCTCGTTCCAGAATATCCTCACAAATGATTCCTCCGCGGCAAGAGCTCTCTTTGCATATTTATTCGCTGACTCGCCGTCGCCCTTCTCTTTGGCAATTTTCTCCATGAAGCGCAGTGAGTTGTACCAGAGAGCGTTCACCTCCACAAGATAACCCCTGCGCTCGACAAGAAGTTCCCCGTCCACATCGCCGGACATCCAGTTTTGGGCGCCGGTTAAGTTGAAGTAATTTAACAATTTGCTGTCTTTATCCATCACAGCGCCAAGTTCCGGCAGGTTCTCCAAGTATTTTTCCAACAGCGAGGACAGCTCGCCGTAATGTTCCTTTGCAAAATCCACGCCTTCCGCCTCGGAATATTTTTGGACTGCGTAAATAAACCACAGCCCGGAATCTATATCGCCTGTTACGGCGCTTCCGTCAGTATTGATGTGCGACGGCATAATCCCGCCACATTCGCTGACGCGGCCCAGCCAATTTTCCAGAATTCCCTTTGCGGCGCTTGCGCGCCCTGTTGCCAGCGACAACCCGGGCAGCGAAACAAAAGTATCGCGCGCCCGTATCTTAGCGGATGGGAATCCGGACAATATTGCCGGCGCGGAAGCATCGTTTTCCATTACAAGGTGGCGCGATGTAAGTAACAGGTCACGCGCCATGTTGTTTTTTATATCCGATGGCAGTGTCCGTATAAATTCCTCCTGCTGGTAAATAGTGTCCCTCATCATGGATTCCAGTTCATTGACAGTATATGACGCGGACTCCTGCGAGAGCACGACATACAGAACGTCGCCGCGCTTCATGATGACGCTCCCGCGCCCTGGAGACCAGAGCGAGTCAGTTACCGGTTTATCCGAATCCGCGTCCCTCTCGTATATAAGGTTTTCAAACCACATCGGCTTATCCAGCCATTTTACAGAGTTTGAAGAATCCGTGAGCGAGACGTGACTCAAATGCCCCCGCCCTGAGATGTTTATCACTCCGTCGTGCATTTCGGATTTAAAGGAAGAGTCGCGTTCCGGGCAGGTTGTATCGTTCGGTCTGTGGGCGAACAGGGGGCGCGCGTCCATCCCGACCGGTTCGGGCGATTCCATCAGTTCATAACGGACGACTGTACAAGCCCTTCCCGGCGGCATAAAAATTGATTTTCGCAAAAAAATGCTGTGTATTACAAAAAGCATATCCGGGTAGGGATTATTCTGGCACTCCTGCAAATATCTGTAACCGTCTGGATATATAAGATCTTTGTAGCGATTTGTAGAAAGTTGATATTTCCTGTTGTGGGCGTGCAGCGTCTCTTCCAGTTTACTTACCAGCACGGTGTGCTGTTCGGAATCTTTGGGGCGGATCACCAGCATACCGTGTTCGCTTCTGGTGTTGGCTCCTATCACAGTTGAGGAACCGTAGCTTCCGGCGCCGTTGGAAACAAGAAATTCGCGATCCGCCCCTTTGTCGTATGTGTTTACGTCTGCCTTTCCGAGGTACAATTCAATCATCCCCTTTTCAAATTTTCTCGCCGATGACAGTTTCCAATTTTTTCCATCTATACTCGACTGTGCTCTTTGTAACCGGTTTTGACAATATCTGCCCCAACTCCCGGAGCGAGGCGCTGGGGTTCTCCCTGCGGACTCTCGCTATCTCGGCCAGATGCGGCGGAAGAACGTCCCATAGCTCATTTTCGTCTATCGCGTTTACAAGCGCAATCTGTGCCCTCGCGGCTGTGAGCGTCGAGGCGATGTTCGCGGCGTCGCAGTTTACCATTTTGTTCGCCATCCCGCGGACTGACCTTATAACAGCCGTATCTTCCAGCAAAAGAGACGTCCTGACCAGTCCCATTCTCGATAGAATCGCAACCACTCCATCTATGTCGCGAATCATATACTCCGTTCTTCCCTTGTTTATTCGTATCTTCGGAGTGACCACAGCCGAGCGCAGAACCTGCTCAACAAAAATCCCGCATTTCCTTCCCGCCGGAACCCGGAGGGCCAGATAATAACCTTGCTGCGGCTTGTAAAGCGATCCGCAGCCGCCCCATACTCCGCGGAACCATGCCCATATCTGCTTTAATTTTTGATGCCGCGCGCCCGGTTCGGCCATGAGGGAATAAAATTCCCCGGGAAACCGGAACATTGCCCTCCCCTTCGTTTTGTCGAGTTCCAGGACTCCCCCGGCAAGCGACGTACCGCTCTCCAGGTATCGGCATAGTTTCAGCATTCGCCTTGCCACCATGAGTCTTCTTGTGTCCACCAACACAGACTCGCCTTCGGTTTTGGAGGGAAGGGCCGACAGAAATCCCGACAACTCCGGTTTTGCGTCTGAGAGAGGCTGTTCTAAAAATTCGTCCCATAACTCCGCCGCCATTTTTTCCATGATATTTTATCCGTGTTTGTCGTTTTCGCTGTAATCTCTCGCAATACGCATCAGAATCTCCGCAAGATTTTTAGAATGATGCCTGAGATATTTTCCATCTTGAATATTTACAAGATCGGCTGAGACTATCGCGCAATCGTTGCGCTCAAGGTAACGTTCCTCCTCGCGCGAGAGATAAAGCGGTTCGGCCCCCTTTTCGCGGTAGCGGAGCAGGTAATCGTCAGGGATAGGCGTATGATTGACCACTATATAATCCGGTATATCACCCAGCACGCTCGCTATCCAGTCAAGATGCGACGTGATGCTCATACGCTCGGTCTCTTTCGTTTGCGTCATCAAATTTGCCACATAGACCTTGGGTATTTCCGAGTTTCGTATGGCCCGCGTTACATCTTCGAGCAGCATGTTAGGCAGAATGCTGGTGAAAAGACTTCCTGGCCCCAGTACGATCAGATCCGCCGAGTTTATTGCGCGTATCACTTCAAGGAGAGGTTTTGCCGACGCCGGTTCCAGCCACATCCTTTTCATTTTGCTGCCGTTCGATGATATATCCAGTTCGCCCTTGATAAATTCTCCATCCTCCGTCTCACCGTTCAATATGATCGTCTCAGTCGTAACCGGCAGTACTCTTCCTCGTATGGCGAGCAACCTGTTGAGTTCCTCCACCGCCTTGTTGAAGTCGCCCGTAAGTTCCGACGCCGCCAATAGTATCAAATTGCCGAGGTTATGCCCCTCAAGTTCCCCTCTATCGAACCGAAAATTCAATATCCTGTTCAGCGAGTTGTCGTCCTCCGCCAGCGCGACAAGACAGTTGCGTATATCGCCGGGGGGAAGGACACCCCACTCCTGTCTCAGTCTTCCGGAACTTCCGCCTTCGTCGGTAACGGCAACGACAGCCGTGATATTTCTCGAAAATCCTTTAAGGCCGGCTAAGAGAGTCGACAGACCGGTTCCGCCTCCGATGCAGACGAACTGCGGACCTTGCAGCAGCCTGTGTTCGATGGCGCTGCTCATTACGTCGCGTCTTCTGCTCGGCGAACCCTTTGAAGCCGGCTTGTTGCGCGAAGTAATCGGCAGCAGAGCGGAAACGACGCAACCGGCGAGGAAACCGGCCGCCAGAATGACAGCGAAGTTCGTCATAAAGTTCCCTCCAGGTCTATATCCCGGTGGTTGATGGCGGTTCTGAATCCGATATCCGATATTATTTTTGACAACTGCTCCGCAATTGCCACCGAGCGATGCCGCCCTCCGGTGCAGCCTATCGCCACATGAAGCTGTTTCTTGCCGGATTTTTCGTAGTTTTTCAGGATAAACTCCATCAGTGAAATGAGACGCTCCATAAATTCCTGCTTTTCGGGTATCTTGCTGAGATAGTTCTGTACCTCGTCGTCGCGCCCCGAGAGAGGATTGAGCTCAGGCACGTAGTTGGGATTCGGCAGGAACCGCATGTCGAACAAATAATCGCAGTCCCTTGGAAGTCCGTTCTTAAAACCGAAGGAACTCACGATTACTATAAAAGGATACTCGGCCATTTCCAGCCTGACGAGTACTTCCGTTCGTAGTTCGCCCATAGCCATATCCGACGTGTCAATCACCGTTTCGGCGCGCTCTCGCAGAACCGCGAGGCGCGCGCGTTCGCGGGATATTCCCTCAATGGTGGTAATACTTTCACCAAATGGATGACGCCTGCGCGTTATCTCGTATCGCCGCACCAAAGCTTCGTCGGATGCGTCAAGGAAGAATCTGAGCGTCCGCGTACCCGCGTGTTCAACCGCCGAAATAGCGGCCTCTATCTCTTCGCCGAACTTATCTCCGCTCGTATCGAGCACTACGGCGACGCCCCACGTCAAAGCGGCATTGTTCGACCCAAGTATCTCCATCAGTGAGGGAAGCATTACCGGAGGCAGGTTGTCCACGACGAAAAAACCGCGATCCTCAAGCACTCTCAGAGCAGTGCTCTTTCCTGAGGCTGAAAGCCCCGAAATTATCACACAATTTGCCGCCGTATTCATGTTGATAACCTCCACATGTTCACATGCCGAAGCCTAAGAGAATCGCCTAATAAATGTTCTTCAATCAATGCCCGCATTCTGAATCCCACCCGCACAGAGTCCCTATTCCGTGACGCAAGGCGGGAGAAATAGCCTCGAAAGACTGGCGGGCGCCGCGCTCGCTGCCCGGCATAGCGACGATAAGCGTGGCTCCCCTGGTTATCGCAAGACTACGGCTCAGGAAACCTCGCTGCGTGTATCGCATCGCATGAGTCCTCATTATCTCGCCAAAACCGGGTATGACTTTATCGTGAATATCCATCAACGCCTCCGGCGTCACATCGCGCATCGACAAACCCGTACCTCCCGTGACCAGTATTATATCCAGGCCTACGTTGTCAGCCCAGTCTTTCAGTTTGTCCGATATGGAAACTTTATCGTCGGGCACTATGCCAAGCTTTTCCACCACGCAGCCTATAGCGCGCGTCATTTCCGCGAGTGAGGGACCGGAACTGTCGATCCGCTCCCCTCTTGAGGCTTTGTCACTCACGGTGAGCACGCCCGCTCTGACAGGCCGCAATATTTCGACCGGGGCGGAGACCCCCACGAATCCCGGACAAATCACTGAAACGGTTTTATCGGTTCCGACGCGCAGCATCGTCTCCCCAGTGTTTATTGATAGAAATTCCCCTTCGGCGAACTCCAAATCGGGGGTCACTATGTCGAAACCGTCATCGTTTGTTTCGGGCTCCCCCGCCCGGCGAAGCCTCAGTTTAGCCTCGTGTCCGTTGACGCAGGTTTTCTTCTCGGAGTTGGAATGCGCGTAGACCAGCTTATTCCACTCCCCTGATTTATTGTCATAGATTCCAGCAATCCGCCACTCCAGCGACATTTATATGTTCTCCTCAGATTCGATTTTTCCCGATTCAGATTTCCAATTACCGCTGCGCCCGCCCGATTTTTCGAGAAGTCGCGCTTCCTTTATGACCATGCCTTTGTCTATACCTTTGCACATATCGTAAAAAACGAGCGCGGCTACGGTTACTCCAACCAACGCCTCCATTTCAACCCCTGTTACGTCCTTTGCGGCCGCCTCGCATTCAATGCGAAGCCGCTTTTTTTCCGTCAGTTCGCACCTGACCCGAACGCTTTCAAGATTGACCGGATGGCAGAGAGGAATCAAATCAGGAGTTCTCTTGGCTCCCATTATCCCGCCGAGTTCCGCTACTTTTACCGGGTCTCCTTTTGCAATCTCTCCCTCGCGCAAAATTTTATAAACGGCTTCCGGCAGTTCAACGAAACACTGCGCAACAGCCCTGCGGCTTGTACGTTCCTTACCTCCGACGTCAACCATCATCGGTCTGCCCGAATCGTCGAAATGAGAAGAATTTCCCATATTATAACCCTTACCCCCCAATGGCGGACATTCGTCCGAATCCTTTCATGCATTCGCGCCAATTCTCCGGCTTCAAGTCCATCCCGGATAAAATGACATGCCGAACCGCTTCCTCGTTCCGGGATCGAATCAGATCGATCAGCGGTATTTCCTCGTTATTGAAAAGACAGGCGCGCATTTTGCCGGTCGCTGTTATTCGCAGTCTGTTACATTCGGTACAAAAATGGTTTGATACCGCTCCGATTATCCCAAATATGCGCCCGCTTGAAATTTCGGTGTAATACTTTGCCGGTCCGGCGGCTTTATGTTGAATACCTCCGGCGGTCTTGGCGTATGGAACCCAGTCGCCGAATTCTTTCATTGCTTCGAAAATTTCCGCGGAACCGATAAATCTGTCTTGTCCCCACAACTCTTCCTGCAGCGGCATGAACTCGATTATTCTCGGAATTATTCCGTTGCCCCAGGCAAAATTCAGTATGCGAGGCAGTTCATCGTCGTTAAAACCCTTAAGCAAAACAGTGTTTGTCTTTACGGTAGGTATGCCGATGTCTAGCGCGGTCTCAATACCTTCAAGCACGTCGGATAAATTACCCCTGCGCGTGATCTCGGCAAATTTTTTCGGATCCAGCGTGTCGAGGCTGATATTGAGACCGTATAGACTAGCCTTCTTTATCTCCGTTACGTGCTTCGAAATGAGCGACGCATTTGTTGTGACCGAAACAGCGAGCTCAGGGAACAACCGTCTGAATTCCACAAGAAACTCCGCCATCCCCCGCCGTGCAAATGGTTCCCCTCCCGTGAAACGAAAATGACTAATCCCAAGCGACGCCAATATACGAGAGAGCCATATTATCTCCTCGTACCGCATTATGCTTGCGTGAGAACAAGACGCAACGCCTCGGGCAGGCATACAGTATACACATCTGTAGTTACATCTGTCGGTAACGGATATACGGGCGTAATTTATGTCACGCCCCTTGTAATCTATTATGCCCATGGCACGAGCAGACTGCACAAAAAAACCGGCGTCAGCATACAGACGCCGGTTTTTATTTTTTTAGTTTCCCGCAAATTCATCGAATTCATATACCTGTATTAAATGCCGTATTTCGTTACTGCAACGGCACAACGGAGACCGGGTAACCTCTCTGCCGCAACTCGGCCTCGAGACGGTTGGCGTCCTCCCTGGTGTTACCGGCGCTGATTCGCACCCTGTGGAACGTCCTGCCGGACGAGTCGGCTCTGCTTACTGAAGCCGTGTAACCTTGTCTTTGGACTTCAGCGGCCAGAGCGTTTGCGTTGTTCGCGTTGGTGAACGCTCCTATCTGGACGCCCCATCTGGAATTTGCAGGCGCGGCGGTTGCCCGTGGCGACGCAGATTGAGACGGCGCCGCGTTTGCCGCCGGCGCTGTCCGCCCCGTATTCGTCCCGGCCGTATTTACTGCGGACGACGCGGCTGGAGTGCCTCGTTCAGTAAGAGGCCCCGCCAGCATCATTGCAATGTCCGTCGTCACCGGCTCCGGCGTCAAATACTCAATTCCTGTCGATATATCATCGGCAAGCATGAAATCCGGCTGCTGAATCAACGGAGTAGGGCTTTCATGCGCCCCCGACACGAACGACTCTGGCGTAATCGGTATTCCAGCCGGCCTGGGCGAACTCAGGAAAAACAGTTTTATCCCCACAAAAAGCAGGCCAAGCGCTATCACCGCGGCGATGGGAAGCGCGAAATGACCAAACGTAAATACCGTACTTTTTTCCTTGTAACTCCTTGTCCTTCTCATGGTGGCAGCCATATATATAGATACCTCCTGTCTTAGCACATTTCTAAATCATTCAGTTTTTAAGAATGAAAGTAGAATTAATTTTTAAAAACCCCTCAAACCCAACCGCTCAAGTTCAGTGTAAAGCATCCCCTTATCAGAAAAACTCTCCAATTTCCCGCGCGAAATTCCGCCTGAGGCCATATTTGCTATCTGCTCGGACGCGTTCACGCCCGCCCATGATATGGCGTACTCCAGACAGCTCTCTTTTATGCTCCCGCATTGCAGCTTCACGCCCGGCATCCCGAACGATTTGGAAATCAGCGAGTACTTGAGTTTCAATTTCTTTTCCCCATCAAACACCTCCTCCGCCCACGGCGTTCCCGGTTTTGGTACGAACGGAGACATTGCGGCGGTTATCGCGAGTCCAGTCTCCTGTCTGACGCGAGCGCACAATTTCGATATGGATAACAGTTGTCCGTCAGTTTCGCCCGGCAAACCGAACATAAAATACATCTTTACTCTTCGTGCCCCGCATTCTTCCGCCATTTTTAATTTCTCGATCAAATCCCCGTTTGTGAAACGCTTTCCGCAGCGTTGCCGAAGTTCATCATCCCCGCTCTCCGGCGCTATGGTTACGCTGCGCCTCCCGCAGTCCGAAAGGGCTCGCACCATGCGTTCGTTCAACCCCTCGACCCTAATCGACGCAAACGATACTCCTTTCCCGAGATATTCCGCTAATTCCAGCAGTTCGTTCAAATTCGCATAGTCGCCGGCTTCCGGCGTCACCAGTCCTATCCGGGAAAAATCGCACCGTTCGTTCGCTTCTTCAATATCACGTTTGACAAGGAGCGCGTCTCTCGTTCTCTTCGCGCCGAAACAAAAAGCAAGAGTACAGAATCCGCATCCCCTCGCGCACCCGCGCTGAAGCTCCACCATAAGCGTGTCGCCGAACGCCGCAAGCGGCGTTGTCCACGTTCCTCGGCCGTAACCGCGCGTTATATCATCGCACGCTTTATAGAGACCATGTTTGCCGTGCCCGTGGATGGACGGAACATATATTGACGGATGTTCCGCCAGCACGGCAAGCATTTTCTCACGAGGTAATCCTCCCCTTAAAGTATTGACCATGAACTGCGCCGTTCGGATTCCGTCCCCCAGCACAATAAAGTCACAAATAGCCGAAAGGGCAAGAGGATTGATATACGTGACCGCGCCGCCTGCTCCTATGAGAACGTCGCGCCGCGACTTTCTCATAGGAGAGATGTTACCTCCGGCAAGCCATCTCGCGAACTCATGTACCCCCGTCTCATAAGATATGCTGCCCAATATGAGAGAGAATCTTTCCAGCAGAGTATCTTTCTCGACAGAACGATACGGGATGGGAGACTTAAAAAACCTCTCCGCTGATACGCCCAGTTCGCGCAGGACTCTATATATATAATTAAAGCCAAGGTTCGCCATTCCTACTTTGTAATCAGCCGGGAAGAAGAACGCGCACGGGCAATCCCCTCCTCGCGGCAGTTCAACCGTCAGACTCTCTTTATCCCGGTACTCGGACCAACTGGTCCATCCAGCCGCTTTATGCAAATCCGCCCTTCGTCATTTTTTCTTTTTTCTGATATAGGCAGGAACATCCAACTGATCCTGCGGTAATCCCTGCGCGTCGAACAGATTTTCTTCATCGGACAATGCCAGTCTCACCTCGGATTCGCCCATCTCCTGTTTTGGCTTGAGCGGGAGAGCCCCTGACGATGTATTTTGGGTTTGCGACGGGACAGCGGCAGGATGAGGCGTACCGAGCGCGGTATCGGTTATGGAAACCTGCGGCGGCTTCGTTAGCGTGCGAACCTGTACCGGCGCGGAAGTCTCGGAGTCCTGCCGTGAGGCCGGCCGCTCGCCTCCGCGCGTCAAAGTGGCAATCGCGGCATCATCGAAGTCGGTTGCTATTATGGTTATTCGCACCATGTCCTCCATGTCCGGATCGAATACCTGACCCCAAATCATATTCACATCCTTGTCAGACGCGTTGTTAATGATGCGGGCGGCTTCGTCTATTTCGTGAATTCCTATCTTGGAACCGCCGGTGACGTTAAACAACACCCTCTTGGCGCCGATCATGGGAACCTCCATCAGGGGGCTGTTTATCGCGTTGTGCGCCGCCGTCGCCACCCTGTTTTCGCCGTATCCCTCGCCGATGCCCATTATCGCCGATCCGGCGTTGCTCATTATCGTGCGCACGTCCGCAAAGTCCACATTCACGAGTCCGGGGCGAAGTATCAGGTCGGTTACTCCCTGAACCGCCTGATGAAGTATATTGTCGGCAAGCTCGAACGCCTTGCTTAAAGAAGTTCTCTTGTCCGAAATCGAGAGCAGCCTGTCGTTTGGAATGACAATCAAAGCGTCAACCTGTTCTTTCAGTTTGACAAGCCCTTCGGTGCAGTGGGATTGCCGCCGCTTGCCCTCGAAAGCGAAGGGCCTCGTTACCACCGCCACTACAAGAGCCCCGGTCTCCCTGGCAATATTAGCGATTACCGGCGAGGCTCCCGTGCCTGTACCGCCTCCCATGCCGGCAGCTATGAAGATCATGTCCGCGCCTTCCAGGGCGGCCCTGATTTCATCCCGTGACTCAATTGCCGCTTTTTCACCTACTAAAGGATCAGCGCCGGCGCCAAGCCCCCTTGTCAGTTCCTTGCCGAGCGTTATCTTGAGGGGAGCTTCCATCATATCGAGATGCGCGTGGTCAGTGTTAGCCGCCACGAAGTCAACCCCTCCCACGTTGCCTCGAATGATGTGGTTGAGAGCGTTATTGCCGCCGCCGCCCACGCCAACCACTTTGATAACTTCGTGATTTGAACGGCCCTGATTGTCGAGCTGAAATAATTCCGACATCCTATCCCTCCTAATTCTGTTGCAAGAGGCGCTTGCGTTATCTGTTATCAGAAAAGCTCTTTGAACAAATTGATTATCGATTGCAGGAACGATATTTTTTTAGGACGTACGCCAACGCCGCCGGTAGGGTCAGAACCGATAACAGGACCTGGATCAAAGGAATATTCAATGTATCGGAATGGATCCCTCTCCTGCTCCAGAACGTATCGGATTATCCCCGCCGCGCAGGTGTACTCCGCGCCGTTTCTACCGGGCGGCATTCGCCCTGAATCCAGCGGCGGCGACACCCTTACCGGCATATTCATAATGCGGGCGAGATAATGGTCTATACCTATGCTTTTTGAGCCTCCGCCGGTGATAATCAGCCCTCCGGGGAGCATGGAAACTCCCGCCGCCGCTATCTCTCCTTTTATAAGTACCGAGAACAATTCCTCAACCCTGCATTGGACAATATCAGTGAGATCAGCCATCGAATATGAATAATTTCGTCCCATATGATCGAATTCAAGACTCTCGGGTTGTTCGGAGTCAGGGTCTGAGAACAGATCGACTTCTTTTTTTATCTCCTCCGCCTTGTTTATGGGCAGCTTCAAAACGGTTGCCACGTCGTTTGTTATATGGTCGCCCCCGACGGAAACAACGGCAAGGTGTTTCGGGCGTCCCTCTACAAACACAGCTAACCCGCACGTGCCGCCTCCGATGTCAACCACAACTGAACCAACCACGCTTTCCTCGGGAGTGAGAGCCCCAAGGGCCGACGCGAGCGGTTTTATCACCAATCCGCTCACATCGAATCCGGCGCGTTCCACGCAATTGCGGACGTTTTGCACTGTCGCCACCGGAACTATTACGGATACAAGTTCCATATCAAGCCTTGTGGCCGTCATGCCGAGAGGGTCGTCTATTCCTGTGTTACCGTCCAGCGAATATTCCACGGGAATGGTGTGCAGAATCGTTCTGCCGCTTGGAACAGACACGTTCGCCTGCGCCGACTCTATTACGCGTTCGATATCAAACTGCATTACGGTTCGGGGGGCACGTCCGAGCGCTATCATTCCCTGAGTCTTGACGCATAATACGTCTCCGCCGCTGAATGCGACGGTCGCCTCGGCGAGATCCAGACCGACCATGTTCTCGGCGTCCTCTTTTGCCTGACGAAGCGATCTGACAGTCTGGTCGATATTTACGATCAGGCCTTTCCTGATCCCGTGAGAAGGAGCCTGGCCAATGCCGATTATCTGAGCTTCTCCGCTCGGCCCTTCACGCTCGGCTACAACCACGGTTACCTTGCTGGTACCAAGATCCAAGCCCACCAATACTTCCGGATCTTTGTAGCCTGACGAACTTGAAGTTTTTCTAAACAACGCGGGGCCCCCCCATCGAAAAATTAAGAAAATTTTGTCGTGCCGTGCGTATCATATTTTTCCTCTTTCAGACACGGTAAACTTCATATTTGCATATGTTGCGTTTATTGACAACCCCATTGGCGCCTCATTCGAGACCGAGGGGTAGATATTTTGCTGTTTCAGGGCGGCGGCAAGTGAAAGCCAGTCGGAGGCGTCCTCCTTCACTACTATCTCGCCGGTTATTCGTTCAGCGTTTCCCAGGAGTATTTGCACAACTTGACGGCCGTCTATCCTTTTGGCGATCAGGCAGTAAATATCATTTTTCCACTCAATTCTATCAATAGTATCGTACCATTTCATTATTTTCGTCATAGGAAGGCTTGAAGGGTAAATGTCACCCACCTGCCGCTCCTGATCCACCGGCGTTGGAAGCTGCGAATCCCACGCGAGAATCGGCCTGTCGGGGTACGTTAGTCCTTTTACGTACGTCGCAGCGGGAAGCGTTGCCTGCCACATCCTGCCATCTTCAGAGAGCCACCACATTCTCGAATCCCAGGAGACTCCAAGAAATATTTCGAGCGGAGCCAGCGTCAGTCTGTATTTCCCCCATCCGGTGATGCTCAGCTTTGCCGAAACCGGGTAATAATGAGTAATCCCTTTTTCAAAAGAACTGTTTCGAGACATCAGCAAAGGCCAGAAACTTGCGGCGCGCTTCGGAAAAGTTTGCCAAATCACTTCCTGGGGAATCACATTTCCGGGTATCACCTCTATCTCACGAAGTCGAAAAAAATTGTAACGCGCCTCGGCATAGTAGACAAAACCGCATATAATGCTGAAAAACAATACGTAACGCCGCCATCTGAATTTACTTTTAACTCTGGGCATCTGCTATGATCTCCGATATCCCGAGAGTTTTGATCTCAAAATCCAATGTAGCGCCAAATCTCTTTCTTACGCGTCTCTTGCACGAAGCGGCAAGGGATAGAATATCAAGGGCCGTGCAATTTCCGAAATTTTCTATGAAATTTGCATGCGTCTCGGAAACTCTCGCGCCGCCAACAGTCATTCCTTTGCAGCCTGAGGCGTCAAGAAGCCTGCCCGCGCTATCGCCGGGCGGATTTTTGAAGACGCAACCCGCCGTACGCGACGAGACCGGCTGGGATTTTCTCTCCGCCATAACCATTCTCATAGCCCCGGCTACCTGATCTTTTGCCAAAGTGCGCAACGCAAACGTAACTTTATAAGCAACTCTCCCGTCCTCCCGGAAGAGAGGACAACTCCTGTATCCCCAGTCGATTTCGCTTCCGTCCAACTCCCTTTGGGAACCATCCGGCTCAATTGTCGCAATTCTCAAAACCGCCTGTCCGACTGAACCCGACGAAGTACCGGCATTGCCGGCTACAGCCCCGCCGATCGTGCCCGGGATGCCCGCGGCGCATTCGAGACCGCTCCAACCATTTTGCGCACAGAGCGAAAGCACACTTTTGAGCGGAGTACCGGCCATACAGTCCAAAAAAACTTCATCACCTGAAACCCGCGCGAAGATACCGGACATGCCTGTCGTAAATATAACCGGCGTTTTGATCGCTCCGTCGGAGATCAGGACATTGGAACCGCCTCCCAACACATAAAAGTCCCGCGCGTTTTCGCGTGCCCGGATGACTGCCGCCGATAACTCGTCCCTGTTACGCGGAGTTAAAAAAGTTTCGGCAATACCTCCAACACCCCACGTGGTGTAATGAGCGAGAGATACGCCATATCGGACAAACGAGCCCGATTCGTCACGCGCCCACAGCTTCGACATCCCTGTCTGTTCCCGCTTGCAGGCACTTCACAATTTGCCTGCCCAAATATTCTATACTTCCGGCTCCTATCGTCAGCACCAAATCCCCTGGTTTAGCGGCTGCGCATACGTTATCGGCCGCTTCCTGAAAATCCCCGCATACAACGACATCCTGCCGTCCCAAAGCGTTCATTTCATCCATAATCATGAACGACGATACCCCCGGTATCGGCGTTTCGTCGGCCGAAAAAATAGGCAGCAGGTATACGGCGTCAGCCCCGTCCAGAACTGACGCGAAATCGCGATACAGAGCCTGCGTTCTGGTATAACGGTGAGGCTGAAACACGACGTGAACTCGGCGGCGAAAAGCCGCGGTAACCGCCGTCATTGTTGCCGCTATTTCTCTCGGATGATGCCCATAATCGTCATACACAAGCACGTCTTGCGACTCTCCCACGTATTGCAGCCTTCGCTTCGCGCCTTTGAATATTTCGAGCGATTTCCGCGAGGATTCAAACGGCACTCCCATCAGATCTCCCGCCGCCAGAGCCGCCAGTGAGTTCAGTATGTTATGCTCTCCCGAAACACGCAGGCGTATTCCTCCGATTTTTTTACCCCGGCGGTTTAAGACATATTTCATTCCGCCGCCGTGCAGATGCTCCACCTCTGAGGCGCCCCAATCCCAGCCCAAACCCCAGCCGTACGTTACAGCCGTATCTCCCGATTTTTCAAGCAAACGCTGAACGCCATGATCCTCTCCGCACGCAATCAGCGCGGCGTCACGCTTGCGTCCCGCGGTAAAGCGCCCGAACGCCTCCAAAACTGAACTGTGAGTCGGGTAATGATCGACGTGATCCCAGTCGATATTCGTCACAACAGCTATCTCGGGAGAGAACAGCTCAAAAGATCCGTCACTCTCATCAAGTTCCGCAACCATGTAATCGCCGTCGCCAAGCTTTGCATTGCGTCCGATATCCGACATTTCTCCGCCAATCGCAACTGTTGGGTCGAGCCCCTCAAACTCCGCGATAAGCGCTATCATCGACGATGTGGTAGTTTTACCATGCGTTCCCGCCACTCCAACTCCCCTCTTGGCGTTGAAGATCTTGCTCAGAATATCGGCTCGGCGGGCTACCTTTATCCCGCGCCTGCGCGCTTCAATGAGCTCCGGGTGATCGACTGCAATCGCGCTTGTATGTATTATCAGTTCAGGGTTATACAGGTCGAGATGTTTTTTATGATGTCCCATGGATATTTCCATACCCTCCGAACGCACTTTCCCAATATAAAAAGTGTTATCGGTGTCGCACCCGCTGATGGAGTGTCCCATTGCGTAAAGCAGCAAGGCAAGCCCGCTCATTCCCGCGCCGCCAATTCCCATGAGATGTATATTAGTATGGCTGTTAATGTCAAATAAAACATCCGCTCGCGACATTAATTTTCCTCCTCAAATAAACCGATGACATAATCCCATAATCTGCGACAGCTAGTTTCGCTGGCATCGCCTGCATTATACAACATGTTCGCGGAATCACCATTTTTTCGAAAGAAATTTTTGTGTAAGCTTAGCAAATTTTCCTCGAGATCCTGCAACGTATCGTTTCTCTCGTCCCAAATTCTAATTTTTTTCGAATCTGATACGCACAAAGCGTTCTTCATCTGATGGTCGTCTTTAGCTCCTCTCCAGGGAGCAATGACCACAGGTTTGCCCAACGCTTCGATCTCTGCTAAAGTAGAGGCTCCGCCTCTCGTGAGGAGTAAGTCCGACGCGGCATAAAACGGCGATATATCCCACATCTGAGGGATCTTTGTAACGCCGCGTCCAACTTTCGTCCGTTTCTTCACTCCCGGATCGAGTACGTAAAAATGCCAGGACGAGAAATGTTCCCGGGCATATAACGCGGTTAAAGTTTCGACGATGCTTTCACTGCCCAGTGATCCCGTCATCACAGATACGAACGGCCCCTTCTTATCTTCCTCGCCGATTCCGAGAATATGCCGCGCATCCTCCTTCGAGACTTGCGCAAAATTTCTGAACGGCACGCCCACGAGGGTATATTTTTCGGAGGAAAGAGGCTCGCATTTCTTCCATCCCGACGCTATCGGAACACCCAACCGTGAAGCCATTCGAGTCACGCGACCGGCAAGAGCGTTTTGTTCGTGAAGAGCGGAGCGTATCCCGCGGAGTCGTCCGAGTATCAGCGCGGGAATTGATATATAACCCCCAAACATAATACAAAGATCAGGTTTGATTCGTTTCATAAAGCAATTTGTCCGGAAAAAACTGTGTGGCAATTCCATCCATCTCAAAAGCGAGCGAAAACCGGTGATACCGAGGGGCGAGCCTGACGCGCCCAACACTAACGGCTCAATATTCGAAGCCCTGTAAATCTCAAGTTCCACAGGACGCGATCCGGACACGTAATTGACATTGACATCCGGTTTTTCGCGGCGCACCCAGTCGCCGAACGCTATAGCCGGCAGTACGTGCCCTCCGGTTCCCCCGGCTACAAGCATCAGATTCTTTAAGCCGAATCCCCGGTTCATGATGCTATTTCCCTCGTGATGTCCCGTTGTACGCGCAGAAGAATCCCTATAGACACCCATGACATGACGAGCGCGCTTCCGCCGTAGCTCACGAAAGGGAGCGGCATACCGGTGAGAGGAATAAGATTGGTTACGCCGCCGACATTGATGAAAAAAGGCCCCAATATCGTCAGGGTTATCCCCCAGACAATAGCTGTTTCATAGCTGCCGGGCGCATGTTTATAAAGGAACCGGCAGCGGAAAAGCCACATTGCCATAAGCGCGAGCACTCCCAGAGTGCCGATAAGACCGAGTTCCTCCCCTAACGCGGCATATATAAAGTCAGTATAAGCCGCCGGGAGATAATGAAGTTTCTGGAAACCGTAACCCAACCCGGCCCCCCAGGTACCGCCGTTTGCGAAGGCAATAAGCCCCTGTATGGTTTGGAATCCCGCGTTGAGCGGGTCTTCGTATGGATCCATAAAGGCAGTCAACCTTCTCCACCTGTACGGTTTCAATACGATGAGCGGCAATACCAGCATAACTCCCACCACTCCGGCCGCGAGCGGCAGCTTCCAGCCGTATCGCGCGACGAACATTCCCATACATACGAACGCCAACAATATTACAGAGCCAAGATCGGGCTGCAGAAGCATAGGAAGGGCCGTTATCCCAATTAGCGCCAGCACGATTCCAAAACACTTTGACATATCTCCGGAGTGTTTTTCGAACAGCTTACCCACCTCAAGCACCGCGGCGAGCAAAACTACCTCCGAAGGTTGGATCGAGACGCCGGCTATTCTCAGCCATCGGCTTGCCCCGCCAACGGAATAGCCAATCTCGGGAATCAGTGTGCACACAAGCAAAATAACGGACGTCACCCACATGAGCGGGGCGATGTTCCTCCAAAAATTAGTCGGGATCCAAATAGTGAGCAGCATCATTATGAAACCGAATCCCAGCGATCTTATCTGCCTGATACCCATTGTGAACGGCGAACCGGAGACATCGTAGACGAAACTGCTGGTCGTCGAAGTCACCATAAGTATTCCAAGTCCGCTCAATATCAGCGGTATCAGCCACAGCCAGAGATCCATCCTCACAGGCTCAACTGAAATCGAATTGGCGGTATCATAACGCGACATCACGCTTCACCCGTATATTTTCTGACAAGCAAGGCGAAGTGCTCTCCGCGCTCGCCGTAATTCTTGTAGGCATCCCAGCTTGTACAGGCAGGCGAAAGCAGAACCGAGTCGCCCGGAGCCGCTTCGCCGGTCGCTATTCTGACCGCATTCTCGAGGTCTCCGGCTTCAAAGAAATTTGTGTATCCACATTGCGCGAGTGAACGTGCAATATCTTTTGCTGCCTCGCCTACCAGCAGCGCGCGCTTTGCGAATTTTCTGAGCGGTTCGGCAAGCGTCGCATAATCCTCGCCTTTGCCTCGGCCTCCCAAAATTACTGTATGCGGCCCCTCAATTGACGACATAGCCGCGATTGAAGCTGTTATGTTCGTGCCCTTCGAGTCGTCAATATATCGCACTCCATTGTGCACGAGAATAAGTTTACACCTGTGAGGAGGCGCCTCGAAGGAACCCAGCGCCGCTCTCGCGGATATCTCATCCAGACCGGTCAATTTAACCGCGGTCATAGCCATCGCAACATTCTCCATGTTGTGGGCGCCTGTTAATCCGGTCTCGTCGAAACGGAATAATTCCGAATCTCCAATATACGCAACACGGTTCCGCCTCGACATTTCGATTAAGTTACTTTTGCGTCCGGAATTTTCATCGTCGTTCCATACAAGAGGGAAGATGAGTTTTCCGGCAGCTTTCAGTACCTTTTGGTCACGGCTCTGAACGACGCCGAATCCGTCATCTCCAATGAAACTCAGTATGCGGGCTTTGGCAGTAACGTAGTTATCGTAGGAACCGTGCCAGTCGATGTGGTCGGGAGCAAGATTGGTGACGACAGCTCCGTCCATTCGCGCGTTTTTGGCCCAGTGAAGCTGAAAACTGCTCAATTCAACAGCCGCGTAATCGAAATACTCACCCGCAAAATCGGCGATGGGACTGCCAATATTACCGGCCACCGCGCATCGCGCTCCCGCGGCGTTTATCAGATGTCCAATCAAAGACGCGGTCGTAGTCTTTCCGTTACTGCCCGTGATGCCTATAATCCGTCCCTTAATATAAGGCATGACGAAATCGAGTTCGCCTATGGGACGCACGCCTCTTTCGGCTAATTTTTGCAGTATTGGCGCATGTGGCGGAAAGCCTGAGCAAACAATAATTTTATCAGCCCGAATTGCCTCGTCGGTGTGACCGCCCTGCTCGAATCTTATACCGTTCTCGTTCAGCGACGAGGCAACGGCTTCGGGAATTTTAGCGGAATCGGAAACGAAAACATCGGAGCCCAGTCTGCGCGCCAGACGCGCTATCGATACTCCGCTCACTCCCGCGCCGAGTACCGTTATTTGCGCCCCGCGAAGTTCGTCAGCGCCAAACATCGGCAAAACCCCTGTTTCGGACAATTTCGATCAAAAGCGTGACGACAATAATGCCAACGGCGTGAGTGATCAGAAAACGTGCGACAATCAGCGATTCACTCATTCCGGAGAGTTCAAAGTGGTGATGCACGGGGCTCATTTTGAATACTTTTCTTTTGAAACCTCTTATGGATACAATCTGGATGGCTGACGTGAGGAGTTCTATCCCGAACAAGAAACAGACAGGTATCACAAATACGAGCGATTTTGCCGCAGCGCAAATACTTATGAGAAGACCTCCCCAGAAATGCGATCCCACATCTCCCATAAAAACCTGAGCCGGATTGGAATTATGCCAGAGAAAAGCGATCACGAGCGCGACGCCGATCGATACGGAAAACATTATCGCCGGATCGCGCGACCAGATAAATACGGAAACGAGAGAGAGCGCGACAGCGCCGCCGGCAAGTCCGTCCAAACCATCGGTGATATTCACCGCATTGACTGCCCCCACTCCAAAAAAAACGAGCATCGGCACGCCGATTTCAGGCGGAAGCGGATAATCCGGCAGCAGGAATATACCGTGCCCGGCCACAATCCCCGTCCACGCGCAACAGGCTATTATCTGTAAAAATAACTTTTGCAGGCTTCGCAGGCCCTCGCTCGATTTCCGGAGTGATTTCAGCATATCGTCCGAGAACCCCACAAGCCCGGCGAGCAATGGATAAGACCATATTATAATTATCTCCGAACGTGCGCCCGCTCCGCAGAAATACATCACAAGCGCCGCGGCGGGCGCAAGAAAAAACGCGACAATTCCTCCCATTGAGGGAGTTCCTTGTTTCTTTTTATGCTCCGCCGGGCCATAATCTTTTATCGTCTCGCCTATCTTCCTGCTCCTCATCCATTTGATCCACATCCCTTGCATATACAGAGCGAGGGCGAAGAACATCACGGAGAGACACATCGTCTTAATTAGCATTTTTGCCGTCGCCTTCACCCTTGGAGTTTTTGATATATAGAAAGCGTGTTACCAGATGTTCCAGTTCATAGGAACGAGACCCCTTAAAGAGAATTGCGGATTTGTTGAACTCGCAAAGCTCGAAATCCGCGGCAAACTCTTCCGCCGATTCCCAAACTCCGCGCACAAAATCGGGCTTCCTGCGAAGCTCGCTCCATTCGCCGCCAATCAGATATACTTCGTCAAGAAGCGCCGCGCGATTTAATATCACCTCATGAAAACGGTCGGACTCCGCGCCTAACTCTTTCATGCCGCCAAGTACGGCGACGCGCTTGAAGTCTCTGGGAATCTCCATTTCCAACAGGTTCTTTATGGCGTGAGAGACAGACGTCGGACTGGCGTTGTATGTTTCGTCGATTAACACGCAATCGTTTCCACATTTTTTAATCACACCGCGTCCCGCGGGAAGCAGGAAAGTTTTTGCAGCCTCTGCGAAGGTCTCGTCATCAAGGCCCACTTCTCTTGATACGGCATAAACAAAGCCAATATTCTTCGCATGTTGTTTACCGAAAATAGGGGCTTCGCATACCACTTTTTTCTCCCCTATCGACAAAGTAACGAATAAATCGGGCTCGAACATACTGTTCACGATCTGCCGCACGTCCGAGATGCGTACGGCCGAGTTCGAGTAGCCGACGCCTATTTGCCTTATGCCGTTCTTTTTGAGTTTTTCTCCTTCCGGCATTCCGGCAATCGCAGCCGATAATAAATCGTTATCAGAATTATAAGACATATATTCAAGCGCCTCAGATTCCACTATCTCCATCTTGGCCGCAAGCACGCCGTCTATATTGCCCAATCCCGCCAGATGCACGTCTGAGACTTCGGTGATGATCCCATGTGTTATCGGGAAATTACCAACCATCTCCCTAATCTCTCCCGGGTGGTTTGTTCCCAGTTCCAATATCAAAATGTCCGTATCCCGCGGCATTGAAAGAATTGTGAGCGATACGCCTATGATGGTGTTGTAACTTTTGATTGCCGAGTGAGTCTTAAAATTTTTTTTAAGCGAGTTGTTCAGAAACTCTCTTGTGGTGGTTTTGCCGACGCTGCCGGTTATACCTATTACTTTCGGAGAAACTTCGTCCAGCCATGCCTTTGCCAGTCTGGCCGCTCCCATCACAGTATTCTCGACCGGGATAAAAGATGCGCCGAGTTTATTAAGTTCCTCCCGATGCTTCTCGTAATATTCCGCTTCAAGCATTACACAGGCGGCTCCTGCTTTTATTGCGTCTTTTATATAAGCGTGCCCATCCTCCCTCGCTCCTCGAATCGCAATGAAACCGTCACCCGGCGTAACCTGACGGCTGTCAATTCGAAAATTCACCGGCATTATTTCACTTTTTAATAAATCCCGGCCGTTCATTTGGCAAGCGCCTCAATAGAACGGGTTTTTGCCCATTCCAGAACTTTATCGCGATCAAGGAACGGAATCTGATGAGTCCCGTAGTCGATATAGCGTTCGGGCCCCTTCCCAGCGATCAAAACAATGTCTCCCGGTTCGGCTGCGTCCAGAATAAAACGTATGGCTTCCTCGCGATCAAAAATCGTTTCGTATCTCACCTGCCTGGGGCACATTTTAACCCCTTTCTCAATGTCGCGGGCAATGGACGCGGGGTCTTCGCTTCTGGGATTATCTGTGGTAATCACAACGTGATCCGCTAAACGGGCCATTATTTCCCCGACAACGGGACGTTTAAACGCGGTTCTGTCTCCTCCCGCGCCCCATAGAACTCTAACTTGCGCTTTTGCGAGAGGTTTTATCGTTTCGAGAGCCTGTTGCATCCCGTCGGAGCTGTGCGCAAAATCCACAAAAGAGGTAACTCCGTTCCCAAAAGAGAATCGTTCGAGCCTCCCGGGGATTTGAGGACAGGAGGAAATCCCCCGTTTCATTGTTTCAACGTCAAATCCCAAAAAATCGGAAAGAGCTATCCCTTCCAATATATTATAGGCATTATAATTACCGACTATGGACGCCTCCGCTTCAAACGTTCTACCGTCTGCGAGCGTTATTTCGACAGTCATTCCATTTACGCCTGATTTAAGTATCGACGCTCTGTAGACGCCATCGCCAGCCGCGCCCTGATTCAGAGAAAACGCCGATATGCGATCTGCAAATTCGCCGAGTATCCTTCTGCCGTACTCGTCATCCGCGTTGGCGGCCCCGCGCCAGTTTCCGCGAGCGTACTTGGCGAACAGCTTTCTTTTCGCCTCGAAATAATTCTCCATGTTATCGTGATATTCAAGGTGTTCAGGCGTTAGATTACTGAACCCAACGACGTCGTAACCGCAACCTTCAATACGTCCCTGATCCAATCCGTGAGACGACGTCTCCATCACGCAATAACTCGCGCTTTTTGCGGCCATTTGCGCAAGCAGCAGTTGGATATCCGGCCCCTCAGGCGTTGTATGTTCGGCGAAAATTTCCTCCGAGGCGTCATCATAAACTATCGTTCCGATCATTCCCACCTTCGCTCCCGACGCCCGTATAATCGATCGCATAATATATGTGGTCGTCGTCTTTCCGTTCGTTCCGGTGACCCCGATCATCTTCAATTTGTCGGCCGGACAACCGTATAGAAGGGACGCGACTTTGCCCATCGCAGCCCTCGTTCGCGCGGTAATTATCTGCGGCACATCCAGCGGCAGCTCATGTTCGCACAGCAGAACGGCCGCTCCCGCATTGACGGCGGCGGCGGCAAAATCGTGGCCGTCGACGTTGCCGCCCTTCACGCATGAGAAAATTACTCCGCCCAACCCGTTATTACCGCAACTTTCGCAGGAGACGCGGCGCGAGTCATATTCAAGGCGTGTCAGATCCGGATCGGAGTCGTTGTAATCCATCAAGATTTTTTCCCTGATATTGAGATTGTTGAAAAGCTCGCTCAATTTCATGTCGGTATGCCTCTATTCATTCTACCCGGATTATTAAATTTCGCTTGCCAGCAACGACAGCCGCGTCATGTCGTCGACAACCGCCTGGAATACCGGAGCGGCTATTTCGCCTCCGTAAATTCTTCCGCCTCTTGGTTCTCCCAAGACTATGAGAAGCAGAAACTCCGGCTTTTCCTGGGGCCAAAAACCTATAAAAGAACTGATGTATTGTCCCTCTTTATAGCCTCCCGCCCCCGCCATCTGCGCCGTACCCGTCTTTCCGGCCACCGACACACCGTCAACTCTGGCAACCCTTCCGGTTCCGGTTTCCACCGCCTCGCGCATAGCGTCTCTCAGCCAGGAGACGGTCTGCGAACTCAGCACCGTGGCGCGCACCCTTTTTCCGCCCTGATGGATTATCTCGCCTTCGGCATTTTTTACCTCGGCTATAATATACGGCTTTAACAGCTCTCCATTGTTGGCAATGGCGCCAATCGCCATTGCCAGTTGAATCGGCGTCACCGCAAGCCCATGACCTATGGCTATGTTCGACTTCGTCATGCCGAGCCACTCTTCCGGCGTTCTTATCAATCCGTCCTCTTCACCGGCAATTTCCACGTTGGTTTTTGTTCCGAACCCAAACTGACGGAGCATCCCCGCCGTTTTGTGGGAGTTCATCCTGTTTCCTATTGTTGCCATACCTATATTGCACGACTTAACCAAAAGTCCCTGCAGGTTTATGTTCCCATGAGCTGAGACATCCCGAATAAACCCGTCGGCTATCGCGGCTCTCCCTGAGCAGTTGAAGGTGGCGCTGTTCGCTACCAGTCCTGTTTCTTTGGCGATTCCCATTATTATCGGCTTGAATGTTGAGCCCGGCTCATATACTCTGCTGATAACGTTGTTTCGCAAGGCTTCGGGGTTCGAAAAACTGCTGCGGTCGTTGAGATCCATCCAAGGATAGCTTGCCATCGCAAGTATTTCGCCTGTTTGAGGATTGATGCAGACGCCCGCGCCCCATCTGGCATTACTGACTTCCATACCATCTTTAAGTTTCCATTCGACAATTTGCTGTATTTTGGAATCGAGAGTGAGCTTGATAGATCCGCCTCCGGATTTAAATGCTCCGGCGTTGCGACCCACCAGGTCGAGCAGATTGCCGCGCGCGCTGCGCGCGAATATTCTGTTTTGCGGAGGGGAGAAGAGCACTTTGTTCCATTCTTTCTCTACTCCGCTGAGTCCATAATCATCTATGTCGCAGAACCCAACAACGTGAGAGGCAAGCTCGCTGTGGGGATACATGCGGTGACTCTCTCTTATTGTGAAGAGTCCGGGTATTTTTTCTCCGATAATTCTGGTCGCGAGTTCCATTGGAACCTTTCGCACCACCCAGTGAAAACGTCCGGGCATGTTTTGGGAAAATTTTCGAGCGATTGCCTGTCCGAAAAACGGCTCCAGCAAATCGGCGTTTGCTGGTGACCAGTACATCGGATCGATAAAGAAACTGACGGAAGGAACGGAAATGGCGAGAGGAACGTCGTTTCTGTCTCTTATGTCGCCCCTCGATGTGGAGATGGGAATCTGCGCCCAATACTGTCTCCTCGACTGACGTACAATGCGTTCGTCGGGAAAAAGATGGACGCGTACAGTCTGAGCCGCAAGTCCGGCCAAAACAATAAAACACAGAAACCATGCAAATTTTGAATACCAGGATTCTTTTGGACTTTCCGGCCTAATCTTTTGCATTGGCTATGCCGGCAAGAATTCTGCCCAATCCCCGCGGCGTCCGGGCAACTTCAACCGGCGCCCTTGCTTGCACGCTTCCGTCGTAAGCGTCCGACATTATCTGGATGGTCTCGATTTTACTTGCGGTCACCATATTCAGCTGCAACTTCGCGTAATTGTATATTCTAGAAGGCGAGAGCAGCGATGAATAATCTTCCTGCAGGATAGCGTATTTGTCGCCGATGCCTTCAATCTTCACGTTGCAATCCGCCAGACGCTGCTCCAGATACAGACCGTAAAGGCGGATACTGCCCAGAGATAAAGCCGATGCAAGTACCCCAAAGAGGAAAAGGACGCAAAAGACCGATTGATGTCTCTTCCGAGGCTTTTTTTTGACCGAACCTCTCAAATTCCTCATACCCCCAATACATCCATGTAGTCAGCATTACGTCGTACTCTAAACGCTCTCAACTTTGCGCTGCGGGATTTTCGGTTATTCGTAATCTCCTCATCAGACGGTTCAAGAGGCCGCCGCATTACCAATTCTCCAATACCCTCGCCCGCCCATTGCCGAAATAACCTTTTGACTATCCTGTCTTCGAGGGAGTGATAGGCGATTACGATAATCACGCCCCCGTCGCCCGTAATTTCCAAAGCTCCGCGTAATCCCGCCGGAATAGCTTCGAGTTCGGAGTTGACGGCGATCCGGAGCGCCTGAAATACTCGGCGCGCCGGATGACCGCCAGCTTTCCTCTGGACCGGGGCGGGTAAAACCCGTCTGATGAGCGTACTCAACTCCCCGGTCGTCTCAGGTATAAACCCCGCGTCTTTAGAACGAACTATCGCACTCGCGATTCGGAACGCGTGGCGTTCCTCCCCGTAATCGCGAAATATCGTTGTTAGTTCCCGCACATCCGACTCCCTGAGAATGTCGGCGGCGGTCGGTGAATCCGCATTTATATCCATCCTCATATCGAGAGGCCCATCCTCCTGATATGAAAAACCGCGTTCCGGCGTGGTAAGTTGCATGTTCGAGACCCCGAGATCGAACAGAACTCCGGCAAAACGCCCTCCCGCCATTTCTGTAAGCTCCGCCGTACGTTCCTTGATCTCCGCGAAGTCGGCGGCGATAATCCGCGCGCGTTCCCCAAATACGCCCAACCTGCCGGCGGCCGTTCCGCGAGCCGATTCATCGCGGTCGAACCCAACAATTGCGATATTGCCGAACATTTCAAGGATCGCGGCGGAGTGTCCCCCTCCGCCTAATGTAGCGTCTAAAAAAAAACCGTTTTTCCCCTCTTGTATGTGCGCCCCAACGATATCCAGAACTTCCGTTCTCATGACCGGCACATGAGGTTCCATACTACAACCCGGGTATCAGCTTATTGATATTCGAAATATGCTTCTTCTCAGAATCGCGCATTAATTCTTTCCAGCGCGCCGAGTCCCAAATTTCAAGCTTTTTATTATTTCCGTTTATACAAACTTCCCCTGTTATGCCCACGGCAAGACGCAATTTTTCGGGAATCAGAGTGCGTCCCATTGAATCAATTTCCTGCTTGTAAGAGTTAGCCAAAATAAATCTTTGTATCTCGTCTCCATCCTCTTCCTGTATTGAAAATTCGTGGAGGCGCGGCAAAAAATCATTCTCCCAGTTGCATTCCGAATACAACTTTATACATTTATGATCAGTGGTGGTGGCAACGAAGCGGGATCCTAACTCTTCACGGAAACAGGCGGGTATTACCAGCCTCCCCTTTGCATCGAGCTTATGTTCGAAGTTTCCGATGAGTCCCATATGGTATCGCCACCCCCTTTGCAACCATAAACTAATACTTTCATGACATTTCATACCATTTTGTGCCACGAACTGTATCACGAGATCAATATCTTTGCAAGTGCTTTACTTGTTTTTTTATCCAAAAAAATGCACCGAAGATTATATGAATAACTTATTGTAAATATATTGTTTTAAAAAATATTTTTAATAAGGGATGATAATCCTGAATTGAACACGATCAATGAGTTGAATATGAATCGAAAGTTTCGTCGGTTTGTTTTTTTGTATCCAATTTGTAGTTAAGAAAATTACAAAAATATATTTGTAAAATTGAGTTGCGTTTTGATTTTCCCGAAAAAGCGATATATTTTTTCCGCCGATGTAATATCCTTTTCACGTAAGTTCGCTTTAAAGAATTACTTCATTGAGGAACGACATGCCTTCGGTCTGAATCTCTATTCCGAAAAATTCTTGAACCGTTGCGGCAATATCCGACATTCGCCTTGTATTCAAGTTTATTCCGGAGAGGACGTTATCGCCGAATACCAGCATGGGCGTATATTCTCTTGAATGGTCGGTCGACGGCGTGGATGGGTCGCAGCCATGATCCGCCGTTATAATCACAACGTCTTCGCCGCGCAGCAGACTTTTTAATTCGCTGAATTTTGCGTCAAATTCCGACATTGCTTTTGCGTAACCCGCGACATCGTTCCTATGACCGTAGAGCATATCAAAATCAACCAAATTCACAAAACAAAGGCCGTTCCAATTTTGTTTCGCAATCGCAATGGTTTTTTCCATGCCATCCATGTTATTTACCGTTTTTACCGATGAAGTGATTCCATTACCCGCAAAAATATCAAATATTTTCCCCACGGACAATACGTCAAATCCCGCTTTACTCAATACATCCAGCATTGTAATGCCGGGCGGGGCTAAAGAATAGTCATGGCGGTTTGCCGTTCGCGTATAGTTCGGATATGTTCCCAAAAATGGGCGTGCAATAATACGCCCCACACCATTTTCTTTTTGCATAAAGGCACGAGCCTTTTCACATATTTCGTAAAGCTCCGGAACAGGGATAATTTCTTCATGGGCTGCTATTTGCAGTACGGAATCCGCAGAGGTATATACTATGAGATTTCCGGTTTCCACATGTTCTTCGCCATAGTCCATCAGAATTTTTGTACCGGAATAAGGTTTGCCGCACAGAACCGGCCTGTCAAACAGCTTGCTGAAATCATCCATTAACGGCTTTGGAAAACCATCCGGATATGTGGGCAAAGGCCGCTCCGAAATAATTCCGGCAATCTCCCAGTGCCCAATGATAGTGTCCTTTCCCGCACTTTGCATCGCCAGCCGGCAATAGGATGCGACGGGGTTTTGCGCAATTTTTCCGCAGGTAACGCCTTCAATGTTAAATAACCCCAGCCGTTCAAGGTTCGGAACATAAAATCTGTCGCTATTCGCAACGGCTGCAAGAGTATTGCTGCCTTCGTCGCCGTATTCCCGGGCGTCGGGAAGCTCTCCTATGCCTAGACTATCCAACACAATCAAAAATAAACGTTTGCTCATAATCGCTTCTCCAATCATACTTTGGGCCGACGTTTCGTGATGATACTATCTAGGGATCTCTGATTTGTTCGGACAAGCTTATAAACAAATCTGTCAAATTAGGGTCAAACTGAGTGCCGCGCCCCTCGGAAATAATCTTCATGGATTCTTCGTGCGAAAAAGCCTGCTTGTATGGACGTTCTGAAATCAGCGCGTCATAAACGTCCACAAGAGCCATCATACGCGCCTGCAGCGGGATTTCATCGCTTTTTAACTTGTCAGGATATCCGGTTCCGTCCCATCTTTCGTGATGTTTGTACGCAAGCGTTTGA